>Ga0187769_10002377_pt1 | contig 10991 bp, 8 predicted proteins | sample 0116_SJ02_MP02_1_FD_133140 | JGI IMG/M metagenome (GOLD analysis project Ga0187769, IMG submission 133140) | Tropical peat soil microbial communities from peatlands in Department of Meta, Colombia - 0116_SJ02_MP02_10_MG | ecosystem: Environmental > Terrestrial > Soil > Wetlands > Peat | place... | reverse complement strand
TATGCTCGCCTACAATCTGAACCGGGGCAACGACGACGTGCGATTGTTCGAGGCCGGGAATGCCTACCAGCTTGCCGAGGGGAAAGCCGTGGAGCTGAAGCGCATCTGTATGGGGGCGACACTGGAAAGCCTGCGAAAGTCTCTCCCGGACCGCGAGACGCTGGATTTTGAAGAACAAGAGCCGAAATTCGGGGAGGTTTTTAGAGCTTTCAAGGCGACGTTGAGACTCTGCTGCGGAACTTTCACCTTTACCCTGCACACCCGTTCGTGCAGACTGCCAGACAAGTGCTAGACGAGTCGCGGAGTTATTTGCCGGCCCTACTGAAATTCAGGTCGAACGCGGCAGCGTTTTTTCATCCTCAGCGCTCGGCGCAGGCAATCGTCGACGGTGGATTATTGGCCCAGTTCGGCCAGATAGATCAAGAGATCGCAGTCAGCCGGAAGCTGAAACACGACGTCTTCATCGCAGAGCTCTATCTGGATCGGCTTTACAAGTATGACCTGCGGCAGATTCGTTACGAACCTTTGCCGCGATACCCCGCGGTCGAACGCGATTTCTCCTTCATTTTTTCAGACTCCGTATCCTACGAGAAGATTGAGCAAGCGGTTGCCGGCTCGTCGGTCTATGAATTACGCAGCTTTGAGCCAGTGGAAATTTTCCGAGGGGGAGGCGTCCCTGCGGGCCACTATTCGATTCTGGTTCGCGCTACGTTCCAATCAGATCAACGAACACTCAGTGCGCTTGAAGTAGAGCCACGATTGGTCCCAATCATTCAAGCCCTGCAGGAACTCGGCGGGATCTTCCGTGCGCCGACCGACACGCAGGATGACGGCGGCCTCGGGAGAAAAGCCTAACCCACTATGGCGGACATCACCGTCCAACCTAAGCACTTCCTCAGCGACAAGGTTGAGCACTTTACCGAGTCCGTCATCCGGGAGATGACGCGCCAGGCAATGCTTTACGGCGCGGTCAACCTTGCTCAGGGCTTCCCGGACTTCCCTGCTCCAGCGGAAATCAAGCGGGCGGCACAAAAGGCGGTAACTGGTGATGTGAATCAGTACGCCATCACCTGGGGCGCAAAGAATCTGCGCCACGCCATTGCGCGACAGATGAAGGAATGGCAGGGCATCGACGTTGATCCGGAGACGCAGATCACGGTCTGTTGTGGTTCGACCGAAGCGCTGATTTCCACGCTGCTGGCAGTGTGCAACAAGGGCGATGAGGTCATCACCTTTGAGCCGTTTTACGAGAATTACGGCCCGGATGCAATTCTCTCAGGCGCCAAGCCGGTTTTTGTAAAATTGCGCGCGCCTGTGGCTGCAGATGGCGAATGGACCTTCGACGAGCGCGAATTGCGGGCGGCGTTTCACAACCATACCAAAGCGATCATCCTCAACACGCCGAATAACCCGACGGGCAAGGTTTTCACGCGGGCAGAACTCGAGTTGATTCGCAACTTGTGCGTGGAATTCAATGTGCTCGCGATCACCGATGAGATTTACGAACACATTATCTACGACGGCGCACAGCACATTTCAATCGCGAGTCTCGACGGTATGGCCGAGCGCACAGTTACAATTGACAGCCTTTCGAAGACATACAGTGTCACCGGATGGCGTGTAGGATGGGCCGTGGCGCCGCCAAACGTTACGAACGCGATTCGCAAGGTTCATGACTTTCTCACCGTAGGCGCGCCAGCGCCGTTGCAAGAAGCCGGAGCTGCCGCTCTAGGCTTGCAGCCGAGCTACTATCGGAGTCTCGCAACCAGCTACTGTGCGCGCAGAGATCGACTCATGCCAGCTCTGGGTGAGGCTGGATTCCGTTGCTTCCGACCGCGCGGAGCATATTACGTCATGACGGACATCAGCGAGTTCGGATTCACGGACGATGTTGCGTTTACGAAGTATCTGGTCAAGGAAATCGGCGTTGCGGCGGTTCCGGGATCCAGTTTCTACCACGATCCGCGCGATGGCGCGCGTCAGGTGCGATTCGCGTTCTGCAAGCGGGCAGATACGCTGGATGAAGCAGGAAAACGGCTGCAACGGTTGCGGAAGTTACTAAAGAAGTGAACTACCCAGTCACAGCCGGCTCCGTTTCATTTAAACTGCAACCGCCCTCCCCGCGTCAGCGCCCAGCGGAATACTAACGCGGATGACAGTGCCGGCACGGTTTGAGTGGATTTCGAACTCTCCCCCCAGTTCGCGAACTCGCTCACGCATTCCGGCCAGTCCCACGCCGGAGTGGGTGCCATCACCCTGCATCTGCTGAAGGCGTTGGGCTGCGATGCCGCGGCCGTGATCTCTCACTTCCAGCGTGACGTACCCAGCCGAAGTCTTCAGGCAAATCTCCGCCGATCTACTCCCGGAATGACGATGGACGTTGGTGAGGCTCTCCTGCAACACGCGGAACAGGGCAATTTCAACTGCATTGGGCAAACGAGGCAAATCGGGTGGCAGGTCGAGGGTGACCGGAATGCCGCTGCGTTGGGAAAATCCGCTGACAAACCAGCTCGCGGCCGAAGCAAATCCGGCCTCGTCCAACAGCGGCGGATGGAGCAAATGTGAGATCGTCCGGGTTTCGGAAATACACCGCTGCACCAGCTCGCTGCATTCTGAAAGCAGTTCGGCTCTCTTGACAAAAGCGGGGTTCGCCATCATACCCAGGGTGATCTTCAACGCCGCGAGATACTGCCCAAGGCTATCGTGGATTTCGCGGGCAATGCGGCGCCGCTCCTGATCTTGCAGATTCAGCAAACGCGCAGTCAGGTGTCGAATGGCGCCCTCCGCGCTGCGGCGGGCGGTCACATCCACCGCAATCACGCCCACTTGGGCCACGGCGCGCTTGGCATCGCGAATGGGGAAATAGTTGAGAGACCAATGATGGACCTTGGGCTCTTTCCCCCCTGTTGTGCGGGAAATTTCGCGATCCAGAATCGGCTGGCCATTCGCAATCACATTGCGCGCCACTTCATCAGCGTGCATGGCACGGCCGCCAAAGATTTGTTCCAGCGACTTGCCTGGCAAAGCGTCGGGTTCTGCCCCGGCCATTCGCGCCAGGACTTCGTTGACCCGGCTAAATCGAAGGTCGCGGTCGAGAATGCCAAACCCAAGGGTAGAAGATGAGAAGAAGGCATTCACCAGTTCGCGGCTTTGCTGAGCGATTTGCTGCGTCCCCTCATGCCGCTTAAACTCGAGATTGAGAAGATAAAACTCCGCACCAAGCAGGAACAAGACCACCGCAAAGGCGACGGCCAGAACCTGAATAGTGCGGTGGTAGGCGGCTTCTGATAGGCTACGTCGTTCCAACAGCAGCCGATTCTCGTCATTCTCAATTGTTTGTATCAAGGTGTTCGTTTGATCGGCCAACTGCGCCGTTTGGCGGGTGATCTGGATGTCTTGTTGCAAGTCGGGACGCCCGCTCTGGCGAGACTCAACCGCCCCTTGTTGAAGGCTGAGACTGCGATCGATTAACGATTGCAGGTCATCGAGGTAGGGTTTGCGGGAAGGATTGTCTTTTGTTAGCCGACGCAGCCGAGCCATTGTGCGAGGGAGATCTTCCAGCTGCGCGCGATAGTTCTTCAGGAGCGCTTCATCATTGGTGATGGTATACCCTCGGCGGGAGAGCTCAGCGCCAATGATGTCGGCGCGAATATCCTCCAGACACGCCTGGACTTCGTGGGTATGCGCAACCCAGTTTTCACTTGTGACCAGCAGGCTCGTGGTGCGGTATGCGACGAACCCAGTAGCCACGAGCAAAGCGAGCGCAAAAATGAACGCCAGCCAAGCAGCCTGACGGAACGAGATATGATAAAGCAAATCCTCCTCCCACAACGCACTAGGGGATTAAGATCCAAGACGAAGCGCGGCTTTGCCGTTAGAGCTATTTTGTCAACTGGCCAATAATTATATCGGGGGTTAGCCCGGAATAATGCCGCTTCGTGAATCGGTCTGGCGACGTGTAAAATCAGTAGAATCAATGGCTAGTTCCTTCCAACTTGTGCAAATCGATCTTGCGCCGCAGGTCCGGCAGCCAAAACCAAGCTGGCTCAAAGCGAAGGCGCCTGCAGGGGAAACTTTTCATCACCTGAAGAAACTGGCACGCGGTCTCGGCCTGCACACGGTGTGCGAATCTGCGCAGTGTCCCAATATTGGGGAGTGCTGGAACCACGGGACTGCGACGTTCATGCTGTTGGGCGATATTTGTACCCGGCGCTGTGGTTTCTGTGCGGTACCAAAAGGCAAACCTGAGGCCATTGACTGGGAAGAGCCCCGTCGCGTGGCGCAGGCGGTAGCAAGCTTACGCCTAAGACATGCAGTTGTGACCAGTGTCAACCGCGACGACGATAATCTTGGCGGCGCGCAGATCTTCGCAGAGACGATCCGGGAGATTCGCAAGCTCTCCCCGGATTGCGGGGTCGAAGTGCTGATCCCTGATTTCCAGGGAATCGACGAAGCGCTGCAGATTGTGCTCGATGCCCGGCCGGACGTTTTGAACCACAATACCGAGACCGTACCCCGGCTGTACCGCGTGGCGCGTTCGGGCGCTCGGTACGAGCGCACGTTGCGTTTGCTGGCGAACGCCAAGAAGTTCTCGCCGGGGATGGTGACTAAGTCCGGAGTCATGGTCGGTTTGGGCGAGACTGTCTCAGAGCTCGTGGACGTGTTTCGTGATCTCGGTTCCCGTGGAGTGGATATTCTCACCGTTGGCCAATATCTGCGGCCCTCGCGCGACCATCTGCCGATTGCGCGTTTCTACACACCCGAGGAATTCCAGTTCCTGAAAGAGGCGGCTCTGCAGTATGGTTTCCGGCATGTGGAGTCGGGGCCGCTGGTCCGCTCCAGTTATCACGCACACGAACAAGCTGGCGTGAGTTCGTCGAAAAATCTGATTTGAAGGCGCGGCTGACAATGTGCGTGTGAAAAAGCTTTGTCTTGCCCCTGCCGCGGCTTGCTGATCTCTGCTTTCCACCCACGGCTCGCGCCCCTTCGCCAAGCTCAGGCCAGGCTGTGGGCTTTATTCTTACGCCGCTTCGCGGCTAGATTACTCACCTTGAGCAATATCAGAAGATCTTGAGGTGAATGGTGAGGTATTTCTTGGGATTCTGGCGGATGGCTTTGATCAGCTCGCGAGTCTCGACCAGAAGTTTGTCGGTGTTGTTGTAAACCGATTCGTCCTGGATCAACTTCCCGATCGTGCCCTCACCGGAATTGAGGCGGTCGGTCAGGGCGGAAAGCTTGTTCATGGTGTTCTTCAGCCTGTCAGCAAATTCCTGATCGCGCGCGATCGTGCCCAGCGCACCTTTTCCGGCGTTAATGTCCTCCGTGAATTTCTTTACATTGGCGACGGTGTCATTGGCGTTGTTATAGAGGGTGGGATCCTTCAGAAGCTTGCCTGCTGTGCCCTTCCCAGCGTTCAAGTCATCGATCGTCGCATTTAGCTTGCTAATAGTATCGTTGGCGTTGCGATAGAGCTCGTCGCTCACGATTGCCTTACCAATGCTGCCCTTACCATTGGCCACGTCAGCAACCAGGCCTTGGAACTGGGCAATGGTGGAGTTCAAGCGGTTGTAGAGGCTGGGATCATAGATCAGCTTGCCAAACGATCCCTGACCGCTTTCCACGAAAGCAAGGATCCGGTCCACTCGCTTTTCCAGCGCATCCAGGTTTTGCAGCGTGCTCTGGCTGGCGCGCACCACGTCCTCGATCTGTGGCGTTTCGCGAGTTTGCAACACATCTCCCTCTTGCGCCTCGGGTCCCCTGGCCAAAGCGCTGTCAATGTCAATGTAGGTAGCACCGAGCACGCCCGCAGTTGCCAGAGTGGTCGCGGAATCCTTGCGCAGATTCTGATGATATTTCGTGCTGACCTTCATGGTGACTTCGACCGGAGTGAGCCGGCGGGCGGGGTCGGATATGACCTGGATTTTTGTGACGCTGCCGATATCGACGCCTTGCAGCCGGACCACCGCTCCCGGCTGCAACCCGCTGGCGTTGTCGAAATAGGATTTCAGGAAGATCTTGTGGGTGAGAATACCGCCGGTGCTGGTCATCAGCAGGATTAGAACCGCCAGGGTGATACTTCCCGCCAGCACCGTGAGCCCGACCTTCAGTTGAGACCACTTCAACTGTTTCTGGCTAGGCACTTGTTCTCCGTAAGGTCATTGCTTTTCCGCGTGGTCCAGAGCTGAAGCGATGCCTGCATCATAGCAGAGGGTGTGGGCCGGTTTCGATATCAGGCGGAACGCGGATTAAGGGTCTGCGAAAACAGAATGGCCGAGATATAGGAGGCTGCCCCGCAGGCCAAAGTCGCGTTGAGTCCGAACTGAATCGCAATCACCATGGCGAGCACTGACCCCAGCACGCTGGCGCCGGCATTCATCGCCCATGCCCATTCCACGGCGTTTTCGGCTGACCCATCCCTATCCGCGGTGGCTGGAGGGCTGGTCAGAGCACGCAAGCCAGTGGGAAAGGGCATTCCCATGGCGAAGCCCAAGGGCGCCAGTAACCCGGCGCTTACCGCCAGCTTTGCCGTAAAAGGCATTCCCACCAGTACGGCCAGGACCGCGGGTAAGGTGATGACGTACAGCAATAGCCCACAGGTAATGAGAGCCAGGGGGATCCATGCTCGTTGAAGGTTGCTAAGCCACCGGCGCGAGGCCAGGCTGCCCATGCCGCTGGACAGCAGAAGCAGAAACACCACCACGGTCAGGGCATAGGTCGGGTGTCCAAGAAACAATACGAAACGCTGGATAAAGGCAATTTCAACCAGAATGTAGCCAAGTCCGATCGCTACGAAATAGAGCAGGGGAATTGCCGATTGATGGCGGGGCCGGCCACGCCAGCCCAGCGGAATCACAAGAAATCCTAAGACCGCGGCAAAAGAGATAATCAGCAGCATGGCCAAGACCGCAACCCCCAAGTTCACTTTCCAATCGATCGCTTGTTCAAGACCCCTTCCGTGCAATACCTGGGCAAGCTTGAGGGTGAAAAAGAAGAAAGGGGCATTGTCATTTACCGGCGCCACATTGTATGGATATTGCTGCGCGAAAGCGTAAGGATCATTCCCTGCAATCAACGACGAGAACGGATTGGCTTGCGGCTCAGCAGGAAGGTAAAGCGGTGCTAATCGGGGGTGGTCGCTCAGGTACGATCGAACCGCCTGCTCCTCTTGTGGTGTGAAGGCGCTCCTCTTGGCCAAAACCGCCACGGGAATCCCGTCTTCATCCAGCTCTCCTGCCGAAACAATGATGAAATTCCTGGCGGGATCCTTCACTCCAAGCTCATGCAGCGCTTGCATCGCGACTGAAACCACGCGTAACGCTTCCCGCGGCTGGCGGAATTCCCAGCGGGTGATGGACAACACGCCATCAGATTTGAGGTGCTCGAAATAGGCGCGGAATGCCTCTACCGTATAGAGGCTGTTCTCACTCAGGGCAAAAGCACCGGCGGCGGTAGAGGCCCACGTGTCCACCAGCGTCATCTGCACCACGTCGAACTTCTGACGGGCATTGCGAATGAAGGATCGCCCATCGCTCACGTAGATGTGGACCTCGGGCCGCTCGTAAAGACGGTAGCTGTAATCGGCATACCGCTCACGCATGACGGTGTTGGCGATGATGGGATTAATTTCAATTCCGGTTACACTCGGGCTGCCATTGGCCACCGCCCGCAAAACATCGACTCCGCCACCCGGGCCGATGATCGCGTAGGTCCCATGCGGCCGCAGCACATTAGCGAGCGCCGAAGGGCTGGACATTAGGTCCTTCTGCCAGCCGCTGTTTTCCCATTTCTGGGGGTCGGCATTCATAATGAAGGTGGATGCGTCGGCATCAATCAGGACCGCCTTGGCGTCGCCCTGACGATCGACCTCGATACGTGAGATCGCATTCCACCGCGCAAATTCCACCCAGGATGGATCGCGGAGCCTGCCCTTCGCGTAGATTACGTCAATCAGTTTTCCGGAATGATTCGCCGCAATGATCAGCAGAAAGGCTGCGCCAATACCTGAAGCGAGTTTTCGAGCGAACGGTGTGCCAGCCCAGACCGCTCCTGCGGCCGCCGACATGAAAGCCGAGAACATCAGCGCGTTCGGCGCGCCCAGCCAGTTAAGCAAAGGGACAACTCCCAGGCAAGCCAATGCTCCCCCCGTGAGGTCGGCCCCGTAGAGCCGGGGAATGTGCTTCGCCTCACGCGCAAAGATTACTGAAAATTCCACCCCGGTAACAAAGAAGGGCACCGCGGAAGCCAGGTACATCGCGCTAAGGCGAAGGAAATTTGCCCGCGAGAGCTCGAGCGAAACGGGGACGTGGATGACAATCTCAAGGACGATGGGCACGGCCAGAGCATTAAGCGAAGAGAGAACGGTTAGTAGTCGTCGGGTTTCAAACCGCGCCAGCCATTTCTTGGTCAGATAAGCAAACACCCCCCCCGAGCCTAATCCGAGGAGCGCAATAGAAATGGCCAGAAAGGCAAAGTGATAGAAGAGCACGACAGAGAAGAGCCGCGTCAGAGCCAATTCCAATAGCAGTGCGGCGAAACTGCTGATCGCTACGCCCGCCATAAGCGCGCGGGTGGGGACGCCCCGGCGCGCAATCGCCGGGTCGGCTGGAAGAGTTTGGCTGGTTACAGACATGGGCTGTGGCTGGAACGCGACAGTCTAACAGAAAGAATATCTGCGGCTGGAGTGGCTAGCTCTCGAGAATGACCTGCGCAATCGCAAACTGTTCGGTATGGGAAAGAGAAAGCGCAATATGCTTTGTTCCCAGCTTGGCCGCGAATTCTGCGGCCTTACCATGGAAGGTGATGGTAGGCCGGCCACCCGGCATTCGGCAAACCTCCACGTCACGCCATGTCACGCCGCGGTTCCAACCCGTTCCAATGGCCTTCATGGCGGCTTCCTTGGCGGCGAAGCGGGCGGCATAACGCTCTATACGATTGGCTTTCGTGTCGCAATAGCGGATCTCGCCTTCCGTAAAGACCCTGCGGATGAATCGGTCCCCAAAGCGCTTTATCGATTCTGCGATTCGCGGTACTTCGGCGATGTCAATTCCGCTGCCAACGATCATTTTGCCAAGTTAGCACAATGTGTGTTGAATTCCATGCGACACAGAACATCTAAAGCAAGCGATCGCCGCGATAGATTACCTGTCCATCGATCAAGCGGGCTTCGGCCATGAGTTGATGCGGCTTCGCTGGGCCGGTTCCGTCAATGTGCAGGACTTCGTGACCGTGCGCGACCAGCCAATCAGAAACCAGCATGCGATGGCAACGGAAATACAGCCGCTCCGCGCACATATAAGCTGTGCGGGAATCCTCGGCAAGCCCGACGAGTTCGTTGATCGCGTGCTGGAAATCTTCGGTGAGCATATAGTCGGCGTAGTTCCGGAAGCCGGGGCTGCGTAGGGCAACATTCGGAGAGTCGTCGCGGATCTTCTTGCGCCGCCCGCCGAGTTCCTTCATCCAGACGTAACGGATTCCGGCTTCGGGCAAGCTCTTCCCCAGCGATTCGCGGTTGAAATACGGCAACCGGCGCGACATAGGGAAGGAACGGATGTCGACCAGAGTTTGAATGCCATGCGCCTGCAAGGCTTCAATCAGCTCTTCTAAGCTGCGGGTGGAATGGCCGATGGTGAAGAACGTAGCCACCTAAGCATTTCACCACGGAGCACAACGAGGACGCAGAAGAATCGCTCTTTGCCCTCTGTGATCTCGGTGTCCTCTGTGGTTTACCCGGACGCTGCAATCTGCTCAAGTGCCTGAATGATCGTTCGGTCCTGCTCTGGAAAAACCGTGCGCAGGTCGAGTAGCAAGCAGCCCTCTTCAACGCGCGCGACGACAGGCGGGTCGAAAGTCAACAGCCGTCCCGTTAGTTCATCCGCACTTACACCTTCGCAACTCACGGCCAGCAAGCGCGTAGGCAGGACCGCCGAGGGAGCTGCGCCACCGCCGATCACCGATTCGCCATCGATCAGCTCAACCAGCAGCTTGGTTGACTCAAGAGCTCTTGCCACGGCTTCGGCTCGCTTTGCAATCGGTTCTTTCGAAAGCCGCATCATGCGGACTGCAGGGATTGCATCGTGGTCGCCCTTAACATAAGCCATCAAAGTTGCTTCCAAGGCAGCGTAAGTCAGCTTGTCTACGCGAAGAGCGCGGAACAGCGAGTTTGAGCGCATCCGGGCAATGAGATCGGCGCGACCGCTGAGGATTCCCGCCTGCGGACCACCGAGCAATTTATCGCCGCTGTAAGTCACGACGTCCACTCCGGCCCGCAAGCTATCGAGCACGCTTGGCTCACTACTCACTCCCACTGATCGAAGATCGAATAACGCTCCGCTTCCCAAATCTTCCATGAGCGGGATTTTGCGTTGGCGGGCCAATTCGAGCAACTCCCCGAGCTCGGGCTGCTCTGTAAATCCCGTGATCTGAAAATTTGAGCGATGCACGCGCAACAGCAGTCGAGTCTTTTCCGTAATAGCTCGCTCATAATCCTGAATGCGAGTGCGGTTAGTAGTGCCAACTTCGCGCAGAGTCGCATTCGACTTCACCATCACGTCAGGAATGCGGAACGAGCCGCCGATCTCGACCAGTTCGCCGCGCGAAACAATGACCTCGCCCCCTTCCGCGAGCGTGTTGAGCGCGAGAAGGACAGCGGCAGCGTTGTTGTTGACAATGATCGTGGAGATTGCTGGCGAGCTTTGCTCGCCCTGGACCCTTCGACTCCGCTCAGGGTAGGCTCCTGAGGCGGCCGTCCCTACGTGGGCAGTAGCCTCTTCGAGCAGTTTCCTGAACAAGCGGTCGACATGCACATCCCGCTTGCCGCGCTCACCAGTTTCGATATCGAATTCCAAATTCGAATAGGTCGAGGATGTTTCTCGAATGTGATCGAGGGCGATGGTCGGGAGCGGAGCTCGCCCGAGGTTTGTGTGGAGGATGACTCCTGTAGCGTTGATTACGGTTCGGAGAGAATAGCGAAGCGCTCGCCGAAGTTGGCGTTC
>Ga0187769_10002376_pt1 | contig 10992 bp, 14 predicted proteins | sample 0116_SJ02_MP02_1_FD_133140 | JGI IMG/M metagenome (GOLD analysis project Ga0187769, IMG submission 133140) | Tropical peat soil microbial communities from peatlands in Department of Meta, Colombia - 0116_SJ02_MP02_10_MG | ecosystem: Environmental > Terrestrial > Soil > Wetlands > Peat | place... | reverse complement strand
GAGCACGGCGCAGCAGGAGCTGCACAGAACATGATTGGAGAAGCCGTTCATGGCGTTGCAAATGACCGGAAAGTTGGTACGATAGTTAATGCGGTGAAGAGAGCGTTCCCCTCAGCGAAAGTCTTCGCTGTGCCTCTTGATAACCAAGGCGTTCGGCTTCTTGGTAAGTGATGCAAAGCACTAAATCTCTACGCCCTAAGCGTGTTTTCCACTACAGACGGCGCGGCGCGGTAATTCAGGGAGATCGGAGACAACTATGCAAAGGTCCCAGAAGATGTACCGGGTGGTTGCAATGGGAGGGACCTTCGATTCGTTGCATCGCGGGCACAGAAAATTGTTGCGACAGGCTTTCGCCGTTGGTCGTAAGGTTATGATCGGAGTTACAAGCGACGACTTTGGCAGGACTTTGCACAAACCTCACAAACTGGACCCCTACGAGAGAAGAAAGAATGACCTGGAACGGCTTCTGGCAAGCTGGGGAGTATTGTCCCGTGCGCGGATTGTTCCACTGAATGACCGTTGGGGGCCGACCGTGCGAGTCTCGGGTATCGATGCACTCGTCGTCAGCAGGCGAACCGTCAAAACCGCATACGAGATCAATGCCAAAAGAAAGGCCAACGGGATGAAACCCCTCGCGATCAGTCTCATAGACCTCATCCTCGCCGAGGACAAGAGACCAATATCATCGACAAGAATTAGGCGAGGGAAAATCGACCGAGAGGGTAGACTCGTACGCTAGATTCAAGTATCACCACGCTTGGCGCGGCCGGCAAGAGTAACCGAGAATCTTAGCATACGATCGTGTTCGTCGTAGCATAAACTTCGTATCTTTCATGGTGGAAATTCGCTCTCAGGCCATACATTTGGAACCCAGGAAACGACGAATAGAATTCTTGTACTGGGAAGAATGCCAGTCTCACGATGAAGCACTCTCTCGCCTAAGGAAAGTTCTTACGGAAGATCGAATCGACGCCGAAATTCAAATCATATGCGTCCAATCCGAGGAAGAAGCGAGACGACTGCGGTTCACAGGTTCCCCCACAATATTGGTGGACGGAAAGGACATTCAACCACCAACAACTACCAATTATGCGATGGCCTGTAGGGCGTATCAGTTGGAAGATGGACGTATCTCACCCTTGCCCTCCGAAGCTATGATTCGTAGAGCACTCAATAGAGAATCTTAAGTTTGCGAAGAGTTAGCTAACAGATGGTGTCGTAATGGCAAATCTGAAAATTGGCGATAGGGGGATCGATTTTGCATTAACCGGAACAGACGGTAAGAAGCATTCTTTGAACGATTACTCGGCCATGCATAGGGCTGTGATTTTCAGTTGCAACCATTGTCCTTACGTTCGCGCATGGGAGGACCGCATGGTCGCGATTCAAAGGGACTACGCTGCCAAGGGAGTGCAACTAATTGCCATAAACTCCAACAACGCGGAACAATACCCTGAAGACAGTTTCGAAAACATGAAGCTGAGGGCGAACGAGAAGCACTTCAACTTCCCGTACCTTCGAGATGAAGACCAGACAGTTGCCAAGTTATACGGCGCTCAGCGGACTCCCGAAGTATTCCTCTTCGACCGTGAATCCATCCTACGCTACCACGGGGCGATAGATGATAACTACGACGACCCGAACGCAGTGAAGCGGCCCTACTTCCGCGATGCCCTAGACGCCCTTCTAGGCGGAGCCAAGACACCTATTCCTGAGACTCAGCCCGTCGGGTGCACAATAAAATGGAAATCGAGCTGACTGAGAGCTAGGTTATATTCAAGAGTCTTTGAACGGTCGACTGCGGTTTAGCGAGTTGCCTCCCGCAGAAAACTTGCCTAGAACTTCATATAATACGCGTTTGAGTGGGCAAAAAGTCCGGATCACACATATGCCCACAGTTTGTACGCTGGCGTTTGCCTACAAATCTGGCTGCAGGTGCACAGTGGCTTAGGCGCAAATTCCGCGGGTACCCAGGTTTCTAGTGAGAACAGGGGCTCTTGTAAACCACACTTCAAGCAAAATACTCCGTCCATAGTCCAAGCGAACTTGTCGCTTCCACAAGTGCATATTGGTTCCGCGTATTCGAAGTCTGCGGCAGAGAGTCGACGACTCCTGGCGATCACCTGGAGGTTTGAATACCTTCTCCTCTTCCATTCTAGGTAGCAGGATTTGTTGCCGCAAAGCTTTCGGGGTCGGCCGAAGATGTACTGCATTTGCTGCCCACAGATTACACACCTGCTGGTTTTCTCCAAGCGATACGACTCCTGGCTGGTTAGACTATAAAATTTCTAGTGCGGCCCGTGACGCTGTATTGGTCTTAGTTTCCTCCCTTCGGCGCTATTGAATGGCCCACGTAATATTCCCTTCTGGCGCTCGTTTTCTTAGGCGCTGACCAAGTTGGTTGGCGGTCCTAGCGGTTCGGGACGGTGCACTGAAAGTACACCATTACTCACCTAGTTCCACAGCCTCGGCACCCTCAAACCACGAAGGCAACTGCTCCTAATTCAAGCAAGCGCTCCTTTCTCTTCACCCGCTCGTCCCGTCTCAAGGCCTCTCTTGCCTCCGGCGGACTCTTCTGCCGATTTTTTCCTTCTTTCTGTTTTCTCTTTGTTGCCTCTCGTTTTCTCGCGCTCGTTAAGCAAATCAATTTCGAATTCCGTCTGAAAATCCGGTTCGATTTGAACCCGAGTTTCCGTCACTGCGAAAATGAGGTGCGAATCCATGATTCCTAGGATGTGGCGTAGTTCTGCTCGTTTCGATTTATTGGATTGATTGACCAAACGTTTTGAGCATCCTAGAAGCGGCTTATTGCAATGGGGTTAATATCTGGAGGCACGTTCGCCCATCTTGTTCAGGTGATGCTTGAGCTCCTTCGAGAGGAGTTGAATCGATTGAACCAGCTCTTGCGTGGAAACAGACCCCAACCGCAGTGGGCCACCTTCTGATCCCATGATGGTGTCGACTTTGGAGAGAGATCCTAAGAAACGATTCTCCAAAAGAGCAGGGTATTATTCGCGCTACCGTCCCAGTTACCCAGAGTCGCTCCTCCGCTACTTGGGACAGGAGCTATCCTTCTCGCAAGCTTCGGTTGTGGCAGATGTGGGTTCAGGTACGGGCATGTTGTCCGAGCTCTTGCTGAAGAACGGGAATAAAGTATTCGGGGTCGAGCCGAACGAGGATATGCGACGAGCTGCCGAAGCGACTTTGGCGAAATACAAGAACTTCAGAAGCATCGGAGGATCCGCTGAGTCAACAACTCTCGAAAATGGGAGCGTAGATTTCATCACTGCAGCCCAGTCGTTTCATTGGTTCAATCCAGAACAGACCAGGGCGGAGTTCCGTCGGATTCTTCGGAATGGAGGGTGGGTGGTCCTAATCTGGAACACCCGCAAGACTTCCACACCGTTCCTTCAGGCTTACGATGAGTTGGTTAGTTGGGTCTCTGTTAATCGAAGAGTGCGGCATGAAGATGTGAACGATCAAGCGCTGAGGAGTTTCCTGGGAGATTATCGGGCTGTTAAGTTAGATAATTCTCAGGAAGCAGACTACGAGGGATTGGTTGGTAGGTTGTTGTCAGCCTCATATGCTCCGTTGCGCGGGGAGCCATTATTCGACGAGATGATTACGAAAGTATCCGAGCTCTTCAACCAACATCAGGTTGATGGAGTTGTAACTTTCGAATACGTTACCGAAGTTTACGCAGGACAACTCGGTTAATGTTAGAATGGTCCCGAGGGGTTGACGGTTCGCGAGTGTTTCTGGATGATGATTTCCACATCGGAAACCTAGGGGTCCACTACCCAAAAGTTATGAAACTGCGATGCCAAGAGTTTCCCTATTCTGACGTATTATAGAATTCACGCCTCACGTTTCTTATTTGATGGGAGATGGGGCTTCTTTACCGCAGCGGGGTATCAATTCTTAGATCGTTCAGAGATTGGGAACCCGGGCGTGAAATCCACGTTTCCCGATATGTATCAGAATTGAATCGTTTTCAGCAAATCCAACAATCGAGGTCGTGGAGTTCTGTCTGGCTTTGTGTTGTGAACTGCTTTCTTCTTCAGTGGCCTCTTCGGTCCTAGAACCTCAATGGCAAACAGACCTCGTTCTTCTTCGTTGACTGTGCTCGACCGTCCTAGGATAGGAAGAATCCCAAGGGAAGATTACTACGCGGAGAGACAGAAGAGATGGGTGTGGGTCTTCCCAAAGATCGACAAACATTCGACTCTAAATCAGATCGTAGACCTCGACAGTTTCTGTACTATTCTCTTTCCACACAGCGTAAAGAAACAGGGGGTTGCGAAAGCAATCATCCAGATTCTCGTTGAAGAAAAGAGACCGATGTATCTCAGAGATCTTCACCATAAAGTGATTGAGCGAATCAAAGTAAGCGCTCAGACCCTCAGCGACACCTACAAAGCCATGCTCCGAAGCGGGTTGCTAGAGAAAAAGTATAGGAACGAGCCTACGAAGCTGAGTGTGCAATTCGCGAATCGGTTACGCGACCTGGCATCTTATTGGGACAACTACCTTGTCGCCAAGAAAGCTAGCTGACATCCAATTTATTGGAGTGTTAGCTAACCCTCCACTTTTTTGGACCTAAGCCGTGTACCTTGAATCTGGCTTGGTCGCCGGGGGACCCTGTTGCTGTTGTGGGATCGGCGGCAGCGGCGGCGGAACATTAAGGCTCCTTGAAATCAATATCGCGTCCGCCATCGCCGCATTAGAAACGGCCTGTACGAGTTGAACGGGCGGAGGCTTCTGGGCCTTATGCTCGTCAAGTATCTTCTTCGTGTCCTCTGCATCGCCTGAAATCTTCGCCTTTCCCTTAATGCTGATCTGCGCGATTGATGGCGTGAAGTTTACGGTAAACACGAACGGCGCGTCGAGGCTGCCGTCGGATCTTTGGTCAATGTCCAGCATGTTTATGTTCACTCCAATTTGGACTTGGGGCGGCATTGGGCGATCAATCTCCCAGAACCGCTCGGCCGACATACTGGTAACAAATATGTTCACATGTATCATGCCGCTTGCCTGCTCGATTTCAGCCGAGCTGTCATTTCCGCTTTAAACGTTATCGCATGAGCCGCTTAACCGGGGTTCTTGCATACTGAAAATTGACTAGTTGATGGATATAACAACTAAACCCGTTTTCCGTCAGAAATAGGATCCGAATTTGAACCCGAAGTGATAGGGATTGAAAGAAGCCGTTGCTAGTTTCGTGGTAACGAAAAAGAGGATGCCGGACGGACGGGTGTACGAGTCGCCCCGAATATACCTCCCGACCAAGCTTACGACGGATTCAACCTTCCCTTTCGCCAAGGGATCTTTGAGGCTTTACGTGAGGGTGGCTGGCAAGAGACTGCTGGTAGAACGGGCTGCCCCAGCGGTGCTCAAGAGGTTCGGACGCATAAAGAGGAGAGTCCGCAAGCGTAAGTCTAGGAAGCGTTAGGTCCCACAGAGAAGTGTAAACGAAACGTTTCATTAGGCATTTGTTCGGCCCCTACGATCGATACCTTCCCTATTTCAGTCAAGTCTGATACATGGGTTCCGCCGCAAGGAATTGGTTTGCAACCTTTGATCGTGACCGTCCTGATTTCAGACAGATCGGGAAGTCGTTCGTAGTTCGGGGCGTTCTGGAGAAGTGTCTTAGCTTTTTCGGAGTCCAGAAACTCAATTTTCACCTGTCCGCCCGAATTTATCATTTGGTTGGCCAGATCCTCAGCTTTTCGCAGAGTTTGTGTGTCGGGAGCTGCGCCTGCGTATCCCACATAACATGGATCGTCTAACCAAGAGTCTGTCGTCTGTACTCGGCTAGAGGTTACTTCGGCTAGGCAGTGATCGAGCAAATGCGCAGACGTATGCCTACGCATAACCAAATGCCTGTACTCCCAATCAATTTCGCATGTAGCTTCACCTTCCCGTGGGTTTCCCCGGCCTAGTTTCCCCCAATGAACGACGACGCCGTTGTAGTAGATCGCTTTCTTCACAACAATCTCATACTCAGCGGAGCGAATCAACCCGCGGTCGGACGGCTGTCCTCCTCCCTTCGGGTGGAAGATCGTACGATCAAGGATCAGGTATACATGAGTTCGCTTTTCGGGCACAACTTTGAGAACTATGGATTGATCACGTCGGGAACTCATTTCGCGAAGATACACCAGAGTAGTTCTTGGTTGGCCGGCCGCAATTGCTGCTAGGTCCAAACTCTAGTGTCGCCCAGGTTTTCCCGGACAAGGATACTTATAAGAAAACGGGACTATAGGCCGCTCTGATTTACAGTGAACTCGAAGCAAGTCGTAGCGGGGGTATCTGCGGTTATCTTAGTAGTCATATTGGTCTACCCCGCCCTTTCGATGGGGACTGTCTCCGTCTCATTAAGTTCCGCTGGAATAAGCAAAGCTGATCACGTTTACGTGACTATTGATAGTGTCTGGGTGCACCCAAAGGGCGAGGCGAGCGGAGGAGGATGGAAGGTTGTTTCCAACCAATCTGTGAATATGGATTTGGTTTCGCTTGAAAATTCCACGAAACTTCTTGGAAGCGGACAAGTTCCTTCTGGTGACTATGACTCAGTCAGGATAGAAGTGTCGAACGTAACCTGGGTCTTTAACAAGACTACAACGACCCTGGGGATTGCGTCTCCAGAGGTTGACGGTACGCTGGATTTCACGGTCGGCGCAGGCAAAGGTACAAACGTTCTGATTACCCTCTCCTCTCAGCAGCAATTGATAGCTAACTCGGAATATTACACTGCAACCATGAATGCGACGCAAACCACATGATGCGCGATAAAGCGAATGCAGAAATACTAAACAGTTCGGTACCTGTTGGGGGTTGTTACCTTGGGCGTTGCGGGAAGAGAGCAAATCACTAAACTGATTCAAACCTACAAGTGCATACACCCGTTCGATTACGCCTTGTTGGACGGGGACGGCTACGTTCTAACAGTTCGCGACGAAACGACTCTACACTATCTCGAACATCGGAATGTCATATCCTATGAGGTGGTATTCACACCCCCTAACTACGTATCCCACCTCACCGCCAAGAGCAAGTACGGAAGAATGGGACTCTCATTCCTCAATGCCGCAAAAGTCCACAGCGGGTTCGTCGGCCGTTTAGCACTTGAACTGGTCAACTTGAACAACAGCCGGCAACCTATCACAATCAAGCGTGGTGACCCACTGATGCATATCGAGTACATTTCTCGGGAGGGTGAGGCGTCTCCATATCATGGTGATTACATGTTCCAGTACATGAGCGACGATGAGGTCGCCCTTTACGTTGGCATCCTTAAGGAGCATTTCAAAGGTGTTTTCGACAGTGCTGAACTGGAGAAGGTCGCGAAAGAGAGAGTTCGCGGCTGACTTCTATCTTCTCTGAAACTTCCAGAGCCTCTTCCTTCTATTTCTATACAAGACCTGGACGCAAATGGCAGAGAACACGGCCAATATCACTATCGCTGCCATCGCCCATTCTATCTCGCCGCTCCCGACACCGATTAGAATAATGTTCCCTTGTGCGCGACTCAACCCTGAGACTGAGATAATGGCGCTGTAGCCATAATTAGCCACGTAGTCTGCGGTCACGTTCTTGCGTTGAATTCTCATGGTGAAATTGAATAGTTGTGGCGGTGAATATCGCCAGGTCGTCGTGTTGTTGGTAAGGGTGTAGGTTCGGTTCCACTGATCCAGCGTTGGACTGAGGACATTGAAATCAATCATTGTGAAGTTACCGGCATAGTTTTCTGCTTGCGTCGGGTTGTATGATGTCCCGTTAACGAAGAACGTCACTCCAGCAATGGTCGAGTTGGGACGGCCGACGAAGCGACTCGCGTTTGCGTAATATGCGACCACGGGTCTAAAGTAGCGGCTTCCTATCGTGTTGTAGCTGAGATTTTCCGCTCGCAGATCTGACGTCACATTGAACGCCAACCATGTCATGTTGACGGAGACGATGTCCCCATTTCTCTGCGAGACGCCAGATACGTCCATAGTACATGTAAGATTGAGTGAACTCTTCGTTGAAGTTATTCCTACACTTAGACCAGAAGTGACTGCATTGGGATTCACGCGGTTTAGGCCTTGATTGAACGCCGCGGATAAGTTTGACTGTGATGCCGAATCTACCGTTGTCGAAATATTAGGTAGCGCCGTGATATTTTGAACCAGCGATAGAGAAATCGAACTGTGCACCTGCTGGCCCTGTATGCTTACTGTTATGTTAGATGCTGAGGCGGGAACATAGAATGCAGACATGAGGAAAATAGCTAATGTTACGATTGCAATAGGACGCAATGGTCGGCACTATCCGTCTCATTTGGGCTTTTAGCGAAACCAGAACTACGTTTGCTATTTAAGAGTTCAAAAGAAAGCGGGCTACTGGCTCGCGGCGAACTCCCTGCCAAGAAGTTCTCGTGCCACAATGATTTTCATTATCTCGGTCGACCCTTCTGCCAACATGTAGGATCGTACGCCCCTTAGTCCCATCTCAATCGGACAGTCGAGTGTGTATCCGAAGGCTCCGAACCACTGCAATACGTCGTTTATCACTTCGAAGGCCGTCACCGGTGCCAACATCTTGGCCTCTGCGATAGCTTTCGTGACCTCAAACCGGCCGAACGCTTTGTTTCTCTGTTCTTGATCGTACATCCAGAGCGCCCTGTAGGCCATAAGACGGGCAGCATCGACGCGAGTGTAATCTTCTGCGAGTTTGAATTGAATGCCTTCGAAACGCCCAATGGGTTGGGTGAACGCCTTGCGCTGTTTAACATACTCTATCCCTGAATCCAACGCGGCCATTGCTGCACCGCAACATACGAGTGCGATAATGGCGCGGGCAAAGTCGAACCCTTGCATGGCGTAGTGAAAGCCCTTGTTCTCTTCGCCAAGTCTATTATCAGCAGGGACGTGAACATCTTTCATTAGGAATCCGCCGGCAGACATGCCTCTTCGACCCATCTCCTCCAAGTAACTAGGAGTCAAACCATCGGTATTCTTGAATGGCACGAAGAAGAACGATATTCCCCTTGTCCCAGCCGAAGGATCGGTTTTGGCTAAGACTAGGTATCCGCTACCATCGGACATCTGATCGTTAGCTTCCCTAATGCCGCTGATGTACATTTTTTCCCCATTCAATATGTACTCGTTGCCAACTCGTTTGGCCGTCGTGGACATGTTTCCGAGATCGGATCCTACACCCGCCTCGGTCGCCGCAATTCCGAGGAAACCTTTACCTGAAGCAATCTTGGGTAGTGTTTTCTTCCTCAGCTCAGGCGAACCGAACTTGTTCAGCACATGGCTCCAGGCGACAGGTACCAAATAGAGCACGGCTGTAGCGCAGCTTAGATCTGCTCTACCAATCTCTTCACCAGCTATACCGGCGGAGATGGCGTCTGCTGCCGAGCCTCCGTACTCGGCTGGGATCGCTAAGCCGAACAATCCCATCTTTGCTAAGCCGCGAACTATCGAATCGGGCATCCGAGCGTTTCGTTCCATTTCGCGCGAATGTGGGCTTATCTCTCTGCTGCAGAATTCTCTCACGGTCTTTCGAAACAGTTCATGCTCTGGGCTGAAGTTGAAATCCACTTTTTCCCTCTCTGTGCCGCATGGGCAAATGGCGGCGATATGGAGGCTTCGTTCATAGAGTAGCTAGATTACGAACTATGAAACAAGTTCACGACGTTCTAGGGCCTTGCGGATCTAACGGACCACGGTTCCTGGCGGGACTTCTTCAGCTACAGTCAACCAAATTGGTTTGCCCTGTCGATCTGCCGCTAGCAACATGACTTCTGACTGAACTCCCGCAATCGTCTTCGGTTCCATGTTAGTCAAGACCACGACTTGCTTTCCAATGAAGCTGCTTGGCTCATAGAACTCAGCGCCGCCCGCAATTGCTTGCGCGATCCTATCTCCAATATCGACTTGGACCTTGAGAATTTTCTTCATGTTCGGAATTCTTTCAGCGGCGGTTATCTTTCCAACTCTAAATGCAAGTTTCTGAAAATCACTGAATGAGACACTCATGATCTCGGCCCGCTCTCCCGTTCCTTGAACGGGATTTTATAAGGCATATGACTCGGTCGCTTATTCCCTGAATCATTTCTTTAGGGCTTTGATGAGTTCCTCAGCCACCATCGTACTCTCCAGCCGCTGACATTCGACTGTCTGCGCACCGATGTGCGATGTACACACCACGTTAGGTAATGCAACAAGTTCCTTCTCCCAAACATCTTTGGGTGGCTCCATATGAAACACGTCGAGACCAGCACCTCCGAGTTTGCCTGATTTGAGACCTTGCAATAGTGCCTGGCCGTCAATAATGTCGCCTCGTGAAGGGTTGATCACAATCGCACCGTTTCTCATGTTCGCGATTGTCTTTGCGTTGATGAGATAATGCGTCGTTGGAAGATATGGGACATGGATTGTTACGATGTCCGACGCGCTCAAGAGGTCACCAACCTCGCCGACTGCACGAAAACCTAAGCTCCGTGCTTTCTCAGTTAGATCCAACACATCGTAACCGATCACTTTGGCTTCGAAACCCTGTAAGCAGATTCTAGCCACTTCTAAGCCAATTCGTCCGGCTGCACCGACGACTCCCACAGTCTTACCCTTGAGTTCCTGACCCATCAACTCCGATTTTGCCCACCTTCCTTCCTTCATGGCCCGATCTGCAAGCGATATCTTTCGAAGTACGGCTAAGATTAGCCCAACCGTTAGTTCAGCGACGCTTGTTGTGGGCGCGGCGGGCGTTGAGATGATTTGAATCGATCTCTTTCGTGCGGCGTCCAAGTCGATATTATCTAGCCCGACACCTGACCTCGCCACTGCCCGAAGCCTCGAACCCGCGCTGATGACTGCACTGGTCACTTTGGTTCGTCCCCGGACAATTAAGGCGTCGAATTCAGGAATGACCTGCATCAATTGCTCTGGCGTGAGGTTGGGCTCCACTCTCACTTCGAAGCCCGACCCTTTCAACGCCATGATG
>Ga0187769_10002375_pt1 | contig 10992 bp, 10 predicted proteins | sample 0116_SJ02_MP02_1_FD_133140 | JGI IMG/M metagenome (GOLD analysis project Ga0187769, IMG submission 133140) | Tropical peat soil microbial communities from peatlands in Department of Meta, Colombia - 0116_SJ02_MP02_10_MG | ecosystem: Environmental > Terrestrial > Soil > Wetlands > Peat | place... | reverse complement strand
TGTGGAAGAGCAAGGACGTAGAGAATCGCGTCCAGGAACTCATCATGGTCACCCTCAAAGCCATGACGCATGAAAGTATCCCGGAGATTTTCGGCCACAACGAACCGCTGTTTATCGCCGACAAAATCGCGAAAGCCCAAGAAGCAAATGCGTCACAAATGATTAAAGGGATGGGGCACTGGCTCGTGTCGCATCCGAAGCTGAGAAAGTACGCATTCTACATGAACACTTTCCGATCTAGAAGGAGCGAGATAGAAAACGCTAGAACGAGAGCTTAACGACCATTTTACCGACCTCGACGGACGGTTCGACGGACGGCTCGCCGCGGTGTACGCTATCAAGCGAGCAGATGTCTCGGCGGAAACCACCGGTTTTTCCGCTAAGTACGAGTGCCGCGTGAAAGCACAGTACCAGAAGGATCTTATGGGGCTGCTTGAGGAGGGCATGCTACTTGCGGTCCGGAACTTCAAAGCCAAGAAGCATGCCGGAAAGCGATTCACTTTGCTTGAGGTTACCCGCATCGGCCCAGAACATTTCGGTTTGAGGGGCCTCTCCGACCAGAGCTACTACCCATACCAATTCGAGGTTATCGAGCAAAGCGTAGCTGATTGGGATACGGATGATAAGGCTACTATGATAATTCAGTTGAACACAATCCCACTGAACTACGACCTGATCCTAGATGGCGCCGATCAGCGATATGAGAAAGGCTTCACGTTTCCCGTAATTGGCGAACGCGTGTTCCTACTCAACAAGGTGACGATACATAGAATGTACAATCGGGCTCTTCTCGAAGAGCTTGGCCTCGGCTGGAAGGAAAGCATCGCCACTACGAACGATGCCAGGAAAGATCCGCGAATTGGCACAATCAAAATGTTTGAGGAGGAGGCGGGCGAGGTCCCGATCTACGTCAGCTTTGAACGGCTCGTCCGATATCACTTTGGTGTATTCTCCTTCACGGGAGGAGGTAAGAGCAACCTACTGTCCAATATCCTCCGCCGAATCATACACCACTCAGCGGCGAAGGTGGTGATCTTCGACATCTCAATGGAGTATCCATTTCTACTGCAAGATGTATTTCTTGACAAAGGTACAACGTCGAAGATAATCACTGAAGTTCCTGTATTTGATGCGGAGCACTTCCGGAAGATAGTAGTGACCCCCAGAGAGTTCGAAAAGTGCGACGTCACACAAAACTTGGAGAAGATACTGGCGCAGGGGAAAATAGGCTATTACGAAGAGCCCCGGAGGGCCCCTCTCACATATGACGATATCGTAGGTCAGATCAGAACGCTCGAGAGAAGCGAAGGCGATAAGCAAGTCAATTTGGACGCAATCCATGCAATTGACGATAAAGTCCTGGCATGGATAAGGGAAAACCGGGCAGACCGTTCGGGCGTCGTCACGGCTGAATTCCTCGACTACCTGCAATCTACAGCCACGGATGCAATCGAGAAATTCAAGGTTTGGAAGAATGGATCCCTTGCCGCTTGGGCCTCGACGAGGTCTGAACTGAAATCTTCCCTCAACCCTATTGAGAAAACAACCGATAGGAACTCCTATTCGGCCGAGAAGCTGTTGAAACTTCTCGAAGACACTAGGCTTGTTTGCTTATCCATCGCCGAACCAAACATCATCAAGAACCTCGCGATCACTCTGACCTCTGAAATGCTACGACGCCGCAAACGAGAGTTTCAGTTGGACCCTCAGATTCTATTCGTCTTCGATGAAGCTCAGGAGTTTATCCCGGCCTACGATAAAGCGAGGGGAATAGACCTTGCATGTACGCATCAGATCGAAACGTTACTCCGTCAAGGGAGAAAGTACGGGTTGGGCAGCTGCGTCGCCACACAGAGAATTGCGTACTTGAACACCAACGCCTTACAGCAACTGCACACCTACTTTGTAGGCCCGCTGCCTCGACCTTACGATCGAACTCTGGTCAGCAGCACATTCACAATCGACCAAGGCATCCTCGAAAAGACGCTGGAGTTTGCTCCAGGCCAATGGTTGCTATCCAGCTACATCGCCACGGGAATGGAAAACGTTCCAATATTCATAAAGGCCGATAACTCTGAAGCAGAATTGCGAAGAATCATCGCCGAACCCACGCCAAAGGCAAAACATACGTGAACTTCTCCCTTCATAAGATGGCGCAGCGAAGGCATGAGGCCGTCGCCGCCCGGCGGCGTCCCATCTTTGGGGCAACGGAAACGTCCCCAGAATAGCAGCGGGAGTAGCCTCCTTCGCAGACGAAGCTACAGATTTGAGGATACGTGACGTTATCGAAGAGGAATTAACTATTTAATGCGCTTACGGTCTTCCAGATAGTTCGGTAGGCTTTGTCAACGTCTGACCAACAGCTAACCAAGAAACTTGCCGAGATGAAGGCGTTCTTGGAGCGGCGCTTAAAGGCTCAGGAGGAGGAAGTGGGTTACCTACGATCGTTTCTGGAAGTCGTGGACTCTCTACTCGCCGAAAGAAGCTTTCGACGTGTAGAGATCAAGCCAGCGCCCGAAGCCGAAGTGCGGAGAACCGAACCGGCTACACCGCCGCCGGATAGTGTTCCGATAATGACGACCGACGGCGTGCGAATCGCCTCTATGAGTGTAGGCCCACATGCGTTGGAGGTGGTTCCAGAGACAACGGTGAACCTCGACTCGAATTCTCCGCCGTTACGTTCGTTTCTAGTGGCGAAAGTTCTTGAGCCCATGCTGACCAAAGACAAGGAAGCGGCCGCCGCTGGCTCCCTGCTTCCCGATAATATGCTAACTTATGACGTGGAGCAGGAAGGGGGTCGACTCAAAGGGATCGTGGTACGAAACTACGGCGATGATCGCCGTCTTTTGGAGCTGAAGAACGCTATTCGCTGGACTCTGCGAAGGATGTATGAGAAAACTTCCGGGGGAAAGAGCTAGGCTTCGCCGAAGCTAGTTTCTGGTTCGCGAGGCAATGCCCGAGTATGCGTCCTTTCGGTCTTGTTCCACCTGCAGCCGCAACTCGTTAATTTTGTCTCGGATTCGTTTGCCGTAATCCGCATCCTTGATCCCAGAGAGATTTATGTTGACGTTCGCGGCCGCTCCTAAGAATCCTGCGTCCGCCGCAACTACAGCCGTCTCGAGGTCGGAGATGGCGTTCATGTTTGCGCACTCCACCAGCCTCCTCGCTACGGAGAGCGCCGCCGCGGCTTGCTCAGCGGTCTCCAACGGCACTTCAGTCGCGACGCGCAACTTCGACTGAATTTTTGCCGACCTGGTTTGCTTTTCGTTTTCTGTCTCTTTGGGAAGTTTGTAAGCTCTCATTAGCGCTTCGAAACTTTCCGCGTCCTTATCGACCTGCTTGAGAAGAGACGCGCGGAGCTTTTCGCTTTCCGTCAAGAGCGCGGTCAGGGTTACCTGATGCTTCTGTTGTTCGGTTTGCTTCAAGGTAAGCCTCGCTACCATGCTTACCAAGCCTGCGGCTAGCGATGCCACATAGGCAGAAACGCTGCCTCCGCCAGGAACCGGCTTGTCGGAAGCGACCGCGGAAGCGAAACCGGCCAGGCTCATCTCCGTAAGGTGGTCTGAGCTAGGGCCGTACAGTTTTCGCTCCAATATTTGGTCGTTCTTGAAGCTGTGAAGGCGCAGGTAGAACTTCGCCGTATCCGTTAGAGCCTCTGTGGGAACAAGACCTACAACTTCGCTCTCAGCGATTTCAACACCTTCGTTCGCGGCGAGTGAACGAATAAGTTCGAAGGCTTTGAAGAGTTGGCTTGCCTTGTAATCCACCATGTTCATTGATACTTGAACTAACCCGCGGTCCTTCAGCTCGAAGCCGAGAGCCTTTACCGAGCTTAGGCCGCCATTCCTCCCGCGCACCTGCTTAGCTATTCTCTTCGCCACATCAACCTTGTGCGTGGCCAGGTTGATGTTGTATGCAATCAGTATCTGCCTGGCGCCAATCGCCGTAGCGCCCGCCGTCGGATGGATGGTTTCCGGCCCAAAATCCGGCTTCCTTTCCGGGTCGCGTCCTATCTGGTCTCGTAACCCTTCAAACTCGCCTTTCCTAACGTCCGCCAAGTTTCGGCGTTCGGGCCGGGTTGCAGCGGCCTCATAAAGATAAACGGGGACGTTGAAACGTGACGCGTATTCCTTTGCGAAATCCTTCGCCAGCTGTACACATTCCTCCATCGTGACGTCGGAAATTGGAATAAAGGGAATGACATCAACCGCGCCCATTCTCGGGTGCTCGCCCGTGTGCTTGTTCAGATCAATTAGTTGGATTGCTTTCGCGCTCATTGCCAATGCAGCGTCTTTAACCGCCCCCGGTTCACCAACAAATGTCAAGACTGACCGGTTGTGGTTTGCGTCTGACTCGATGTCGAGGACCTTCACGTCTGCCGCGCGGGTTTCGTTAACGATGGCCTCGATTACCTCCTTCCGCCTGCCTTCACTAAAGTTAGGAACACACTCCACAAGTTTCAAGGGCAGTCAAGTCGGAGGGGGCCGGTCGGACCTAATTTTGTTTCGGTCGGCAACCACAACTAGGTGTTCTTTCTATATCTCGTCTACGTTATAGTCGAGCAACTTGGGTGATGTTCGTGCCGGCTAGGTTATTGGATGGGCGGGTCGTAGCGAAAGAGATTCGATCGAAGATCAGCGCACGAATTAAGTCTCTTTCCGGCGCGATCGTTGAACCAAGCCTCGTAAGCATACTGACAGGAGACGACCCTGCCTCCCGAACATACCTCAAAAACAATGAGGCAGCTTGCGCTGAGGTTGGAATCAAGTTTCGCAGTCTGGCCCTTCGCGCGGAGACCTCGCAGGATGAACTTGAAGGGGTTCTTCGGGAACTGAATTCTGATCGCTCAGTGACGGGGATTCTGCTTCATCTTCCCCTTCCCAACGGACTAAACGAAACCGCTGCTCTTTCGATGATATCCGAGGAGAAGGACGTAGATGGATTGAACCCCTGCAACCTCGGCCTATTGTCACTTAGAAGGCCAGCCCTCATCCCATGCACCCCGAACGGAATAATCATGCTCCTGAAGTACTACCGCCTCAACCTCGCCGGCAAACACGCTGTAATAATCAACCGAAGCAAACCAGTTGGGCGACCACTATCCCAACTCCTACTGAACGAAGATGCCACGGTGACTGTCTGCCATTCAAAGACGCAGGACCTGGCCGGAATCTCGAAGACCGCGGACATACTCATAACGGGGATTGGGCGGCGTCGTGAATTCGTAGTTGGTTCGAACATGATGAAACCGGGCGCGATCGTGGTTGATGTTGGTACCACTACCATTGAGGGGAAGATTGTAGGGGATGTTGACTTCGAGGCGGCGCTAAGAACCGCTTCCTATGTGACTCCCGTCCCAGGCGGGGTAGGGCCAATGACGACTACCATGCTCTTGTACAACGCTGTCCTTGCCGCGTGCCTGCAAAGCCACACGGCTATGGAAATGGGGATTGAGCAGCTAACCGTCTAGCCGGCGAGCGACAGGCGCAACGGCCTCGCTCTGTATTCCGATGTTCCGTTACCTTTGATGTGTTAGTACGGCTGGGAGAACTTCCACGGATGGTTGGTAAACGGCTTGCTGTCTGATCTTCTGTGACGACTGCATATTCGTGTCGCAATGTTCCTCGCAACGCTCGGCAGTACTGATCGCCCGGTATCCGTAACCACAAATCTCACAAAGGTAAACGGCGCCGTTCGCGAAGCTAAGTTGAGTTACCATTTTTCGCATCCGCGATCACCTTAGCTGGTTCCAGTCGATTAGGGTTTGGGGAAGATGTATGCATTTACACTCCGTAGAAATTGTCGAGGGTGGCTTATATGGTCACAAATCGCGAGTCACTCTCTCTCCGAACTGTTTTACCGTTTTCAGTTCGGTTAATGGGAAAAACTTGTAGTGCTCTAGGATGTGGGTGCCCGGTCGTGGCGTTACGATTGTTTTGTCGACTTTGGATCGGTATGTATGAGGATTTCTCGGATCACGCCGAGCAAGATGCTTTTCATGCGTCTTTCGGTTTGTTTTGCGACCCTATAGCTGACGGACATCAAATATCCTGAAGATGACACTTCCAGTATATCGAAGCCATCCTCCTCTCCCTTGAATTCGTCGATCTTGGCGAGCCTAGAATTCAGGTCATCGTGCAGTTGTTCTGGTTCCGTGCGGATTGGCACTTCGAACTGGGTGGCGATCGCTCCCTGTCTTCCGAAGCCAATATTCATTATGAGAGATTGGGTGATGATGCTGTTGGGCACTTTAAGAAGTGTGTCTGAGTCCGTCAATATGCGAGTGTATGTCAGCGTGATTCCTTTAACAACTCCGGTGTAGGAAGGTTCGAGCCATCCATGTGAGAGAGTGGGCGCGAATTTTCCATACTGCCATGTCACTAAAGCAATCCTGTCGTTTATGTTGAACGGTCGTGCGGCGAGAATCATTAGGCCCGAAAACAGGTTTCCCAGAACCTCCTGTGCTGCTAAGCCCAGCACTATTCCAAAGAATCCTATTCCGACAAGTGCGCTTAGGAAGCTGGTGCCTGTTGGGCCAGACAAGAAAACTAGAGCCATGATCACTAGCCCAAGGCCCACCAACTCTAACATCAGCTTCACCGTGGTCGTGTAAGTCGGCCCGACACGTGCAGCTATCGGGCGAGCGGCCAATCTCACCAAAGTAATTGTTGCGCCAACGCCCGTCACTACTACGATTCCTATGTCGATGAAGTGCACGTACCTATCTGGGAACGATGCAGAAACTAACCAGTAGCGGACCACGCTCCAGCCCAGGAGGACGGCAACTACAGAAACTAATAGCAGCAGGAATTTCTCGGTAAGCGTCGGCGCGACCCTAGACGCCATGGCGGAAACCCTTTACTCTCTCCCTTTTCGCCGCCCACGCCGCTTTCGACGGATCAGAAGTACAACGGCCGTGCCCAATAGGATGCCGAACACGATCGATTCTATCGGAAAACCCGGTATCAACACTACCACGACGTGTGCACTACTAGTGGCAACTCCCTGCCGCACACCTGACCGGCCGTCCGCGGTCCACAGTGTTAGAAATGCGGGACCGAGTGCAGCTGCCCACTCCGTTATGCCTCTTGAAGCTTTCAATTTCTAGTCTCCCCACCGCGTCGCGAGCGCCAAGATACCGCGACTAACCGGTCGTAAATAGGGATACTTCCACCTTTTCCACGCAAGGCTCGCCAGTACGTCTCGGTATAACTTTTCATGGTGAGAACATGGCGTGTGGCGTTTCCGGTTGCGCTGTTGCCGTTAACGACGCCACGTAAGTTTTTTCGGCGGTGCACAACCTGACACCAATGAGCCAGATTGTTTCTGCCATCAGCTCCGCGAAACTGCCCAAAGTGCCCCCTTTGCGGTGGGTGTACACAGAGGACAAACAACCGGTGGTTCTGCCTTTTCTGTAGAATTTACGTGTAGGTTCCACCCACCCGTTACACCCTCCAATGGTGGAAAATGTGTCCCTGGTGAAATCATCCTTTAATCCACTTCACCCACTAAACATCATGGTTGTCGGCATGAACGGTTCTAACTCGTTGAAGACCGCCTTCATCGATCTCGCGGCAGCGTTATTCGTTATTGGAGGAGTAGTGAGCCTCGTTGTCAGCATGGTTGCTGCACCGATTTACAGCCTGTACCCATTCCAGCTACAATTCTTCAGCTTCCTACTTGCGGTGGTGCTCATAGTGGGCGTCATCTGCTCTATCGGCGCGATCTACTGCTTCACGTTCACTTCCAAACGTCTGCTGCACGACGCCGGCATGAGAGGGATTATTTTTGGTGCGATTCTGCTGGCCTTCAGCCTCGGCTTGGTAGGAGCGAACCCGGGCCAAAGCACGGGCCTCGGAACAGCAAGCGCTATTCTAATCCTAATCGCTGGCGCGATCTGTTTCGTTCTGCGCGACTCCGTGCTCCCTAGACCCCCAATGGTTGTAAGAGAACAAACCGCCCAGCGGCAATCCAAATAACAACGATGTCCTCTACTCCTGCCGTTGAAACATACACTGTGCTCAATGTGAGCAGAGTATGCTGCGATCGGAACAACGCCCTCAGAGGGCGAACGAATTGACACCATAGTCGCGGTGAACGGCCACAAGCATGCGATTCTGCTCCCGTGCGGAATTAGGATTCTTGTCTTCCGGCGGATACTTGCCGTCGCTTCTTTTCCAGCCATTCCAAGAAGTCTGCCACTGCCTCTCGATCGACTTCGAGCGAAACCGCTAATACTTGAGTCCCCAGCCGGGCGTAGACGCATACGGCAAGATGGAACCAGACAACTACATAGTCAACGTCTTTGAGATATTCGGAATACCTCTCGCAAACCCCTAGTATGGTTAATGGGCCGAGCGCCGCGAATTCGCGGTCAACCTGCGGAGGCGAATAGGATTTTACGCCTGCACGCATTTGATTTAGCAACACGTCGCCTCTGTTCGAGGCTAGGGCTACCCAACGTACCTTTTCGTTTACGGCGAAGACTTCGTCGGCCCTAACAACCGCCTTTTCGGTAACCATTCATGCTCAATCTCTAGGGATGATTTGGCATCTCATCATGTTCCTCTCCTCTGAGTAAAGGAAGTTCTTCACATCCATTTCCAGCTCAAGCAACCCCGACAACACTCCAGCCCACCATGAGAAAGCGAATGCCTTTGCGGCTCCCCCCGCCCCCTTCACGCTCGGGTTCGAGATTTCGATCTCTATTGGGTTCTTCACGTTCTCCGGCAACGCCACTTTCGTTATGCCCATTCCTGACAAGCTGTCATCTCTGGTCAAGTGTTTAACAAGTTCTTGCAGAGTGGCTCGCGGTCTTTCGGCTCTGAGCCTTGCCGCGTCGACCTTCCCCGCGCGAAATTCAAGGTTGTGCATTATCACTTCCGCAACGTGGACCCCGACTAGGGTATCCAAGTGATTACATAGTCTTTGAGCATTAATTGCCGTAAGCCGGGTGCCAAAGATGCGAAGTTCCCCTTTCTCAGCATCCGACACTACTTCGCCACTCAAACAGCCGATCACCTTTGGCAACATCCAAGGGCACCGAATTAACCTATACTGTTTTCTCTTGCCTTCTGAATAACAGTTTTGAGGTTACACAAAATCCGGACGTATCAAGAAAACAAGTAAAATCTTCCCAATCGCCAGCATATCTCATATAACTGTCAGCGCTTGCCCATCTCATTCGTGCTGCTAATGAAAGACAATGGCATGTCATACGGAATCTGGAGAAGAGCATAAGAACCCGCGACGTGTCAAACACAATTTGACGTTGAACCCTGAAGAAATCTTCGCCATCCACCCGAAGATCAGATGGGTTGGCCTAGCGACGAGAAAGGGAAAGGTCATTTTCGCGCAGATGAGAGAGGGCGTGACAAGTCTAACTCCCTCCGCCAACGACTTGAGCACACTTGAGATTCGAACGCAATACATCATCGAAGCCGCCGAACAAGAAAGCAGATGGGTAGGAGCACTAGACCACATAACCTTCTGCTTCGAAAAATACGTCGAGGTGATCGTTCCTCTCAGAGACGGTTACGTCGCGATAACGGTGGAGAAAGACCTGCCTGCCGAATCATATCCGAAGATCTCCAGGGCTATCCGAGAATTGGGTTAACCAACGAGACCATCCAAGCGGCCGCAACAATCCGGGGCCCCGATACAATTGTACAGACAGTCGAACTGGCCGCATGCTCACGATAATCATCGTGCGATGTGATCGCGTCATCGCCAGCGACCGTAGGCGGGGTGACCTTCTCTAACGGCCACGAAGGTTCCCTTGAACTTGGCTGTGGCCTTTTCCTCGGCTTCAAGCGTCGTTTCTACAACGGCCTTGTGGTCCGACAAGTCTACTATCTTAGAGATGAGGTGTAGAGTACTGGTGATCGGGGTAGGGCTGAGGTGGCTTACGGCGTATTCCGCGGTTACCGTTCCAGGCGGACTTGAAAGCCCCTTCTTTTTCATCAGGCTGTAGGTTGCTGCCCAATTGCTGTGGCAATCGAACAATACGCCGATGATTCCGCCATTCACGTATCCTTCGAACGCCTGATGGTAGGGTTCTGGCTTCCAATCGGCAACCACCTCGCCATCGACGACGTAGCTTCGGATACGGAGCCCACGCGGGTTCGCCGGGCCGCACCCAAAGCAAACTCCGTTGGGCGAGTAAGTTTCCTGGAGGCTTCGCGCCCTCAATCCCAAAGATCCTCTCCGCAACTTAATCGAAGAGGAATTTGAACCAACCCGTCATTATGCACAGCTAGGGGTTCGTGAGCCCTCCACCAACCGCGGATTGAATAACGCCGGAAGTCGATCCCTACGCTTCAGACTCAGTTTCGAGCAAGAAAATCGGAGGAAAGGGATTAGCGCGTTTTCGACCTACGCCTTGCTGAGTAGCCGCCGAGACCCTTCGTTGAGCTCTTCCCTGATATCCTTGTTGCCCGCCACGAATCAGAGAGTGCGAGGCATAAAATTTAGGGCTTGTTTCGTATAGTGATAGATCGCAACTCAATATGTAAGGCTCAGCCTACTTCATTACCTGCTAACAATCACCGTTTCTAATGCATGGGCACTGCGGCGTGCAGACCGACAATCCGATCGTGACGCCTGCAAGAAAGATGAGGCCAAATGGTGCACACCGGCCACAATGGAAGCCGACTCCGTCTTATATTCGGGGACGGATGGCAACGGTCATCCGATTAGAGTGGGGAGCGGTCAAGGCCTTTTCACTAAACGCAATCAGAATTGGACGAGTTGTTCGCCGTGCGGCCAAGTGTTAATATTAAGCTAGCAGCGCCTCTAATCCGCGACTAGGTTGAAGGTAAACGTGCCTAACCCCAAGTACGTAGTTCTCACGCTTCTTTCTCTCGCGGCGATAATAGCGTTGGCAGTGTCGTTCGTCTCAGCCTACACTGTCGTGACATATGGGGATACAAACGTCGAACCAGCCACAACTAACCTTCTCGACAATTACGTGGACGCCCTCACCAAAATCAC
>Ga0187769_10002372_pt1 | contig 11004 bp, 8 predicted proteins | sample 0116_SJ02_MP02_1_FD_133140 | JGI IMG/M metagenome (GOLD analysis project Ga0187769, IMG submission 133140) | Tropical peat soil microbial communities from peatlands in Department of Meta, Colombia - 0116_SJ02_MP02_10_MG | ecosystem: Environmental > Terrestrial > Soil > Wetlands > Peat | place... | reverse complement strand
TACCAGCCCGGATGGCTGCGCACGTAATCCTTGCCCTGCTGGAGCTTGTGGTCCATGTACGCCATCTCGCCCACGCGCTCGTATTCGCCGAGTTCCGCGTCGCTGTGGTTGGGGTGCAACGCGCTGTTGACCCAGCGAGTCGAGTATCCGTTGTTGCCGATGTAAAGCTCCAGGCCAAATCCACTGCGCACCGGAATGAAGCGGTGGAAGAGCATGTAGTTGCGAGTGATCCAGGGCGCCAGAACAACGCCTCCGGCGAGAGCGGCAGCGACCAGTTGCAGCTTCCAGGGCTGGTTCTGGCGGTAGCGGCGATAAAGTGTCCACAGCCCAAGCAACGGTAGAACTGACAACGCCACTGGCTCGGTCAAGGCAGCGATGCCACAGAGCGCGCCGAAGATCAGCCAGTCTCCGCGGCGGCAGGATTTCTCCAGCCGCCACGCGTACAGAAACAGGCAAGCGAGTTCGAGCGTGAGCAGACACGTGGACCAGGCCCAGTCGGATCCATAGTAGACGCCGTAGGGAGAGAGTGCCCATCCCCAGCCCGCCCACTTGGCCACGCGGTCGCCGAATGCTTGCCTGGCAAGCAGAAACACCGGAATGCAGGTGAGCGCGGAAAAAACGCTGTTGAGCGCCAGCGCGGCGATGATCGAGGGGGTGGTTTCGGGTCCGAAAATCCGAAAGATACCAGCGAGAAAGTACGCGTAGATGGGCGCAAGAACTGCTGTGGGGCCGGTTTGGGCGAAGACGTTCCCGAAACCGTGTCCAGTCGCGATGGAGCGAGCGACGAGTCCGAAGGCCCAATGATCTAGGACGAAAGGATCAGCCCAGTCGTGGTAAAGGAAGGGGATGACGGCCAGACGGACGGCGAGAGCAACGAGCACCATCAGTACATATGACGGCAGCCGGGGTGAAGAGGTGGAATCTGGCGTCATGATGCGGGCGAATGTTCAGTATAGATGGCAAACAGCCACCAATTCGTTCCGGTACGGGCACGTCCAGCCCGGCGGAGAGTCTGAAAACGCCCGATCGCTGCGCGAGAGAATCACCCAATTCACTCCAAATTCGCTTTTCAGCCGCTGAAAGTCTGCCGCCTGAAAGGTGCGCCAGCCGCTCTGGGCCGTCACTTCCCTCAGCCAGCGCGGAGCGAGGTGCGGAACGCGTGCGGCCATGCCCCCGTCTTTGTCGTAGTCGGCGAGAACGCTGCGTTCCGCCAGCGCGCGGAAGCCGTGATAGTCCTCGCCCGGCAGCGTTACGTAATGCGGATCGAGCGCGAACAGGCTGTCGGTCGGTGTGTTTTGTCTAATCCAGGCAAAGGCCTCGAGCCACGGATTCGACAGCGCCAGGCCGGGCAAGGCGCCCTCGGGCAACTCCAGGTGTGCCGTTGCGGGGTACATCTGGCGCTGGGCATAGAACATGCCTGCGCCCAGCGGCAGAAACAGCACCAGCCAGCGATAGACGCGGCGGCCGAGGATGTACTGGCCCAGCAAGCCTCCCGCGATCAGGAAGAAAAGCAGGTAGAGCAGGTGCAGGTATCGCATGGGCTCCAGCGGTCGCAGGCGCTCGAGCGACGGCGGCAGCACGATCGCCAGTCCGACGATGGTTTGGAAAATTCCGTAGTAAAGAAGAGCAAGGACGAATGGAATAAATGCGGTTTCGCGTGGTCCCTCAGGGGCTAAAGCTCGACCTTTCTCGGCGGGGTTATTGCCCACCCAAAATCTGAACGCGCAGAGGAGCACGAGTGGACCGAAGACTCCCAGCCACTCGTACCATTGCCAGCGCGAGACAAAATAGAAACCGCGGGTTGCGGCCGCCTGTCGCCAGGCATCGGAAGCGGGCTCGAAAATCCAGCCGAACGGCATGACAACCATGGCGAGGGAACAGAGTCGGGCGAGTCCCGATGGTCCTTGCTGAATCCACTTCCTCTGTGTCCACCACAAAAAGACACAGAATGAAATTCCGAAGCTTGCCATGATGGCGTGAATCGAAAACGCAACCGCCAGCAGCACTCCGACCAGCCAGAGGCGGCGAGCGTTGCCTCTGGCATCAAGCAACTCAACGATGGCTGCAAGAACCGCAGCCGTGGCCACCGTACGCGGATGAAGGTACTGGTCGGCGAGATTAATCGCTGTACCCGACACGGGCAAAGTCAGCAATGCTGCAACCAGGGCCACGGCAGCCCACTGCGCCGGCGCATTCGCGAAACATCGGCGGCTGATGCCCCACACGCCGTGCAGCACGAAAAAAATCGCGGCCCACTGCCACAGCAACACAACCCAGCCGAGCGGAAGATGGCTGAGGCGGGCCGAAAGCGCAACCACCTTGTCGAAGATGGTGGCCTGAAACTGAAGCCGAAAAAAATCCGAGTCATGTGGAAACAGCGCCGGGTTCAGATTTTTTTTGATCGCCGCCAGATAAAACGCGTCGTCCTCGAGACCAGGGTGGTAGCCCATCACGAAAAAGGCCAGGATGGTGATTCCGATCAGGAGTGCAAGACTTAGTGTGGGATTTAGAGTAAGAGAGTCGGCCTGGCGCTGGGGACCTGAAGCCGGATTTTGCAGAGATTCTGCCATTCGCGAGGATCGCGTGCCGGCTGCTTAGGCCGAACCCACGGTCTCACCATGACGAACGTAGTAGGCACCGGCCTCGGATTCAAGTTTGCGACCCTGCGGGCTGAAACGCGGCAGGTGGATCAGTCCGAAGCGTTGCATTGCGAACTGCAGCGTCGTTCCCAGCACGCCGAAGCCGTACTTGACGCTGCGGCGGAAGTTGATCGACGATGCTTCCGCGAAATATTTCGTCGGGCAGGACACTTCGCCGATGCGGAAGCCAAAGTGAACGCACTGCGCGAGCATCTGATTGTCGAAAACGAAGTCGTCGGAGTTTTCCAGCAGCGGCAGATCGGTGAGAACCTTACGGCTGAAGGCGCGATAGCCGGTGTGATATTCGGAAAGCTTCACGCCGAGGAAAAGATTCTCAAACGCGGTGAGCAGGCGGTTGGAGATGTATTTGTAAACCGGCATGCCGCCTAGCAGCGCCCGCCCGCCGATAATGCGCGAGCCCAGCACGACGTCATACACATCGTAGGCCACCATGCTGGCCATCGCGGTAATCAGAAGGGGCGTGTATTGGTAGTCAGGATGCAACATGATGACGACGTCGGCTCCGGCGGCAAGGGCCTCGCGATAGCAGGTCATCTGGTTGCGCCCGTAGCCGTAGTTGCGGTCGTGCTGAAAGACGTGCAGGCCGAGCTGCCGGGCGAGTTCCACGGTCTGGTCGCGGCTGTGATCGTCCACCAGGATGCGGATGTCCACCAAGTCAGGCAGCTCTCCTACCGTGACGCGGAGGGTTTTTTCTGCGTTGTAGGCGGGCATAACGACGGCGATGCGCTTGTTGTTGATCATCTTTCTGTTTGGCTGGAATCCTTACTAGTGTACATGCCGCGGCCTCCGGGAGTCGCGCAGACTCGAGGAGGCGCGGCATTGATCTAGTCCTTCGTCGTGAAATATCCGTGAATGCTGGCCTGCTGGAGGATGTGATCCGACACGGCGCGATACAAAGTCTCGGCATTCGCGGGGAAATTGGGAGGATTCGAAGTCAGATACAGTGTCGTGTCGAGGGCAAAGACGGTTACGACATAATTGTGAACGTAAGGCGTCAGGGTGTTGGGCGGACACGGGCCGTCATACTCGGCACCGTAGTAGAAGTCGTTGAAGACTTGCTCGCCGTAAATGCTGCCCGTGACGCCCGCATTTTCGGGGAGCGAGGTGGTGGTGGGTGAGATGTTGTACATGCCCCAGTGGGTAAACGAAGCCGTGGTGTCGAACATGGTTACGACGAAACTGCGCGTACCGCGCGGAGCATTCTTCCACGACAACTCGGGCGATTCGTCGCCGCCGCCCGATACGAAAGTGCAATTGTTCGAGCCCAGAACCATGATGAGCGGCAATTCTGCGCCGTTGGTGAACGTGGTGGTGCTCAGCTGGAGTTGATGCCGCCCATCCGCATTGGCTTGATCTGGCTGTCTGTCGGCCTGGGCAAAAAGGGTGGGAACGAACGCCAAGGCTAAAGTCAGAACGATCAGATGCGTTTTCATAATTCCTCCTTGCGTTGAGTAGAACCTGAGTCCAGTCAGACTTGAGTCCAACCTCGATCGAGACGAACTATCTCGCCGCAAAGCTTCATCTCGTCACGACCTGGAAGCCGCCAAATCCGAAAGGTGGGAAGAACCGTTGCGGCGAGTCGCGAACGGCAAAACTATACACCCATTCGCTTCTGCCTGCTCGCGCGGTGTGCAAGGATTTTCATCCCGGCTGAGTCGTTTTATTAGTTCTCATGGCCGCCTGGAAGAGTATTTTTATCTGCGAACACTGCATCCTGGCGGCTTGAGGATCTATGGACAACCACACTCTGCTGCGCGAAGCCCTCGAAGAAGCGCGCGCTGGATTACGCGAAGGAGGCTTGCCGATCGGCTCGGTGCTGGCCGACAGCCGCGGGCGGATCGTGGCGCGCGGCCACAACCTGCGCGTGCAGACGGGCGATCCGACGGCGCACGCGGAAGTTGTTTGCATCCGCAACGCAGGCCGGAGGCGCGACTGGCCCGAGTTGACGCTGGTCAGCACGCTCAGTCCCTGCATCATGTGCACCGGAACAGCGCTGCTGTATCGCATCCCGCGCGTGGTCATTGGAGAAAATCGGAACTTCATGGGCGCCGAAGAACTGTTCCGCCAGCGCGGAGTGCAAGTCGAAGTTCTCGACGACCCAGAGTGTATTGAGCGGATGCGCGAATTCATTCGCACGCACGCGGATCTTTGGAACGAAGATATTGGAAAGTGAATTACCGCGGCGCAATCGAGGCCAAGCGTGTCTACGCCTGGCCCCGCGTCGTTGCCTGCTGCAAAATTCGAAACAGAAGCAGCCATCGTTTCACGTTGGTCGTTATCAGGAAGTTTTCCTTCACGTGCTCGCGGCCGGCTGCCCCGATGCGCCGGGCAAATTCGGGATGCGTCAGCAAATACCGAATCTGAAATGCGCATCCTTCGACCGAGTGCACCAAAACACCCGTGAGCCTGTGGATAATCTGGTTCGGGATGCCTCCGACGGCACCGGCGATGGTGGGCTTCCCTTTCCACAGCGCTTCAGTGACAGTGAGGCCAAACCCCTCCCGGATGGATTTCTGCACAATCAAAGTGGAGGCGCGCTGAATGGCATTAACCTCACGCGCGCACCAGGGCGGGAGATCGAGAATAATGATATCGGGATCGTTGCCGGCAGCTTCCTTCACTTCCTGCAAAACGACAGCCCCCTCCGGATCGTCCTTGGCACCGCCGCCAGCCAGAACTAGCTGGCAGTCCACATATTTCCTGGCGAGTTTGTAGGCCTGCACCACGCCCACCGGGTCCTTCAGCCGGTCAAAGCGGGAAACCTGGGTCACGATCGGACGCGAGCGATCAATGCCCAGCTCATCGCACACTGTTTGCACCTGCGACTCGTCCAGTTCCTTGTTCTTCTCCGAAAGTGGGTCGATGCAGGGATAGAAAAGATATTGCGGGATAGGCAGCTGCCGCGCGAATGACTGCGAGGAAAAAATGGCAGCATCGTATTGCTCGACAAAGGGCCGCAGAAACTCCCACACGCGGGCGTCAGGGTTCGACAAGTCAATGTGGCAGCGCCAGACCCAATGTCCGTGGCCGTTTTCGCGGGAACGGATGAGCGCGGCCGGCTGCGGATCATGAATGACGACCATGTCTTCGCCGAATTGCATGCGCTCGCGATTCTGCTCGTTGTACATCAGGAAAATTTCCTGCGCGGCCTTGGTTAACGTGTAGCTCGAGCCGTGCAGCGCGTTGTGAAACGCCTTGGTCACTTCGAAGAAGTCGTTGCCGCCGGTAATCACGTCCCAGTGCGTGGGGACCTCCAGCTCCGAAAGCAATGGCACGAGGCGATTCAGCATCTCCGCTACACCGCCGCCAACGGAGGTCGAGTTGACCATTTTGACCGTCTTGCCCTTGACCTCACGCGCCAGAAATCGCAAGGCGTCCACCTGAGCCTGACCAATGATCAGCTGGTAGTCCTCGAGGTGCGGCGGAGGAGGAGGCGCCGGGGGAGTTAGCAAGCTGGCAGGAAGTGGCCGGTCTTTGCCGCGCACTGGCGGAACGTGAGGCTCGCCGGGCGTAACCGCATCCCCGGAGTGGCTGGAGTTGTCACCGCCCGGGGACAGCGTCGCCGTCGGGGCGATTTCCGTCCCCGAGTTCGAGGCCGACTTTGTTTTTGCCATTATGAGTCTCGCCGCTCTAGTTCAAACCCTGTTCGACCAGGCGGGCGATCTGCTGGCGCACGCCCTCCATGGTGTTGGTGTAAATGTCGATGCGCTCGATCTTGTCCGCGATGTCGCGAAGACCAACTTCCTCTTCCAGCCACTGCGAGAAATCGTTGGACATAAGATGCAGGCGAAGCCGCGCCTCGATGAAGTGATGATGAATGGAATGGACGCTGACCTGCTTCAGGCCGTCGAGAAACTCGGCGGCCGAGTGGGCAACGAAAGGAGTGGGAAGCACCACAATGTCGGCCGAGCAAAAGTAAAAGGGCTCGTTGGCCTGATGCGAACTGGAATGCGGATGCTTCCCCAGGAAATCGCTCACGATTTCTATGACTCTCTCTCGCAGGCCGCGGATTGCCGTAAACTCTCGCACATCCACACCTGCCAATTGTTCGGCCAGCACCGGTTCGTGGCAGTGGGAAAGGCTCCAGTGGGCGAAGTCGTTGGAGAATCCCTGGCGGATGAAGTGATGTTCCTGCAAAGTGCGGAAAGTGTGCTGAAAGATGGAATCCTCCGGGCAGGTCCGCAGAGCATCGAGCATGGCGGGCAGCGTAGTTGCTTTTTCTCTTCCGATGCGCAGCAGGTGCTCCGACGTGTTGAAGTAGAACGGCTTCTCGGGCGTACACGGCGGCTTGTCGGCAGCGGGCATTCGGTTCATTGTGAACTTCCAGCACTCTGAGATTTGGGCGATCCCGCCGTTGCCTGTTCCCAACGGGACAGGAATTCCAGAACGTCTTCCGGCGGTTTGAACCAGACCTGGGCCGAGGTCCGTCTGCACGTGGGCCGCACCAACACGGTCAACCCACGGCCCGCAAGAGCCTCGAACGCGAGCTCATCGGTCGCATCGTCGCCCAGATACGCGACGGGCACGCGCGGTCCAACTTCGCTCAGAATCGTTCGCACGGCATCGCCTTTATCGAGATCAGGCATGCGCAACTCCACGCCACCGTCGAATTCTAGCAACTTCAGAGAATTCCGCTCCGCCATGCGAAACCAGCCGAGCAGAATTCTGGAACGCAACTCCGACGCAGCCGTCTCGCTGAGAGACCGCCAATGCACCGCAATGCTGCCCGGCTTCAGCTCCGCCAATTCCTCCAGGCCCTGATAGTTGAGCCAGCGCCGGGCATCGTCGAGAGCCCGCGCGACAGGCATGGGAATTTCTGGCATCTCACAAGTTCCGTCCGCCCGCAATCGCTGCAGGCCGTGCGCACCCCAAATTTCGGGTGGGGGCTCGAGTCCGAGCAGCGGAACGACTTCGCGGGCATCCCTGCCGGTCACAATGACCAGGCGGGTTCGTCCGGCTTCCAGGATGTTCTGGAGAACATCGGTGACTCCCGCATAAGGCGTGGCCTGATTCCGCTCAACGGAAAATGGCGCCAGGGTTCCGTCGTAATCCAGCAGGAGCGCCGACAACTGAGCGTGCGCGACGCCCCTCAGGAAATGCTCGACTTTTTCGACCATGCTTGCTTCCGTTGCGGCTTTGTTGCGTCAGCGTTTTCGTTTGTTACGCTTCTTTCGTCACTCTTCTTTCGTCACCCCACCGATGCTCCGGCGCGAAACTTCTCGGCGCCGCTTGAAACGGCATCAAGTCGCACCGCACACAGCTCGGCGATCAGATTTCCGGCCCAGCGATACACGTTGTGTTCGCGCACCAGCTTGCGCATTCTCTGCATGCGCAGCTGCTTTTCCTCCGGCGGCATCTCCATGGCAGCCCGAATCGCCTCCGCGGTTTGATCGATGTCGTACGGATTGACCTGCAGCGCGTCCTGCAACTCGCGGGCAGCGCCAGTAAAGCAACTGAGAATCAGCACGCCGAGTTCGTCGCGTCGGGTAGCGACGTATTCCTTCGCCACCAGGTTCATTCCGTCGTGCAAGGAGGTCACCAGGCACAGATCCGCGGCGCGATAGTACGGTGCAATTTCCTCGTGACTGTGTTGCCGGTTCAGCAGGATGATCGGCTTCCAGTTATCGGTCTGAAAACGCCAATTAATGCGGTCGGCTTCCTCTTCCACCTCAGCCTGCAGGTCGTGATAGCGCTTGATGTGCGTTCGGCTGGGCGCACCGATCTGCACAAAGGTGAAACTCTTCTGGTAGCGCGGATACTTCTCCAGAAACCGTTCTACTGCGAGGAAGCGCTCCAGAATTCCCTTGGTGTAATCAATCCGATCGACGCCGACGCCCATATGAAGCGCCTCAACCCCATGAGCCTTGAGCAACGTCGCTCGTTCTTCATACGCCGACTGCGGTGCAGGCTCGGCGGCCTCGTCGGTGAATTCCACGCTGATGGGAAACGGCCGCACCGCAGTCTGGTGATCGAGTCGCTGCACCGAGAAATGCTCCCAGTTGATCCGCGACTCCACGATGCGGTCGACAGTCTGCAGGAAGTTCGTGCAATGCGCCTGAATGTGGAAGCCGATGAGATCGGCGCCTAAAAGTCCGTCCACCAGCTCGGCTTGCCACGGGCAGATCCGGAAAGCCTCTGGATTCGGCCAGGGAATGTGCCAGAAAATCGCCACGCGCGCATCCGGCCGGCTCTGCTTGATCATCCTGGGCAGGAGCGCGAAGTGGTAATCCTGGACCAGCACCAGAGGCCGCGCGATGCTCTCCATCTCTTCCAACATGGCGTCGGCAAATTTCTGATTCGCTTCCCGATAATATTTCCAATCCGCGGCCCGGAAGATGGGACGCGTGTGGGCAATGTGGCAGAGCGGCCACAGACCTTCGTTGGCAAAGCCGTAGTAATAGCCCGCTTCCTCTTCCTTACTCAGCCACACGCGTCGGAGAGTGTAGCGTGGATCATCCGGCGGGACCATCAATCGATCGTTCCGATCCACGGTTTCTAGGTCGGCGTCGCCTGAGCCGTGGGCAACCCAGGTACCATCGCAGGCCCGCAACACAGGCTCGAGGGCCGTGACCAGGCCGCTGGGCGGGACGCTGACCTCGATGGATTTTCCGCGGCGGACGTGACTGTAGGGCTCGCGGTTCGAGACTACGAAAAGTCTTCCGTCCTCGAGCCGGTCGCGGACGTGAACCGCCAGCCGGTCGGCAGTCCAGATCGACTCCGAGGTTTCCCGCAGGCGGGCTTCGATTTGAGCGGCAGTGCGCGCCGTGTTCAGACTTTCAGCGAACGTGGCCAATTCACGCGCCAGCGGCCGAAACAGCTCCATGTCCGGCGGCTTGATGCGGGCCGAAGCCGCCCGGCCGGTGCGCAGAGCCTGCATCCAGTGAGCCGTGCGTGCAATCGGTCCGGCGATGCTCCAGCGCACGATGAGCATCGTGATCAGCACGATGAGAAACACGTGCGCCAGCGCGCTCAGAAAAGTTTCCCGCCAGATGCGCAGGCTTTCTGCGTGAATGTAGCCGGCGTCGTGAACAATGGCGAGGCTGCCGATGACTTCGTCTCCGCGATGCAGCGGCAGTGCGTAAATGTGAACGGGATTGCCTCCAAGCTTGAGGAACGCATCCGCGCCCTGGCCTCCCCTGAGGGATTGCCCAACCACGCCGGGAGCCGTGGACATCAGTGCCGCAAGAGTCGCCGTCACGGCAATTGGCTTCGCTTGAGGATCGTAAACTGCCAGCCCGAGGAGATGTTCGCGGTTGGCAAAATGTTGAACGGTTCGATCAAGCGCGGGTTGGGCGTCGCGCTCCAGGTCGCGTTCCGCATTGCGGCCGAGACTTTCGGCCAGCACCTCGGCACGATGCTGCAGGTCTCTCCGCAGGCCGCGTTTCAGCATCAGCACCTGGTAATAAGACGAGCACAGCGACACCACCGTCACACCTAAGACGAGAGAGACGATGAGTCGGGCGCTCAGCAACCGCATTCGATGATTCCTCGAACTGCAAACATCCAGGCCTGACCTCTAGAAACTCGATCAGGCAACAGCGCTTACAATTCCGATCACTCGAAGGGACTAAGCCCCCAGGCACTTCCTCATTTGTCCGCAATTCTTTCGTCACAGTCTCGTGACGAAAGAAAGTGCCGAGGCGTGCTTGTCCGCGGAGCGTTCCCCAAGAGCCATTGTCGAAATCAACCCTGCGCGAGCCGATCCCTATTCACGATGTGGCGAGTGAAATAGTAGCTGCACAACGCGTGCCAACTGGCAGCCCCGACTTTTCAGCAACTTGCTCGCGGGGTCAGCTTGCGCCGTGTAATTCTTTCATTCCCGCGGGGAAGAAGCTCTGGGCAGGGAGAGGAAAACTTCAATGACCAAAGGACATACACCGCGTGGCAGGCCATTTGCATTAACACTCGGTCGTGCCTAGCGTCCGTACTGCTTTTCGGCAGCAGACACTGTCATGAGCATTCACCGCTTCTGGATCGAGATCGTCATGGTGGGCACAGCCGTTGCCTGCGCCCTCGCCTTGCTGATCGCGACGCTCGGCGTCGTCGCAGGCACGGCCGCAACCGCGCTGGGACAACAGCAATCGAAACCAGTGGCCGCCGCCGTGCAAACTTACGAAGGCATGGTGACCTGCTCGCGTTGCGGCGCCCGGCACTCGGCCGAACTCAACCGAACGGCGGCTGATTGCGCGCGCATCTGCGTCCATGCCGGTGCGCAGTTCGCCCTGGTGGACGGCGAGAAGATGCATCTGCTGGAGGGCGATCTTAACCTTCTCAAGAAAATCGCTGGACAGCGAGTTCGCATCACAGGCTCGGTCATGGGAAATACAATTCGAGTCTCATCCGT
>Ga0187769_10002370_pt1 | contig 11008 bp, 8 predicted proteins | sample 0116_SJ02_MP02_1_FD_133140 | JGI IMG/M metagenome (GOLD analysis project Ga0187769, IMG submission 133140) | Tropical peat soil microbial communities from peatlands in Department of Meta, Colombia - 0116_SJ02_MP02_10_MG | ecosystem: Environmental > Terrestrial > Soil > Wetlands > Peat | place... | reverse complement strand
TTCTCCCAGCCCGCTATGGGGCTGGCGATTACTGCATCGAAACCCATGTCGAAGTAGGTGCGCGCCATAAACCCATTCGTATGGCCAACATCATTCAGTTTGGCGTCCATTATCGTAGGCAGAGAGAAGTCGTTCGCCAATCTGATGATGGAATCCCTCACAGCGCCCAAGCCGAGCGCCATAACGAGCTGCCGGTTAATCTTAACGGCGCATATGAGCTCGGCGACATCTCGAATCACATCCCTGCCCCTGCTAACTAGTCGGGAGGCGTCAGTATCCTCCAAATCTAACGCGAGGACCGTTCGACTCTTGTTCTTTTCCGCGGCCCGTAGAATCCTGTCTTCAAAGGACACTCCAGGAGGCCTCGATGCGATTCCGTGCAGGAGGGTAAAAAGTTACCCATACGATGAGTAACATGTAGCCCGACAAACTACCCCTCACGGAGAAGTCTGTGCCAACCGGCATTACGTTATGCTTAACCCGACAGCGAGTTAGCGGCGCACGACTTACCGAATCGTACTCTGGTGAGTCTGTCGAGGGGAACTATTTTGGGAATATCGGCATATCCCTTACGTCAACAATTTTCGCGTAGAAATATTTCGCATCGTTAGTGTTATTCACATACTCTACCCTTTCACCCGCGGGCTTTACTGCGATGTACTTTACGAACCCCTCCTTCGGCGGTTCGCTGACTGAGACATAGAAGAACACGGGCAGCGCGTCGGCTTCATAGTAGTGTTCGAACGGTATACAGGTTCCAATAATGTGATTCTTACCCCTAGTAAAATGCCAGAGTGGGAATAGCGTGCCTTCGCGGAGTGAAAGGGGAAGCAGTATTCTCGCGATTGATTTTATGTCTTCGACCTCGGCGAGCATCGGCTCCGGCAGGCTCGGATAATTCCCATCCAAAGCCCGGATGAAGGCATCGGGCGTCTTCTTCAACTCAACGAACGACGCATACCGATACCTTGTATCTCCCGCATCGTCCGTGAACATCCATTCCTCCCCCTTGGCGCCATCACTTCGGTAGGCGAGAAACGCTTTCGGAGCGGCCTCGGACGCGGTGTAGGCTAGGATTGGAATGTCCCCCTCCCAATACATGTACGCTGTGAATAATCCGAGAATGTGTTTCCCTTGATGCTTGAAGTACCATAGGATCTGCGACCCCTCCGTCAAGCCTAAGGCCAGTCTCGAGAATGATAGTATGTCATTTACTTGCACTGGGACCGGGGGTTTAACTGACTCCACAACGAACACCGATTTCTCTAGACTCAAGGATTAGGAATACTTAAGGTTGCGACGTTAATTGCTAAAACTCTCGTAGATACTCAGCAATCGGCTGAATTTCAACGCAGTTGGTCAAGAACGACCAACCAATTCGTTTCTGATACGGAAATGGCGTGCTTCCTGCGATCGACCTTGTTCGCTTGGGCTCTATATAGTCGAGGGATCGTCTAGCTTGCAGGTTGAACTGTGCAACCCTTATTCTACCGGAATAAGTCATCCTGCTCCGGCCGGATCAAATCTCGCACTGACCCGCTGCCTGCGGCGTAATTGCAGCCCCGAACGATAGCCACAGGAACGCCGTCACTTTTTTTCATCACCAACTCGGCTGCCGAAGCCAACTCATCTGCCACAGCCATCTGCGTAACGTTCAGGACATACCCGAACATGTCCTTCTGGCCTCGGTAATCGATTATGGGGCGTAAACCGTCGACCCCAACGGCGACGTTCACCTGTCCGATCCGCCATGCACGACCGAACGTATCAGAAATGATAACGCCCACATCCGCCCCTGTGAGGTCTCGAATCTTCTGCCTTATCTCACGAGCTGACTTATCTCCATCTATGGGGAGAACAGTTATCGTGTCAGAATCTTCGACGTTTGATTTATCCACGCCAGCGTTCGCGCAAATGAAACCATGCCGAGTCTCAACGATTAAGTGGGCGCCCTGAGATCGAATAATCTTCGCACTCTCCTGCAGAATCACTTCGACGTGTCGTGGATCCTTGCCACTAACTTTCGCGATCTCTTCAGCTTTCTGCGAGGGAGTTACGGACTTCAGGTGCACGACTCCTCCCTCAGCCTTTGAGATTATCTTCTGAGCGACGACGATTACGTCGCCGTTGGCAAATTCGATTTGCTCTTCTTTTGCGGCTTTGACAATGTGGTCGGCTACGTTGTCACCTTCTTTGATCAGCGGCAGCTTGGCTAGACCGATTATCTGAATCAACGTTCATTACCCTGAGAAGAAGGATTCGAGTTTCTTTACTCCTGCCAGGTCTTCCCATTCAACGCCTAACGCATCCAGGACTTGTTCGAAGGTACCGCGGATGTATTCAATGTATTTTTCGCTATCAACTTCCTCCAACCTGGCCAGTTGAACTGGTTTAACTCCTGACTCGCCGCGAACCTTCACAAACGAGACTATGTCCCCCGGCCTCATCTCCGTCCCCGCCTGCTGCAGTTGTCTCGCTGCTTTAACGTGTTGGGGAGTAGTTTTCGTGTAATTCTCAGGCATCCGACTCATCATCATTGAGAACGCTAGGTCACCGAGGGCGTATTCTTTGTTTCGCAGTTTCACATAGCATTCTCGAACGATCTCTGTAATCTTAGCTTTAGCAGCCTCAATGTCTTCAGGCGTTTTGACTTGGCTTAGTGTAGAGACCATCTGGTAGAAGGCGCTGTGCAAGAATTGCGGGATGTGCCTTTTCTTCCCAGTTAAACCCTTGATGTCTACATTTCCGTCTGGCAATACTCCGAAGTAATTCTTCTTTCTCGAGCTCAAAGCCAAATATCGGTAATTCTTATCGATTTCAAGTTCCATCTTGAGCTGGCTCGTCGACCAGTCGATCAACTTATTCAACGCGTCAACATCGCGCGCTCCAAGAAAGATTGAGTCAGTATCGCCGTAAAACACTTCGAGGTTCAAGTCCTGTGCTTTCTGCAGCGCCTGCGTTATTACATGCCTTCCAATAGCTGCGGTAGCCTCGGCGACGGGCGGACAATACAGGGCGAAGTTGTCTGCTCCGAAGACACCGTAGCTGGCGTTGAGTACAACTTTGGTTGCGTCTGAGACGACTTTGTACCAGCTCTTAACAGTTGGAGGTAGAGTGCGGTCTTTGGATCTTATCTTGTAGCGATTTACTCTCAAATCCCTTAGCGAGCCTATGAGCAAACTCTCTAGGCCTCGCTTCCTCTTGCACACCCAGTGTGGCGTTCCGGGGACAAGGTTTCTCCTACAGTTCTCATCTTGATGCGGACAACGAACAGTTTCGTAGCCCAAGTTCCAGACTTTGATTATCGAAGGGTATAGGGACGCGAAGTCCAAGACGGCTACGTTGAAATGAACTCCAGGTTTCGGTTCAACGACAATGGCCCCCTTGTACTTCTTTCCTTTAATGACGGCCTCAGTAGCTGTCTGACCCTTAACCTCAAGGATCTCATCCCTCCTAGGAATTAGGTACCTGCGTTTTCGGTGGTAGCAGAACATGATACTCCTTATCCACCCAGATACTCCCTGCCTTGACACGTCATCCAAGGTCATGTAGCTGATGCGCGAGAGCGCGGTCATTAGCTTCATGACGAGGTCGTCGTCGAACGAGGTTAACTTGAGGACGATTTCGGAGTCCCGGTAGCAATAGGCGCCCAAGTCGCTATACGCTCCCTTCGTGAAGAAACCACGACGATCAATTTCGACCTTTGCAGTGTTTATGAGAGCCTCGCCCACCGCGTCAAGTGTGTTCTCCCGGTACTTCTGTCCGAAAGCGTAGATTTGGATGGAACGGTTGAAGAAAAATTTGTAAAGGTCAATGTGAACGCCGTACTTCAGAAATGCCACGTCACGGCCAAGCTCGATCGGTATCTCCTCGTTCTTGAACCCCAACCTCTGTGCGCGATGGTAGAGGTACTTGAGATCGAAATCGTCTCCGTTGAAAGTTACGACGATTGGATAGTCAAGTAATGCGAGAAATAGGGAGGTTAGAAGTTCTTCCTCAGTATCGTAGAACTCCATACTCGCGTTCGGGGGGAGCTGCGTATTGCCATCCGCAATCCCTTGTCGGCGCAGGAGGAGAATTCTACTGTTGTCGTCAGAACCAGCGAGACTTGCGCATATGACCTTTTGTTCTGCAAGCTCGGGGTCAGGCACGCGCGTTTCAATCGCCTGCATGACCTCTATGTCGACAGCGGCCCTGCGATATGCCGGTACCGGACATTCAAGTAACCTCATCCACTCTCGTGCCAATTCCTTGTATTCGGGAGAGTCATCGCGAAACAACTCATCAATATCCTTTGACGCTTGTTCCGGCAGTCGATACTCAACAGAGGATAGTTTGTTGCCTTTGACTTCATACATCATTCCAGGTTCAATGCTCTGATCGTAGATGTAATTCTCAACGTACTTGATATCAGCCTCCCAAGCAGTAATGGCATCCCGAATTGAACCGGTCGGCTTTCCACCGATCGTCAACGGATCTTTGGCGACGATCTTCGTCACCTTCGTAGCGACGCCACGTAGGGCGTCGAACCTTTCTCCCTCTTCGAAATGATCAAAGCCGAAATTTTGTGCGACGTCACGGATCCTCTGCAATTCAGGGATGGTCTGCTTGCTGAAGCAGTACGGTTTGTGGCCGGAATCGTCGAACCAAAAGTAGATCTTATGAGACTTCGGCTCGTAGAGGCGAAGGAAACACTTCCTGAGGTCTCCGTCGTAGCCTATTGAGACCAAGTATGACGGCGGAATTGTTGATTGAGTTGAAGGGGCGAATAAGAGCGCTTGACGCTTTGGCATCGGCTTGGAGGGCTGCTTGAGCGCAGGAGCTGGTTCCGTGAAAAAGCTTTCAAGCGTCCTCGCCGTTGGCCAAGCCTCCGAACAAGTCGCGTAGCACGCCAGCTTCCTACTAAATAAATGCGCAGTGAGCCCGAAGGTCTTGATGATCCTTGACGAAAGATTCTCTTACCCTAGCCATCGAAGCGCTTAGCTGGATGGCGTACACAGGAATCGGAGAGAGAAGCGCCCTCCTCAAAGCATCCAGACAGCTTGGACTCAACAACCTCAACGACCTTCGACAGGCTCACCGTTTAGTCATGGAAACTACTAGATTCCAAAATCGCATCGACTGGTTAGTCTCGAAAAGCATTCCCGCGGAAAGAACCCAACAGGCATCCCACGGAATACGGAGCCTATTGAAAATCATAGCATACTCCAAATTCGTCGACGCGAAACCTACAAGACAATTAGAAACTATAGTGGCGTGGGCTCGACAAATCTTTGGTTGGAAAGACATCCAGCCGTACGAAGAGGACATCGCACGCTTGGTGTCCAGCGGTCCGCGCTACGATTCTCGAGATCTGCCCGAGTTCGAGAGACTGGCGATTGAAACTTGCCATCCCGCTTGGTATGTGGAGCGCCTAACGCAGATCTTTGGAAGATCCCTAGCCTTGAAAATCCTGATACGAAACTTACGCCCAGTCTCAACGTTCGCGCGCGTGAACACCCTAAGGAATGAGGATGAAAGCCTAGTCGCAAAACAGTTGAATGAGGCAAAGGTGAACGGCGTCGGCAACGCGTATCTCTTGGAGAGGTCAAGTCAATCTACTAGAGCGAAACTTTCAGCTTCAGGCGAGATTGTGATTCAGGACCTAGCAAGCATAGTAGCCGGCCTAGTAGCCTCACCGAAGGCAGGGCAGTCCGTCCTCGATGTTTGCGCCGCCCCAGGTAACAAGACAACTCACTTAGCAGCCCAAATGGGTAACCAAGGAGAAATCTACTCAATTGAATCATCGGCAAACAGAATTCTCCATTGGAAGCAGGAAGTTGCCCGTAGCGGCTGCTCAATTGCTTTCCCGATTATGGCGGACGCGCCGAGTTTCCCAGTGAAGGGCCAAGTGGACGTCGCGATGGTCGACCCGCCGTGTTCAAACACCGGAGTGTTCGCTAGGGATCCTGTCGGCAAGTGGCGGGCCACATTGGGGCGCATCGCAGAACTCTCTTTGAGGCAAAGCGCGATACTTCAGGCCGCATCTGAGCACGTAAGCTCCGGCGGGACTCTCGTCTATTGCACCTGCAGCATTCTCCCAGAGGAAAACGAGTTCATCGTTGAGACCTTTCTTAGGAGAAATCCCGAGTTCAAATTGGTTCCCCAAACACCATTCATTGGGTCACCGGGTCTCAGAGGGTTAACTAAGTGCCAGAGATTTTACTCGCACTTACACGATTGCAACGGGTACTTCATTTCGAAAATGGAAAAGGCAAGCTAACGGCTTCTCGCTTTCTCGGCTTGCGCAATGACCTCGAATATTATTCGAGCAGCCGCGACGGCTGTTGCCCCGGAGTCATAGTTTGGACAAACCTCAACCAGATCGAACCCAAGCATACGTTCGTTCGCTACGACCATTGCTAAGGACAATAGTTCATCGGGTGCTAAGCCGTTGAATTCTGGGTTTGAGACGCCTGGCGCAAAGGCTGGGTCTAGAGCATCGGAATCGATCGTGAGATATGTGTGTTCAAATTTTTTCGTAAAGGCTGCCACACGTTCTGCCGACTTGGCCAAACCAGCCTCGCGGATTTCCCACGGTGTCATCGTCTGAATCTTATACTGTTTGATGAAGTCAACTTCTTCCTTGCAAAGGGCGCGTACTCCCAAAACAAGAACGCCGTCTGTTCCGACTTTTTCGGTTATCCTCCGGAGCACTGTTGCGTGTGATATTCTGCCTCCTCCGTATTCATCCCGAAGGTCGCCATGAGCATCGAAACTCACCACGCCAACGCGCCCAAGAAGGTTTCGAACTGCTCCCTGAGTGATTGTGTGTTCTCCTCCGATTATTACGGGAACCTTCTCTGATGTAAGAATGTCTTTCGTGACTTGTTCGAGCCTTGAGAGTGTCTCGCCTGCATCGTCGACAATATGCAAGTCGCCTGCGTCATGAATTGATACTTGCTCAATGTCTATCCCGGTCCTGAGGCTGTAGGTCTCGATGTTTAATGAGGCTTCGCGAATAGCTCGTGGAGCAAAACGGGAGCCGGCTCGGTACGTGCTTGTGTGGTCGTATGGCACACCGAGTACCACATAGCGAGATTCGTCAAGTGGTTTGGAGAACCCTGAAAAATACTCAGTCCTCGACGTGTGAAAACTAAGATTGTGCATTGACGTACGCCTCTTTCTCGGAATGGTAAACCTTTATGCCACGACTTCTGGCGTAATAAGGCCTCTCAACGAGGAGCGGCGAAAGATTGGCAGAAACATTCACGGAAAGAACTGCAGGGATTTGGCTACCCATGATATTCTATGCGGTTGGGGGAGTTTACATGCTTGCGTTTTGGGCAATGTTCAGCCCGTCAGCCGTTCACCTGCTGGCCCTGGGAGCAGTTTCCATAGTGATCGCGGCAGCCCTTTTCCTACTGTCCAGGTGGGCTTACTGGCTTGGCCTGTTCACATTCCCCTTGCTTGCTGCTGAGTTCGTTTACGCGCTCATATTCTCCGTAGACGTCGTAGGCTGGTATCCGAATCCGTTTGTTGCCGTATTCAACTCGTCTATGGTGGTTTACTTGTTCTTCCTTTGCTTTTCGTTTCTGTTGCTCATTGACAGGAGAAATACGCTGAAGAGCGATAGATTCCTGGATAAGTTGCGAGGGCCACTCACTGCTTCGGCTAGTAACCCAGAGGCTCCCAAGACATCGGGAAGTTAACTTTCTTTCGTAACCGAAATCGATCCGAGTTTTGGCGTTCGATAGAAGTACGAGGTTTTTGAGAATAGCCCTTCAATTACGGCCTTAGTGTTGCTTAGCAGCAAACCGTAGACAATCGCTCCCAAGTAGCCCAAATGAAACACTCTCTTCATCTTCGAGATGCCCAATTGCGAGAATTCTGACAGCGTCACAGCTGACGCAACGAGAGGGGCGCTATAGATGACTAAGGAGAGAAGAAAAGTGAATAGAGCAACTTGGTAACGCCAGAAGCCCAGCAGCCAGAACGAAGGCGGAAAGATAGCGTAATACAACAAAGCCACGACGAGTCCCATGATGGTCAAGGGGCAGATGAAATAGGTGCCTAGATGCAAGAGAGCCTCGACCTTCTGGAAGAAGCTCAATTTTTTGCTCCGTGCAATATCCCCACCGTACTTCCTGAGGCACTCCGAGAATCCTTTGGCCCATCTGAATTGCTGATGCCTTAAGTTATCGAAGCTCGGCGGAATCTCACCGGGACAGACTACGGATGGGACGTAGATGTAGCGCCAACCTTTCAAATGCAACCTGATGGAGAGGTCCAAATCTTCAGCCAGTGTCTCTGGGCTCCAGCCTCCTGCATCTTCAATAGCCTGCCTTCTGAAGACACCACATGTCCCGCTGAAATGTGCTAAGAGGTTGCCCACATACCTAGCTCTTTGGTCCACAAAGGCGTAAACGTCGATAGCAAGCGAGAGCGCCTTGGCGATCCAAGAGAACTGCCCATCGAGGTAACTCCACCGAGATTGGACAAAAGCCACCCTATCGTTCACGTAGACGTAAGGAACCATCCTTTTGAGAAAATCATGGGGAGGAACGTAATCTGCATCAAATAGCCCAATGAGGTCTCCTTTGCTTTGTTCGAGTGCGACCTGAAGCGCGCCGGCTTTGAACCCTGTTCGTTCGTCTCTATGAATGACCTTCACCAAGCCCGGATATTTGCCCTTGAAACTCTGTACCACCTTGGTGGTGCCGTCAGTCGAATCATCAACAACGATTATCTCGAAGCGATTGCGCGGGTAGTCTAACCCAACGCATGCCTCGAGCAGACGGCCGGCGACACGTTCCTCGTTGAATAAGGGAAGGTGAATTGAGACGTATGGCCAGGACTCTAATGGTGGTGGGTTCGATATTTTGTTCTTTCCACGAATCGATAGGAGGCTTAAAACCCAGACGTTGATAGCGTAAATCGAGATAAGGCCTGTAACCGTCGCAACCAGAAAAAGGACCAACTGCTGAATGCTGGAAAGGTTGCCTGGGAATAAGTGCACTGCGTGGCCCTTCTAGGTAATTGGAGAACGAAGTAACTAGCGGGTATAAGCCTTTTCAAGCGAGTCGCAGAGCTCCATTGAATCTAACCGGCTGACGATGGACTGGTGCGCATACGAAACAGATTGACAAGGTAATGGCATTCGCGGGGATCCTTCTCCTGACACTCGCAGTGGTAATTATCGTATACTACGCAATCACCGTTCCCGCCGAGGGATCATTCGGTGAGAGGTATGTTACCGCAATAATCTCTCCCCCCTATCCGTTGAGTCAGATTACAACATTCAAGCCAGTCACTTTGATGACCTATTTTTTCTTCTGCGGAACCATTCTGGTCTTAGAAGCCAGCAAGGCTCGGCTGAGTCTGGTTGGTACGAGGGGCGTAAGGGCTATCCTGTTAACGGCCTCTTTTGCTGCGGGTTACGAATTCATCTGGAATATGTTCGCGTGGTTCACTACTTGGTTTAGGAACGGAGGATCACTTGATCTCACAGCCAACACCTTCCACAACCATATTTTTCCACCCGTAAACTTCAATTTCGCAACAAAAGTATCCTTTCTATTGTTCGCCTTGTGCCTTTACTGCTGGTATTTCCTTCAAAGACTGCAGAAAAAGGATATTCAACCCTAATTTTCGAGCTCCTCTGCTTTAGTTCGTAAAATCTGTTTGCGGCACTTAGTTCGGCCTAGTGAGGCTAACAGGAGCGCATTGAATGGGCTTCTGGATACCTGGCTTGTTTACGTAGCACCTTGAGCAGGACACAAGCGGACGTTTCCCTCTCGATTTCACGTGAATTAGCTGGAAGCCGCATTCAGGGCAACGTTTCTCGAGAAGAGTTAGTGAGCCGAGCTGCGGAAGAGGTAGGGAGAAGTTGCAGTTGGTCTTCCATTTTCCGGAGCAGCCTATGAAGCGTTTCTTGGTTCGCGGATTCTTTATGATCTTCAGTTTTGAGCCGCATTGTGGGCATGGGACGAAGAGCGTGATTGAACCGAGCCACATCTCGCGAATTATCGCTGTGAGTTCATTACCGAGGTCTTCTTCCCTTCCTTTCAGCTCTTCCAATATTGGTTTAAGGTAATCAACGGTATCAAGAACAACTTGTTCCCGACGCTCCTTCCCTTGTTCGATCTGTTCCATCTTCGTCTCCAATTCCCGTGTGAACGTTACCTCGACTACTCTGGGACAATATTTCGTTAGTATTTCAGTGACGTGAAAAGCAAGTGGAGTGGCTATCATTCGTTGGTCTTTCAAATATCCGCGTCTATACAGAGTTTCAATGACCTCAGCCCTGGTTGCCTTCGTCCCGATTCCGGACTCTTCCATCTCTTTGAGAAGGCTGCTGGGGTTGTAGCGTGGTGGAGGTTGGGTGTATTTGTCTTCGAGTTTGATTTCAACAATCTTCACCGAGTCTCCTTGTTTCAATTCGGGCATAGCCATTTCCTCGACTTTTGCGTATGGGCCGTAAAGCGGAATCCATCCATTCTGGAGGATTCTAGACCCACGCATCAAGAAGACGTGCTGACCGACTTTGATCGTAGCCTTATCGCTTTGCTTTGTTGCCATTACCCCGAACGTTGCTAAAAATCGTCTCACGATAAGATCGAAGAGTTGCTGTTCCTGCGGTGAGAGGGTCCGTTTCGGAACTCTCCCTGTCGGGTAGACCGCTGGGTGGGCGGAGTCTTCTTTCCCTCCTTCGTGGGGAGCAAGGCGCCCTGCTAGCAGCGCGCGCACGCTTGATTGATAGTTTTGAATCTGGTTTAGTCCTTTCATTATCTCTTCGAATCGGATTGAGGGTGGGAGTTTCTGACTGGAGGTCCTAGGGTACGAGATTAACTGGTCCAGATAGAGACGTTCTGCTATGCTAAGGGTCAAGCGCGGCGTGTAACCGAAATGCCGGTACGTTTCCGACTGTAGGCTCGAGAGGTCGAATGGGGTGGGAGGAGAGAGCTGGTAGGTGCTCGATTCAAGCCTCTCAACAACCCCGAGCTTCCCCGAACATTCCTTGATGATA
>Ga0187769_10002369_pt1 | contig 11009 bp, 9 predicted proteins | sample 0116_SJ02_MP02_1_FD_133140 | JGI IMG/M metagenome (GOLD analysis project Ga0187769, IMG submission 133140) | Tropical peat soil microbial communities from peatlands in Department of Meta, Colombia - 0116_SJ02_MP02_10_MG | ecosystem: Environmental > Terrestrial > Soil > Wetlands > Peat | place... | reverse complement strand
CTCGCTCCCCTTGACGTGCTCTCGCAGGGGCTCAATCAGGTTGGTGAACTCCATGGGGAAGATATACTTGGTCGATGGGCTCGCGCCGAGCGCCTTCAGGGTGTCCAGATACTGCAGGATCATGGTCTTCGAATCTATCCCTTTGGCCGCCGAGAATATCTGGTTGAGGGCGCCTGCGTAGCCTTCCGCCCTCAGAACGGCAGCCTGCTTGTCACCTTCCGCCCTCAGGATGTTGGACTTCTTTTCCCCCTCGGCGACTAGGATCGAGGCTTCCCTCTTCCCGTCCGCCTCAGTGACCGTCGCCCTCCTCGTCCTCTCGGCAGACATCTGGCGGACCATCGCCTCCTGTACGTCCTTCGGTGGCGTAATCTCTCTGATTTCGACGTTGGTCACCTTGATCCCCCACCTCTGGGTGACCTCGTCCAGCTTCGTCCTCAGGACCTGGTTGATCTGCTCCCTTCTGGCCAGGAGCTCGTCCAGAGGGATGTCCCCCACCACCGCCCTGAGGGTGGTGGTCGCGATGCCTATCGACGCCCCTTCGAAGTTCTGGACTTGGACGACGCTCCGGGCCGCATCGGTTACTTTGTTGTAGATCAGGAAGTCTATGTCGACGGGCGCGTTGTCCTTTGTGATGCAGGTCTGGTGAGGGACCTCCAGGTATCGCTCCCTGAGGTCTATCTTCACGAAGCGGTTTACGATTGGGATGATGAATACGATCCCCGGTCCCCCTGCTCCTATCAGCCTCCCGAGCCTGAAGACGACGAGCCTTTCGTACTCGCGGACTACCTTGATGGTAGCGAAGACTATCGCTATTGCTATGATCGCAACTACGGCGTAGATGACGTAGTCGATGATGTCGCCGGTCGAAATCTGGAGGACAATCGGCTCAATCAAGCTCTCCATTCCACCTCGCCTGCGACGTGTGCCTGCACCCTCTCACTATAACTCTTGTTCTTGGAAGACTTCGCACGTTGACCCCCTTCCTCAATGATGTTGGACTTCTCGTCGCTTTCGAAAGCGAATCCATATCAAGCACCTCGGGCCTGATTGTCCTTCCATGTCAGAAAACATCCCCGCTTTTGACCGTCGGCGATGGGGACCAGGGGGTATCGAAATGGTTGCGGGGTTCATTGTGGGCGGCCTGGCTCTGCTCGTCGACGGGATTGTGGCGGGCCGAGCCGGCTTTCAGATCCTAGGGGCTATCATTCTCATTGGGGGGATTGCAATGTTCACTGCAAAGGTCTCAGAGGAGATACGCCCTTTCACTGCGAAGTGGGAGCTGATTGGCGAACCCGGGGAGGTCGTTACTGAGGTCGGCAAGGACGCGAAGGGGATAGTGAGAATCAGCTCGGAGCTCTGGTCGGCGAAGAGCGAGAGCCGCATACCCCCGGGCTCGAATGTGCGGGTTACCAAGGTAGAGGGGCTCCTAGTCTGGGTCGAGAAACGCAGTTCCGATTCAAGCACCGACTGATGGTGTAACTTGGAACGAGGGCCCCCATCCTCTTCAGATGAGCCCATATGGATCCTTTCGGTCTAGGAAGTGGTCAAACCTTTCTTGGCCCGAGTGTGTCAGGAAATGATCGAGTCTCTCAGACTTCCCGACTGCCGCTCTAATTTTGCGAAGTCCCAGGAGGTCAAGAAGGCTGGGGTGATTTCGAATACTACGTACCCGCCATTCTTCATCCTATCGAGCGCTGTCATGAACAGGGGACTGCCCTTCTTGGTGTATCTTGCGAGGATCTTCGCGCCCCAGGAAAGGGTTTCCCGCTTGGTACTTAGGACTCGAGCCCTCCCTTTCCCCTTCACACCCTTGTAGGGCCAAATGTCGTCATCCACATCAAAATAGACATGGCTCCTTCTCTTGATGTTAGTGGCTTTCCTCAGGGCTGGTTCCGTGTAGAAATACAGTTTGGTCCTGACGGTGTCGAAATAGTACCAAACAGGATGTATTGTGGGAGTCCCATCGGCATTTATCGTGGCCAATACCAGGTTCGATCTGCTCCCGGTCAGAAACTTCCTGGTCTCCTGCTCGGACATCCCTATGCCTTCCAGGCCTTCGAAAATCTTCATCGTTGCACTCCCTTGCAATCCGGCTACTACTTCAACTAGACCCCCGTTGGATAATCAGACCAGAGCACTGTTGCTTGGCCGGAAACAATCCCTGACTACGCTCGTTCGAATCGCGGTACCTTGTCAGTTGCCCAACCGGCCCACTGTTGGTTTTCCCGGTACCTCGCACATCTGATTCGCGTTAGCGGAGGGCGCTACCCCAACTGCTCGGAACCCGACTCGTGTACTCGACTTCCTTAGCTCCGATGAACCTCGCCAGGTCTTCGATTGTCTCGTTGATCTTCAATGCGACCTCCCTTCCCTTCGGGGCCCCGGGCTCTGCGTGGACAGAGTTGATAATGAGTATCTCTTTCTCCTTGTCGAATCTTGGGTCGATCCTGCCGATGAGATTTTCACCCCAAAGTATGGGGAGTACGAAGGTCCCGTATTTTCGCTTGTTCTTGGGGAGGAATTGCTCGTGCGCATAGTCAAAGCCGAAGACAGCGTTAGTCCATCCCCTGCCCGCGATCAGGTTGTCGAAGGGAGCGATCAGGGACATGCGGGGTTGCCAGCCATTTCCTTCCATTTCTTCAAGCAACGGAATATCCTTCACATGGACATAGCGCACCCCCTTTGCGCCGAGTCCTTCGACATCAACGCGATGGATTAACGAGTCATCTTCCAGTTGTGATAGCGCCTTCTTGATGTTCTGATACCTGCCCCGAACATAGTGATACACGATCTCCGACGCCGTAGCAGTTCCCATGGCCCGTATCGCTCGCTGTGCCATTTCTCTTTCGAGATCGTCATCGTTAATCACCTTCTTTTCGGCCCACTTTGGAAGAAAATCTTCTGTGAGGCCCCACACGTTCTGGTTGCCGTCGTGCCCAACCACCATCACTTCGGCTTTCATCATCAGGTGGAAGAGCATTTCGGAAACTTCGCTCCCGGAACTCCATCCGTCCGACGACCTCTTGGTCCTGACATAGTCACTGAACTGGCTCAACTGCAGCGGTCCCTTCTTGAGGTCGTCAAGCACCCTCCTGCGCAGCCCCCGATGCTCCGCCAGGAACCTCTTCGCCCTCGGAATATGGTTCCCCCATGAATGCGAAAGAGATTCGGGGTATCGCTTCATCAACGAATAGTACAGGGGGTAATCTTCTGTAAGTACAATGGAAGCTATGGGGGTCCAGTGCTGGAAGAGCTTCTTCTCCCCCCAGAGCAGCGCTTCAAGGTCGGATAGCTTGAAGTCGCCCACCCTGCTCCACAGCGACAGGATGTGGGACGGCGCAACGATCGTGATTGGATCCCATTGAATGTACGCGATGTCCCGGACGAGTTTCAGGATGTCTTCTCGGGCTCCCCTTATAGGCCGCTTTCCAGCCAGGTGCTGCTTCGTCACCGTAAGGCGTCTGACCGCCTTGGCAGTCGTTTTGACGTCCGAGTGTCCCAAACGACTTTCTGTCCCACTGGTGTAAGTAATACTTTGCGAGTTTTCCGTACGAAGCATCGGCCGGTGTTATGGCCCGTTGGCGTGCGCCCGACCGCGCACCGTCCACGCAAAGGCAATCCAGGCTCCTAGGATAATCAGGATCTACCGAGCGAGTTTGTCAGCGGACCAGGGGTGAATATCTCCCTTTCTGAGCTTGTGACAAAGGTGACTCTCTCTGGGCGGGCTCAACCCCCCACCTCCACGAAGGTGTCTTCAGCTCGCTCCGGGACGAACTTCAGGAGCAGAGCCAAGGTGACAGCCGTCCCCACCGCGCTTGCAATGATGGGCGCCTCATATCCGAAACCCTGATACAAGAATCCGCCGAGAATGGGGGCTGGAAACGCGACGAGCCCTCTGACAGCGGCGACCTTTCCTCCAATCCCGCCCCTTTCGTGCTCTGGGGAGTTCGTCATGACGAGGGACTGCACCCCAGGCACCCAGGTTGAAATGGACACCCCGAATACCACTGACAGTAGCAGGAAAGCTGGGAAGGAGCCAGCGAGTGCCCATCCAACCATCAACACCGCCCCCACCGCCTCGGAGAAAGCGATGGTCCTTCTCCCGCCGAGCAAGAGAAGTAGCTTCGTTGCGGGGTACTGGGCGAGTATGACCGCGACAGAGAGCACACTAACCATTATCCCAATCTGGGCGTCGGTGTACCCGAACTTTGCTTGAATCATGGCGTATATTATTGTCGTCGTAATGCCGAAGGTGAAGGCGTCCATTGCCAACGCGCCAAAGTACCCCCAGGAGCCTCGGGGGATGCGAAATGACTGTCTTAGGGAGAACCTGTTGGACGGGATAGCTTGGCTCACCTTGACCATAGAGCGTGTTTCGTAGAGCTCTTTGATGTACAGGTAGAGGTCGACCGACTCGAGCAGTGCTGCCGTCAGGAAGACGGCCACGTACCCGTAGCCGCCTGCCATCACGCCCGCAAGGTAGGGCGTCACTATTCCCGGGATCGAGCTGAGAAGGAACACGACGCTGTAGGCAACGTTCATCTTCGAAGTGTCAAGGCCGACGGACTCGGCCACCATGGCCTGGGAGGCAGGGCTCCCTAGCGCCGACACCCCGAACATGAAGAAGGCGACGAAAAGGTAGGCAAAATCAGCCGTAAGTGCCGCCACGACGAAGAGCACCATTGAAAGTACTGTGGTGATGCTCCCCACCACGATCATTACCTTCCTGCCATAGACGTCGGACAGATGCCCTGCTATCGGCTGAGCCACCGATGCGGCGACCCCCGAAAACCTGTTTCCCACCGCCTGCAGAATTCCCAGAGTCGCCACACCGAATCCGAGGCTGGCGGGAAAGAGCTGAAGGACGCCATTGAGCATGCCAATGTAGACCCCTGAGATGAGACCTGTGACTGCAAGGACCCTGATGTTACGGTCAGCGAGCAGAGTCCTCGACATTCCCAGCAAGCCATTTCTTTCAGCCGGCACGACTCCGCCCATCGCATCGAGTCGCTTATTGAAGATGGACAGAGTTAGTCGCTGGCTATCCGGACACTGAGCTCAAGGACGCGTAGTTCACCACTCCGTCTATTCCGGGGGTGCTTTCGACGAACCCCCCCACACAATAAATGTTCCCCTGTAAGGTTACGCACGAAGTGCCTACGCTCACAGGATAACCTTCCCCCTGCGTCCAGGGTCCGATGCCTCCGCTCGATATCTGTGCGAAGTACACAAAGTTGGTAAAGGTAGGGGACTCCTCCCCAGCCGTCTCCCCCCCAACGCAGTAGATGTAACCCGAGGCAATAACGCAAGCCGGCCCGACCGAGGCGACCGGATAGGCCGTGGTCAGAGTCCACTGTCCCACTCCGTCCGAAGTGAGCGAAGCAAAGTAAACCGTCCCCAGGGGGTCTCCGTTGCTATCTGAACCGTTAAGGCAGTACACGAATCCGCCCGATGCGTAGCAGGAAGGGACGAAGATGCCTGATGGATACGGCGTGGTCTTGGCCCACGCCCCGATGCCCGAGGCGTTGACGGACGCGAACCAGACAGTGTTGCTTGGCGCCACATTCGATTGGCTACCGCTCGTCTCGTTGTTCCCTCCAACGCAGTAGACGTGCGACGACCAGCCGACGCAGGACTCCGAATCGATTGGGATGGGGTATGACGTGGTGGGATTCCACCCTGCAAGACTACCGTTCGCTAGCAACCTTGTGTAATAGCTCGCCGAAAGGTCGTCCCCCGTACCGTCGTGGATTCCCCCTACACAGTAGAGGTATCCTGAAAGGGCGGCGCAAGACTCCCCGCTCACGCTCTGGGGGTATGTGGACAAGCTCTGGCGCCACCCTGTGATATTTCCCGAGGCCGAAACGTCTGCGGTGTACACGTCACTCCTCGGTCCGCCGCTGGGATCCACTCCTCCTATGCAGTAAACGTACGTCGAGTTTGCTCCGCACTGCTCTCCAGCAACTCCAACTGTCCCGGCTCCCTGAACCGGGTAGGGCGCTGCGCACTTCCAAGTCGACGTGCAGTAAGGCTGGGGTGCCGAGAGCATCGAGTAGGCGAAAACACCAGCAACCGCCACGGCCGCTATCAATACCAGCACAATTAGACTCCGGGAGAATCTCACTGAGACACTGAATCCCGGGGCTCCTGAGCAAAGGTTGTCAAGCCCATTGCGCCAAACCTCTTAGAGCCCCATGACCGGGCCAGGTGAATAAGCGTTGTCGCCGGATGGACCCAGATGATGCGCGTTTCCCGTGACACTTGGGCAGTCCTTGCAATAGTAACATTGAATTCCGTCGGCTGGTCTGCCACCATGCCTTTCCTCGCCGTCTATCTGAACTCGGACAGGGGGGTGTCCCTGGCGACGATCGGCGTGATTTACTTGGTGGCCGGGGTACTGAGCCTTGGGAGTCAGCTCCTTGGCGGGAGAATGACCGACTTAATGGGACCGAAACGCGTGATGCTGATTGGTTTCGCATTCTCCGTAGCCTCCGCCCTTGCCCTGAGTTACCTGATCGGGACTGGCGCAAACACGGCCCTCATCCTGTTGGCGTACCCTGTTTTCAATTTCCTTAGAGGGCTGTCGGGCCCTGCGTCGTCTGCCATCGTTGCAAACAGCGAGATTAGGAACCTTAAGACAGGCCTTTCGTTCCTCTCGATAGCAGGGAACCTTGGTTTCGCCATAGGTCCAGCCTTGGGGGGTATTCTTGCTCAAACTTTCAACTACTCAAGCGTCTTCCTCCTGAGCGCGGCTGTCCCCGTCATTACTTCGCTCCTCACGGTCCTGTACGTTGCAGGGGGCCGCCTCGCGGGCTATGAAGAAGGGGAAGGGAGGCGCGCGGCCGCACTCAACTGGGAGAGGGACAAGAATCTCGTGATCTTCCTGTTCCTGGTGATAGGCGGGTATCTCGCGATAGGTTACGAGATTGTCCCGATCTCTGTCTACGTTTCGAAGTTCTTCAACTTCTCGTCGGAGCAAATCGGATACCTTTTCGCAACCAACGGCCTCGTCATCGTTCTCCTCCAGCTGCCGCTCTCTTCGTTGTTCTTCCGAGCGAAAAAACTGGCGTATCCACTCGTCGGCGCATGCCTTCTCGCAGGTCTAAGCTTCGTCCTGGCGGGACTCTCCTCCAACTTTCTTGAATTTGAAGGCGTAATGGTCGTCTTGACCCTCGGGGAGATCTTCATGACGGTGCCGTCACAGACAGTCTTCACCCTGTTTTCAGGCGTGAGGACCAGGGGGACGTTCCAGGGATACGTTTCTGCCGCCTCCCTGGGCGGCAGGTCACTCGCGCCACTCGTCGGGCTGTGGACCTTCCAGTTCTTCTCTTCTGTCCCCAGCCTCGGTTGGTATACAGCCGCACTGTTCACCGGGTTAATTGGGATAGGCTTCTATGTGATAGCCGAGCCGCTGCAGAGGGATTTCCGCGGCATTGGCAAGCAGTCTGAAGGGTTTGTCTCCGATGAGGGCACTGATTCGTCACTGCGAGCCTAGGGGGCCGCCACTATGACCGTCCCGGCCATCCAAGGATGGTAAAGGCAATAGTAGTTGTAAACGCCAGGAGACGTGAACGTGTACCTGAAGGTCCCACCAGGTGGAATCGCCCCTGAGCTGAAAGTACCTCCCCTATCCGTCACTGTGTCGTACGATATGGAACGGCTGGCCCAAGTCACTGTTGAGTTTACTCCGAGTACAACTTTGATCGTCTGGGGAGAGTACTGCCACGAAATGATAGTCTCCGAGATGTACACGGTCGGGCCACCGCTGGCTTGCTGGGGCCTGGCGAGGGCATAGGCCGTGGCCCCGAAGTAGCCCACGAGAGCCACCGCCAGCACCACGCTGAGCAGGGGGGCAACCCAGCGAGGGACCTTCGTCCTATTCAGGAGAGTGACCCTTCTGGCTCCCTTGGCTTCTGTTGCGGCCGAGGACCCAACCAGCCAGTCCGGATTCCGTGCTATGACGTAGGCGATTCCAATTACGAGGCTGGGCCCGGTCAGGAGCAACACCCAACCGAGGGTCTGTTGATTCGCGAGAGAATAGAGGGAATAGACCTGTGTCCCCCAAGGAGAGATTAGGACCACGGCGTACCCCATGTGTCCGAAGAATGCCGCTGTGAGCGCGCCTATCTTACCGGAATCGGAAAGAAGCAGGAGCCACGATCCGCAGAGGAATCCTACGCCCAGAAAAGTGAAGTGTTCAATAAAATGTGTCCCGGGGTTTAGGACCGCGGCATTCCATGGACCCGGAAGATGCCAGAAGACTACGGCCGCGGCGGAGATCAACAAAGCAACCCAGGGGACCCAGGCTCTGCCTCCCCGTTTGATCAGACCGCGGCCAAAGTGAGGGTAGGCGATCAAGATCCCCGAGAAGATGATTATGACGTGCTGGATCATGTGAGTGGTTAGGTCGACCTCAGCGGCATCGTCGATGGGGGGGAGTCCGGTCGCCACCACGAAGAGCATAACCCCGAGGAACTCTGTCGACCTGAATACCTCGCCTGCAGTCCATCGACCCAAGGAAGCCGGCTCACGTGCTCAGTTCTACTTAAGGTCGGTCTGCGCTGGTTTCGGTGCGTGACCTGCCACCTATAAACAACTCTAGAGATATTATAGGCCATATTGAAATAATGAGAATGTGGTGGGAAGAACCTTGACCTCAGCGATGGAGCCAAGGAAGTCAAGCGTCCCCGTCAAGGTGAGCATCATTGCGATCACGGCCGCTCTTTATGCCGTGGGAAAGGCGTTGACAGGTCCAATCCCATTCGCCTACAGCGTGGGTGAGGTCCTAATCGCAATCTTCATCCCTGCCTTCTTTGTCGTCGTTGCAGACACTCTCCCCGCTGCGATTGGCGCAGGCATTGGTACATTCATCGGTGATTACTTCGTCAGGACCACTCCTGCAATCAGTCTGGTGGCTGGAGTTCCCTCAAACTTCGTCGCGATTCTCCTCTTTGGACTCTTCGTAAAGAGGTACAGGTCCTGGTCCGCCTTCGTCGCAGGGACAGTCGCATTCGTTACCCTTGGCAATCTAATAGCGGCAGTGAACGTAGTGCTGTACGCGGCACTTCCGACGTCCTGGATACCCGGCTTCGTCGTAGCCTGGAACATCACTGGAATCCCATCGATAATCATAGGTGTCCCGGCGCTTGTGAGGGCCGTCAGACCCCTCTTCGGCAGAGCCACGATTCTTACCAACCTCCCAGATTGGTCTGGCATTGTTGGAGGCCGCCAGCTTGCTCTGTCGCTTGTGTTCCCCGTGCTCTATACTGTGCTCGGGGTCGTCGTCTTCGCGGTTCAGGGTCTGGACCTGGGCCTAGGCTCTGGAGGGGGCACCACCGGCCTAGTATACTTTGGAATCGCGGCGGTAGTAGTGCTCATTTTCGGCCCTCTCTCGGGCGCCATTGGAGGCGCAAAGCAGCGGGCGAGCCAGGGTGCAGTCTAGGGCTTCCATCGCCTTCGCCCCTGCCGCGATAACTAACTTCTTTGAGATTAGCTACAACTCCCCAAGGCCGACGGGGGCAACCGGGGGAGGATACGTACTCTCGAAGGGGAGCACGACGAGCGCTACCATCCTTCCAGCCCACACCAACGCGTTGACTGACATCGTCAACGGCGATGCATCCTACGACGCAAGGACGACGAGGAGAGCTGTGAACCTCCTACTCTCGGGGACAGGGGTAAAGGGAAAGGTCTCTCTGGTCCAGGAGGTGCAGACACCCATCGGTGCCGGGTTCGGGGCGAGCGCGGCATCGGCGACGTCTGCGGTGTACGCCGTGGCTCACGCGGCCAGGATAAAGAAACAAAATTCAGAGATCGCGCTTTACGCCCACAATGCGGAGATCCTCGAGCAGACGGGCCTTGGGACGGTCTCGGTAATCTATGACGCAGTCGGCGCCGGGGCAATCACCGTGGCGGGGGAACCCGGGAAAGCAAAGTTCGTTACTGTAAGGGTCCCCGACGGTACGAGGATAGTCACGGCCTTCATCGCACCCTTCGACAAAAGGGACGCTCTGTCATCGAAGAGTGTGAGCCAGAGGATCAACAGGCTTGGGCACGAGTCCCTGCGCAGCTTCCTATCTGACCCATCGCTGGACACCCTGGCCAGCGAAGGAGAGCGTTTCTCCGGCGCCTTGGGCCTCGAATCGGTCGAGGTGAAGAAACTGATCAGGCTAGCGAAGTCAGCGGGGGCGGCTTACGCCAGCCAGAACATGATTGGCTACGCGATGCACAGCGTGGTTGGGCCCGACGATGCTGATAAGGTCGCGACGGCTCTGCTCGGATACAGTGGAGACGTGAGGGTCGACGTCTTCGAGATAGGGGTTAGGAGAGCAGGGGCGTCTGATCTAGCCGCAGGTGACTAGATCCTTCGTGAATTTTGTCAGCACTTCTGGCCTTCTACCCACAACCAGCGTATCTTCAATCCTAACACCGAACCTACCTGGGAGATAGACTCCTGGTTCGTCGGTTATCACGTCGTTCCTCAGCAACGTCGCGCTGTTCCCCCTTCGAATCTTCGGCTCTTCGTGAATGTCTATTCCTACGCCATGGCCGATGCTGTGGTTGAGGAGCTTGTCCATTTGGTTCCTCCGCAGGACGTTGACCGCCGCCTCGTTGACCTCGCCGCAGGGGGTCTTCACTCTCGCCGCCTCCAGGGCGGCGGCCTGGGCTTCCTTGACGACTGCGTAGTGCCTCTTCATCTCCGAGCTCACGGTCCCGATGGCAAATGTTCTGGTCTCGTCCGAGTTGTACCCTCGGTACCTGAAGAACAGGTCCGCAACCACGAAGTCACCGTTCTCCAGTCTCCTGTTTGACAGCTCAGAGTGCCCGAAGGCGCCATGAGGCCCCGATGCAATTATGACCGGGCCGAGCGAGGAGTCCGAGTTGGACGGGGTCATTCCCTCCTCGAGGGCCACCTTCATCACCTCAGCGGCTAGCTGCCACTCCGTCCTCCCCGGCCTGAGCTCCTTTTCCAGAGCCCTGTAGGCCCTGTCGGTCCCCGCGCATGCCCT
>Ga0187769_10002368_pt1 | contig 11009 bp, 10 predicted proteins | sample 0116_SJ02_MP02_1_FD_133140 | JGI IMG/M metagenome (GOLD analysis project Ga0187769, IMG submission 133140) | Tropical peat soil microbial communities from peatlands in Department of Meta, Colombia - 0116_SJ02_MP02_10_MG | ecosystem: Environmental > Terrestrial > Soil > Wetlands > Peat | place... | reverse complement strand
GTAGACTGGTGCTTTCCCTGCAGGGAAAGAGAGACAGGTGGACGAGCCCCGAAGTCGAGTCAGTCGCCGTAGATGGCGCGGTCGAAACAAACGTATTGAGGGATGGGGAGCATTTCGTCGTAATGGTCAAGCCAAACAAGGCCGGGAGGTTCGCGGGATTCAAGGTCGACGTCAGATTATGCGACGCCATTGGTCTCTTTTCCCTGAGGCGGCAGATAGTACTTGACCAGGTGGTATTGGACTCGCTGCCAATCTCTCTCCTTAGCCGAATGGGACCACGGCGCCCGCTCTCCGTCGTCATTGGCGAGAGCCCTGCCGGGCGGCCAGGCAAGGGGCAGGAATTCTATGGGATAGAGGTGTACGGTGAGCAATCGGAAAGCAGGGACATACTTTGGAAGAGGGCTGCCAAGTCACCCCAAGGTCCACTGCTCGCCCGCGTGAGGGAGGCGAACAGCCCCGAGTCAATCAGGATAACCGTCGCCCATGGGGAAGTGGGCGAAGAGAGGAGGGTAGACTGCATTGACCTTCAGTGCGAGGCCCTGGGTCTTCTGGGAGGACCTCTCCTGGCCAATAGGGTGGAAGTTGTGATAGTCGGCCCCGACGGCGTCAGCCGGCCGGCCAAGAATGAAGGGGAGCTCGCAGACGCGATTATGGAAGTCTCGGGTGCCGACACGGCCCTGGTCCGGGGAAAAATCCCGACCGTCGGGTTGGGAATAATCATGGCGGTAGGGGACTTTCCAGGGAGCGAACTGTCGTACCTAGGCAGGCACCCGGTCGTCTTCGTAGGCACCAAGAGTCGCCATTGGGTGGACCGGTATTCGTTGGACTTCACGGGCAATGAGGACCTAAGCAGGATTTTAGGTTTGGTGCTGGCGGGATGAAGACAGAGGCTCAGGACGTCCTGGCTGGAGGAGCGCTCGTCGCCCTCGTGCTCCCTTGGGCCGCGACAACTCTGCTCTGGCTCGACACTCCGCTCCTGCTTCCTTCGGACCTCTTCCAGTTCGCCGTCTTCTCCTTCGTCTTCTCCAGGGCGCTGCTGTATTTCGGATCCCCCGCACTGAGGAAATTGAGCCCGGGGGCGTCGATAATTCTTTTCTCCGGGGACATCCTCATTTTCCCGGCAGCGGCCCTGCTTTCGGCGGCCACGGGGAGTTCTTCGGAAGTTGCCTTCGCAAGTTCGTACACCGCTTCGTGGCTTTCTGCCTCCCTACTAGTTTACCCCCTTGTGGCAGCCTATGCCATCATCGATTCGCTGAGGAACAGGGCTAGAATCGCCTTTGTCCTCCCCGCCGCAACTTGTTGTTACACAATTTCGACCCTTGTAATGACCGCCGCCGTGTCGACGGCTGGGCCCAATGGGTTGAATGGGATCGTTGTTCTGGCTATCGCTGGAGTTAGGCACCCCGTCTCACCCGCCGGGTGGGCTCTAGGGGTCATCACGTGTTGCGGTGCGATCCTGTTCGTGTCCCTGGCCGTCTACGCAGTAACTGGGAGAGGCAACGTTGACAGAAGGCTCGCTCCACAGCTTTCGCTCGGGGTCGCAGGTGCCCTGGGACTGTTCGCCTGGATCCCAGCCCTGTCTCGACTTGGCCCCTTGTTGGCTCTCGGCGTGCCTACGCTAGTCGTCGTCTTCGTGATGTGGGTGGCCTCACGTGAATCGTAGAGCCGCGTCCGTCCTTCTGATAGTACTCCTGATGGAGGGCTTGGTTGGCGCTGCCGGACATCCGGCCAAGGCACAGGCGACCGTCCCAGCGCCCCTCGACCTTGGATACGGCCCGTCCACGCTGTTCCCAGCCTCACAGGGCACCCCCGTGTTTTCAGCAGGGGACCAGCTATGGGTAAGATCGCACTATAACACGACTCTCGTCATCGTGGCCTCTTACATCCTTTCGAATTCGACGTACTTCCTCGGCCCCATTGAGCCTGAAATCCCCACAAGGCTATTGCTCATCAACGCCACCTATCCCCAGGGCACCTGGTCCCTCCGCGCCATCAATTCGTCTCTGCCGCCCGTCTTGTTCCTCGTCAGTGATGCTGCTTCCGCCCCTGCGAATCTCGCCCTCGCCGGGGCACACCTGAGTGGCGGAGTTCTGGAAATGAACTTCACCACCTCCTCCAACCTGCAACTTCAGGACGCACAGGCGTGCACCATCGGGTTTCAAAACTCATCGACGGCGGTGGTTCCCGTGCCTGCGCTTGCAGGAGGGGGCGCGGTCACTCTCTCGATGGACGGGAATGCGATCGATGCGAACGCGAGCGGCCCAGGAACCGGGAACTTTACGCTCCAGGTCGACCTCTACTATTCCTACGCCTTCCTTGCGGCGAACTCTTCATCGATACTCCTGACTAGGAGCACGAGGGCTGCTACAACAGGTGCAGTGCTCATCACGAAATCGAATCCCTCCGCTTCCCTGCTTCTCCAGGCCGATGGAAGGCTGAAGAAAGGGAGATACGAGCTACGCCTATTCTTCGAAGGGCCGCAGGGCCTTTCGCTAGCGACAACCGAGGTGCTGGTCACTGGCCAGAACTCCTGGGTGTGGCTAGGCGCCTGCACGAACACGCAGATATATTCCAACAACTTCTCTATCGCCGTCCCCCTGGGTGCAGACCCATCGAGCTGGCCTCGAACATTATGGTTGACTTACACCACATTTGGTGAGCAGGGTTTTGCGAACCTTTCGCTAGGAGTGAAACTTGCGGCCCTTACATTCTTGGGGAGCCCCTGGCAGGTTCCTCTTTCGTCCTACGACATCAGGACTGGTGCATCTACCGGGACCCAAGAAATCGATGTTCAGAACGGGACAATGTTCATGATCCTATCATCCCCGCAGGCTTCGGCCAATTACACCGTACAGCTCGGTGGGCAGACATTCTTCAGGGGGGCGGAGGGATCCATCGAACCGTTCACTTCCACGATTATCCCTTTCAACGTATCCGAGCTCGCGGTCACCTACTTTGTCGGGGGATTGCCCTACGAGGGAGCCACCGTGTCGGTATCAAATTCGGCTGGTGAGCTCATCTCAGCCAAGACCGACAAGAACGGCCAGGAGTTCTTCTATCTCCCTGCAGGCGGATACTACGTCAAGGCGGTCGGGGGAAACAGCACCGCGAGCCAGTCGATAGCACTTCCTTTTGGTCAGAAGCTCGCTCTTAGCCTGGGTCTCCAACCGAGCGAGGGGACGAGCAGCACCACCTTCGTCTGGGCACTCGGTGCCATTGCCGTGGGAGGAGCGATGGCCAACGCAATCGTGTTCCTGAGGGGGAGAAGGAGCAGGCACTAGGGGGCCGAGTGTCAGAGCGTGCCTTCTTTTTCTTCTCTAATCACGTCTTCGCAGAAATAGTAGAGCTCCGAACTGGAAGTCCTGCTAGCCGCAGGCTTGATAACTCTGACCGATCTGAATGTGCGCCTGAGCTCCTTCCTGACCTCCTGAGACCTTTCTCCCTCGAAGAGCTTGCAGAAGACCCCTCCCCCGTCCCCGAGCAACTCTCTGGACAACTCCAGGACCCTAAGCGTTAGGTCTGCCTGCCTAGTCTGGTCGAGCTCCCAGACCCCCGAAACGGACGGGGAGAGGTCCGAGAGGATCAGGTCGGCAGGGCCGCCGAGAGCCTCCCTAACCTTTGCCGAGACCCCGGGGTCGTGCACGTCCATTCTGACTGCCACCACGTTCTTCCCCTTCAGCCGGATGGGGCTGAGGTCGACCCCGACCACGCGTCCTCTAGGCCCGACGATTTCGGAAACCACCTGCAGCCACCCACCCGGAGCGGCGCCGAAGTCGACGACCTTCCCGCCTTCGCGGAGGAAGCAGTATCTCTCGTTCGCCTCAATGAGCTTGAAGGCTGCCCTGCTCTTGTACCCCTGTTCTCTGGCTAGACGCCTGTAGAGGTCCTTCCTCGCCTCGTTAAGCCTCATTTCTTTGAGAGCTCTGGGGGCTTGAAGTGGGCAGGGAGGAGGGACTCCGCCATTCCGTCTTCGGAGAACCCATCGAGCCCCCTCCTTAGGACCTTCATCTTCGGGTTGAACTCCACCATCACCTGCCTGCACGCGCCGCAGGGTTTCGTGAAGTCCTCGGATTTGCCAACGACTGCGATGGCCACTATACGCCTATTCCCCTCGGAGACGGCTTTGAAAATGGCCGTCCTTTCGGCGCAGCAGGCTAGTCCGTAGGACGCGTTCTCTACGTTGGCGCCGGAGTAGATCTTGCCGTCTGAAGTGAGGACGGCTGCACCTATCTTCACCCCCGAATACGGAGAGTAAGCGTTGAGGCGCGCCTTCTTGGCTGCCTCAACCAGGGAACGGAGATTCTCTTTTCCAGTCAAATTCGGGGCCCTACCTGGCGGGCACGGCGCTTGGCTCTACCATCTGGGCCCGAGCTGCTCTTGCCTCTTCTATGACCCAGGGGCCCAGCCAGGGACAGACGTAGGGGCTCACTTCGCCGTCCACCGAGCATTTCGACTCGTACTGGCAGACGATGCAGGGCGCCTTCTCTATGGACGTCATGTCTGTCGGAAACCTAAGCGGGGTGAGCTTGTAGGTCCACCTGCCCTCCTCAAGTACCTTCACCCTCCCTATGAGCCCGCGCCTCTCCAGCCTGATAGCCAGCCTCGAGCCGTCCCTGCTCGTGAGCCCAAGCTCTTTCCAGATTTCGCTCTGTAGGACGCCGTCGCGCCCCCTTTCGACAACTAGCTTGTACACCCTGGAGGTCAGGTCGACAAGCTCCTCTTCGGTTCTCTCCACTGGCTGCGAGGGTTCTGCCTGCTTCTTGGGTGCCCTCCCCTGCTTCTTCGCGGGTTTGGGCTTTGGCTGCTTGGCCGCCTTCTTTTTTGGTTGGGTCATTTCGCCGGCATGAACTCCTGTTTGATAACGAAGTTGTCCAGAATCTCCCTGCACCTGTTCCTAACGGTCACTTCTGTAACTTCGGCGAACTCGGCCACCTCCCTCTGGGGGAGGTGTTCGCCGACCATAACGGACGAGAGGTACACGTATGCGGCCGCAAGTCCTGCTGGCGCCTTCCCGCTCGAAATCTTCGAGTCGCTCGTCTTTCGAGAGAGGGTAAGGGCGAGGTGCTCGACCTTGGGATCGATCTTGGCCATGTTGATGAGCTTCGAGATGTACTTCTCGACCGACGGAGGAGGGACGTAATCCTTCTCGACCTCCTTCAGGACAAGCCTGAAGTAGCGTGCGACGCTCCCCTTTTCCATCCCGGCCGCCCTGGCGACTTCTTTCAGCGTCCTTGACACTCCGCACTTCCTGCAGGCAAGATAAACAGTCGCAGCCGTCATCCCCAGTATCGATTTGCTCTTGGCTACCTTCATCTTGGCGGAGGTCCTGTAGATCTGGGCCGCGGTTTCGGCCACGTTGTCCGGGAGGTTCAGCGCTTCGCAGAGCTCTGATATCTTCGAAAGGACGTTGGAGAGCCCCCTCTCTTCGCTGTTGATGGTCCTCGTCCTGCTCTGCCACTTCCTCATCTTCTCCACCGTCGCCCTCATAGCAGGGTCGAGGTACTTGCCATGGGAGTCGCGCATTGTCCTGCTGATCTCGGTCGAAAGCCCGAAGTCGTGTAGCGCGAGCGTAGTCGGAGAACCGACCCTAACCCGCCTGTTCTTCTCTTCCAGATCCATGGCCTTCCATTCCGGACCGGAGTCGGCAGGAGCGACCGTGACGTAGCCGCACGTAGGGCAGACCTGCTCCCCTTTCTCAGAATCGCCGATGAGGCGGTTGCCGCAGACCGGGCATGACGTTCTAAAGCCGTCGTCCGTGCTTGTGTTCCAGAGGCTCATTCTCTCTAGCCCTCCACGAAAGCCGGATCCCCGGCCCTCCCGATTCTGCTACCCACAACTGCCACGGATGCATAAGGGGACTTGACCGGTCCGATAAGCTCGACCACCTTTCCGAGCTTCCGTTTGTCTTCGGCGTAGAGAAACGCGCCCGGCCTGACCTCCCGGGTGAGCTTCACAATCAGTCGGCCGCTCTTTGCCTGGTGCGTAAGGACGCCGACTTGAAACAAGAAACGCAAAGGCATGTCATCCTGCCTTTAAACCTTCGCGAAATTTCTGTCATTTTTTCCGTCCGGCCTGGCTCTGGGCCTGGCGCTTCTGTCCCTGTCCGCGAACGACGGAGAGCTCCCTGGCGATTCTAATAAGCAAGGTGCGTTTCGGACCCGACTTCGTCACGGAAACATAGCCCGATTCCCTGAGCGGGTTAGACGGATAGCGGGCGGCCTGGGGCTGCGGCTGAAGGTTCAGCCTCCGACATGCATCCCCCAGCTCTGTGAGGACTGGGGCTCGCGTGGCAGTGCTTAGGGGAACTCTTCGGCCCTCGCTGCGCTTGAGCTCGGAGTCGAAATAATCCAGCCAGAAAACTTGCCTGTCGTAGTCTTTCATTTCTTGGAGGTCAGCACCGCGTTGACCACGCCGTCCGCAGTCGGCCTGGAAGTGACGACGGCCTCCCCCGCCTCAGTTTCAAGGACTGCTCCCTTCGTTATGACGCCCCTCCTCTGGTAGTCCCTGTTGGCCGGGCTGCTCTTCACTCTGATGATCTTTGACTTCTTCGCCTTCCCCGAGCCGTCTGAAACGTTAACGAAGTCTGCAGTAATGGCGCCAGAAGTCACATGCCCCCCTCGCCTGCGGATTGCCCTCCTGGTTGCAGGACCCACCAATGGCTCGATGGCATAGCCATCCCTCTCGTAGGCCCTTCTGCCCCGGTGTGGCCTCGCCCTCCCGCCGCTGGGTCTCCTCTTGACCAGGTTCTCGATGGGTCGAGTCAAGACGTTGCACCTTTCGGAGGCGCCCCCCTCGGCGAGATGTTAAGCCTTCCGATTAACGGAGCGTCAGAGTCCTGCTCTCCAGCTGCCTTTTCATAGTGGTCACGTCGGTACTTAGGCCGAAGTATTCGGCGAACCTGGCCGTCGTCCTGTAGTTCTTGTTCCTCCCCTGTCTCTCCCCTACGACGAAGCCCACATCCTCGAGCTCCCTGAGGTGCTGATATACCGTGGAACTCCGCCTGAGCACCAGTTCGGCCGCGGATATGGGCTGGAAGAAGGCGATGAACGAGAGGGTCCTGAGAGCGGCCCGGGAAAGGAGAGGCCTGGTGGCGAACTTTCTCGCGGTCTGGGTATACTGGCCCTTGAGCTGCATTGCGAACTTCGGGCCGGCGTACTCGACCACCTCGACAGCCTGCATTGCACCGTTGACTGTCCTTGCGACTTCTCTGGCGACGGCAGTTGCCTTTCTTTCGGACGCAGTCCCAGCCACGTGGGCGATCTCCTCGAGGGACAGAGGGCGCCCAGCAGCGTAGAGCGCCGCCTCGACCTTCGCAAGCACGTCCCTTGGGACCGGCTCCCTTGGGGCCTCACTCAAGCTGTCCCACCGAGACCACCAGGGCGTCTTCGTCGGACTCCTCCTGGTTGATCACGACTTCGCCATTGTTAGCGGCGAACAGGAGGATGATGAAGACGCGGGCGGCTTCGACGGGACGGAACCCTCTCAGGAGCTCAGAGAGAAGCGCCTTTCCTGTGACCCGGAGCCTTTCTACCAGTATCTTCCTGTACTCGGAAAGCATCACCTCAACTGGGATCACGTACTCCCCGATGTCAGGAGCGAGTTCTTCGGGGGCAAGGAGATTCTGGGTCGCCCCCCCTTCCTCCTCCATGACGATCTCCTGGAGGATTCTTCCGAGCTCGTCGAACAGCTCGTCTATGTTGGTGGAGTAAATCTCGTACCTGAAGGGCATCACTATGAACTGAGGGGGCGGAGAGTTGTCGAGCAGCCTGTTCTGCATCCTTAGCTTCTCGAATAGGAACAGGGACTCCACCTTCAGCCTATAGATGGTGGCAGAGGACAGCGCAGCGGTCCCAGCAGCCCTCATGTCTATCAGCTCCGTCTGCGAAATCGCCTTCAGGAACATGTCGAGGAGCTCCGAGAGGTTGATCTCCCAGGGGCTCTTCCGCTTTGCCAGGGACGGATCGATCAGGACATTGAGCGGAGGCCTTCCCAGGAGGGCGGAGCTAGGCACGTGGCGGGACCTCCGCAGGCTTGTAGTGGACCACACGCGAAACCCCTCCGGTGGCGTAGACACCGTAGGTCATGTCGCTCTCTGCCACGAAAACGTCCCTCAGGGTGATTGCTATTATCTGGGCCTCTGAGGACTTCTCCTTCAGGAAGCGAGCCAGGCTGGTGGAGTTTATCGCGTCCAAGGCCGCGTCAATCTCGTCGAATAGATAGAACGGGTGCTGCTGGACCGCCTGCATCGCCAGGATCAGCGAGACGCCGGTTACGGCCCTTTGGCCTCCGCTGTGCTGGGACGACTCGCGGAGGCCGTTGCCGAAGTCAGCGCGAAGGATTATCCCTCCGTTGAAAATTTCGTCCGGGTTCTCGAGCTCGAGAAGCGCTAGGCTTCCCGTCAACTTCTGGAAAATGGCGCCGAACTCCGCCCCGACCCTGTCGAAGGCGGTCATGAACACCTTCCTCTTCTCTGACTCGACGCTCTCGATGAATTTGATGATCGAGTTGCGCTCCGCTTCCAGCTCGTTGTGCCTGACGGAGAGGTTCTTGTAGCTCACGTACATCTCCGTGTACTGCCTGTCCGCGCCCCTGTTAACGGACCCGATCACCTGCTGATACTCCGCCTGGAGCTCGCCCAGGAGAGACTCGCTCGTCTCGAAGAACTCCAACTCCTCCTGGTAGCCAAGCATCCGTAGGTATCCCAGCGCTTCTTCCACCTTCTCTTGGGTCGTCGAAGCCTGACCTGAAAGGGCGAAGAGGTCCTTCTGGTTCCCGGCAATCGATCGAGACACGGCGTCCCGCTCCTCTTTTAGGCGCCTGGCTCGGCTGTCGAACTCGTCCAGGACGGGCTGGCTCCTCTTGGAAGACTCCATCAGCTTCGCGATCTGCTCTTCGAGCGAGCGCTTCTGCTCGGTCAGCTCCCTGATTCTTCGGGGGGTATCCCTGACGAATTGCTTATTGGATTGCAGGTCCTCATTGGCGTTTGCAAGGTCGAGTTGGTTCTCCTCGAGAGCCCTGAGGAGGACGTTGTCCAAGTTCGCCCTTTCCCTCGCCAGGCTCAGGTTCAGGTCCTGGATCCTGTTCCTGATGGTGTCTATCTCCCCGGAGAGCGATGTCTTGGCCGCGTCCACCTCCGCCAGCATCGCATCCAACCCGAGGGACTGGGTGTCGGCGACCACCTGCTGCAGAGAAGCAGTCCCCTTGGCGATGGCTTCCTTCCTCTCAAGGCTGACCTTAAGCCTCTCCTCGAGTCTGGAGACGACGACCGACTGCTTCTGGTACTGCGAGTCGATATTTCTAAAGAGGCGCTTCTGCTGGTTTATCCAGGCCTTGATCGTGGTTGCCTGGGCCCTAAGAGTGCTGGTGGCTACTATCTTCTTCACCCTCTCCTTCGTGATGGTGCGGGAGTCGGACTCGAGGGATTCCAGCTCAGACTTCCTGCGGTCGATGGCGCCCTTCAGGGCCCCTACTGCGTCCTCAACCTCGCTGATCCCTTCGATGTTCTCAAGCCCCTCCATCAGGTTGACCACGAGCTCCTGGTACCCGTAACTGAAGGCGCGCCCACCCGTCTCGAATGTCTCGCCGTCCACCGTAACGGCCCTAACGCCCTCCGAAGCGAGGATGTACCCTATCGCCTCAGTCTCGACGAGAACGGAGTCCCCGGCCAGGAAGTTGACGAGGCCTTCAAACTCAAATTCACATTTTATCATCTCCGACAGTGGCCCGAGGACACCAGCCGACCGGTCCAGGTCTACCGCCTTGACCGACTCGACCTCGCTTAGTGGGATGACGGAAAAACTTCGGGCTTTCAGGGACTTTGCGGCCTTGATGAGCTGGGTCATGGACTTCAGGTCCTGGACTATGAAGGCACCCATCCACTTACCCATGACCGCGTTGACGGCCTTCGAGTACTGCTGGGGGAACTTCACGAGCTGGCCCAGCCGTCCCACGTACCCCGGTACCCCTCCTTCGTCACAGAACTCCTGCAGCTTGATCTGACCGCTCCTCTCTCCTGCGAGACTTTCGGACATGTGCTTGAACGCCTCCTCGCGCGACACCTCTGCGGATGCTCTCTCCAGGATTTTAGAGGCGGACGTTATGGAAGAGGTCAGCCTCTCCCTATTCTTATCGACACCAGATAGGCTGTCGTCCAACGAGTTCAACTCCTTGGTAGCACTGTCGTAAAGCGCGAACAGGTTGTCGGTGCTTGCCTCGAGCTTCGCGAGCGAAGCCGAGTAGGTGTCCACCCTTAGCTTCAGGTCGTCCAACCTCTTCTTCTCGACGCCGAGGCTTGCCGTTGTGGCGTTAATCGTGAGGTCGATCTGCTGCATCCTTTGGCCAAGGTCGGCAAGCTTTACCTGCACTCTTGCGTTCTGCTTCCCCTTCTGCTCTATTGTCCTCCGGAGTTCCTCTCCTGCCTTGAAGAATTCCTTAAGCCGCTGCGCGAACTCTGCATGCCTCGCGTCAAGCTTCTCTATCTCCGCAGTCAGCTGTCTGACGCTCGAGTTGGCCGCGTTGGCTTCCTTCTGCTTCTCGGAGACGACCTGTTTCAGCTGAGGGACCGTCTCTCCCTCGAGTTCGGCGACGTTGGATTCTGCAGTCTGCATGTCCGCCTCCAGGGACTCCAGTTCGTTCCTAACGTCAGCAAGCTGGAACTGTAGGTCCACGTGGCTTGCCCCACCCCCCTGAATGACGTCGACAATGAATCTGGTCTTCTCGTTCTCTACCTGGCCTATGCGGTTCTCCAGCTCGACTAACCTCGCTCCTTGGTCGCTAATTCTGCCGTTGAGCTCCTGCTCCTGTGACCGGAGGACTGCAAGCCTGTCCCTGAGGTCTTTGATCCTCCTGGACGTCATGACGGCCTGGAGCCAGTTGATTTGCGATTCGAGGAGGTTGAACCTAGTCATGTCGGTGCGCTGGGAATCGAGCGACTCCAGAGTGCTCCTCATCTCCCCTATGCGCGCCATGGCGACCTCCAGTCTCTGGTCCGCCTGACCCAACTGCCTCTG
>Ga0187769_10002367_pt1 | contig 11011 bp, 7 predicted proteins | sample 0116_SJ02_MP02_1_FD_133140 | JGI IMG/M metagenome (GOLD analysis project Ga0187769, IMG submission 133140) | Tropical peat soil microbial communities from peatlands in Department of Meta, Colombia - 0116_SJ02_MP02_10_MG | ecosystem: Environmental > Terrestrial > Soil > Wetlands > Peat | place... | reverse complement strand
GTCCGCGCTCTACGGGCTGGTCATGATCGAGGTAGTGATTATGATCAGTCCATTCGCCTTTTATTGGTATTCACTGTACGCACCCACGCTTCAGGGATTGCATCGCTGGCGCGCGACTGCCTGGATGGAGTCTTTCTTCTTGCCCCATTCTGTGATCACGACGAGTGCTTTTCTTGAATTCATGCGCTGGCAAATCGGCGCCTGGGCTTTCGGCCTAGGGCTAGCGGCCGCGCTCGTCTGTGCCGTGCAGGTTTACGCCACGAAATGGCTGAAACGTAAGACCGCTCAATCGTGGATGTACGCGCACATCCGCCATCCTTTTTATTTAAGCCTAGCGGTAGCAGGGTTCGGATTGCTCACCATTTGGCCGCGAATCATCATCTTGATCCTTTATCTAGGCATGCTCTTCCTGTACTACTTTCTGGCACGCTTCGAAGAAAAGCAGGTCGAGGCGGCTCATCCCGAGTACGCCGAATATCGCAAACGCACCGGAATGTTCCTGCCCGGAAATCTCGGTGGCAAGCTCTTCCACCTGTTCTTTGGCTGGATAGGGAATCGCAGCCTGGCTCTGGGCGCGTCAAGTGCAGTAATTGTCGTGCTGGTGATAGGTGGGGCGCTGGCTCTTCGGCGATATACGATCGCCCATGCAACCAAGGAGGTTTTACCCCGAGACCGCGTAATGGCCATTGCGATCTGGCCCACACCGCCCGATCAGATCGAACAAGTTGTCTCAACCGCGCTTGAGGATGAAAGAGTTCGTACGGCGCTAGCAAACGAGCCTGGGGCAGCCTTCACCGCGCACCTGCTTCCCAAGGACTATGGCATGGTGAACATGTTTGCTGACGTAGGGGCAGACCATCGCATGTTCAGCAAGGTGTCCGTTCACCGCCTCGCTTCGGTGGCTGGTTTTGCTGTTCCTTCTGTCGATCCTCATCGCAAGAACCGAATCATGGGAACTGCACAAGACAACTACAAGGTCGTCTTTTCTCGAGTCGATGAGCCGGGGAATTCTCAATTGCCCGTTTCGAAGGTCACCGATTTGTCTGCCAAGATGACGCCGGTCGTGATTGCCAACGTTGAGGGAGTTCCTCCTGCCGTGGAAAGCGTCGTGATTCCACCGCGACGCAGTTTTTGGGGCGACATCACGATGCCGATGTTTTAAAGTGATTCCGCTATATTCCTAGCCATTTAGGGTGGCACCCGCACGCAAGCTTGTCGTTGATCCAAACGAGTACGTCAAGATGACTAGCTGGCGGCGCGATTCCAATCGCTTCGCCACCGGCTCTCAATCCTTGATCTCGGCTTTCCTACTGATTGCTTTTGTGCGTGGCGTCCTTGCTCGCTAGAGACGAAGTGTCCGGTTTTCCGGGCCTCTTTGCGTCATGATAGCGCGTCAGGAATGGCAGGAAAGGGGTCACCTCAAATGCCATCTTTTCGCGAGCCGAGCTGAGCGCCACGGGCTTGGCTTTCAGCAGTTCTGCTCTGTCGTCCCAGGGATTGACCTTCAGGCGTCCTCCGATGGGCAGCGCCGCGATCTGATCGAGCTTATCGGGCTGAAGCGGCGGACCCAAGGTCAATAGCGCTGAGCTGAGGCCCACTGAGTTCCCGAGGCGGGCACTGATAAGAGAGGGGAGCGCAGTCGAGTCTGCCGAAAGCTGTTTCAAGAAGAGTCCCGAGTTTCCGAGCTTGTCCGCGTAAGGGGAATGCTTGAGCAACTCGAGCGCCTTTTTGTCAGCCATGTCGACTTCCGCAGGAGTGGCTTTGAACGAGAAACGAGAGAGTGCTTCGGCGGCCGTAACGTTCGTCGTGTCGTTAAACCCCCATTGATCCGTCGATGGCTTGGTGACGATGATAGAGGCCAGCTCTTGTGCCAGCATGGTGGCGAGACTGGCTTCATCAGGTAGAACATCGACCAAGCCGCGGCTCAACACTATGGTGTGCCCGATCGAAAAAGACTCGAGTGTGCCGGTCAGCATGACGCGGCAATGAATATCAAGGTCAAGATTGTTCGTAACCTCTAGGTTGTTGACTACGGTTTCCAGAACTTTGTCCACTTCTCCTCGAGGCGCAAGCAAGCCGATGCGCTCAAGGCGATTGGTCACGTTGACTTCTGCTTGCTGCTGCCATTCGCGCTCAACCTCAATGGGCGTGCGATCTACCGTTGCATTGTGCTCCTCAATGGCGTCAGGAGATTCGACCGTAAGCTGGCTGAATTCCTGTTGGCGACCGGCGCTCGTCAGGTTGTAACCCCACAGCCGCGTCTGCGCCTTGAACCGAGTGTTATTCCCAGTGCTCTTGAGGTCTGATTCCTGGCTAAAGACAAATGCGGGTAGCCAGAGATCCGGCTGAAGGTTCAACCGCCAGCTATCGAAATGCAAATTGTATCCAGTGAAATCTGAACCGGAGGTATACATGCCGTTGAATCGGACAATGGCGAACCCTTGGTCCTCTGCCCAGATGCGGCCGTTAAATCGACCTTTCCCCGTCTTCGGAAGGGGTGTGATATCGAAAACCAGGCAACGGACTTCGCCGAGGAATTCGCGCCCTACGTAATTGAACTCGTAATGCTGGCGGTCAAACCCATTGGGATCGATATAAACCATCTGTAAAAAGCCTTCAGGAACGTAGGAAGGAGCAGGGCCAGAAGAGGAAGAGGACCCCTCCCCATGTGAAAAAGGATTGAGCGCCTCGATCTTGTTCTTCTTTTTCTTATCCAGCATTGAATCGTCAGTGATCCCATTCGACAGATTTGCCTGGCCGAGATAGTAGTGATCGTGGATTGGCACCATGCCCATGGCTGGATCAGCCTTCATATCTTGGACATAAGTTTCCACGATGGGACTGTAGCGCCGTATGACAGCCACTTCGTCGTGCTCGCGAGCCGTGATGCGGTCGATTGCCTGATCCACGGTCGTCACCGGGACGCCGTACGAATTGCTCGCTGGCGGTTTGGTCTGGTCAGCTGTCTGTGTTTGTGCGACCGCGACACCCGCGAAGCTACCGGCCAAGAAGATTGCGAGGGAGAAGCGAGACCACGTGCGCATGGGTTGCTCCTACTTTCCAGGATGTTTCTGGTTTTGGGATCTTGCCTTTCTTTAAAAGGGTAGCAGGGAAGAGTGCGACTCGGGGGCGAAGCAATGTTCCCATGTGCCCAATGAATCAGTTGACGATTGCGATTCCCAGTCCATGTTGCCGGAAATGAAAGTCCTTCAAGGCTCGGAGGGCCCGTTGCTGCAGAGCTGGCAAGCAGGCTAGAATCTTAGCGCCGGTGGCGAATGCGACCAGCGCAGGTGCTCCCGCCTCGATGTGCCTACAATGCCCGGGGTGCAGCCGGTCGGCTGAGAAGTGACAAACATAACGTAGTCGTGCCGTTGATCACATGCCCAAGCACTCCCCCATTGAAGGAAATCAGCCGTGAGCGGGTTCGTCGCGATTCTGCACGGTGATGGCTCACCGTGTGACGTCGCCGTGCTGCTGCAGCTCACGGACTTTCTGGCGTTTCGCGGCCCCGATGCTCGGCAGGTGTGGACGGAAGGGCACGTGGGGTTGGGGCACGCGCTACTTCGTATGACTCGAGAGGCCGAGCACGAGCGCCAACCACTTTCACTCGATCAGAAGGTATGGATTGCGGCCGATGCCCGCGTGGACGCGCGAAAGGAACTGGTCGACGCCTTGGCGCGTGAGTCCGGCAGCGGGGTACCTATCTCTACCGACGCCCCTGATGCCGAGCTGATTCTGCACGCCTATCTGGCCTGGGGAGAAAGCTGCGTCGATCATTTACTAGGCGATTTCGCGTTTGTGATTTGGGACGCACTCAAACAGCGGCTTTTCGCTGCTCGCGACCACTTTGGTGTGAAGCCACTGTTCTACGCGAAAGCCGGCAGCACACTTGTGGTTAGCAATACACTGGATTGCATCCGGCAGCATCCCGCCATATCGGATCGCCTCGACGATTTAGCCATCGCGGACTTCCTTCTGTTTGACGCTACCGCGGAGCCAGGAGTCACGGCTTTCGCCGACATCCGGCGTGTGCCGCCGGCGCACGTTCTTACGAGCGAAAGGGAAGAGATTTCGACGCACCGGTTCTGGGAGTTGTCTGTCAATGAGCCTGTTCATTATCGGCGAGACTCCGACTACCCAGAGCGCTTCTCGCAATTGCTTGATACGGCAGTAGCCGATCGCCTGCGCGGAGAAGACGCAGGAATACTGATGAGCGGAGGGCTCGATTCAACAACCGTCGCGGCCAGCGCGAAGCGGATCCTTGCTCGCAGCGGGAAAACCAACGGCTTGCGGGTGTACACAGAAGTTTTTGACCGACTGATTCCTCACGAAGAGCGGCGCTACGCGACGCTCGTAGCCGAGTTTCTGAAAATACCGATTGAGTATCAAGTGAGCGATGATGCCAGGATTTTCCAGTTGGCAGACTGCCATGCGCCTGAGCCGGTACACGCGGCCTGGCCCGATTTCAGCACCAATCAACTGCGCCAAGCCTCTTTTCACAGTCGCTTAGTGTTGACCGGGTTCGGCGCAGACCCAGCACTGTCGAGCCTACTTTCAGGACACCTGCGCGAATTACTTCGAAAAAGACAGTTTCGTCGTGCACTGTCTGATGCGATGCAGTACCTCGGTGCAGAAGGTAGGCTCTCGCGGCTGTATATTCGGACCCGACTCCGTCGCTGGTTTCCTTCTAAGACTCACATGCCTTGGTTTCCTGAATGGCTCAACCCTGATCTCGACCAACGCTTCCAGTTGCGCCGCCGCTGGGAAGAGTCAGCGAGCGACACGCCCCTCACGACAGGCGTGCGTCCCCTGGCGCAGGAGGCTGTGGCCGAACCTATGTGGGCGAGCCTGTTTGAAGCGTTTGATTCGGGAACAACCCACATCCCCATTGCCGTCGGCCATCCTTTTTTTGATCTGCGTCTTGTGAATTTTCTTCTGGCTCTGCCCACCGTTCCATGGTGCTGCGACAAGGAACTCTTGCGCAGGGCGGCACGGAAAGTATTACCGGAAGCGGTGCGGCTGCGACGCAAGTCGCCGCTGCCTGCGGAGCCGCTTCCCGCGCTTCTTCGACGCCCGGAATCGGCATGGGTCGATCGCTTCGAGCCAGTTGCCGGGCTTGAGCAGTACGTCATTCAAAGCCGGCTTCCAGGAGTGTTTGGAACCAAGGACGCATGGACCGCATGGATCAATCTGAGGCCTTTGAGCTTGAACTTTTGGTTGCAGTCGCAAAGACGATTGGCTATAGAATAGAGACGGGGGTTTCTCCCCTTTGACCCGGCCTCGACAAAGCCTGTGGCAGCTTGGCTTGACGGTTTCCTAATTCATCCGCGGTTGGCTTATATCGCGCATCGGAGTCAATCGTTTTCTCCAACTGTTTAGTGGCGTAATGAAAAGCAAGGATAGAGCGCATCAAGTTCTTTGAAGAGGATCAGCACTCTTGAACGCAATGCCGCAACAGGCCAAAAAGCCCTATCAGAAACCGGCCCTTAAAGTATATGGCGATATTCGGACCGTGACCGGCACCCATACGAAGAGCTTCACGGTGACGGACGGGATTAATATGAAGGGCAACCCCATTCACAAGACCCTATGAGGTCTTCTCCCGAGGCTCTGCTTGCCTTATTCCCAGTTGGCATACGGATTGCGGATCATTACCAATCGAGTCATTCCTGGCCTAGCTCTCGACGAGAAATCAGTTACGAGCGACGTCGAGATTCACTTGAACACTGGAACCGAATTCCCAGAGCTGTCCCGCTGCGAACTCCTTTACACCAGTGAGAACATAGACCGATTCGGCCAGCCTGTTCTGCGGGTGGGCAGGTCGTGCAGTGGCGCGTTCGTCTTTTTTTACAGCGACCGCGTGCGCTTTGTCGTCGATCCGCGGGGACACAACATTATAGCTAGTTGGCCGGAGGAATATTCGCTCGAGGATGCAGCAACTTATTTGGTGGGACCGGTGCTCGGGTTTGTATTGCGGCTTCGCGGATGGACCTGCTTGCACGCCAGCGGAGTAGCGATCGAGGATCGAGCGATAGCGTTGTTGGGCCCGCCGGGGGCCGGCAAGTCCACCATCTCAGCGGCCCTGGCAAAGAGTGGTTATGCGGTGCTAGCGGACGACATAGTGGCTTTGCTCGAGCAGAGGAATCGCTTTCTAGTACAACCAGGCTACCCGCGTGTGAATCTCTGGCCGGATTCGATGCGTGCTCTGTTTGGTTCGGAACACGTACTGCCCCAGATCGCGCCTACATGGGACAAGCGGTTTCTGACGCTGGATCAGGATGGATTCCGGTTCGAGCCGCGAGCCTTACCTCTGGGCGTCATTTATGTTCTGCGCCCACGTAAGGGGGGGAAATCCACCTGTCGCATTAGTGCAGTCTCGCCGCGTTCAGCCATCATGACGCTTGTGGCCAATACGTGCTTGAACTACCTCCTGGACAAGGACATGCGTTCGGAGGAGTTCAGCCTGTTGGGTCGGGTGGTGAACTCCGTCGCGATACGTTTCGTAGACCCGGCGGATGACGCAGCGCGGCTGGGCGAGCTGGCTGAAGCCATCGCTGCCGATGCCAAGGAAGTTTCGGCCTGTGGCTCTGCGCCAGTCAACTACCGCTGATATGTATAGCCTCGCTGGTTATGGGGAGATGATCGCCGACCGTGTGCGGATGGAGGCCTACGCAGAGGCTCTCCGCCGGACCGTCAAGCCCGGCGCCAGGGTGATGGACCTCGGGACGGGACCCGGAATCTGGGCAGTGCTGGCCTGCCAGTTGGGCGCCAACCGTGTTATTGCCGTAGAGCCCGACGGCATTATCCAGGTGGCACGCGAGGTGGCCGTCAGGAACCAGTGCAGCGACAAAATCGAGTTCATCGAGAAGATATCCACACACTGCGACGTTGCTATCCGAGTTGACGTCATTGTCGCTGATCTTCGAGGCGTCCTTCCGCTGCTTGGACAGAGCGTTGCTTCCATTGTGGATGCTCGCCAACGATTTCTTGCTCCCGGTGGAGTCCTAATCCCGCGAAGGGAGATGGTGTGGGCTGCGGTCGTGGAGGCTCCGCAGGTCTACCACCATTTCGTTGAACCTTGGGAGCAAAACCTTCTGAAACAGGATTTGGACCCGGCGCGGCGGCGCGCCGTCAACGCACCTCAGAAGGCGCGTGCGAAGCCCAACCAGTTGTTGACCAAACCCGCGCTCTGGGCGACGGTGGACTACACGGCGATTGAAAACCCTGATGTGCAAGGCGAGCTAGCATGGGCGGTCGAGCGAAACGGGGTAGGACATGGCATTCTGGCATGGTTCGACTCCGAATTGACCGATGAGGTCGGGTTCTCCACCGCGCCCGGCGCTCCAGAAACCGTTTACGGCTCGCTATTTTTCCCATGGCAAGACTCCGTTTGGCTGGCTGCAGGTCAAAACGTGCGTGTGAACCTCGAGGCTAAGTTGGTCGAAGACGATTACGTTTGGCGATGGACGACACAGATCGAGCCACCGAAGGGCACTGGTGATTCTCGAGTCCATTTCGAGCAATCGTCGCTCCAGGGCGAAGTGATATCTCTCCATGCGCTACAAAAGCAGGCTTCCGACTATGTGCCGCGTCTTTCAGAAGAAGGACGCATCCATCGCAGGATTCTGGAAATGATGGATGGCCGCGCGTCACTGGAGGACATTGCCCGGCAGCTGGCAGCTGAGTTCCCGACACGCTTCACCCGATGGCAGCAGGCGCTTTCCTATGTGGGCACTGTTTCGCAGAAACTTGGGGAGTGAGCTTGCAGGTCGAGGAACTCAGCACGTGACGTGGAGGATTGCGTTTGTGTCAGGACCAGCTGACTTCAATAGTTTGATGGCCTCGGCGGTTGGCAGAATGCGCAATTCGATCTTACGACGCCGGGCCTCTCGCTTTACTTCGTCCATCACTGGCAAAGCACCCGTACCGGTGCCTATTACAAGCAGGTGGCATTTCCAGGGTATTCGCTCTTCTGCCGAGAGCGGGGTGTGGCCGAATTCTCCGCGGAATTTCTTGGAAGGCTTCTTCTTTCGCTTGTAGACCTCTCCACGGTCAATCAACACGTCATGGTCGTGGGTGACTCCATCGATTCGGATGGAGCCAAAAGAAAACGCTTCAAACCGCATAAATGCGCCCCTTAGACATAAGGTAGGGCAGCCGTCCTGAGTATCTCGTGCCGGCCGGTTAGAGCGCGGCGAGAGCTGCTTGGATTCTTTCCGGTGTGAAAGGTCCTCGGCGCACGCGGGCGCCCGTCGCATCGAAAATCGCGTTGGCAATTGCAGCGGCGGTCGGCCGGCTGGCCGGCTCACCCGCGCCACTCGGAGGAATCTCCGGATGGTCGATCAGCACGATATCCACCTGAGCCGGGATGTCGGAGGCCCGCGCAACCGCGTAGGTGTTCCAATCCACACTGGTCACGCGGGTCGGTTCGAACAGCACTTCCTCCTTTAGACTGCGGCTCAACGACTGAATCAGATTAGCGGCGATCGTACCGCGGAGCGCCTCAGGGTTTATGATCAACCCGCAATCGTGGACGCACACAAAGCGCTTCACGTAAACTGCTCCGGTCCGGCGATTCACGTCCACTTCCGCCACAGTGGCCACGCGCGTTTCCCCGCGCAAGGCCAGCGCCACCCCACGGCCCGTAGCGATCTCCGATGTGCCAGCGGGCTTTTGGGGAGAGGGTCTGCGGTCCCAGTCGAATTTTTCCGCTGCCTTAGTCAGCACAACTTTCAGGCGCATATCGTCCAGGTACTTGAGACGGAAGTCGATGGGATCGGCGCCGGCCGCCGTAGCCAGTTCATCCATGAAGGATTCAGTGGCAAATGTAGTGGCAGGACCTTCGGGGTCACGCAAGTGTGTGGTTCGTAGCGGAGAGGCCGTAGCCAAGAAAGCGGGAACAACATGAGCGTCTGCGTGGATGTTAGGAAACGCGTAGGCCACGCATTCTTCGCCCCATTGGGCGAACTCATCCACTCCCGTCGTGTTCGGTACGCCTGTGAGCTGTGCGCCCAGGAAATTTCCGGCCGTCGAAGGCAAATACATCACGTCTCCACCGGAAAACGCGCGGGACGTGAACCGAAACGCGCTCACTTCTCCCTGCGCGTCGAGGCCTGCAGCCATATCGCAAATCACCGCGGGGCCCTTGGTGCCCCATGCCGTCATGTCCTCCCGCGTCCATTGCACGCGCACGGGTTTCCCAACGGCTCGCGAAAGCAGCACCGCATCGGCCGCCGCATCTTCAAATCCCGGCCGGCCATAGGAACCGGCATCCTCGACCCAGATCACCCGGACTTTGTCAGCAGGCATGCGCAGCAGTTCCGCGAATCCCTGTTGCAAAGCGTGCGGCTTCTGCGCGCCTGACCAAACGGTGGTGACACCATCGAGATGTACATCGGCAACGGCGCAACCGGGACCCATGGTTGCGTGCGACTGAAACGGGCACTCATATCTCGCTTCCACCTTCTTAGCTGCACCTGCCAAAGCAGCGGCAGCGTCCCCCTTCTTGAGCGTTTCCTTGCTCGCCTTGGGCGTGACGCTTCGCATATGGTTGTATAGTTGCGCTTGCGTCGTAAACGTCGGCTCCGCGTCTGTCCAGCTCACCTGCAGTGCCTGCGCTGCTCGGATTGCAGCCCATTCACTTTCGGCCACCAGGCCAACGAAGTTCCCGTCCACCACCGTCTTCACGTAGCCCGTGACTTTCTTCGCGGAATTTTCATCTACGCTCATGAGCTTCGCGCCGGCACGCGCCGGACGGACCACTCGGCCGTGCAACATGCCAGGCACTCGCACATCGGTCACGTACTGCCATTGCCCAAGAATCTTCGGTGCGATGTCTACGCGTGGAAGCGGCTTTCCGACCACGGTGTAACTGGCCGGCTCTTTGGGCTTCCCGGCTCCTTCTACATTTAAGGCAAAGCCGCGACCCGATACTTTCAAGGCATCATTGAAGTCTGCACCACCGACTAAGTCTCCGTAAGAAACACTCTTAGTGGGATCCTGTTGGACGGTGATGATTCCGTCACGCACCTGAAGTTGTTCGAGCGGCACGCCGAGGCGCCGAGAAGCAAGCTCGAGAAGTAAGAGCCTCGCGGTCGCCGCCACGTTTCGCAGCGGCTTGGCTCCGAGCATGATTGATGTACTACCTCCAACGCCGCCTTGGTCGGCTGTGATAAACGTGTCGCCCATCACGAAGCGCACGCGCTCGGGAGAAACATCCAGCTCCTCAGCTACGATTTGCGCGTAGCCGGTCTCCACCCCCATTCCAATCTCCACCTTGCCGGTGAACACCCGAATCGCTCCGTCCTTTTCGATTCGCAGCCAGGCGTTCAGCGAGCCGGGAGAAGGAGTTTTCAACGCATCTTCAGGAGACGCCCCGAGCACGCGAGGGAGGACGGTAGCATCAGCTAGGCTAAACCCAATCAGTAACCCCCCGGCATCCCGGACGAATTCTCTTCTCGAAACGGTTTTGGGAGGCATCTTGTTACGCGCCTCTCTTCAACGAATCTCCAGCCCTACGCACCGCATTGAGAATCCCAACATGACTGCCGCATCGGCACACCAAACCCTCAAACGCGCGCTTCATTTGGGCATCTGTCGGATGGGGATTCTTGTCTAAGAGAGCCTTTGCCGTGAGCACCCACCCATTGAGACAGTACCCGCACTGAAAAGCCTGCTCGTCGATGAATGCTTTCTGGACAGGGTGAGGATTCTCGGGGCGCGCCAGTCCTTCGAGCGTGACGATTTCTTTACCGGCTGCAAGTGACACTGGCAATCGGCACGAACGCACCGGGCGATTATCCAACAGCACCGTGCAGGCGCCGCATTGTCCCAACCCACAGCCGAATCGAGGATTGTTCAGAGCGAGGTTGTCGCGAAGGACGTACAGAACGGGGCATTCAGGCTCCACATCGATGACGTGCGGTTTGCCGTTCACTTTGAGTGATGTGCGAGCCATCGAAGCGGCCTCGATTCTTGCAGGCGGTTTCCGCCGATAGTGTACCCCCGCCCT
>Ga0187769_10002365_pt1 | contig 11016 bp, 6 predicted proteins | sample 0116_SJ02_MP02_1_FD_133140 | JGI IMG/M metagenome (GOLD analysis project Ga0187769, IMG submission 133140) | Tropical peat soil microbial communities from peatlands in Department of Meta, Colombia - 0116_SJ02_MP02_10_MG | ecosystem: Environmental > Terrestrial > Soil > Wetlands > Peat | place... | reverse complement strand
CATAATACATGAAAATCCAAGCTGCAACAGGGATCAGGCTAACGGTCGCCGTCCAAGAGAAACCTGAAACAGGAATGTTCGCTTGCGATATGACTGCGTGATAATAGTCGGAAGTGGACGTGAACGGCGCACTATACGTATTGAAGCGGGAAATGAAGTCCGCGTTGGTGTTTGTGGCTAGTGTAATTATGATCAATACGACACTGATAATGCCAGCGGCAACCGAAGCGTTCAGGATTCTGAACAAACTTTTTTTACTCACAGTTACCGCGACTCCGAGTACAATAAGTAAGAGAATTCCCGCTGCCATCACAAAGTTGTTTGAGGTGACGGTTGAAGCCAGCGCGGTAATACTTGGATTACCCTCAATCGAGCCTATTAGAGAGAACGTCGGTCCGAAACCTGCCGTGAAGATCCAGTTGACGAAAGCTCCCACCCAGAAGAACAGCCACACGCAAAACGTAAAATTCAATATATAGCCAAATACGGGGTGAAGGGCCCTACTTACGAACACGTAATCAGATCCAGAACGCGGCATCGCAGTTATCACCATTGCGTAAATGATTCCCAAAGGAACGAACAAAAGGCCGGTTAGAAACGTAGCGAGTACCGGGTCGGCTCCTGGGGTCAAGAACAAGAAGAACAAAACGTACGATATTCCGACGCCAAAGGTCAGATTCTCCAAATTAAAGAAAACTAGGTCCTTTACTCCAAGCTCCCTCACTAGCCCCGTTGCTTCGCGCAGAAAAACAGGCGGTCGTTTCATAAGGTGATGCAGCGACGATGGAATAATATAAGCCTATGCTAAACTGAAATTAAGATTTCAAAATTTTATTTTACTCGATAATAGGCAGGAATGTGAAACTGTTTCTCACAACAGCGACGAGCGATGTTCACTGCGCTAATCGCCAACAATGTTTCGACTACTTAGGGCTAATTAGTTACGCTAAGCCAACATCAAATGAGAGAGTAGAAGCCCACAGAAGGCTGTGGCGAAGCAGATGCTCGTCATAATCTGGTTCATACTCACGAACCTCAGAAAACTACATACGGTGAATAGTCCTCCGCGATCTGCGTCTCTCTCTTGACGCCGGCCGAACAATCTGAGTATGATATCTGAGACGACGCTTATCGCTTTGATTAATGCATTGCACGCGTAGGAACTCTCAAGAACCACTTAGATATCTTGCACCAGGACCATGAATAAGATAGGGTTGTTCAAGGAACAGGCACTGAAGAGGATCGAGTCTGCTGAAAGCAGAATTAGAGAAATTAGTTCGAAGATTCATAGTTACGCAGAGATTGGAACAAAGGAAATCAGATCTTCAGAACTTCTGTGCAGCGAGCTAGCAAAACATGGGTTCTCAATTGAGAAGGGAGTAGCAGGAATCCCAACCGCTTTCAAAGCCGTGTTGAGAGGAAAACCTGGCCCGACTGTGGCCTTCTTGGCGGAATATGATGCCCTGCCTGAAATTGGGCACGGTTGCGGCCACAACATAATTGGTACGTCAGCGACGTTCGCGGCCATAGGTCTATCCGACGTTATGAGTAAGCTGCCAGGATCGGTTGTGGTGCTTGGGACTCCAGATGAAGAAGGAAAAGGGGGGAAGATACCGATGCTCCAAAGAGGAGCATTCCGCGGTATAGACGCTGTCATCGAGAACCATCCCTTCGTTCGCAACGCGGCTTGGTGGCCAACTGTTGCTCTAGGCGACTTGACGGTCGAATTGGAAGGAAGAGGAGCCCATTACGCCACGCCGCATAAAGGCGCAAATGCTCTAGACGCGGCTCTCGCGATGCTCTCAACGTTGAATACTCTGAGACATGGGGTTAGGCCCGACGCCCTATTTGGCTACACTTTGAATGCTGACTCAATGACGCCGGTGATAGTTCCTCAGAGAGCTAGATTACAGATCGCTTTCAAGGCGACAGATATCCGATACTTGAGGGAGGTCTCGGATAAAATCAAAAAATGCGTGAATGGAATTTCCAAGGCTTTCGGCGTTAGAGTGACCATAACGGACGCGTTCGAGCAAAATCTTTGCTTTGAAGAATCCATTCCGAACCTTACTCTGATTGAAGCCGTAAATAGAAACTTCACGGAGCTCGGAATAGTCGCAGAGAGTCCTGCGAATATGGCTAGGTACAGATCCTTCTACTCGACCGACTACGGTAACGTTAGTAGACGAATACCGGGAGCGAATTTCGCGGTTGCGATCGCTCAGGAAGGCATCAGCCTTCACACACGCGAATTCGCTAAGGCTGCAATATCCAGAAAGGGTAACGAAGCCTTGGTGAATGCAACAAAAGTCATGGCAACGACGGCCATAGACATATTCTGCAACGCTGCCACGGTAAGGAGAGCTAAACGGGAATTTCAACGGTACCGATCGACAGGCTTCAAGGACCTTCCGCTTCAGCCGCTTTTCTAGTTTCAGAAACCACACAAACTCTAATCGAATTGACTTCTCACCCCGCTTGACAGTAAGAATGGGCGGAGTTACGATGAATTGGGAGAAGTTCTGGAGGTGTCATTCCTCTTGCTCTTGGCACGTCTCACTTTGTTCTCTTTTTTCGTTCTGCTTCGGTGCCTGCGTAGTCGATCCTGGTTCCCTCAGGTTCCATTACGACGCCGTATTCTTTGAACGCTGACTCACGAGTTACGTATCCGTCGATCAAGTCCTTGAGAACGAGTTCAGGGTTTCTTTCGGTTGGGTTTCCATACCCGCCTCCCCCAGCTCCTTCAAGCCTGATGGCGCTATTCGGCGGGAGGTTCCACAGGGTCCTGAAGGATGGAAACCATTCGCCTTTCTCGTTTAATCCGGCAACAACCTCTTGCCCACCATCCTCCCGGATGAGCACGCCGCGAAAACGTACGCCCGGTTTTCCACCGAACAACCCTGGTGGACCAGCTCTCGCTCTCTCTCCTCCGGGGCCTGCGGTTGCGGAATGGTTGAGAAACTTGTATTCGCGGATCAGCGCTAGGCCTCCACGGAACTTGCCCGGCCCGCCTGAGTCCACTCGCAACTCGCTTCTCGTAATCATCACGGGGTACACAAGTTCCATAATCTCGATTGGTGTGTCCCTCACGTTTCCATGCAGGTGCCAGTTTGCGTTTATTCCATCTTTATTGTGACGACCGCCCCATCCGCCAGGTGGCCCTTCCCAGAACGCGTATGGCTCCCCATTCCTTGGATCGATTCCGCCGCATGCGATACCTCCCGCGTAGCCGTAAGTCATGCCTATCACACGCTCCGGTATGGCGGGAGCCAGAGCTTGCCACACGGTATCGACTATTCTCGCTGAGGTTTCGTTGTTTCCACGATCGACGGGTGAAGGCCATTTCGCACTGAGAAGGCAATTGTCGGGCACTGTGACCTTTAATGGTCTGAAGGATCCCGCGTTTGCGGGGCCCTTTGGATCTAGGAGGCATTTGAGGCCGTAGAAAGTGTCTCCGGACGTTGCATGCCTCGGCCTATTGATTGGTCCTCTGGCTGGTGGGTCGGTCCCCGTCCAATCAACCTCCAGGGACCGTTCCTTCACTATGATCGTCACGCGAAGCTTGTAGGGGTCTGGGGTTACGGTATCTGTGTCCAGTTGGTCCTCAGCCTTGTAGATACCCGTCGGAATCGTTGAGATTCCCTTTATCATTAGGCGTTCTGCATAGTCGAGTATCTCGTTTACGCTTGCTTCCACAGTTTTCTCTCCGTACCTATCGTACACGCGGAGTAACTCCTTCTTGCCTATGGCGTTCGAGGCAACAGCCGCCCGTATATCACCTGCTAGCCACCTAGGAAGCCGCGTGTGTGACAAAACAAGTTTCAAAACATCATCTACAGGCTTCCCGCGCGAGTAGAGTTTCACAGGCGGAATCCGCAGGCCTTCTTGAACAATTTCGGTCGCCTCTGCGAAGAATGTTGGTGCTGCTTGGCCTGAGTCGATAACGTGAGCACGGGTCGCAGCGAAACCTATGAGTTTTCTCTTACGGAAGACAGGTGTAACAAATGTGTAGTCGCCGATGTGAGACCCGCCGCGGTATGGGTCGTTCATTAGAATTGTGTCATCGGGCTCCAGATTATTCTCGAATTCCTCGTATGCAACCTTGACGGCAAATGGCATCGCTGCGAGGTGCACGGGGCACCCGATTTCTTGTGAGATGAGTCGTCCATCCCTGTCGAATAATGCTGTGGAGAAGTCTCTTGCTTCGTAGAAGATTGTGGAGTATGAGGTGCTGATCAAGACTTCTGACATGTGGCGGCATACGGCTTCGAGGCGATGCATTATCACGTCCACGGTTACGTTATCGACTTTCAACATTCGATCCCCCTATCGCTTCGTAATGACCAAGTCCCTGAGACGATCTACCTTCGCTGTGAACTTGGGCGGGATCACGCATGTTGAGGTCAACTCTTCTATTATCGCGGGTCCCACCACTACGTTGCCGGGGTCGAGTCTTCCTCTAGCGTAGACCTGTGTCTTGAGGTAGCCTTTCTGTTCGAAGTAGACTTCTCTCTGTCCCACACGCGCTTTCGCTGAGCTCGGGCCTTTTTTCCTCCATCTGTGGAATTTGACTCGTTCAACTTCTTTCACTCCCCTTATCCTAATCTCGACGAGCCACACGGGTTCTTCTGGTACAGAGAACCCGTAGCGAACGTTGTGGATGGTGTCGAATTTCTTTCGGGCCAAGCTGATCTGTTTCTCGTCAATTTGTCCTGAGGCGATTGGAACTTCTAATCCCTTGGCGACGGGCTCACCCAGGTATTTCGTCTTCAGAAAACGTGTGATCCTTCTTTCCCCGGCTTTTGCCTGATCTTTGTCGAGTTCTTCTGAGGCTAGAGCTTCGAGCTTTGCCACAGCACCATTTAGTTTCTTAAGATCGACGTTCCGCGTATCTGCCACAAACGTCTGTACGAAATCGTGATAGAAGTCGGCAGTACACATTCCAAGAGCTGAGAAAACCCCTGGGTCTTGTGGAACAATCATTTGCTTTACCTGTAGGTCAGCCGCGACCTCTGCACAATGCATCGGGCCAGCCCCGCCGAATGCCACCATATGAAAGTCGCGTGGGTCGAATCCTCTCCCGACGCTGACCGTCCGACAGGCCTGCGTCATGTTCGTGTTCGCTATTCTGATTATACCCATAGCAGCCTCCTCAACCTCCAACTCCAAAGGTCCACCAATCTTTTCTGCGATAACGCGCTTTGCGGATTCTAGGTCAAGTTTGAGTTCGCCGCCGAGCAATCCCGCGGGGTTCAGCCTTCCCAAGACGAGGTTTGCGTCTGTTACCGTCGGTAGGGTTCCGCCGCGTTGGTAGCAAACAGGGCCCGGGACGGATCCCGCACTCTTCGGTCCTACGCGGAGCATGTTTCCTTCGTCGAGCCAAGCTACGCTTCCGCCGCCGGCTCCGAGTTCGACCATATCTATCATGGGAACTCCGATGGGCATGTCCCACTCGAACTGGTATTCGCTCGTGATGGGCAACTCGCCATCGGATATGAGGCACGCCTTGACTGTGGTTCCGCCCATGTCGAAGGAGATTAAGTCGTTAATTCCAAGGTTCGCAGCCAATTCTCGTGCCGCCACTACTCCAGCCGCGACACCGGATACGGCTATGAGGACAGGTTTTGTTGCTGCCAGGGCGGCTCGCATTGTGCCTCCGTTCGATTGAAAGACCAGAAGTTCACCTCGAAATCCGCGTTTTCTCAGTTCTTCGGTGAGTCTGGTTAGGTAGGCTCTAACGGCAGGGATGACACACGCGTTGAAGACCGCAGTGTATAGTCGAGGGAGTTCTCGGATTGTCTGGATAAGGTGGGTCGACGTCGTAATGTGGACGCCAGGGGCCTCTTGGGCAATAATCTCGGTCATCATTAGTTCATGCTCGGGGTTCGCGTATGAGTTAATGAAGAAAATTGCGACACTTTCATACTGTCTGGCTTTGATCTCCTTCGCGATTCCCCGCGCTTCTGCCTCGTTCAAGTGCGCAACGATCTTTCCATCGAACCCAATTCTCTCATCGACGACGAAGACATCGCTTCTCTTAATCAATGGCCGGATTTGGGCTGGCTTATCCCATTGCAGATCATACAGCTCTCCTCGCCACCATCGACCTACTTCAAGCAAATCGCTGAAACCTTTCGTTGTAACAAGAGCCACTCGCGGTATGTTGCGTTCGATTACTGCGTTATCGAAAATTGTGCTACCGTGGCCGATGTAACGTTCGACCTGCGAGAGGTCTGCATCAGATTTCTTCAGAGCGGCGATGACTCCCTCCACAAAGCCAGGCGGGGTTGTTGGAGTCTTACCTACTCGTATTTGTCCAGAGTTTTCGTCATATACGAAGACATCTGTGAACGTGCCTCCAATATCAACGCCGATCCTTAGCAATATCTGCGCCTGCGCGAACCCGGGCTTGAAAATGACATTTCGAAGTTTGCTTAATCAGCATTTGTGCCCCTTTATCTGCGTTGGCAATGAGAAGAGCCTTCAAGGGGTTCATCGTCTTTTCTTGCCTTTTGGCTTGGGAAAGGCCTCCTTACACGCTCGTGTGCAACGCAGAAAATATACTGCCGAAAAAGCCATCTAATGATTAAGGGAAAAGTCATATATTGTCAGAAAACGAATAGTGTTCGGCGTGACCTCTTGACGGAATCCAAGTCGAAGAAGCCGACTATTTTCGTAAGGGAAGCTACCGGACTCATTCGAGAACTTGGGCCTTGGGAAGCATCCGCAATTAATTTTTGCGGAGAAACGGTTGCGACTGGACTCCTGTCATTCTTCCTCTATTCTTTTCTGTTCCCGGGGGCTAACCTTGTCCTAGCGATGGTGATCAGCGTCATTGCATTCATTCCTCTCAGCATGAGCTACGCAATGAGTTTAGCAGCTATGCCTAGGTCCGGCGGCGATTACGTATTCATTAGTAGGTCTATGCATCCGAGTTTGGGGTTCATGCTGGTTCTCTCGCTTAATGTATGGTTCGCATTCTACTCAGGCGCTTTCGCTAACTGGATCTTTACGATAGGTTTCTCGCCTACACTCAGCGTCATTGGCGCCGTTCTTAGTGAGCCATCTCTCACGGCTTTGAGTTCAACACTTTCTCAACCCTTTATAGCAACGGTAGGCGGAGCAATCATAATTGTAGTAACGGCAACCATCGCGATTATCAGTACGAAATGGACCACTCGGCTTATCACCGTCCTAATCTGGTTAGGATTTGTGAGCATTGCAGCGATTGCCGTTGTATTTCTAACTAACACCAATCAACAATTCCACGCTGCGTTCAACAGTTACGCCGCCTCCTTCACAAATAGCACGGATTACTACACTACCATTCAAACAAGTGCAGCGAAAGCAGGCTTCGCTCAAACCGGATTCTCGTGGGCCGACACAATTGGAATGGTTCCTTTTGGGGCATATATTTTCCTTTACGTGTCTGAAATGCAGGCCGCGGGTGGAGAAATCAAAACGGCGAAAAGAACGGCTTACATAGCAAGTTTGATTACAATGATTGTAGGCGGTGGTTTTTCAATTCTTGCTGCTGCAGCCTATCAAAATACGGTCACACTTAGTTTTGCGAATGCCATTACGTACGCATCTGCGAACGCGTTACCGGCTTATGTTTTGCCGGTTGCGCCTACGTACAACTTTCTTGCAAGCCTACTTGTCGCAAACAACGTCTTTGAATTGTGGTTGCTGAATATCGGCTTTATTACGACGAGTGTGGCTTTGCTGCTGATGTATTACGTCTTCACACCCAGATATTTCTTGGCGTGCGCATTTGATAGAATCATGCCGGAAAAGCTTGCCGCCGTAAGCGATAGGTTTCACAGCCCCTACGTCGCGATAATCGTAGCGGCAGTACTCGCGCTAATCACGTTGCCAATTTACAGCTATTACGCCACAGTACTCGCGACTCTAAGCGCCGTACTAGGTGAACTCGTCTTTGGATATCTGATTTTTGGGTTAGCTACAATCGTTTTTCCTTTTGCAAAGAACACCAAGTCGATATACCAGTCTTCATCCATAAACAAGTCGATTGCGGGTGTCCCAATTATCACAATTCTAGGAATTCTGAACGCGGCTGCTCTCGGCTACATAGGTTACTTGCTGCTCGTTAACTCGGTGTATGGCGTCAATTCGACAATCTCGATCATCGCGGTGCTATTAGTGGCGGCGGCTGCACCGATCTGGTACTTCGCAAGGAAAGCTCAATTGAAAACCAAAGGCCTAGACCTAGGGATGGTTTTCCGCGAGATTCCCCCAGAATAGATCACGTATTGCTGTGAGCGAATCGGCTGTATTCGCCTAAAGCGGCGCGATTACTCTTCGGATTATTAGCCAATTGCTACTTCCAGGCCCGTTGAGCCGAATCTTGAGGTAGCACACTCTGCAAATGCTTCAAGCGTATCGAAGTCCAAAGCGTCTGGGAATCGTATGACGAAATCCGTTACACCTACGGCCGTGAACTTGCGAAGCTCTTCTTCACAGTTCTCTGTCGTAGCTTGAATTGGTGGGTATCCCATGCTCAAAGGTGCGTATTGCTTAGTTTTTGTTGAAAGGTCGTTTTCATTTTTTCCGAGAACTAGGAGGCCGTGCCACGACCTGCGAATCTTTGAGGGGTTTCTTCCGATTTTCTGGCACAGGGTGTTGAGGGTCCGGTTCTTGTTGCCGAATCCTTCAGGGGTGTTGCTTTGGTAGAAACCGAGGTTCCATCCATCTGCATATCTAGCAACTAAGCTCAGAATTCTATTCAGGCTTCCTCCGATCCAGATTGGAGGATGCGGCTTTTGGAGCGGTTTAGGTTCGTTAACAGCATTTGTTATGTGGTAGTATTTTCCCCGGAAGGTTACTAGATCCTCAGTCCACAGCTTCTTGATTACTTGAATTCCTTCTTCGAGTTGGGCTAGCCTGATGGCTGCGTCATGGAAATCATATCCATATGCGTCAAACTCATTCTTGAACCAGCCCCCTCCTATTCCTAATTCGAGTCTGCCCTTGCTCATCGTATCTATTTGCGCCGCCATTTTTGCGACGAGAGCGGGATTGCGAAAGGAGTTGCACAGAACTAGGGAGCCAAGCCTGACCTTTTCGGTTACCATGCAGAGGGCTGCCAGAGTGGTGAGGCATTCAAAGAATGGTTTCCTCGGGTTGGATCCATCGTAAGGGAAGAGGTGGTCGTAACACCATAATGAGTCGAATCCAAGTCTCTCACAGACTCTGGATACTTCCTTTAGTGTTTCAAATTCTACATTTTCGACGGGTAACGATACACCGAACGTTACCCTCTCGGTAGTCTTGGCTCTGTCTGCGTCCAGAGTCATTCAGTTTTCGCTTCGGTTCAGAATTCTATATGCGGTGACAGCATAGATCTTGGCTGCGTCTACAACCTGTTTTGCGAAAACGAACTCGTCCGCTTCATGGGCTCCTCCGCTTGCATGTGTTGAGATGTCACCGCACGGCCCGTAAGAGACTACTGGGATCTTGCACCGCGTCGCGATCAGGCAATCATCTGCTACTGAGGAACCTGCGATCAATGGGGGGTTGTATCCGAAGTCGCGGGCGACATTGGATATGGTTTTGACCAGTTCCGAGTTGGGATCGGTTTCAAAAGCCTCGTAGGCGGGCGCCAGTCGCGGTGTGAATTCAACTTTCACCCGACTGAGAGTATCCTTGTCTAGGTTGTGTTCAAGATATGACCTGATTCCTTCGAGTTCTTGGAGGATCGTGGTTCCAGGGAGAACATGCCTGTCCAGGCGGATTACACATTTGTCGGGGACACTCAATGCGTCAGAGCCACCTTCTATTTTGAGAATGCATGATGAAGTTCTCAGCGGTTGGAGTTTGAAGTCCAATATTCGAGGGTGAGTCTTGTCGGGTAGTTTGGACAAAACGTTGATGACCTTTCCTGCGTCGGCTATGGCATTAATGCCGTTTTCGGGTTGGGCTCCGTGAGTTGCTTTTCCCGTTACGATTATGTTTGCCAAGCATTGTGCGCGTCGAGCATTCCTTAGCCGCGTAAGGTTACTCGGTTCTCCAACTATGCAACACTGTGCTCCTTCGTAGAAGCCGTTGTCGATGAGTGTGGTAGTTCCTCTCGACCAGCCTTCTTCGTCGCTGACAGCGTGAACGGCAAAATCATGTTTGAGAACGAGTCCAGACGACAGTAAGGCCTTTGCTGCCATGATTATAGCCGTAAGACCGCCTTTCATGTCAGTACTTCCAAGCCCATACAGACGTTCGCCTTCGACAGTCGGAGAGAAGGGGTCTCGCTTCCAACCATCGCAGACTTGGACCGTATCCATGTGCCCGTTGAAGATCAGCGGTGGAGACACAGGGTTTCGATGCGAACTCTTCGGCTTAGATGCAGGACTGCGGTCAGAACTGAGTCCTACGATGGATGGTCCGCAGTTTTCCACAGGCACTGAGGTAACTTCGAGGCCAAAATCCTTGAGGTCACGAGCTATCTTTTCGGATATACGGTGCTCAGACTGAAATATGCTAGGAACTGCGACCAGCTTCTTACAATATTCGAGGACCTCGCGTTCATCGATCTCTCCAAGCAATTTGATTTCATCGACATCAGGCTCTCCGACTTTCTGGCGTCCGTTCTGTTCACGCCTCATCGGACCGACACTCACACTTTCGCCGATTCTGTGAATTCGGTCGGTGGGTCAGCGGAGTGGGTTGACCGCCACCATTTCGACACTTCAATGCCGGACGCAAACCATACTTTGGGCTTCGATTGCATATAACGGACAAACTTTCTGAGCATTTCGATTCGTGCTGGTCTTCCAATGCATTCAGGGTGCATTGTCAGGTTGAAGAGTGATCCAGCAGAGTAAAGCGCGTCGAATTCTGACTGCCAGACCTCGCGAACCGTCTTCACTGACTTCCTATCCATCTCAAATGCCGGCCAATCATCCAGGCACCAGTCTACAGGCAGTTCCACTAGGAGTTTGCCGGCTGAACTGGTCTTGATTAGATAGGGAAGGTCTTGGTTCATTAGGCTGCTATCATATT
>Ga0187769_10002364_pt1 | contig 11019 bp, 11 predicted proteins | sample 0116_SJ02_MP02_1_FD_133140 | JGI IMG/M metagenome (GOLD analysis project Ga0187769, IMG submission 133140) | Tropical peat soil microbial communities from peatlands in Department of Meta, Colombia - 0116_SJ02_MP02_10_MG | ecosystem: Environmental > Terrestrial > Soil > Wetlands > Peat | place... | reverse complement strand
TTGTGGCCATAGGAGCCATCAGCCTTGTCATTTCCCTTATGTGGCTCTATGCGGGACTACGGGACCTTGCATTCGAACGGCGAATTGCGAGACGGATCAAAGAGGTCAGGGAACTCCAAGCACAGGTAGCTCAGAAGTATAGCCTAGGAAAGTAGGCTGAAGTTCCCGAGGTTCCTAACCTATGCCTAGTTGGCGGGTGATTAGGGCCTCTACGGTTGTTTTGAGATCTCTGCACGACGGCACCCTTCTATGTGCGGTCCTACCGCTGGGTAGGAACTTCTCGAAGGGCAGGCTATCTTACGGGGAGCAAGACAGCTAGGCGTAGGCTTCTTCGCCGTGCTGGCTCATGTCCAGGCCAGCCTCCTCTTCCTGAGCCGTGACCCTGAGAGGAGTGATGAAATTGATTATCTTCAGGATAAGCCAAGTCCCAAAGAACGAGAAGGCGGCAACGACTGCGATGGCGAAGACTTCGATTCCCAAGAATGATGGGTTCCCCGCCAAGGCTCCGTTGACTCCACTCACTGCAGCGGTGGCGAAAACGCCGGTAGCGAAGACCCCCCACATGCTACCAGCTCCGTGGCACGCGAAGACGTCGAGGGAATCGTCAAAAATGTTGCGGCTCGCCCTCCAGTTCGAGACAAAGTTCGAGACTATCCCGGCGCCGAGGCCGATAATCATTGACGAGCTCGCGGTCACAAACCCTGCCGCGGGGGTGATTGCTACGAGTCCAGCTACAGCCCCAATAGATATTCCGACGGCCGAAGGCTTGCCTTTCCTCGACCAGTCGACGAGCATCCATGTCACTGCCGCAGCCGCAGCCGCGAGGTTCGTGTTCACAAGAGCCTGGACTGCGATGTCATCGGCTGCCAGGGCGCTCCCACCATTGAACCCGAACCATCCGAACCAGAGCATCGCAGCGCCCAGAATGACGAATGGGACGTTGTTGGGCCTAACCTCGTCTGACTTTGCGATTCCTGTGCGCTTCCCTAACACGATTGCAGCCGCGAGTGCTGACACTCCAGCAGAGATGTGCACCACCAGGCCGCCGGCGAAATCTTCAACGCCCAGCGACTGCAGCCAGCCGCCACCCCAGACCCAGTGGGCAATCGGCGCATAAACGAAAGTCGCCCAGGCGACTGTGAAGATTAAGAGGGCCTTGAAACGGATTCTCTCTGCGAACGCGCCAATGATAAGCGCCGGTGTGATGGCGGCGAACTTCAACTGGAAGGCGAAGTATTCGAGCTCGGGAATGACCTGGCCGGGAAGAGGCACATACCCGACACCATTGAGCCCCACCTTGGAGAGGTTCCCGACAATCCCATTTACCGAAGGCGCGAAGGCTTCGCTGTAACCCCAAAGCGCCCAGACTAGGCTGACAATAGCGAAAATCGTGAGGGTCTGGACTATGGTCGAGATGAGGTTCTTCCTGCGTACGAGACCTCCGTAGAAGAAGCCGACTGCCGGGGTCATCAGCATGACCAGCGCGGTGGCGGCGAGGACCCAAGCTACGGCGCCTGAGTCACACCCAGGGCAGAGTGCCAACCCTAACTCCCTATGGCCTCGCAGGTTTCGTCGCCGAGTATTTAGCAAATTAGCCTAATTCTCGCTCTTGAAACCAGAACGTGCTTTCCGTTGGACACCGGGGGCGCTTGCGAGGGAAGAGGAGATCTTCTCTTAGGCCCTGCCCGTCCTCTCTGCGATCAGCCTTATGGTCCCGGGGTGGAGCTCTTCCTTGATGATCGCGTAACCATATCCTTCGATTATCGCCTTCAGGAACTCGGCAGAACACTGGGTCGTCTCTATGGCCTTCCCTGCTCCTACGACATCAACTTGGACCAGACCAGGCTTGGGCTCCGTAAGAGCGAAGTGCTTGATCGGGATGATGAATCCAAAGTCCTTGGCCAGGGGCGCGAGGTCCGCCATGTTTTCTGCTGCCATTTTGAGGAGGCCCACCAGGGACGCCCCTAGTTCCCGGAATTTCGCCTTGGTCGAGGAACTGTCTACCTTGTAAAGCCGTTCGATGAGGTCGTCAACGAAGTCGCTTGGAAGTGTGATGACGTCCACCTGCCTTAGTATCGAGAGGACCCTCCAGATCTTGTAGAACTCGTCCGGGTCCCCGCCCTCCCTGGATATCTTGGTGATTGCTGAGAGAGACTCATTCGCAAATGCGAACAACGTCATCTTTCTCCTGTCCGCTTCGGCAGCGAACTCCTCGAATACCGCCTTGTCTATCGAGAGGTTGGTTCGGACCACGGCTCGCCTCGCCGGAAGACGAGATTTAATCATTGATACACACAGGTTAGGCGGTCGCACACGGGGGTTCCCTATGCCGTCTTTGTGAGCAGGCGGATCTCCTTGCAGCAGTCCCGGACGCTCTGCTCCCCCACCCCGGCGGCCTCGGCTACCTCGGCCTGGGTGATGATTTCGCCAAGGTTACAGCATGCGATGTAGAGGGCAGCCGCTGCGAGAGTCATCGGGTTCCTCCCTCCGAGCCCCTTAGAGTTGATACCATGGATGATCTCCTGGGACTGTTTCAGCGCCTGCTCTGACACGGGCTTCTTCAGCGTGAGGCGGTAGACGTAGCCGTTTTCGTTCAGCTCGGGGCGGGAGATGTGCATTCGCTCGATGAGCTTCACGTAGCACCTCCCCACCGCCCTGGGATCGGAGTGGCTGGCGCTGGCGATGTCCTTGAGGGTCACTGGTTTCTGTGCCTCCCTGCACCCCACGTACACTGCCGCTGCTGAGAGAACCTGGGGCGGCATATCCTGGCCGAGACGCTTTGAGAAAGCATCGCTACAGATCACCGAGGCACGTCGGGCTACTCCTGCACTGAGATGCAGGTCTGCCGCCAGTTTCTTGACGTACTCGAGAGCCTCTTTGAATTCCTCCTTCCAATGAGCCCCTAAGCTCCCTTCATGGAAGGCTGCAACTTGTTTCATTCGAATGGCTGACCACCAGCGGGAGGCTGCCTGTGCCAATAAGGCAATCCGAACAGTTGCATGCATCTGCACCTATGATGCGAGGGCAGGACCGGGAGTCAGGTGCGGGCTGGCAGCGCTCGACCCCCTGACCCGGCCGACCCTCGTCAGAAGCGAGCCGGCCCTTGTGGAGGCGTCAGAAACCTAACCTGTATGGGTTCTACCAAAAAAGCGAGGACTGCACCAGACAGGACCATCCAACTGGTGACCACGAATGGCTGTGCCACGGATAGACCCGGATAGACCGCTCTGGTATAGAAGATACCGCGGAGCGGCGTACCTCAGCACTCTTGCGGCTCTCGTCTGGACCGTGGTTATGGTCCTGCCTTTCGTTCCATTCTCGTATCTGCCACCCATAGTCGTTGGCGGCGGCCCAGGAATATGGCTGGTCTTAGGGTACGTGCTGTTCCTACTGGTCGGGATCGGCGGGTTCGGCTGTCTCTCCGCCTTTCTCACGACCGTCGAGCTTGTTGAAAACCGCACCATCAGCCCCCGCACCATGTGGCCAGCGCTGATCCTCCTTTCGGTTGGCGTGGTAGGGAGCTGCCTGCTTCTCGCCGTGGCAGGGGCAGTCGGGGGGTACGCTTCCACCTATGGAACCTCGTCTGCCCAGTCCATCCATGATATGCTTTTACCATATGTCGACCCCATCATCACGCTGACGCTGATTACTGTCGCGGGTGCCGCCCTAGCGGTCCTCTCGTTGGTTCGCGCTAGGTGGCCCTCCCCTTGAGACGCTCGCTGGGTCCCGGATTAGCGATTGCCGTATCAGTCTGCCTGTTCCTCCCAGGGTTCCATGCGGCCCTGGCTACCGGGGCGCCTCAGGTGCAGCAGGCGGTAATCTATCCGAATTCGTCATGGGCCATTGGAGTAGTGGTGCCCCAGGGGGCGCAGATTTCAGGCGGAGGAAGCGTTCGATGGGAGGACATCACTAACGTGACTGTCTCGCTTGCCCTTCCCAACATCAACGCCCCCGACGGGAATGTCTATGCGATCCTGTCTGTGATGACCAGCGACGGGAGCGTTCTACAGGCTGCAGCGGGCGCAATGCCGAACAGAACAGGGTGGCTTGTATTCGCCTGGTCCGTCCATGGAGCTGGTTCCGGGCCGCCGACGTACCTGTGGGTGCTGAACGCAAGCGCACCGGAGATGAGCCCCCTGGCGAACATCTCGATTTCTATTTTCCGCGAGTCTGGGCTTTGGGGCCTCAGTGTCACCGACATGGGCACAGGGACCTCGGTGGAGAAGTCGTTCCCTCCCGGACCTGCCCCTGCCCTCATGAAGGGGGACCAAGAGGTGTTCGCCCTCGAATCATACTCTAGAACCTCGGCCACATTCCGAGGCATGGGAAATCTTACCTTGCATTCCATCTCTCTTAACGGGGGGAAGGTCGCGAACGGTTGCTACTTTTACAGCGACTGGGACATGGTCCACAACCCCCTCTTCGTCGTGGGGAGCTCGGGCTCAAGCCCCCCTTCCTTCATTTATGCGGGGGAAGGCCCCTTTGGATCCTTCTTCTGGGAATATACTGGGGTCTGGGGGGCCCAGAATGATTCCTTTTCCGGTCTGGTCGAAGTCCTGGCTGTGGTGGCGGTGGCAGGCGCCGTCACATTGGGGGGAGTGGGCGTCTGGCTGACTATGAGGAGATCTGATTTGAAATCGGCCCCTGGGCCCGCTTCCTGAAGACGTAGTTCTTAGTCATCAACGCGAAAGCCACAATTGCAACCATACAAATGATGGCCAGGTAGAAGACGTAGTCATAGGCGGAAGAGGTGGGGAAGGAGATGAGACTGTGGGGTAACGTCACTGCGTAGGTGGTCATGATCGTCGTGGCGACGACGGGCCCGATTGCGCCCCCTATGTTCCTGAGCATGGTGTTGAGGCCGAGGCCCGTGGCGACGGTCTCCGAGGGAAGGGACACGCTGACCATGTTCACGATGGGGATTATGATCCCGACCGCGCCGAGCAGCGAGATCGCTGTGTCGATGACCACGTCCGTCGTCGTGGCCCTGTTGAATGCGAACAACGCGAACCCGACGATGGAGACGCAGCCGCCGAGGACCATCGCGGGTTTGGGGCCCCACCGTTCCACTATCCTCCCGAGACCTGGGCCCCCGACGAGCATGACGACGGTGGCGGGCGCGATGGTCAGCCCAGCGGAAATGACGTCAAGCCCGAGTCCGAACGGAGAAGGGAGCTCGGTGTAGTATATCACCGCAAAGAAGAGCATGAACATGCCCATGCCGGACAGAATCCCAGTCATGTTGGCAACCAAGACGTTCCTGATCCCGAGAAGATGGAGAGGAATCAGAGGGTTCTGCTTCCTGCTTTCGGCGACGAAGAACGCGATTGTAAGCACGGCCCCGAGTGCCAACGCCCCGAGGTTGTAGGCATTGGTCCAGCCGGCGTAGGGTCCTTCGGTTAGGTAGAGCAGAAGCAGGGAAATTCCAGCCATCAACAGCAACACCGTCTCGTAGTCCACCTTCAGGCCTGTCCCGGGATGGCCCCTTGGGAGGAACTTTGCCACCATGGCGAAGAGAATAACGCTTAGTATGAAGGCAGAGTGGAAGGCCCACTGCCACCCCAGGTCTTGAACTACGTAGGAGCCTATTATGAGGCCGAGGGCGGCGCCTATGGCGAAGGTCGCGCTCACGACTCCCTGCGCCGTGGCTATCCTCTCCTTCGGGAAGGTTTCAGCAATGATGGCCAGGGCAAGGGGAACGATGGCGAAGCCGACCCCCTGGACGGCCCTTGCCGCGATGAGGAAGTAGATCGAGTTAGAGAACCCGGCGATGCCTACGCCGACGATGTAGAAGACCAGAGCGACGAGGAACATTCGCTTCTTTCCGTAGCTGTCCCCGAGCTTACCGAAGAGGGGGGACACTGCGCTCCCCACCACGAGAAAGGCCGAAGTTATCCAGGAGACCAGGCTCTCCGTCGTCGAGAAGTCCTTCTGGATTACCGGAACCCCGGGAATGACCATTGTTTCTACGTAATTGAGAAGGAGCGCCACGCCGACCATGACCAGGAGCGCCCTTAGCCGGTGGTTTGGCGCCTTCGGCTGGCCTGTCACAGGCATAGTGGTGACTGAGGTGGATTGCAACTTTCGACGAGCCCATCGGGGCGCCGTTATAAATTGCGCTGACAAGTCAGGAGGAATCAACGATGCACGGCAAGAGCTTGCACAGGTAATCGGCGTTCAAATCTCGGCGATAGACTTGAACCCTATTCGCCCTATTCCGCCATTTGGGTTAAGGTTTGGCCTAGCATATGTCGAATCAAATCCGGCTCGAGTAACAAAACGAACCCAGGTCGTAGGTCCGGCCAGGATTCCTCCTCCTCGCGCAAGCACCCCTCGACATATTCATTCAGAGCGACATCGGCTTGAACAAGTGACCAGTCTCCAAGGCTACGAGTCCAATCTAGCTCGCCACCTTGACAGACCTCAGGAGATGTCCTCGGCGCGAGGGCAGGATCTGATTCACGTCCTCATTTCGCTTCGTTGAAGTTTACGCCTGCCGGATTAGGGGCAGGCCTTAGATAGCGTCCCCAGACGACCGTCCAGTCGCGGGCGTCTGCAATGGTCGTATTTTGGTGCTCAGTTGGACGTTCGTCAAGCTTCTGGTGCGAAGGCAGCCATGGAGGGGCGGTTGGGGAGACGCCCCGAATGCGCACAAGAGGTAGCAAGCAGTCGGCGTCCGGATGCTGCTTGCACCCTGTAGGAGGATGTCGCCGTGACTGACATAAATCTCGTCAACAATCTTTGGGTCGTGGTGTGCGCTCTCCTCATATTCACCATGCCGGTCTCTGTGGGCCTTCTGGAAATCGGCGAACTTGGAAAGAGGTACTCGAAGAGTCTCCTGAAGTCGCTTCTCATTACCGGAACTGCGTTGATCATTATGGCTTTCATTGGTTTCAACATAGCGTTTGCCCCCACGGTGGGTGGGCTCATTGGGAATCCGCTTTATGGCCCTGGCCTGTTTCTCGGAGGTTTCTCTTCAAACGCGACAGGTATGCTGAACGGAGTGTGGTGGTCGACCGGTCCGTCGTACTTCTCGACCTACCTGACAACCGGCACATACTTCCTCTTCGAGGCAGCATCTGCCGCTGTGACTCTCGCCCTTGTAGGAGTGGTGGTCCTGAGGAAGATGAAAGTCGAGGCATTTCTTGCCTACTCGGTGGTGTACTTCATCGTGGTGTGGACCTTGCCTGCAGCATGGATATGGAATCCCACGGGGTGGTTGTACCAATTGGGGGTCAGGGACTTCGCCGGCGGTTTGTTGGTCCACGCCGCCGCAGGCGCAGCCGGTCTCGCAATCGTCTACCGGATATGGAGGGAAGAGAAGAAGAGAGGGTTGAGGGTGAGCGTAATCGTCCCCTTGGATGTGAACCCCACGTGGCTGACCCTTGCCATGGTGCTCCTTTGGGTAGGGTGGTTTGGGTACAATCCAGGGAGTGTCCTAGCATTGAACAATTCGGCGACGACCGTGGTCCTTACTACTTTCCTGTCGGCTGCCGCGTGCCTTCTCTCTGTGGCCTTCTTCAGGCGCACCTTCCTGAAGGGGAGTCCCGACCTGCTCTATGCAAGCAATGGCATCCTAATGGGACTGATTGTAGTCACTCCTCTGGCCGGCTTCGTCAGCCCGGCGAGCGCCATCATCCTTGGTATAGTCGCGGGACCCCTGTATCTAGCTGCGGAAAGATGGTTCTCCAAGCGGAAGTGGTTCTCTGATCCGGTGTCTCTCTTCCCAGCTCATCTTGTGGGCGGTGTCTTCGGCTTGATGATGATTCCCTTCTTCACGCAGAGTGCGTTCGCCGCAGCGTCAGGGAACTCCAACCTTCCATCCGGCCTCCTATTCGGAGGGGGCTCTGCTGCGCTCGGCCAGCTCGGGCTCGAGGCGCTGGCAGTGGTGGTTGTACTTGTCTCGGTATTCGTGATGACCTACATTGCACTCGAAGTGATAGCGCGTGCGATGGGCGGCATAACCACGGACTACGACAAGGAACTACTCGACTAGGAATCGCAAAGAGGCTCACAGGGGCAGTCGGAAGTCTTCCTTGACCGTGGTGAGCACCACGTGCGTGTTCGCCCGCTCGACGAAGGGCATTGCGAGTAGGCCTTTCGCGAAACTGCTCAGCTCCTTTCGACTTCTGAACTTCGCAACAACCATGGCATCGTAGTCTCCAGTCACGTCGTAGACGGCGCATACCCCCGGAAGATCAGCGATTTCTTTTTCGGTCGAGGGCAGCTTCCCCCTGGAGACAGTGACCTCCGTCACTGCAGTAAGGTCATAACCGAGGGACTCGAAGTCGACCGCCACGTTGTAGCCCGTGATTACCCTCGCCTCCTCCAACCTCGAGACCCTCGAGGAAATGGTAGACGTCGATGTGCCGAACTCCTGGGCCATTTGCCTAAAGGAGATTCTGCCCTCGGCCAGCAGGCGGGCCAGCACTCGCATGTCCAGTTGGTCGAGGGGACTGCCCCGTGGATGACCAACCCCATCTGGATGTTCGTCTCGAGACCGCACGGCGGGCTTCATTTATGTCCAGGGTCTCCAATCGCGGGTTTATATTAGTTCGACTCGCACGGCTGAGAGTCTGAATCTGTTTGAACAGCAAGTCATTCTACTGCCCAAATTGCAGGCGGATTTACTTCCTTCCGTCGAACACCTACTACCTCTGCAACGAAGAGCGCAACTTCGGCCTTCCTTCTCACCAGCCTTGGGCAATCCCCGAGTTCGTGGATTTCGATGCCGGTGCTCGATCGCTTTCCTGTCTCCTTGGTGCCTGTGACAGTCCGGCACGACGCCACCCTACCCGAGAACACAACTACGAGCTTCTAACGAGAGATGAAGTCGTCCGGAGGTTCAAGGAAGCAGTCCTGCTCGAAGTCGCCTTATAACTAGACCCAACGCACTACATTCTTAGGAAGTTCGTCAGTCGTAGGTCATTTGGGTGCCTACTCGAACTACCTGGCGCCTTCCTTGTACTGCAGAGAAGAAGCCGAGAACATCGCACCCCGAAATCTACGCCTCGTTACCGATTTGAACGCGAAGCACTAAATTCCCGGTGGCCGCACCAAAGGTCCTCTCTCTTTGTAGGCATTGATATCGCCAACTTAACCTGTCTTTGGCAGATGGGGGAGCCCACAAGGCAGAACACATGAACGCTTTACATTGGGTCGCCACATCCAATGGAAGTCTTACAGTCTCAGAGTTTTCCTTTGAGCGTGTCGGCGAGAAGCTCAATCATGGCAGTGTTCTGAGGGACGAGCGTCTGGAAGTACACCCGCCTGAACTGCGAGTCCACCTTCGACCGTAGCTGGTCGACGACCTCCTGCACAGTTCCGCAGGGCGCGCCCCTTGACTTCATCCTAGCGATGACGTCTTTGGGGGAGACTTTCTGTCCGAGGACGGAGGCTTGGAGTGCCGCGTACTCTTCGAGTTTCGATTGACTCTCGGCGATGAGGTAGGGGCCCATTTCTGTGACGTCTACGGCCCGCCCTGCAGAGCTTCCAGCGAGAAGCTTCTTCAATCCTGCAAGGTCGCTGCTGGAGCTGCGGAAGGTGTTCCATTCGTCGGCAAATTTGGCTGCCGCCCTAACAACTGGCTTGGTCCTCCCCCCGATTATTATGTGCACATGACCGTGGGGCCTTGGCATGCAGTCCGTGTGAGCGGAGAAGTAGGTTCCCTCGTAGTCAACTTTCCCTTTGTTCACCATGGCAGAGATAATCTCGAGCGCCTCTGAGAACTGGGCGACCCGAGTCCGGAAGGCCGGGAAAGGATAGCCGTGCGCCGCGTATTCTGCTTCGTACCAACCCGCACCCACCCCCAGTTGGAGCCTGCCCTGAGAAATCGAGTGGATGGTACAGGCCATCTTGGCGAGCAGTGCAGGGTTCCGGAAGCCTATTGGGGAAACCAGAGGTCCGAACTTAATCCTGCAGGTCGAGGCAGCAAGAACACCGAGGCTGGTCCAGCACTCGGGGGAGTCAATCCCCCGCCTTTCGTCGGTGGGCAAGATGTGGTCTGACCGGAAGAAGTAACCGAAGCCAAGCTCCTCAGACTTCTTTGCGATTCCCACCAGCACCTCCATGGTCATCCCGAGCTGGGGTTCGACCATTATCCCCGATTCATTGATTGAGAAAGTCAGCTGACTACCCGGTAGAGGCCATAACGGGGGCACTTAATACTCATCGGGGTGGTCCCTTGCTCCCATTCGCCCGACCCAGGTAAAGGCCGGTAAGCCAAACCTCCTTCTCAGCATAAATAACGCTACGGGTCGAGGATGCTGTGCTCAGGTCCGCCATTTTCGGAGCCTTGATGATCGTGTTCGGTGCAATCATACTTGTTCTTCTCGCCGGATTCATTCTGAGCGTGCTCATCACCCTCCTGCAGGTCCTGGCGATAGTGATAGGGATTATTCTGGTCCTCGGCGGGATAGCCATCATACTGTTCGGGGGGAGTTGGTGGAGGCGAAGACCCTGGCGATGGGGCCCGCCGCCGTCGAGCACCTAGTACTCTATTTCAGAATCGTCTAAATACGGACGGGGGATTGGCCTTTTCTTGTTGCCTGCCATCCTAGTCGATGGACTGCTGAAGAGCTACGGGCAACTCCGTGCGGTCGACGGGATTTCCTTCACCGTCGAGAAGGGGGAAGTGTTCTCGCTCCTTGGGCCGAATGGGGCGGGAAAAACGACGACCATCGAGATTCTCGAGGGGCTGAGGCAACAGGACGGCGGCACCGCCAAGGTTCTCGACTTCGATCCCTGGCACAAAGGGTACGACCTGCACAAGAGAATTGGCGTGATCCCCCAGGGATTCAAGTTCCTTGACTACCCGACGCCCAGAGAGGCGATAGCCTACTACGCAGCGCTCTTCGGAAAGACGGTAGATCCAGACGAGATGCTCAAGAGGGTCATACTTGAAGACGCTGCGAACATCTGGTTCCAGAACCTTTCGGGAGGGCAGAAGCAGAAGCTTGGGATGGCCCTGTCCCTCGTGAACGACCCTGAGCTAATCTTCCTCGATGAACCTACGACGGG
>Ga0187769_10002362_pt1 | contig 11022 bp, 7 predicted proteins | sample 0116_SJ02_MP02_1_FD_133140 | JGI IMG/M metagenome (GOLD analysis project Ga0187769, IMG submission 133140) | Tropical peat soil microbial communities from peatlands in Department of Meta, Colombia - 0116_SJ02_MP02_10_MG | ecosystem: Environmental > Terrestrial > Soil > Wetlands > Peat | place... | reverse complement strand
TCTCGCTCCTGGTCACCACGTCCGAGGCGTCATAGTACACCGCGACAGTCATCTTCTTACCGGCACGGTCTTCTAAACTGCCTTGAAAAGCCACTTCCGCAGCCCCGAGCGTCGCGATGTCCTCGAGCGCAATGACAGTCGCAAGACCGCTCTTCGACGCCGTGGAATACCCCTGAAGGAAGGTGAATAGGTCCTTTCGGGTATCGCCAATCTTCTCAGACCTCACTGGAGGGCCAAGCTCGGCGATTACCCGATCTCTGGCGGTGCCTGGTTTCAGTACGGTGAGATCCTTCTGCGACGGCGCAGCCGCCGCCCTGTACACACTGCACCCCGACAGACTCGCCGGTATGACGCCGCAGATTGCCACTGCGATCGCCGCGATCACCGCCCTGCCGCAAACATTCAAAGGCTTAGCCCTCCTGTTTTTCGCCCGCACTTATTAGGTCTTTACAAAGCCGGCTCACCATCAGAATAGCGCCGGGCCCGACCAGAGCGCCGGTAACGAGGAGCGGGAGCGCTGTCTTTGGAGCGAGGCGTCGTACTGGAACGACGTGGACGCCAACGGTCCAGCGCTGCTCACTATGCGGAGTCCGGTGATGGTCAAGCGCCAAGCAGTTCGCTCTTATCTGTCGACGAGCCATCGACCGTTGGTCCAGAGCAGCACGCCGGAATCCTTGAGGCTAGCGGGCACCTCGTTTGACATCTGCACCGTGCCGATGAGCTTCAAGTGCAAGGAGAACACGTTCTCCCACGTAAACAGCGCCGGGGCAACAAGGATTAAATGGGCGTAGCGCAGTTCGGGTGATGGGCATGAGAATTGCGTCTTTATCTCGCCCTCAAGCGCCGGTTGCGAAAAATGAAGTGTATGTTCGCCATCGATGGGCGTTAGCGGCACGAACGGATACTTTCGATGAGATCCGAACGTGCTAGGGACATATCGTGTCGACGGATCGTCATCCAGCTGCATCTGAATGGAGTAGGTGTCCCAAATCTTGCACGGTGAGCAGCCTACGAGAACCGTGCAGGAGTTGACATCAGCCTGCATCCTAGACGCCGCGAAGCGCTCGTGGGAGACGATCAATGCCTGCGATGCCGTGCCGTTAGGCGTCCCCGGAGCTGCGTTCTCCTCCATGAAGGCAAAGTCCCCGGCTTGCATAAGGGCAAAGGGCGAGTTTGGGTACTTGCTGATCGCGGTATCGACCGCTTCGACGACATCGGCGGCCGAGTAACTCACTAGCGTGTAGCCGGTCAAATCCTCCTTTGGCAGCGGTATCGGCGCGGGAATGGGGAATGGCAATAGACCAAACATCACCAGCAATTCGCGGTAATTCCCGGTCCTCCGATAGACCTCGACCCGCCACCGCTCACTGGCAATCCACGGCTCACCAAGTAACTTGCGTACGTCGGCTCGTGTCGTTGGGGTCGCCACCGCAACCTCGGCCTTCTTCGTCAATTCCTTCTGTGTAAAGGAGGACGAGGTGGTAACCAAAAAGCAGCCGGTCACCGCGCTTGCGAGGACGAGGACCACCACGAATCGAAACCATTGCATGGGGCTTAGGACAGGGCTCGAACATTCCGGACACTTAGTCAACGGGATATACCCCAGACGCTACCGATAAGCATCGCGCCCCTAGGTCTCTGTCAGCAGTTGTGGGAACTACCTAGTTCCTGAGTCCGTGCATGGTGCGGCGTCGTTGTTGGATCAATGCGTGTCTGCTGGCCGTGCGGACTCGCTACGTCCAGTTCATGCGAAAGGGGGCAACGACGGCTCTGCGGAAGACTAACGGAATGCTTTGAACGGCGGCTTCTGGCCGTTTTCGCCAGTTTGGCGAAACGGTAATTCCGATCCGAAGCGGCCTCTTTATCCCGAGTGGGCAGCGGTCATTGGGAATCGGATAAGCTGACAGTCGCGGCTGATCGATTGCTTTCTCCGCGAGACCGACCAGTAACCGACTCGAGGTTGACCCCATGAGCGAACCAACGATATCGAGGCGTCAGGCCGTAACCACCATTGCCGGCGCCGTGCTTTCGGCAAGCCTGCCGCGCGTGTTCGCCGCGGTCGCTACGGCTACCGATGGGCCGCCGGTGGCGCGCGTCGACCCAGTCACCGAGCAGTTCTTCGGTGAGACCATCGTCGATCCGTACCGCTGGATGGAGAATTCCAGGGATGCTGACTGGGAATCGTTCATGCGCGGACAGAACACTTATGCGCGCGCTGTGCTCGACGCCATACCCGGGCGCAGGCGCCTCTATAACCGGATCGCCGAGCTGTCAGGTGATACCGTCATCACGCGCGCGCTGCAAAGCTGCGAAGGCCGGATCTTTTATGAGAAGCGTCCGCGCGGTGCCGATAACTTCAAGCTGTACGTCCGTACGGCCCTTCAGGGCAAGGAGCAGCTGCTTGTCGATCCCACTCTCCTCAAGCAGGACGGCAAGCACGTCTCGATGGATTGGTGGAGCGCAGCCCCTGACGGCCGGCATGTAGTGTACGGATTGTCCCCAGCGGGCTCCGAAGACTCGGTGATTCACATCATCGACGTGGAGAGCCGCGAGATTCTTCCCGAACGCATCAGCCGTGCGCAGTACGCCAATCCGAGCTGGCTCCCCGATAGCAGTAGCTTTTTCTACAACCGCCTCTCCGGTGCCCCGCTCGGGTCGGTCGACTACTACAAGGACAGCGTTGCCTGGCTGCATCGCCTGCGGACAGAAGCGGCAGCGGACCTCAAGGTGCTTGCCCGCGGGCAGTATTCGGAGGTTCTGGCCGAGCCCACCGATTTCCCCACCGTCATTGCCGATCCGAGCAGCGACCACGTGCTGGCGGTGATGGTCGGCGGAGTGCGGCGGGAGAACCCGTATTTCACTGCAGCGCTGTCCGACGTCATCGCCGGTCATCCCCGCTGGCGCAAGGTGTGCGACGTCGCCGACGAAGTAGTCGGCGCTTCCTTCCGGGAGGATGCGCTGTACCTGCTCACCACCAAAGGGGCACAGAACGGCAAGGTGCTCAGAACCTCCATGTCGGAACCCAGCATCGAGAGCGCCCCGGTCGCTGTGCCTGAAAGCGATGTGGTGATCGACAACATCGGCGTTGCCCGGGATGGCCTGTACGTTCAAGACATGAACGGCGGCTACGGGAAGTTCCGGCGCATGGCGGCGGATGGCCAGATTGGCCCGATCCCAACCCCGTTCGAGGGCTCGATACTGCAGCTGTGGACGAACACCGCGGAAGACGGTGCCTACTGGCTCGGCACCAGCTGGCTCGTGCCGTTCACCGTACTGCACTTTGATCCGGCGGCTGCGAACCACTCAGATACCGGACTCTCGCCCCATCCACCGATCGATCTCGCGCCCTACGAGGCGATCAGGACCAGTGCGACCGCCCGAGACGGCACCAAGGTCCCGCTGTCGATCGTCGCCCGGAGAGGACTTGTGCGTGATGGGCGCCATCCCGCTCTCGTCGATGCCTACGGTGCCTACCAGATCGTGAACTCGCCGCTGTTCAACGCACGCAGCATCGCGTTTCTCGAACAGGGCGGAGTGGTCGTAACGGCGCACGTACGCGGCGGGGGCGAGTACGGCCGCCGCTGGTGGAAAGCGGGACAGAAGCTCACCAAGCCCAACACCTGGCGCGATCTGATCGACTGTTGTGAGGCACTGATCAGCGACGGTTGGACCACGCCCTCACGCCTTGCCATCCAGGGTGGCTCGGCCGGTGGGATCACGGTCGGGCGCGCACTCACCGAGCGCCCCGGGCTGTTCGCCGCTGTGATTTCCAACGTGGGCGTCTCGAACGCGCTGCGCGCCGAGTTCTCGCAGAACGGACCGCCCAATATCGCGGAGTTCGGTACGGTCACGGAACGGGACGGGTTCGCGGCGCTCAAGGAGATGGACGCGCTGCACGCCGTGCGCGATGGCGTCCGCTACCCGGCGGTCTTGTTCACCACCGGGATGCAGGACCCTCGCGTTGAGCCCTGGGAGGTGGCGAAGATGACTGCTCGCTTGCAAAAAGCAACTGTCTCTCATAACCCGATTTTGCTGCGGGTGACATTCGACGCCGGGCACGGTCTCGGCTCGACGCGCACCCAGGTCGATGAGCAACGCGCCGACGAGTACGCGTTCGTGCTGTGGCGGTCGGGTGTGCCGGGGTTCCAGGTCGCCTGAAACTGCGCTGCCCAGCAGCGTCAGGTCGATCGGGCAGGAATCGACCCCGAGCTGCCTGATGGCCTTCCCGTTACCAGCCGTTCAACCGGTGAATTGCGGACGCTCGCGCAGCCGCGTTGCCTGAGACGGCCCCCGCAGGGCATTCTGCTGCGGAACCAGAGTAGCCGGTAGGGTTCTCCGGCTGTTGTTTTGGGGCCAGCAGGGCTCAGCATTGTGCGGCAACCCGGCTCCCGCATCCTAAAGTGGCAGGCGGCTGCCGATATAACAGGGGAGATCATGAACGGACATTTCACCGTTATCTTGGCTGCCCTATTTTTCGGATTCAGTCCCATCGCCGCGGCTGTGGATCAGTCAGCAGACATAGTTCTGCTTCACGGCAAGATTCACACCGAGGACGCCGGCCACAGCGTCGCGCAAGCCATGGCGCTTCGCGGCAACACAATCGTTGCGCTTGGCACCGATCAGAGCGTGAGCCCACTAATTGGGCCCAGTACGCAGGTCGTGGATCTCGGCGAGCGAGTCGTGATACCGGGGATTATTGATGCTCATATCCATCCGGCCGCAAAAGCGCCGGATCTCGACAAATGCAACCTGCATGGCGACACGATTACACCCACGGACCTGCGAGCCAGAGCGGCCAAGTGCCTCGTCGACAATCCGGGCGATACGCAGAGCTGGTTCGAAGTCGTGCAGGTCGATGCAACCGGGCTCCTGCTGACTCTGCACGATCTTGATTCAATCCTGCTCAATCGGCCGATGCTGATCGTTTCGAGCGGTAGCCATAGAGCATGGGCGAACTCGGCCGGTCTGAGAGCTGCCGGCGTCACCGCCGCCATCAAGGACCCCATCGGTGGGCACTTCGGACGTGACGCCGATGGCAATCTGAATGGAACATTGGACGATAACGCAATCGATGTCGTTCAGAGAGCGATGCCAAAGCCAGACGTCGACCTCAACGCGGCCCAGCTCGACCGGGCGTTCGCGGCTATGCGCGCGCGAGGAATCACCTCCGTACAGGACGCTGCGGTCGATGACCGTCTGATGCAAGTTTACAAGCGCCTTTACGATAGTCACCGGCTCAATATGCGTGTGCGTGGCTCGTACGTGTTTGACAAGGCCACGGTTCCGGCGACTGCGTTTGTTCCTCAGGCCATCGAGTTTCGGAAGAAATGGGCGATCGACCCGAACTTTCTGCGTGCCGACGCCGTGAAGATTTTTCTCGACGGAGTGATTGAGTATCCGACGCAGACGGCGGCACTGCTCGCACCGTATCTCGACGCGGCGGGACACCCGACCCGCAATCGCGGGCCTACCTACATTCCCCAGAATACGCTCAACCATCTCATTGCCCAGGCGGATGCGGCCGGCTTCACCATTCACATCCATGCCATCGGCGATCGCGCCATCCGCTCCGCGCTCGACGCATTTGCTTATTCCCGGAAGGTGAACGGGCCATCGGACAACCGCGACCAGATCGCGCATCTCGAACTTGTCGATCCCGCTGACTTCCCGCGCTTCAAATCTCTCGGAGTCATCGCGAACTTCCAGCTAGATTGGGCAGAACGCGACGACTGGATCGTCAACGGTACGCTCCCCTTCATCGGCCCCGACCGCGCCCGCTACCTGTATCCTGCGCGGTCGCTGCGAGATGCCGGAGCACTTATCGCGGGTGGCACCGACTGGGGTTACAGCTTCGACGCATTCGAAGCAATGGAGCACGCCATTACCCGGTCCGAAGGACGAGGCAAAGAGCCACTGGGGCCTGATCAGAGTATTGGCATTCAGGACATTGTCGATGCCCATACCATCAACGCGGCCTTCGCACTCAAGCAGGAGCGCACAACCGGTAGCCTGGAGGTAGGCAAGCGCGGTGATTTTATCCTGCTCGACCGCGACATCTTCGCGATCGATCCGTTCGACATACACGAAACCAAGGTGTTGGCGACCTACCTGGACGGCCGGCAGGTCTATGCTGCCCAGACGCAGTGAACGAGCCGATCGCCATTCGCATGATGACTCATGCCGTTTTGGCGCACTCTCCGCGTGACCAGGATTCAAAGCTACACGGGATGGCCGCTATCGGGCGGGCGTTCTGAGTCCCTGTATGTCCGCAGTTGGCCGAAGTCGCCCGCTCACGCTACCGAACGAGGGCGCCGGTCGCGCCGTACGGTTGCCTGTGGCAGAAGCGGTTGGTCTCAGGCACGGTTCACGACAGGACCAGCCGGGTTCAGCCGCAGCTTCGGATATTTGACTCACACGCATGATGAACCTATTAATCCGAGATGCGGCGGTTGAACTCAAGCGGAGAACGCAATGGACCGACGCGATTTCATCAGGACCACCTCGCTCTCGGCCGCGGCGCTGGCACTGCCTCGCTTCGCCATGGCCGCCGAACTACCCTTCAACCCGACGCCGGCCCAGGGCTGGCGGACTTTTCAGCTAACCACCCGAGTCACGCCAGTCCCCGGGACCACGCACGTCTGGCTGCCACTGCCATCGCTTCAGGACGATGCCTGGATCAAGCCGATGGGCAATCTGTGGCGCGGCAATGCCGCCGACATCCGGCCGGCGGTCGATCCGGTCTATGGTGCACAGATGCTGGTTGCCAGCTGGCCCTTAGGCGACGGTCCGGCGCCGGAACTGGAGCTGCTGAGCCGTTTCAGCGTCCGTGACCGGGCAGTGAGTTTCGATCAACGAGAGCGCGTGCCACCGCTCGATCCGGCAACGCGAGCCCGCTGCACCGAAGCAACTCGCCTGATACCGATCGATGGCATCGTACGCAAGACTGCGCTCGACATCACGCGCGGTAAGAAACACGATCTCGACAAGGCCCGCGCTATCTACGAATGGGTGGTGGAGAATACCGAACGCAACCCCAAAACGCGCGGCTGCGGCTTGGGCGACATCCGCTTCATGCTAGAGACCGGCGACCTGACCGGCAAATGTGCGGACCTCAATGCGCTCTACGTCGGCTTGGCGCGCGCTGTCGGTCTGCCGGCGCGTGACCTATACGGCATCCGCGTTGCCGACTCGCGCTTCGGCTACAAGTGCCTGGGCAAGAGCGGCGACGTCAGCAAGGCCCAGCATTGCCGGGCCGAGGTCTGGCTCACGGACCATGGCTGGGTGCCGGTTGATCCCGCCGACGTGCGAAAGGTGGTGCTGGAGGAGAAACCCGGCCTCACCCTCAAGGACGAGATCGTTGTCGCCGTGCGTGAGAAGCTCTTCGGAGCGTGGGAGACCAACTGGCTACCCTACAACACCGCCCACGACGTGGCCCTGCCGGGATCATCCGGACCGGTCATCCCCTACCTGATGTACCCGCAAGGCGAGGCCGATGGCAGCCGGCTCGACAGCCTCGATCCGGAGACATTCGCCTACACCATCACCTCGAAGGAGATCACGGCCTGATGCTCACGCCGATTCTGAGCTTCAATCGTAACCAGTCAGGACGTACTGACCTGTCGGACGAGCTTTGGTGCTGAACGGCCGCTGTCGGGGTGCGAAATGCTCCAGCCGGAAGCGACCGGAGCAGCTGTGGAGGTAACGAAGCAGTTGAAGCCTTCGGTGACAAACGCGTCACGAAATTCGGTGACGTGGCGAGTGTATAGGCCGTAACGCGAGTGAACGCCGAGCAGGCCTCGAAAAGGACGATGCGCGGGCCGACCCGCTCCCCGAATCGGGGAAGGCTGACATGTGCTGGGGGAGCAAGAGCAGAAGCGATGATCCCAGCTGCCGCGCCGGGGTATTGGCGACAGCATGTACACCAGGAAAGCGCCCGCCACACGGGAAACCCCAAGGTGTGCTCAGCGACGAGCAACCGATCGCCCGTGAGGGACGGGTCGGGCGCCCTGGGGTGGCGGAGAGGCCTGTAGTACCGGGGAAGCCGGGTAACGCCGGTGGAGGAAAGAGGCCTCAGTTCAGGACCAACGCACGACGCAGTAAGGACGCGGAGATTGGGCAACCTATCAAACTTCGCGAAGTGTTCAGGCACTGCAGACGGCGTTGCACGCGCCCGCGTGCTGTCCTGTCCGAGAGCCGGATGCGGGAGATCTGCACGTCCGGTTCGATGAGCGGGATGTGGAAACGGAGCTATGGCCCGGGTACTTGGGCACCGCCAGACGAAAGGGGCGGCAACAGATCACCCGAACCTACCGCCAACGCGCCACATCTCGACTCTACAACTCCTGCGTGTGTCAGTGGGCGGGCGGCTTTTAGCCGCCTGCGGAAATTCCCAGCCGCCGCGGTGCGGCCAACTTTAAGGCTCGGCTCGACCGTTAATTCCACGAATGCGCACGCGGGCGTGGAGGGTGTATTTCCGCCTCGAATGGAAGCTCGCCGTTGATCGTTCGCATCGGATGGCACCCAAGCCGCCCTTCTTGTTGCCGGTCGTGATCGAGGACACGCCGCAGGCAGATGACACGATCCCAGACCGTTTCCGAGGGCTGCAGTGGACGCGCTTGCCTGCCGGACAGGCAACCCCGGCGTTCGTTGAACGGGTACAACGGCTGGCAAAGAGAATGCGCCGTACCGCGCGCAATACGAGAAACGCCCGCCGAACGCGGGCGTCTTTCGTGCCAAGCTGGCACAGAGCCGTGTTACTAGATCTTAGGGCTTGAGGCGCCTTTTGCATCCCTACTGCAGAGTCACCAACACCTCAATCACGCCTCGCCCGTTGGCAAGCGGCTCCATGGCCTTCCCAACCACCGCTCCCAGCATTCGGTTCCGGTCGGTGCCGCGCATCGCGTAGCCTCGCGTCGAGGACGCTACCAGCAGGTCTCCGCGGTGGATCGCGCCGTTCTCGGCGCTCACTTTACAGGGAACGATGCCGATGATGGCCAAAGGCACTTCGTTCTGCCCTGCAGAGCTCCCCAGTCTGTGCACGGTCGCAAGAACGCCGGGCTTGGTGGAGTAGATGCCAGCGATCAGCTTCGAGTAGGGCCTTGAGGCGAGTGTCAACTGTCGGTCCGCCGTGGGATCGAGCGCGAGCAAGTCCCCGGGGCCGTACTGGGCGGATCCTGACGCCACCGCAACGGACTCGGCAAAGTCGGCGCCGCTCGTCTGCGTCCCTCCATCGAAGAAGCCCTTCCCAGTATCATCCACGCGGAATACCGGGGAAGTCTCGGAGGTTGGGTCGCCGGCAGGACCGACGAAGCCTACGAGGAGCGTTCCGCCCGTGCCTGTGACAAATTCACCCGCCGTGCCGGCCACCAGTAAGCATGGGCTCGGTGTACACGACTGATTGAAGCCTGCGACGGCAACATTACTTGAGGAACCCTGCACGCCCACGCCCTGAAGGCTGGAGGATATGCCCTGGACGCCAAACGTGATGCCACTCGAGGCGCTCGCGATCCCAATCACTGCGCTGTCCCCGTTGGTACTGCTCGACGTGAAGCCCCCGACGGCGGAGCCTGTTGCAATGGACACGGTGACGCCGCCATTGCCATTTTGGCTGACGGTTGAGTTGCCGATTCTGTGGGTTGCATCGAACAACGGGAGGCGACCTGCTGTGCCGTCCCCGCGGATGGGTCCGACTTGCGCAGTCGCCACTCCGGTTACAAGAGTCAGTCCGACTAAGCTTGCGACGAGGCGGATTCGTTTAGTCACGGGTGCTTTCCTCAAAGTTAATTTTGGTGTCTGACCTCCCTGTGGGATTGAACCTGTCCATCCGTATGAAACTATTAGCACAATTCCCGAGAAGTGTGTGCACGATTCGACAGTAAGGCCATCCAGCTTCTTGATGGGATTTGTGGAAATTCGATGTCACTGTCCTGTGCCCGCTCTTGGCCGATAGCGGCGATGCGGATCCAGCCCTGAAATGAGCATCGGCCGGCTCCATGGCCGCCGTCACAATTGAGTGAGGCGCTATTCCGGTGGCCGCTTTGGCACCGGAGTTAGGATGCCTCCGTGGTGGGCGTCCAAGGCGTGTGGAGATGTCGCCATGAAATCGACGTGGGCAAAGCTGTGTGTACCGACCATAGCGGCCGCTGCCGTTGTAGCGTCAAGAGTAGCAACGCCGGCCGGCAGCGATGTTATGAAAATTCGTGCGCTCGAAAGCCGCTATGCGGCCGCCCTCGTCGCAATATCGGGACCACGTTCAGGAGTTTCTCGTCAACTTCCATGCTCCGTTCACTTATGACGTGCATGAGCTTGTCGTGACGGTCGCCGGTGATGTCGCGTATGGACACAGTATCCAGCACCTCGTCGGCAAAGATGACGCCGGTAACCGGATCGATATGACGTTTCGAGTAACTGACGTGTACCGCAAAATCAAAGAGGACTGGTTCATCGTCCAAGAACATGCGTCCTTCCCAGTTGATCCTCAGACCGGAAGAGCTGATTTCTCCTCTGCGCCCGCGCGCTAGACCTTGCACGGTGTGCGAATGGCGGCTTCGTCGATTTCTGACCTACGCCCATGAAACCCGGCTCCTGGCCCATCAGACCCCGATGGCGTCCCCAGTTCGGGTGTCCGCTTCGAATCATGGACAGGTCGTCGACGAATTCGCCGACTAAGGGCGCAGTCGACCCCGAGCCGACGGATGCGTCTCCCGATACCGGTCATCCAACAAGTAAGAAGCCGACACTCAACTTGAGTCCCGTGTTGCCTAGCCCGCCGAGGGCCTGAATTCCGCATATCCCACCTGACTACGCTAAGCTCCCGCCCACGGAGGCCGTGAGAAGACCTCCGCTGTCAGGGGTGGTCCCGCCGTGGCTGAAGTCTCGCACGCGGTATTTTTGAGCTATGCCTCGCAAGATGCCGAGGCGGCTCACAAGATTGCCGAGGCCCTGCGTGCCGGTGGAATCGAGGTCTTCCTCGATCAGAGCGAGCTGCGCGGCGGGGACGCGTGGGATCAGAAGATCCGCCGC
>Ga0187769_10002361_pt1 | contig 11023 bp, 13 predicted proteins | sample 0116_SJ02_MP02_1_FD_133140 | JGI IMG/M metagenome (GOLD analysis project Ga0187769, IMG submission 133140) | Tropical peat soil microbial communities from peatlands in Department of Meta, Colombia - 0116_SJ02_MP02_10_MG | ecosystem: Environmental > Terrestrial > Soil > Wetlands > Peat | place... | reverse complement strand
GGTGTAAGCGGCGGCCCATGTCCGCTTTGGGTCAATAGGCGACATCAGCACCGCGTTGATCCATGTCCGCTTCACTCCCGAAAGCAGACATCGGCTGAGCGCAGTGCGATGTCCGTTTAGTGCCAATAGCAGACATCCAACGCTGCCTGAGGCCAGCAGTATTCTTTGAAATGTTTGACGAGACCCAGTTAAACTCCCCGTTGGAGCCGGACAACGATCATGAATGCAGACCGCGGCACCGCGATAATCGGATCACCATACGCTTGGCTTAGGCTGACCATATCCCTTCTTCTTAGCACGATCGCAGGCATCGGGATGTGGTCTGCGGTAGTTGCGTTGCCCGCAGTTCAAGCTGATTTTGGTATTGACCGCGCCACTGCGTCGCTTCCCTTTACATTCGCGTTCACCGGCTATGCATTCGGCGGAGCGCTGATGGGGCGGCTTGCGGACCGGCTCGGGATCGTCATACCGGTGACGATTGGCACGGTAATGCTCGGAGTCGGATACGTCAGCTCCAGCTTTTCAGTCACAGCATGGCAATACGCTATTGCGTATGGAGTAATCGGCGTAGGTAGTTCCGCAGCTTTTGCGCCATTGATCGCCGATATTTCACACTGGTTTACTCGTCATCGAGGCATGGCCGTCGCCATAGTGTCCTGCGGTAGCTACCTCGCAGGAACGATCTGGCCACCCGCTATCGGGTATGCACTTGCAAGCGTCGGCTGGCGGCAGACTCATGCCCTCATAGGCGTGCTGTCGATGGTAACGATGTTGCCACTAATATTTCTTGCCCTCAGGCCTCGTGCTCCCACAATCCACGTTGACGCGGTTGGTGTAGTATCCGATGGAGCACAGCAAGCGTTCGGTCTTTCACCCAACGCGTTGCAGGCCACATTAATGATTGCTGGCGTTTGCTGCTGCGTAACAATGTCCACGCCGCAGGTCCAAATTGTCGCTTATTGTGGGGATCTTGGATACGGACTTGCGCGGGGCGCTGAGATGCTATCCCTCATGATGGGTCTCGGCGTCGTCAGCCGCCTTATAGCCGGCTCCGTTGCTGACCGTTTGGGCGGGCTCACGACACTGGCTATACTCTCGACACTACAGGCCGTCGCGACGTTCCCCTATATTTTGTTTGACGAACTTGGAATGCTTTATGTCATGTCGGGGATATTTGGCCTCTTTCATGGCGGTCTCATTCCAATGTACGCCGTGATAGTACGCGAATATTTCTCGCCTCACGAAGCAGGAGCGCGTGTCGGTATTGTAATTGGAGCCACATTAGTTGGCATGGCACTCGGCGGTTGGATGTCCGGTGCTATCTTTGACCTTACAGGTTCGTATCGGGTGACCTTTATCAACGCGGTTGTTTGGAATCTCTTCAATCTCATGATCCTGCTATGGTTGCTATCGCGTCGCCGACGCATTCGCGTGTTCGGTGCAGAGGCGTTTTCGGGCTGAAGTTGCGCGGCAGAAATTTGGACCGCTTTGGGCCATTAGCGGACATTGAGGTGCGTCTACGCGATGTCCGCTTTACCCCCAAAAGCGGACGTCGCTAATGTCGCGCGGCACGTTCGCTTCTGCCAACCTTGCAGTTCACGCTTGATACGCCTTGGGCGGAGCCACGCAAATCTGCAAGAGAATTTCACCGCAAAACTTGTCAGCAAAGCTTTCGAGCTCAGTTCGACTGCGATTCTGCATTGGATGCGGTACGAAGATGGCGGCGCCATCGAAGCCAATAGCCCGCCGTTGCGTTTCAAAGGCATCCATGAATTCTTCTGTCAAAACGCTGACTCCGGGAAGGTCGCGCTCATCCAGTGTAAAGAGGTCGTGAGTTGAGCAGGAAGTGCAAGACCCACAATCGGATAGAGCAATCACAACAGCATGACAGTTCAGCGTGATATCGTGAATGATTTCAATCGGAGCGGTTCGGGTGTTGGTTGGCTTTTTGTAACGGCGTGTCACAATGCCACGAGCATTCATTAGAATCTCAAGTCGATCTATGAACTCGTCGCCTCGCATTTTGCCGATATCGAGAAGAGCGACGCATTTCCCAACGAGTGTATCAAGTGCCGGGCGCCGTGGGCGAAGCGCAGGTGCGATTTCTGCTGTCGGATCACGGAGCAACAATGTCATGATTTAATTTCCTTGGTCACAGGTTGAGATTGATCGCGGAACCGCCCACCGGTCCAGCCGCCGCAAATCGCAGAGAACAAACCGGCTTTGCCACCGGCGCGCACGATCAAAAGACCTTCCGGCCAAAACTTATTGATCATTTCACCCGCTCGGCGCGGGTCGATGCCCTCACCAACACCCTGGGCCCCCTGCACGAGGTCTTTACCCGGACGCATCAAAGCCTTGTGCAGCTCACTTTCAATTCTTCCACGGTCCCAACCAGCATTTCGAAAGATGCCGTGGTGTTCGGGCGACAGGACGAGCAACGCGTTGGTGAATTCACACAGTTTTGGATGGCACACAGCAAGTAGCGCCATGCCAAGAGAGCGAGTGAGCTCCGGCGCGGTCGTTGACCGCTGGTCAACGAATGCCTGAATGCCGTCACCCTGGAAAAAGGTAATTGCGTTTGTGCCACGCGGAAGACCGCGCGCAGCGGCGAGCGGCTGCCATTCAGGATCCGATTCGTCCTCCGCAAAGCAGAATGTGTATTTGTGCGGGCCGCCGAGCGTCGCGCGGCTCAGTTCGCCCGGACGCCCGCCGCCGACGTTGCGAACGATCAGGTTTAGTGCGCGCCCGATGGTTGCATTGGCGCGATTGCCCTGGCCCAGCGCGTTGATGCCAGAGTTCATACCAACCGCGCGGGTAATCGGGCCATTAACGATTAGGATTGGGCCTCCGGAGCAAGTCGAACAGAGGAGCCCATGCAATGTCGCGATTGGCTCAAGCGCTGCCTCTAGCGCTGCTAACACAATGGGCATGTATTCTGGTTTGCAACCGGCCATCACCGCGTTGATAGCCACTTTCTCGACCGTGCATGGCGCCAGGTTAGGCGGTACCCGTCCAATAACTTCTTCCGGTTTGCGGCCAGTGCCGCCGAGCATACGGAAAATTCGTTCATCCGTTGGTGGCACCACTGGCAGCCCATCGCTCCAGCCGCGCTCATAAGCCGTTTCAACAGGGTCGTCCCAATCACCAACCTCTATACGGCGCGACGTGAGGCCAGGGTCCCCGTAGCGAGCGACGAGATGTTCAAACACGCCAGGCTCGCGAGTTTTCGACCCACAACCAGGTTGGAAGGCGGGCAAATTTTCCCCCAGGCCTGTTTCACCGGCCACCCGCTCCCATGCCGAGCGGCTCCAGCCGACCGTGCGGTCGACCTCCCGGCCATTGGCAAAGCGAATGAAGGTGGGAACCGCTTCGATATTGTGCAGGAAAGACTGCTTTAGTGACGTATCGTCCTCCACAGTCAAACCGTCCATGAAGGACGTGTCGTCCTGAGCAAAAACGATAACCGGCCTCCCCCGATTCGCCAGTTCTTGAGCGACTGGCTGCACAAGATTGCAGGTGGGGCATTCCTTCTTGGCAAAAATCACTAATCCGTCGGGTCCAGTCTCGATCATCGCAGAGGTTTCATTGTTGGAGCATCTGCTTCGGAGCGCCGTGCCATTGCGGCTTGATGCATTGCGGTAATTAGCAGGGATTTAGGACCGGCGAAACGGGGGGTCAGGAGTCAGTTTGCACAGCAGCAATCCTAAGCCGCTCATGTCCGCTTTGGGTCAAAGTGCGACCTCTTGGCCTGTCCGCTCTATGTCCGAATATCAATGAATTTCGGAAGTGCCGGGAACAACCATTAGCCTGATTACGTCAGCCGCACCACGCAAAATAAACTCTCCGCTTTCTGGCGATTGAACTTCATTGCGGGATCGTCGCCTAACGGGAGCGCAAGTCAATGCGGCCCTGCGGATGGCCAAACTCAGGAATGGCTCTGGGGAGGGAGGCGAGGTAAAAATTCGGTGCCGGCGTGTCAGAATCACAGCGATTTTGAAAACCATCTTTGCCGGGCGCAATATGCTCTGCAACGTCATAAGGCGCATAATGGCAGCTAGAGAAGACGTTGACCCAATTGCAGCCCATGCCGAATTGATTGGGCGGGTCGCTATAGCCTGGAACGATCTTCACCGCGTAATCGGTCAGCTATTCGAGGAATTCTCAGATTCCGAAGCTGCGAAACAGCGATATTGGGCGGTGCGATCCGACGCGGCTCAACGCAACCTGGCATTCGCCGCCGGCGTGGCCGCGCTGAGAAAGTTACCTAACCTTCGGCAGCGGTTTGAAACGACAATGAAGGAAATCGACGCTTTGGCGGGCGACCGTAATGCGGCACTGCATACGTATTGGACCCGGACCTTTCCTGACCGAAAAATTGGGCCGCATGAGCAGGTCCCCAAGCACAGGCAGTTACGCGATAATTTCGTCGCGCAATTCACCGAGCTTGTTTCAAAGCTGAGCCGGTATCAGATCGAACTATGGAACCTCCACATAGATTACTTTGACCGCACTTGATGCCATGAGCGAACGGATCATCGTCCGCGACTTGTCTGAGATTGAGCCATTGCGTAGCCGCGTGACCGCGGCGGCCGAACGCACAGCGCGCGCGCTAGCAGAATTTCCCATAGCCGGTTTGAACGGTATCGAGATCTTGCGCCGGATGAAGTTCACCGAAATGGCTTGGCATCCAATCGCGGAGGAACGATCGCTCAATGCACCGCGATAGCAAGTGCGCGCGGCAAGCGAGCCGGCCTTGCGTCATTGCCGTCAATGCCTCTCGCCGGCACCCTTGCCGCCCCGGGCGCCAGGCCTTATCGAGTTTGCGCTCTCATAAGGAAGGACAACGTAGAAGTAGTGGTGCCAAAAGCCTTTGAATTTGTGGCCACCAATCAGGGCCTCACCGTAGCGCCTGAACCGCACCGGCCAATCGTCGCTCACTGCCGCGCGCTGAAGGCTCCTCAGAGCAGAATATCAGAAGCCTCCAAGATTCCCCCATATCGAGCCACGCGCGCTTTTCGAGCGCGTCCGATGACTTATCCGCCATGCGCCAGCATACCGCCAAGTTGGCACGGTAATCGTCGACTTCAGACAAGCCCACAGCCTTTTCGGCCCGACCGAGAAAGTATAACAGATTTCGTTGCGGCTAGCGTTCGGGTTGCTGCGTTATCCACAGAGCCGATGTTGCTGGCCAGGTCACCGGCACAAGTTGGCGGCGATTTAGCCTGCCGCCCCAAAGGCGATCCCAGCGATTACAAGCAGGTCTTTCATACTCAGTCAGAAGTCATGCAGGTGTTGTCTGACTTCGATGCTGCGGAATTGAAGAGCCGGACGTAGGACGAAGCGCGGCGGATCGCGGCGAACTTTGCGAAGCTGCCGGAACTAAAAAGCCGCGTCAGCCGATTTAATAAGCATAAAGCCGTCAAAAGAAGCTTGAACAACCGTTCCAGCAGTATATTTTTGATTCGGGTTGTCGGATCGCTGCCGGGTCAGATGGAGGCGATCATGCGCGCCTATATCGTGATCGTGGCTTTGGCTGTCCTTGCAATTTCCGCCCGCATCTATACGGCGAACCCACAAGATCGAACGAGCGCCGGGTTAAACTGTACCGTTGATTGCACGGGTTATGATGCCGGCTACAAGTGGGCGGAACAACATGGCATCGACGACGAAGACTATTGTCCAGACGGCGATAAATCCTTTTATGAAGGCTGTGTCGCCTACTTAGGGCCGAGCGGGGCCGCTTACGAAGCCGATAATGGCATCGGCGTGCCGCCGCCTCTGAATCCCGATGACGACGATGATAATAACTGACGTGCACCCGCTTCAGTAACACGGCGTCACCATTCGCCAACCGCCTCCCAGAACGCCGGGGCCCAAACTCTCAATGCTCTAGAGTGCCGAAAAATTATTTTCTGCTGTGAAAAAAGCGCGCAAGCGAGCCGGCCGCGCGGCTACCTCGCTATGCGTTCTAGACGCACACCCAGAAAAGGCGCGTGCACTATCTTTGAGACGCGATAGCCGCCTGGTGCGTTTGGTTCGTCGGCGCGAGATCAGCAAAGAAGACAATGCTCGCGCTCACGACGATCGCTACCACGAGCGTCCAAATGAGATTTTCTTTCCAGGATGGTCTGAGCGCAACCTTGGTCATCACACGCGAGTCTACGGACTTTGCGCAGTCAATCAACGAGTAAGTATTTTTCTGGATTGTCCTATCAACAGAAAAAGACTGCTCAATAACGACACCCAAAGAGAAAACGCGCGGGAACTCGATGCTGGGCCGCAATAAAACTGTCACGGAAACGACGCCAAAGGAGCCGAGTTTAACGATTAGCCGGCTGGTGCGCGCTCACCGCATCTCGGTCGTGCCAGTGGCCGATTCCTCCCCCGAACCCCGGTCCTACGCGCCACGCGTTCGACTGCGGGGCTGGTCAAACACGAGGCCCAGCCCGCACTTTTTACAACCGCACACAACTGCCGGCCGCCTGATGTAACCTTAATTTCAAGCCGCGCTGGAATTAGACCGCAACGCTTGCTCGACTTTTGTTGGAGCAGCGTACCCCTGGGGGGCGCGCTGACTCTGGGCCCGAGGATTCGGTAACGCGTCTCGGGCTCGTGGCCCCGGACCATCGCAAATACTCACCCAGGGCCGGGGCCACACAAACACGGCAGCAAACAATGGACAGCGAAGAAGTAATCGGACTAATTCTATTCGGCGGCGTGGCGGGTGCGATTATCTTCGCTTTTGCTAAAGTTGTTTTTTAGAACGCGCGGCAAGCGGTGCCGTGCCTGCCACAGCGAAGCGGTCATCGCCGTTTTCTATTGCTGCTAGGCGGCCACATAAGAATGTATTTGAAGAGGACACCCTCGTCACCGCCGGGAAACAGAGCGTTGCACTCCGAGCAAGCAACCTTGCCGCAGTGCCAACTACCTGGGGAATCGATAGTGACAATCTTGTACTTTGCTCGGCAGCTCGGACAGCTGAACAGGGTCGGCTCTGAGCTCTGCATGACTGATGCGAAGGTTTGTTGCAGCATCAAAAATCTAAAAAAACCCGCCAGTGCGCTCTATCACATTTCTTTGTAAAAGCACCTCAAAGGGCAAACCTTAGTTAACGTCGGCACGCAGCAAGCGGTGCCGGCCGCGCGCCGTTGTGTAAGAATCAAAATCTCTAAGGGATTACATGAATTTTGGGCGGCCCCACCACGCCGGCCTCTTGCATGTCACTTCTGATCTCTGGGCTGTTCAAAGCCTCACGTGCTTTTGCCACGTCTGAGGTTGTACTCCAGACTATGAGCTCCTTCGGATTATCAGCATCCCGATAAACCCGCACATTCGTGAGGCCAGCTTTATCGCGGAGCGATTTGTTTTTGTCGAAGACCGGCCTCCATTTGGAGTAGTCGCCAATCGTAATTTGAGCTGCGATCGTTGGCATTGGGGGTATCCTCCTGCAACGTTGATAAGACGCGCTTCGCAATCCCGCGAATGGCGACGTGCCGGAGCCCTTCACCAAATATGCTTCGCCGCCATTTCAATTACGACAGCTAGTACAATGATCACTGCCGTCATTTGGGGCCAATTGGTAAATCTTTCTCCGGTCCTGATTTGCATATTCATTTTGGAACCCCTCCCTAAGCCGCAATTTCCCAAAGGCGGTCGTTGCAAAATGAAATCTCGTCTTATCTGAACCGGGACATTGATCTGGATCAACTAGACTCTGCGGTCGCTTGTCGCTCTAGGGCTAGGGGGCTCCTGTAGTTCGCAAATCGCGAACCGCGTGCGCCCGCCAGGTTTTGTAGGCGTTATCGCCCAATCTCAAAGGAACAGCTGTAGGAGCCGCTTCACGGTCACCCCCGTTGCCATTCCAGCGCGCATTCGCGGCGTGTCTGGCGATGGCTGCTCGCTGCTTGGCTTTAGCCCACCGCGAAGTAGCACCTTTGCGCCCGATTTTACTGAGAAATCTGCGGCTCAGCGTAAGCGTGATGGCGCCGCTACGCACTAAAGTTTCTTGGCGCGGCACCATGCGGCCGTTTATCCGACGGAGCGCGTCATTATCATCGATGAGTACCGCCTTGAGCCCCAGGCCAGCCATAAGCCACCCGAGACCTCGAAGCGTTATCCCGCGGGAACCATTCGGCGATAAAACCTTGCTCGCGTAGCCTCGCGACAGTCCAGCGACCTTATCCAATGTTTCGAAGGAAACGTTGCGCCGCTCGCGCGCCAACCTGAGCGCCGCGACCAGGCCAGCATAATCCCGAAATTCCGCGATCGGCTCGGCGTCGTTCATGAACGCTCAACTCGACGGGATCGGCGATCGTGGATAATCGCCTTGCGCCATTGGCTGAAACTCGCCACGCGGATCACGCGGCCGGTGACGTCGTTTTGGCCAGTCGTCCCGTATGAGTATGAGTTTTGCCGGCTCTTGGTCATGAGATCGAGATCTTCGAGAATGACCACCGCCGGCGCCAGAGCTTGCGCGAGATGATAAACGGAGCGGATGTGCTCGACGGCTTCGACGATAATGATCGTCGCTTCGCCGGCAATGCCGTTGACAAAGCACTCGATTGCGGCCGATTTGCCGTCGCCGGGTGGACCGGAAAGCAAGAGGCCGCGCTTGATGCTCAATCCCTCCGCCTTCAGCATTTCGCGGCTGCGGATCGACGCTGCAATGAAGTCGAGTTCGGCGCGCACTTGTTTGTGCGGAATAAGGTCGGCCCAGGTTCGATCCGACATTCGCGAGCGAACGGTCCGCAGATCGCGATTGACGAGCACAACGCGATTCTTGAACGGGTTCGACTCCTTAATCAGCCGACGAACGAGAGCCAAGACATCTACTTCGTCGGTATCGCGATAGATAAGCGCGATGCTGTATAGCCACTCTCGTGTAAGCTGCCGGTAGCTCCGTTGAACGACGAGCATAAACTGGGTGCTTTTTGCAGGCACCGTGCCGCGGAATGCCGTGCGCGGGTGGATCACCTGCAATTCGCCGTCGATATTGAGCGTGACCTTGCTCGGACGATGCGAGGGAACGATCGCGGCCCGATCTGTATCACCAAGGCCCGTCAGCTCACGAAGCCACATCCAGTTCGGCATCTCTGCTAATTTTCGCGTGAGGATCGCGATTGTGGCGTCGTCGGACGGCAATGTAAGCGTGCTCGATTCACCCTCGCCGCAGAAGATTCGAAACAGCGTGGAATAACCGATCTGTGGGTTTGTGGACCGTTTGACCCGCTTGTGCTCTCTGACGATGTAACCCATTGCTGCGGACATCGCGGCAAAGCCCTTGATCGTTTCCTCGGGAATATTAGCGATCAATTGGTGTTTGAAGGTTAGGGAAGCCGCAGCGGACTCGGTAAAGAGCCGCTCAATGAGAGGGTTGGCGGTGTTGGCCGCTCCGTCGGCAACATCGCGAGCTCCGTAGACGAATTCACCTTCGGAATCGGCGCCATATACGGTGGCGGCCATGTTCAATGACGAAGCCAACATCTCGGCGGTCTTTCGGGCCGCCGCAACGCCCTTTTCGTGCCGCTCCTCGACAACGCGTTTGCCGGCGATCTCGGAATCGCAGCTGACAATATATTTCTGACGATCGAGGATCGCTTCTGCTCGACCTTGAACCACATGTGGCAGACCCCGCACCCTTGCGCGCCGAAAATCGCGGTCCTCTAGCATGCAATCTTTACGTGCGCCAAGAGGGGGGAGCGCAGCTTCGAAGCGCGAATGAGACGTCCTATAAATTTTCGCTTGCGGGAATAAACGGCGCTGTCCATCGTCTATACATTTCGCAATCCGCAATCGCGCGCCGAACATTGCTGGAGATGCACCAATGCCCGCGACCATGCCCGCGCTCAAAGCCTACTTGCCGCCGCTTGCGCGCTTTCTGATGTGCAGCCTGTTCATCTGGGACGGCGTGTTGCAGCTGCGCGATCCGTCCGGCACCGCGGACTATATCGCCAGTCTCGAGATTCCCATGCCCGACATCGCGGTCTGGGTCTCGATCGCAATTCATCTCCTCGGCGGCTTGGCGATTCTGATCGGCTACAAGACGCGCTGGGCCGCGGCCGTGCTCCTCTTGCTTTGCCTCGGCACGGCGTTTGGCGTGCATCTGCCGGCGCGCGACACCGAGAACATGATCAATTTTTACAAGAACCTCGTTATGGCGGGCGGCTTTCTCTACGTCATCGCCTTCGGCGCCGGCGCGCTCAGCGTCGACGAAGGCCTGACGGCCGGCTAGAGCGCATTCGTTTCATGCTGAATCGATTGCCGCTCCAGTTATTTGATAAGACGCGATCTTTTTCGGAGAACCGGTCTCCACCCCGGATCGGTGTCCGGGGAGCAGGCTTTTTCCGGATCATGCTCTAACCGAGATCGAATCTCGATCCAAACTGAGGTCCGCTCGATGAAGCGAAAGATACTTTTTGTTTCGGCGATCGTCGCCGTGGCGGCGGGGTGGGCGTTTGCCACGCATATGCAAACGGCGCATGCGCAAACCAAGCCTGCCACAGGCGATCCGGCCGCCGGCCGCAGCTTGGCGTTACGCGCTTGCACCGGCTGCCACATCGTCGCGTCGGATCAGCCGTTCAAGCCGGTTTTCACCGGTCCGCCCCATCCGCCGGACTTCAAGGACATCGCTAATAGGCCCAACGTGACGGCGGCGGCGTTGCAGCGTCATTTGGCGTCGCTGCCGGCGGTCCCCCAGCGTCCCGGCATGGCAAACCCGGTGCTGACGGGCGAGCAGCTTCGCGACGTCAGCGCGTTCATCGTCGGTCTACGCGACAAGCCTGCGGCGCCGGCGCAATGATTAAAACTCCGCCACCGCGGCGATGAGGCGCTCGATATCTTCGGGCCGCGACAGGCGGTGATCGCCGTCCTTGATCAGCGTCAACACCACGTCGTCGCAGGCGAACCGCGCAACGAGCGCCTTGGCGTGCTGCCACGGCACGTCGGGATCGAGAACGCCTTGCAGGATGCGCACCGGGCAGCCGGTCTCGATCATGCCGCCGAGCAAGAGATGCCGGCGGCC
>Ga0187769_10002359_pt1 | contig 11024 bp, 8 predicted proteins | sample 0116_SJ02_MP02_1_FD_133140 | JGI IMG/M metagenome (GOLD analysis project Ga0187769, IMG submission 133140) | Tropical peat soil microbial communities from peatlands in Department of Meta, Colombia - 0116_SJ02_MP02_10_MG | ecosystem: Environmental > Terrestrial > Soil > Wetlands > Peat | place... | reverse complement strand
TCGCCGGACGCCGCCAGTTGCGCATCCACGAGTTTCAAGACGGCGCGCACGAGGTCGTTCAGTTGCATGGGCTCGTACTGCGGCGTCGGCATCTTGGCAAAATCGCTGAAGCGGCCGATGATGGCCTTGAGGTTCGCGAGCTCCGCAAGGAGCGTGGCCGTGCTTTCGCGAAACACTTCTTCGAACTGGGCAGTATGCTCCCGCTTGGCGCGCTCCAGATTTTCCACCGTGATTTGCAAGGGAAACAGCGGATTCTTGAGCTCATGAGCCAGGCGGCGCGCCAGCTCGCGCCACGCGGCCACGCGCTCGGCCTGCACCAGGCGCTCGCGCTGATCAGAGAGCTCATCGGTCATCTGGTTGAAGGCGCGGGCCAGGTCGCCGATCTCATCGCGCGAATCCGTCTCCACTTGTACCTGCCAGTTGCCGCGAGCGACCTCCGCCGCGCCGGCGGCCAGCAGCTTCACGGGACGCGTGACGCGCGCCGTGGCCCAGGCGGCGAGCGCCAGTGCCAGCAATGCGCCCGCCGCGCCGACGTAGAGCCCGCCCTTGCGGATGGAGTGGGCGAGCGCGGCCAACTCGCGCCGGGAACTGCCGATGAGGAGCACGCCGAGGGGGCGGCCATTGCGGCCCTTGAGCGGGATGGCATGAAAGGTTTCCGCGCTGGCGGCGTCGGAAGTCCACTGAATTTCGGCGCTGGCCTCGCGGTTCTGCTGCCTTGCGGTTTCAATGAGCGGGGCCAATCGCTGCGCGTCAGCGGCGGACACACCCGTGAGCCACTGCGGCGAAAAGGTGGGGTCGAGATTGCGATAGAGCAACGCCCGCATACCAGAGGGCAACGCCAGCGACGCGAGAAAGGTCTGATCGAGGCGGCGCCCGGCCACCACATACAACTGGGCGTCGCCAGCCGTCGCCACACGAACGGCTTCGAGGGCGAGCGCGGACTCGTCGGGCAGCTCTTCCCGCCTCAGAAAAGCCGGCTGAGAATTCCAGTCCGCCTGCTCGGTAAGCCAGGTTTCCTTGTAGCCGAAGCGCGCCGGCGCTTGCGCGGACGAAACGATATCGCCGCCGGCGGCCACCAGCTCCAAGAAATCCAGGCCTTGAGCCTCGGCCACGTTCGCGGCGTCCGACACGTGGGCGGCAGCCTCGCCGCGATTGACGTCGATGGCGATGGCCACGGTCGCATCGGCTTTGGCAATGCGATCGGCCGCGGCCGCGATTTCGCCGCGACGACGCTCGAACTCCTTGGAAAACTGCTCGACCAGCGCGGCGGTGCGCTGCTCGTCCAGACGCCCGAAGGCGCGCTCGGCGGCGTTAGAAACGATCCAAACCACCACGCCGACGGCAGCCAGGATGGTCACCGCGAACACCAGCAGGAGACGCGTGCGGAACGTCACGGCGTCCTCGTTTCCAGCCAGACGTTGTCCAGGCGCCAGTCACCCCAGGGTTGGGGGTCCCAGTTCTTTATACGCGAACTCAATCCGTAAATCTCGGGAAGATCAAAGAGCGGGACCAACCGGAAATCTTCGAGCAGTTTGCGCTCGGCGGAGTAGGGCGCCTCCGAAGCTGCGGCCGCCGGCTGCGTGTCAGCACCGAGCAGCGCTCCCACCTCCACCAGCACCTGCGCGGGATCGAGCGTTCTCAGCGGAAACTTCAGGAGGCGCGCATCGGCGTGAATGCCAGGAATGGCTTGCAGCACGACGCCTGCCTCGCGGACATTCAACACGATGCGTTCGGCGATGGGATGCGCCAGGGGATCGGCGGGATCATAAGCCAGCGAGATCTTCGGTACTGGTTTCGGCAACGCGGCGACGAGCTGGCGGGCGCGATCCAGATCGCGAGCCACCGGAAACAGGAAGGCGTAGCCGCTCAACCAGGCGGGCAGGATAGCGCCGGTGGACTCGCCCTGCCGTTGCAGCAACACATTGTGGATGGCGTCCCGGTCCATGGAGAGAGCCACGGCCTCGCGCAGGCGCGCGTCGGCGGCGGTCGCACGACCACGCTCAAACAGCAGCGCCAGCAGATCAGAAGGCGCCGCGGTCCACATGCGGACAGCCTGCTGCGCGGAGCGCCGCACATCGCCGATCGGAATCTCGACCAAATCGGCCTTGCCGAGCTCCAGGTCGATGGCCTGATCGCGATATGGGCGGCCCAGGCGGACATCGACAAAGTCGACAAAGGGACGCCCGCCCCAGTAGGCTTCAAACGCTCCCAGCAACGCGCGCTTGCCGGGTTGCCATTCAGTGATGCGGAACGGGCCGGTGCCGATGGTCGCGCCGTCGGCGCCGCGCATCAGAATGGCGCCGCGCGCGCCGGCCAAGCGCACGGGCAGATCGGGCGTGGGAATCTCGGTTTGAAAGAGGAGAACGCTTTCGCCTAAGGCCGTCACGCTGGTCCAGTCCTTCAGACATGCGGCGACCGCCGCGGCCGTTACCGGAGACCCATCGTGGAACATGGCATGGGGCCGCAGATGGAATTCCCAGCGTTTATTGGCGGCGTCGTGCTGCCAGGAAATGGCCAGCGCGGGCTGGGGCTCGCCGCGAGCGTTCAGCCGCACCAGGCGATCGTAGACCAGCGGCACGAGGCGGAGCGGCCATTCGCCGGGATCGGTCAGAGTGAGCGAGTCGTGCAACTCCACCACCAGCGTTCCGCCGTAACGCGGGCGGGATTCGGCCGGCGCGCGCCAGGCGAGCGCGATCAGGCTAGCGGCTGCAAGGAATCGCCAGGCGAAACGCCGCATATCGGCCGCTTTTCAGATCGCGCGTAACCACCGCCGCCGCTCCGCGCTCGTTTGCCGACCACAAGGCGGTGACCGGGCCGGGAAACGAGACGGGATCTCCGGCGGGGCGCGGGACGCCGTCCGCCAACTCGTAAGCCTGTACCGAATCGGCAACCGTTCCGTCGCCCGTTCCCGTCGCGAGCAACAGCGTTCGCGGACCGCACTCAGTTTCGACAACAGCGAGGTCGCCGCCCCAACCGCTCCAGGATGCGCCGGGCTCGAACGCCGCATTGTACAGGTGCGTGCGGCCGTCGCTTCCCGCGAATACCCACTCGATGCGGCCGTGATCGTCGAGGCTCGCCGCGGAGAAAAAAGCCGGTGTGTGTCTTTGAAAGCCGTCCGGCAGAACGAAGTTCTCGAAATAGTTGCGCGTGGGATTGGATATGCCGCGGGTATTGGGGCCGAGCGGCCACAATCCTTCGTCGCGGCAGGTGATGCCCAGCCCGCCCGCGGCGTTGCCGCTGCACGTGATGCCGGGCAGATAGGCCTGGTAGACATCGCCCTGCACGAACAGGCGACCGCGAAGATCGCGCGGCAAGGAGCGCGTAACAGGCAAGGCTATGGAAAGCTTGCGCCGCCAGGCGCCGCTGGAATTCTCATAAACCGAGACGGATTCGGCATCGAGCACCATGAGACCGCGGTCCATGGGCGCGAAATCGAGAATGCCCGTGTCTTGTTCCAGCATGCGCTGCTTTTCGATCACGACCGCTGCCGTGCCCATGGTTTCCGCCGCCTTGGCCCGCTCCTCCATCACGACTTCTCGCGCGTCACCTTGCCGGATTTCGGCTACCCAAACCCACCCGCGCAGATTCTCCGAAAGCGTCACCACGATCGAGATACTCGACTGCGCGCCAGTTGCGATTCCCACCTTGTGCAGTTCGCGCTCGATGGCCTCCCGCGCGGCCGCTGCGTCGGACGGGCTCACGGCCGCGACACTGTTGAAAGAGAACACCACCGGCTCGCGCGTTTTGAGTGCCGCGGCGATTTTCTGTGCCAGCGCGTGGGCGGGTTCGTCGAAGCTTTGGGCCCGAGCCCTTAACGCCAACGAAATAAGGAGGATCAGAAGGAAGAATCTGGGGCGGGCGCCCACCATCGGGTTCGAGCGCCATCATAGCACACGCCCCCGGCCGGTCAGTTCTGTGCGTCGCGCGCCGCCGAATGCGCTCTTGCCGGCAACGCCCGGACCAGTAGCGTCAGGCAGAGCCGGGCGGCGAGGAACGCGATGGGGAATGCCGCAGCGATGACCGATCCCAGCACCAAGGTGTTCATCAGGTTTTCCATAAGTCCTCCTACTGCGCGCTGCCCGCGCTCATCCAGTTGGCGGCCGTCTCGGTCCCGCCGAAGATCCGGGTCACTTCGGCGTCGCGCTCACCATGCAACTCCACCACGTCGCCCACGGCCACGCGCGCGAACAGGTCCTCGACATCGCGATTGCGCATGCGGACGCAGCCGTGAGAAGCGTTGTGGCCGATGGACCGCGGATTGTTGGTTCCATGAATGCCATAACCCTTGCGGCTCAATCCCATCCAGCGTGTGCCGACGGGGTTGTTTTTGCCCGGGCCGACCACTTTCCGGTCGGGACCGTACCAGGTGGGATTGGAGATGCGTTGCACGATCGTAAAAGTTCCGCTCGGCGTGGGGCTGGACGGCGCGCCGACGGCGGTGGAATAAATCTTCACCACACGGCCGTCTTCCATCAAGGCCAGTTTGCGATCGGGAATACTCACCACGATGCGGCGCTCGGGCAACTGCTTTTCCTGGCAGAGCGCTTCCGCCGCGGCAACCAGCGCGATAGCCATTAGTGATTTCAGATTGCAGATTGTCTCCCGGTGCGGTTTCATTTTCGTTGTCCTCCGATGGCTCACGCCAGGGAGAAGAGCAAGGCGGGGACCGATCGCAATTTGCTGATTATATTGATGATGCAAGCTCAACCGGCGTGTCTCGGGAGACACGCGCGTGGAAGGGCGGACGCAAAGAGGCGGGCGGACGTTGTAACCCCAGGCAACCGCCCAACCCGTCTAAGCGGTTCGCCCAATTGTTCGTGCCGACTCCCCCGATTACTCTGGAAGCGGAGTACTCATGTTACGTGGCGTGATCATCTGTCCCGATCGAGAGTTGAGCGCGTCCCTGCGAAAGGTTCTCGAAAAGACCCAGCGGGTGGGAATCATCCGCACGCTGGAGGGCTACCCGGGAGACCTGGATCTGGTTCGTTTTCTGCGAGCTACGGCGCCGGAAGTGGTTTTCCTGAGTGTCGAGAATTCGCGGCCGGCGCTGGCGGTTGCCGCGAGCATCGAGGCTCACGTTCCGGGAACGCAGGTGGTCGCCATCGGCCGCACCGTCCAACGGGAGGCGCTGCTCGAGACCATGCGGGCCGGAATACGCGAGTTTCTGGGCCTGCCATTCGAGGCGGAGGCGGTAGACCAGATGGTGGCCCGGGTTAGCGAGATCGTCCAGCGCAAGCCGCCGGCCATCGAATCTACGGATCGGGTGCTGTCGTTTCTGCCTTCCAAGCCGGGGGTAGGGTGTTCCACCATCGCCTTGAACACGAGCATCATGCTGGCGCAGCTTCCGGACACGAAAACGCTGCTGGCGGACTTCGATTTGAACTGCGGCATGATCGCCTTCATGCTGCAAATGGACGCGACCCACTCGGTAGTCACGGCGGCGGAGAACGCACATCAAATGGACGAAACGCTCTGGCCCAAGCTGGTGGGAAGTTTCGGTGAGCTGGACGTCCTGCCGGCCGGCAAACTGGCGCCGGGACATCGCATCGATGGGCTGCAGATTGGCCATTTGATTGAATTCGCGCGCCGGCACTACCAGGCCATTTGCCTGGATCTATCGGGAATCCTGGAAAAGTATTCGGTGGAGCTGCTGCACGAGTCCAAGGAGATTTTCTTAGTCTGCACTCCGGAGGTCCCGAGCCTGCACCTGGCGCGGGAAAAACTGCACTTTCTGCGCAGCCTCGAGCTGGAGACGCGAGTGAAAGTGCTGCTCAACCGCGCGCAGCGGCGCAGCCTGATCCCGGTCTCGGAGGTTGAGAAAATTCTCAGCGTTCCGGTGTACATGAGTTTCCCCAACGATTACCTGGGCGTTCACCGGGCGCTTACGACGGGAAAGCACGTCAGCCCGGCTTCGGAACTGGGCGCTGGATTTGTGGCGCTTGCCGCGGCCATCCGCCATGGCGAACCGCCGAAGCCTCCCGCCAGGCAGGGGTTACTAGAGATGCTCCGGCCGCGCAAGAAGCCCGCGCCGGCCGGGCAGGAAAGCAGTTTACTGGCTTCTTAAAACCAGGAAACGCGTAACGGCTTCCTTCGGGCGCGGCTCAGCAGAGTCAGGCGTTGCTGCTGCCCCACTTCAGCAGGCTCGTGCAGGGCCGTGTCAGCGGGTCATCGTAATGATTGGGGCTGATGCGCAGCGCGTAGCCCAGCCGGCCGGTCTGCTGCGGCGCTATGTCCTTGGCGAATATCGCGGTTGTGCCGTTGCGCTCGACGACCGGGAGCACCATCACCTCGGTCTCTTCCAGGCTGCCGCTTGCGCCCACGCGGCCCATCACCAGCTCGACGCGCACATCCTCGGGATCGAGCCCCGCCAGATCGACGGTGGCGCGCACGGGCACGGTGATGCCGCTGGTCACCGGCCCCGACGGCGCCGGACCCGTCTCGACGAAGTGCACGCGATCCCACACTTCACGCACCTTGCCGCTCCACTTGACCCGCCGGCGGGCGCTCTCGAAGCGGCTCTGCACCTGGGCGGTAAACGCCAGGTGCGCCGGGGCATACAGCTCGTGATCGTACTCGCGCAACATGCGGCGCGCGTCGAACTCCGGACTGAGGTAGCGCAGCGACTGCTTCACGCGGCGCATCCATTCCTGGGTGCCGTGGTCGCGCCGCTCGTAGAACATGGGCACGATCTCGTTCTCCAGCAGGTAGTAGATCGCGCTGGCATGCATGTTTTCCTGCTCGTCGGAGTAAGGCTCGCGGTCGCCGATGGCCCAGCCGCCGGAATCCTCGTAGGCCTCGTCAAACCAGCCGTCCAGGATGCTCAGATTCAGCACGCCGTTGAGAGCGGCCTTCATGCCGCTGGTGCCGCAGGCTTCCTCACCGCGCCGCGGCGTATTGAGCCAGATGTCGCAGCTTTGCACCAGCTCGCGCGCCACCTTCATGTCGTAGTCTTCGATGAAGACGATGTGTTTCCACAGATCAGGGTCGCGCGAGTACTGCACCACGTCGCGGATCTGTGACTTGCCGGGATGATCCTTGGGGTGGGCCTTTCCGGCGATGATGATTTGCACCGGCCGGTCCTTATTGGTCAGGATGCGTTTCAGCCGTTCGGGATCGCGGAAGATCAGATTGGCGCGCTTGTAAGTGGCGAAGCGGCGCGCGAAGCCGATGGTGAGAACGCTCGGATCGAGCACTTCGGTCGAGTGGCGCAGCTCGCTGGAGGCGGCCTTGCGGCGGAAGGCGGAAGCGGTCTGGCGGTCGCGGACAAACGCAATCAGGCGGCGCTTGCGGCGGCGGTGCACCTCGAGCAGCTCTTCGTCCGGGATTTCGTCGATCAGTTCCCAGGTCTTCGAATCGGTGGTGTGATCGCGCCAGTCGGGTTCGAGATACTGGTCGTAGAGATCCGTGAGGTCGCTGTTAAGCCAGCTCGGCAGGTGCACGCCGTTGGTGATCGAAGTGAGCGGGACTTCCCAAATGGGCAGGTCGGGCCACAGATCGTGCCACATCTCCTGCGCGACGCGGCGATGCAGCCGGCTGACGGCGTTGCGGTAGGAAGAGGTTTTGACCGCCAGCACGGCCATGGAGAAGCGCTCTCCCATATCCGAGGGGTTGCGGCGCCCCAGTTCCATGAAATGCTGGAACTCGATGCCCGATTCGCGGCAGTAATCCTGGAAATAGTAATGCATCATGCCGGCGTCGAACAGATCGATGCCGGCGGGCACGGGCGTGTGCGTGGTGAAAACGTTGTTGGTGCGGGTGGCCTCGAGAGCTTCGTCAAAGGACAGCCGCTGCTCCTCCATCAGGGCGCGGATGCGCTCCACCGCCAGGAACGCGGAATGGCCCTCGTTCATGTGAAAAACGGTAGGCTCGAGATTCAACGCGCGCAGAGCGCGCAACCCGCCGATGCCCAGCACGATTTCCTGGCGGATGCGGGTATCCATGTCGCCGCCATAGAGCTGGTCGGTGATATCGCGGTCCTGCGGCGACGCGTTATCCGGAATGTTGGTGTCCAGCAGGTAGAGCTTGATGCGGCCCACGTCCATGCGCCAGACCTGGATCACCAGCGGGCCCGTAGGCAGCCTGACCGTCACCTTCAGATCCTCCCCGAAACCGTCCTTCACGGGCTGAATGGGAAGGGTGTAGAAATCGTTGTCGCTGTAGCGTTCCTGCTGCCAGCCATCGGCGTTCAGGACCTGGCGGAAATATCCCTGCTGATAGAGCAACCCCACGCCGATGAGCGGCAGGTTGAGATCACTGGCCGATTTCAGATGGTCGCCCGAGAGGATGCCCAGGCCCCCGGAATAGATGGGCAGGCACTCGCTGAGTCCATATTCTGCGGAAAAATAGGCGATGAGCTTGCCGCCGGGGGAGGTGCGACCATTCTGTATGTGCGCGTCGTAGCGCTGGCACGCCTGCGCATAGTGGGCCAGATAGCGGGGGTCGGCGGCGGCGCGCTCCAGCGCTTCCTGCGAGACCCGTCCCAGCATCATGACGGGGTTATAGCCGGATTCCTTCCAGAGCGCCGGATCGAGGCGACGGAACAGGGCGCGGATCGGCGGTTCCCAGCTCCAGAGCAGATTGTAAGCGAGTTCGCTCATGCGCGAGAGCGGGGCGGGAATGGCGGGCCGCACCAGAAACTCGCGCACGGGTCGTATGTGAAACGGCATCGTAATGCGCTTTCTCTATGATAAGCGTTCGGAGCCTCCGGCGGAGCATCTGCCACCAGATTTATGCGGTCCAAAGGCCATGCCCCCTCAATCGGACGGGGGGCAGGGGAACCAGCCGGCGCGCCGCAGGGGGGAGCATTCGAGAGCGCCGCGTTGTATAGTGAGGTTACCGTTGGCATTGCGTTTCTTGATTGTTCTCGGGTGTCTGGCGCTCACGGGCCGCGCACAGGCCGCGGCGCGAGTCCTGGAGGTGGACGTTGACTCCATCGTTCACCCGGTTACCGTGGAGATCGTGGGGCGGGCACTCGACCAGGCCGTGCACGAACACGACGATCTCGTCCTCATCCGCCTGAATACGCCGGGCGGGCTGATGGACGCCATGCGCGAGACCATTGAGAAGATCGTCGCCTCTCCCGTGCCCGTGGTGACTTACGTGGCACCCAGCGGAGGCCGCGCGGCTTCCGCCGGCTTCTTCCTGTTGGAGGCGGGCGATGTCGCAGCCATGGCGCCGGGCACCAATACCGGCGCCGCGCATCCGGTGATCATCGGCACGGAGATGGACCCGGTGATGAAACAGAAAGTCGAGAACGACGCCGCGGCTTCGCTGCGCAGCCTGACCGCCAAGCGCGGCCGGAACAGCGAATTGGCGCAAAAGGCCGTCCTCGAAAGCAAATCTTTCACTGAGAAGGAAGCGCTCGACAATCACCTGATCGAGCTGATTGCGAACAACGAGCAGGATCTGATGCGCCAGCTCGACGGCCGCGAAATCACGCGCTTCGACGGGCATAAGGAAACGCTGCACGTGGCGGGCGCCGAGATCGTGGCCTACGAAAAGAATCTGCGGCAGCGGGTGCTCTCGGCCATCAGCGATCCCAATATTGCGCTGATTCTGCTGGTGTTGGGCGCGCTGGGCATTTACGTGGAGTTTTCTACTCCGGGCGTCATCTTCCCCGGCGTAGCGGGGGCTATCCTGGTGCTGCTGGGCCTCACCGCGCTCTCCATGCTCCCCATTAACTGGCTGGGGGCGGCGCTGTTGATCCTGTCATTCGCGTTTTTCGTGCTGGAGGCCAAGTTCACGGCACATGGAGTGCTGGCGGCTGGAGGCGCCGTGGCCATGGTTCTGGGAGCGGTGATCCTCATCAACAGCCCGCTGCCGGAAATGCGCATTCATCTCTCGACGGCCATAGCCATCGCACTTCCCTTTGCCGCTATCACTGTGTTTCTGCTGTCGCTGGTGGTCCGCGCCCGCGCCGCCAAAGTCGTAACTGGAGCAGAGGGCATGATCGGAGAAGTCGGCGTGGCTGTCGGCGATCTCACGCCTAAAGGCCGCGTATTTGTGCGTGGGGAATATTGGAACGCGGCGGCGACAGCACCGGTCAAAACCGGCGAGACAGTGCGCGTGACCGCCGTCGACCACCTCAACCTGACCGTGGAACCGGTACAAAATCAATCGCGAGGCTGAATCATGTTCGATCTTCCAACGTTGGTATTCATCCTGATCATCGTTCTCTATGCGATCTCTTGCATCAAGATCCTCGCCGAGTACGAGCGAGGCGTTATCTTCACGCTGGGCCGCGTGCGCCGCAAACCCGCAGGGCCGGGCCTGATCCTGGTATTCGCGCCGGTCCAGCGCATAGTGCGGGTCTCGCTGCGCGTCGACACTCTGGAAGTGCCGGCGCAGGACGTCGTGACCCGCGACAACGTCACTGTCAAAGTAAACGCGGTGATTTATTTCCGTGTGATTGACCCAACACTGGCGATCATCGAGGTCTCTAACTTCCTCTACGCGACGTCCCAGCTAGCGCAAACCACCTTGCGCAGCGTGCTGGGCGAGGTAGAACTCGACGAGCTGCTGAGCCAGCGCGAAAAGCTCAACGTGCGGCTGCAAGCCATTCTCGATCAGCACACTTCGGCGTGGGGCGTGAAGGTGACCATGGTGGAAGTCAAGCAGGTCGATCTGGCCGAGCAGATGATTCGCGCCATCGCGCGCCAGGCCGAAGCCGAACGCGAGCGGCGAGCCAAGATCATTCACGCCGAGGGCGAATTTACAGCCGCGGACAAGCTCGCAGCGGCCGCGGAAGTGATCCAGAAGCAGCCGGCGGCCATCCAGTTGCGCTACTTGCAGACCCTGGTAGAAATCGGCACGGAAAAGAACACAACCATTGTTTTCCCGCTGCCAGTCGATATACTTTCTTCTTTAGGGCGCGCGCTGGATAGCCTGGGTGGAACGAAGTCTCCGGCAGCATAAATCGCGGCGCTCCTTCGAAATTCTATGAGTAAAACCGAAGGCGAGTACGAGCTGGTGCTGGGCAACCGGCAACTGCTCAGCGCATTCTTCATCATCGTGATTCTGTTTGG
>Ga0187769_10002356_pt1 | contig 11028 bp, 12 predicted proteins | sample 0116_SJ02_MP02_1_FD_133140 | JGI IMG/M metagenome (GOLD analysis project Ga0187769, IMG submission 133140) | Tropical peat soil microbial communities from peatlands in Department of Meta, Colombia - 0116_SJ02_MP02_10_MG | ecosystem: Environmental > Terrestrial > Soil > Wetlands > Peat | place... | reverse complement strand
GCTGTCGGGGCGACCAGGTCGGGCAGCTTCTGCCTGTCCAAACCGGCCATCTTCAGCAGCCCATCGTCGTATTTCACATGGTCGGGGTCTCGGTTGTCTGTGGCCCAGAGCGTAGTGGTGTTGTCCCAGGAACCAACGAAGGCGCCGGTCATCTTCATGACAATGTAGTCCTTGGGCTCTAGGAACTTGTGAGTCGCCCTGTAGAGGTCGGGGATGTTGTGCTTGATGTACAGTATGTGAGCGAGTTCGTCCTTTCCTGAATGCGTTGGCGCCCCCCCTGTCTTCCGAAGCCATGTGTACAGCTTGTCTATCCTGTAGCCCGAGATCGAAGGAAAACCGGCTGTCAGCCTGCGAATCTCGTCTCTCCCCCTAGTGTCCAGCCAGATTATGGCCCTGTGCAGCGGGTTGCCCTCGGAGTCCAGCGGGACAGTCCCGCTCCACTGGCCGGTGAAACCAATGCCTTTGATGTTGAATACGAGTCCCTGTGCGAGAACCTCGCGAAGGCCCTCACACACAGCCCCCCACCATTTTTCTGGGTCCTGCTCCGCCATACCGGACTCGCCCAGCTCGATGGGGTAGCGCTTCGTAGAAGTCGCCCTGACTTCTCCCCCAAGACTGAAAACGGCGACCTTGACTGACGATGTCCCCAGGTCCACCCCGACGAAGTCGGCGGAACTCTGCAAAAGATTCTCTCCTAGCTGTAAAGCCACTCCACTATGTTCTTCATGAAGAGCTCGACATCAGCCTTTGGCAGGGTCGAAGACAGGCCATAGATTGGCGCAAGAGGTGCGCTTTCGATCTTCCCCTTGGCGACTTCATCGGCGGAGAGCTTCAGGTCTCGGACAAACGACTCCTTGACACCTTCCTTGGTATGCCTCAAAGTGAGGTGGATGTGGAACGCTGGGGGATTCATCAGGCCGCTAAGCATCCACTTCTTCCTTGTCATTCCCTCCAGGACGAGATAGGGGTCGAACTTGTCAGAGGAGATTGCTATGACCCACAGGGGATTCCCAAGGACCTTCAGGCCGTCTATCTTCCCCACCTCCTTCCGGATGTAATCGCCCGTGTCGAGTATCTTCTTCGCCGACTCGAAGTATCCTTGGTCTCCCATCATCAACATCACGGCCCATGCCGCGGCGATCGGGAACCCTGGCCTGCTCCCGGCCATCGTAGGGGTGAAGTATATTCCCCCCTGCCAGTTCGTGGCTACGTACAGGTGGTGCTGGAAGAGCTCGCTGCCACGGTACAGTATGACTGAAGTGCCTTTGGGTCCGAAACCATACTTGTGAGTGTCCATCGAGACCGAAGTCACTCCCTCGCTGTGAAAGTTCGCCTCGGGGACTTCGTACCCCGCTCTCCTGGCCCACGGAGTGATGAAACCTCCGAGGCAGCCGTCGACATGGAGGCCTATGCCCTTTTCCTTGGCTACGTCCGAGAGAGCTTCTATGGGGTCGTACGTGCCGAAGGGATAGCAGGGGGCGGAACCGACCAGCGCAATCGTGTCAGGCGTAATCGCTTCCTTCACCTTCTCGACATCGACTTGGAAGTCCTCGTCGAGGTTTACGTACACGGGCTCGATTTCGAAATAGTCGCAGGCCTTCGAAAAGGCGACATGGGCGGATTTCGGTAGTATCACCCGAGGATGGGTTATGCCCTTCTTCTTCCTGTAGTAGTCCCTATATGCCTTCATCGCAAGAAGGATGCTTTCCGTCCCTCCCGAGCTAACGGAGCCCTTTACGTGCTCGTCGCCGTGCATGATAGACGAGCACATCGCAACTATCTCGCTGTCCAGCTTGACTACGCTGGGCCAGATGTCAACGTGCAGCGGGTTGCACTGCGAGTAGATTGAATGGACCTTCTCGAGGAAGGAGACGAGCTCATCTTCACCGTGGTAGACTGCTCCCGAGACTCTCCCCTCTTCCCAGCTCTTGTTCTCAGCCGATGCCATTTCAGATAGAATGGCGAGAATCTTCTCTTTCGCCAACCCCTTTTCCGGGAGCTTCCTGAATCCCTCGACAGAATTCTTATACGGTTTGAGGCTCTTCTCCATGTATCCCGCGATAAAATCCATCTCGGACATGGACGCCGTTATGTCGAAATCTCTTACTTAAACCGGCTATCAAATGCCGCGTCCCTAACAGGTTAGCCAACGAATGTGCTCTTCCTTTAATGCAACCGGGCAACGAATATGACGAGATGCCAAGATTCCCTTCAGACGAATGGGTCAGAGAGTATGCGAAGAAGCTGAATGAAAATCAGGCTTACAAAGAGGCTGGAAAGGCCTGGGAAGGAGACATCATTTTCGTAGTCGAGAAGGACGAGTCTTTTCCTAGAAACGCCTACATCTACCTCGACCTCTACCACGGGGAATGCAGGAGAGCTCAATACGCCGATTCTGTCGATCAGGTTCCGAAGGCGGTCTACGCCTACAAGGGCTCCTACTCGAATTGGCGCAGGCTCATCGACAACCAGATAGACCCGATACAGGGGCTGCTTACGGGGAAGTTCAGACTCGACGGATCATTGATGGAGATAATGAAATACATCCGTGCCGCAAAGGAGATGGTCAGCACGGCTACTGCAGTGCAAACCGAGTTCTAGCCAGCCTCGCCCTGACCACTATCCACAGCTTGGAGCAGGCCGAATACGTGGAAGCAGCATCTCCTGTTCGGTACTCTTGGCGATGCAGAGCGTACTTCTGACGGTCTCTTCCGCCTAGCGATGGCGCATTCCACGTCAGTTCTGTTGCTGATTCTGGGGAGGCACGCGACCCTCGCGTAGATCCCTCATCATTTGCTGGAACTGTTCCCTCGTGATTTCGCCCCTCGCGTATCTCTGGCGGAGAATGCGGGCGGGCGCATTCGCCTGCATCCTCGCCTTCCAGTAGTTCCTTCTCGACTGCCGGTACTGGAATCTGACCAAGAAGATGACCGCGAAGACCGCAAGGAAGATTACGAAGAACTCGCCAAAGAAGTAATGGCCGTTTGCCGCCAGGAGGAGGAAAATCACGAATGCAATAACCAATCCGAGCGGCAGGGCGAGCAACCATCCTAGCGCCCTGCTCGATGGCTTGGGCTCAACAGTTTCCATTGTCAAAGCCTCCGCTCACAGGAATGGTATTTCAATTCGTCACCCCGATGCTAGCGCAACCTAGAAGGCGCTGGTGTCGCATAGGTTGATTTCATGCCAAGAGCGCGCGGTCGCAGTTTTGCGTCCCATTGAGGAAACGAGCAGAAACGTTCGCACTAATCCAGACGACTCGGTTCAAGGCCATGTCGAACGCATAGCATAAGAATGCTCATTCCCCGGTCCAAGTCATGACGGCCTGGAAACTCTCCTCTCCGAGCAAGTACGTGCACTCCGCGATTAGGGAAGATGATGACCTGGCCGATGAGTTGAGGAAAGCTGGCAAGGAGGTCATCAAGCTCAGCAGTGGTGATCCTCCGGTCTACTTTCCCACCCCCAAGTATGTCATCGATGCCTATGTTGAAGCGCTGAGGAACGGCAAGACCTCGTATTCGAGATCCCAGGGCGTCCCTGATCTCGTCAACGCGATCATCGACCGCTACAGGAACCGGTATGGGATTGAGCTCAAGGAACAGGACGTCTTGGTCACGAGCGGTGTTGCCGAGGCTCTCACCTTCCTCAACAGCGCTCTGATTGATGCTGGCGATGCAGCAGTGATCCTCACGCCCTACTACACACAGTATCCGGTCGCTATCAGGATGTTCGGTGGCAAGTTCCTGCTAGGCAGCTATGACGAGGAAAATGGATGGGACATAGACTTGGACGAGCTCGCCAGGATTCTCAAGGGGCGAAGGCGGAAACCGAAATACATGCTGATCACAAATCCGAACAACCCGACCGGAACGGTGCTTTCGAGACGGGCACTCGAGGAGGTCGTGAAAATCGCAAACGAGCATCGCATCCTGCTCATAAGCGACGAGATTTATGACGAGATCGTGTTCGAGGGTGCCAACCTCGTCAGCATTGGCGAGCTCGCAAAAGGAGTGCCACACGTAATCCTCAACGGTGCCTCAAAGGCGTTCGACGCCACCGGATTCCGAATAGGGTACGCCATCGTGCCGGGGCACGACGCCCTCTCAGAGGAGCTCAAGCATAAGCTCGCAGACTATTGCCGCGTGAGACTATGCGCGAACACCCCGGCCCAGTACGCGCTGGCTGCAGCGATGAACAACAGGATGGAGCACGAGAAGGCGGTCGTTGAAATGGTGGGAGCGATCCAGCAAAGGGTCGAGTCTGCAATGAAGTTGCTTGCCGAGAACCCCTACCTCACGACAGTCAGGCCCAGAGGCGCTTTCTACATTTTCCCGAGAATAGATATGCACTCCCTGAAATTCAGAGACGATAAAGAGTTCGTGGAGTCTCTTCTCAAGGAAAAATACGTGCAGACTACAAGGGGCTCTGGTTTCGGTGCTCCAAGTCACTTCAGGATCGTGTCGCTCGCCCCATCGAACATCATCCGCGAGTCCATCGAGCGAGTGAACGACCTCTGCAAAGAGCACTCGAAGTCGCGCCAATAAGAACAACGCAGTAGCGAAAAAAGGTGCGGTCGCCTGTTCGCGAAACTAATTCGAGTTCGAATCCCACGAGGGATGCGAGAATATGAGAGTCGGGCTCAAATCCGCGAAGTCACGGGGCGAGCGGCAACTGGTCTCATCTTCGTCCTTTTACCGAACATATCCCTAACTTGATCTTCCGTCATGGCGACCACGATGGTCGTCGCCTTGCCTTCCCAACTGCTGTCGACCTCCAGTAACTTGATTTCAGGAGTCAATCTGCGCGAGATACCACCGAACTCCGGCAAGCTGATTTCACCCATGAGAAAGGTCACTGGGAAGTTTTCAGAAATGTCCTCGACAAACAATTGTTTTCCGGTTTTCTTGTTTCTGAAAAGATCCATCTCCTCATCCTTTCCTTGGAATTCCCAACCTTGGCTTTCCAGGAACTCGCGAACTCTGGAAGAGGTCGCCGCTATCTTGAATACGTTCTCTACTTCCAAGGTCTGCGCCTCTTTATGCCTCCTCTTTGTATACCTTCCCGCCATGCAATAGGTGCTCTCCTCCAGAGCCGCACCCTTGGAGTTTGGGAGCACGCGGTCGCTGGTTCTCGAACTTGATTGAGTTCGTCCCTCGGTGGAACTTGCGGGTTAACCTGTTAAGGAGGCGCCCCAATGAAGTGTCCAATCAAGAAGCCAGCCACGCCCGCGCCCAGCCCGATGATGGCCATTTGGACTCCGCTCCTCCACAGGGAACCGACCGTGGTCCTCGCTTCGTAGTACCCTATGAAGAACAGAACGGCACCACTGAGGACGACTGAGCCTACAGCGCTTGCGAAAACATCTCCTCCCCGTAGCAGGTACGGGATGAGCGGTATGAACGAACCAACAATCGTTGATCCGAGCACGATTAGGAAGCTCCTGCGAGGTTCTGACTCGCCAACGGGTTCGAGATGCAGCTCATAGGACATCATGAATTCCAACCACGCTTTGGGATTGTTCACTATGACATCGGTGGCTCGTTCGAGCATCTTGTCGGAGTAGCCCCAATTCCGGAACACTTCTCTCACCTCTTCCTTCTCCACTTTTGGCACATTCTTGATTTCATACTGCTCGTTCTCGAGTTCCTTCATGTACTGCTTCCTTCTTGCGAGGGTCGAGGTGTACGCGACTGCTCCCATCGAAACAGATTCCGCTCCAAGCGCCGCGAATGCAGCCACGTAGATCAGTGTCAGGTTGCTGGTCGCGGCCGAGAGCCCGAGCAGAATCCCGAGGACGTTGACGAGGCCATCCTGGCTTCCTAGTATGAAGTTTGATAGCAGGCTACCTGACCTGTGCTTCTCAGTGGCCTTCGCGCCTTTCAAGGTCCCTTACTCTTCTTCCTCATCTCCGTCGAGTTGGCGGGAATGTTATCAACCTGTGCATTTATGCAGGAACATCCGTTGCTCCGAAGAAGGTGAAGCGACCTGCGCGTTCACGCTCAGACACAAGATGCAAACCCGAAGGATAGTAGTGCGGCCGTCGGGAGTGCTGCCTTGGGTCCGGATCGCTTCCATGCGTCCTGCTTGACGAAGTGAGCATTATGACGCACCATCGGGACGTTTCAGGGGAAGATACGAGACCGGGCTTGTACTATGACTCATCCGGCCTGTTAATATCATAACGCTTTTCTGTAATGCTGGGGCTTTACCGCACATGAACCAAAACAGCGCCCACCCAAGGGAAATCGTGATGTCGTACATAGAGGCCCTGGACAACCAAAAGTATGAGGAAGCCGCGGGTCTGCTGCATGAAGACGTTCGGATTAGAGGTCCTGCGGGGGAGACTTTCGGCAAGCCCGTCGACTTTGTCGAGATGCTACGTCGGTACAGGGGAAGGTATGACATAAGGAAGGTGTTTGACGACGGAGCCGACGTGTGTGTCCTCTATTATCTGAAGACTGCCGAAGTGACGGTTTACATGTCCTCTTGGTACCAGGTGAAAGAAGGGAAGATTGTTTCGATTCAGACTATCTTCGACCCTCGAGCATTTGGCCAACCCGCGGTGAGCGAACCCAGCCAGGACGTTGCTCGATGAAGGCCGTCAGGATGCACACGCGCTCGGGCCCAGAAGCACTGGTCTACGAGGACGTGCCCACGCCTGAGATCGGGCCGGGGGAAGTGCTGATCAAGGTCCGTGCTGCTGGCGTGACCCCGACCGAGTTCACATGGAATTCCACGTTCACCACCGAGGACAAGAAGAGCAGGCTGCCCATCATCCCGGCATTCGAAGTCGCCGGGATTGTGGAATTGGTGGGTTCCCAGGCTTCGAATTTGGCCAAAGGTGACGCAGTCTACGGCCTGTTGGACTTCTGGCGAGATGGCGCGGCCGCAGAATACGTCGCTGCTCGAGCGTCTGACCTCGCTCCAAAACCGAAGTCTCTGTCTTTCACTTACGCAGCCGCAGTACCGCTGTCGGGGTTGACAGCATGGCAATCCCTCTTCGACTACGCCAACCTGGCAGCAGGCGAGACCGTCCTCGTGCACGGCGCGGGTGGTGGGGTAGGGACCTTCGCGGTTCAACTCGCGCATTGGCGCGGGGCGAATGTCCTTGCCACATGCTCAAAGGAAAAGGCAGATCTCGTTAGGAGCCTCGGGGCCGACAGAGTCATCGACTACTCTAGCGTGCGGTTTCAGGACGAACTTGGCGGCCTAGATGCGGTGCTCGACACCGTTGGCGGGGAGGTGCTAGAGAACTCGTGGAGCATCCTCCGCCCAGGAGGTTCCCTGGTCACCATCGTCGGGGATGCCCCCGAAGATACGACGGCCAGGTACGGCGTGAGAGGATTCTCGATTCTCGTCGAGCCAAACAGGAAGGAGCTGGTCGAAATCGCTGGACTGATCGACGCCGGCGAAGTCAAACCTGTGGTTGACGCGGTGTTTCCCCTATCGCGCGCACGAGAGGCGTACGAAAGGGGATTGAGGGGACACAACCGTGGAAAGCTTGTCCTGAAGGTTGGAAATGAGGACGAATAGGGGAAGTCTCGAGTAGCGCTATCAGATTCGGGTCGGATGTCTCAGGGGTCAAGCATCACAAGCTTAACAGGAATGGCCAACCAGCCAGGGGGGAGGCAATGACGATGTCTAGAGCTGAACGCGAGTTTCATCGCAAGATCGCTGCCGACTGTTTTAACAAGGCATGGGACTACTTAGACATGACGACCAGGGGCCCTGCTGCAGTGCGGGAAATGCTCCTTCTCGCTCACACATCCAGGTATCACTGGGGCCTAGTTGGAACGCCCAAGAATAAGGCGGTCGGAGACTGGCAGCTCTCTAGGATTTACGCCGCGCTCGGGCAGGCAGATTTAGCGCTCCTCTTCGCCAAGTCTTCTTTGTCCATCTCCGAAAGGAACGGACTTGCGGAGATCATCCCGTCTGCGTACGAGGGTGTTGCGAGGGCCTTTGCGACCGCCAAAGACTCGAAGCAGGCGAGAGAATATCTTGCAAAGGCGCGCAGGAAGCTCAACAAGCTGGCCCTTGAGAGTGAGGACAGAGAGATTTACGTCGGGCAGATTGATGACACTCAGCTCCTGATAGACCGGCTTTAGGCCGGACCGCACATCTCGTCCTGTGCAAGGTTCATCCCTCTTGCGCCGGGGGCGCCTCATCTGAGTCGTCTGAAAATCCATTAAAGCAAGCAGAGACTGTAATCCATCGGTATCCGTACGCCTCTAGTCCCCTTCAGCTCCAAGATCCGACGGCGGGATTCCTCTCCCTCCCCGGACAGTCTGGCCGCAAGCGCCTTCCAGTCTTCGAAAATCTGTTCGGTGGTGAACCTCTGCTGTCGCCTTATGCCAAACGACTCCATAGCCTTTGCGCTCTCGAGTACCTCTTCTTCTCCTGCCCAGTAGTACACCCACTTCGACCCGGGGAGGTGGTCGATGGCGACAATGTCGGGCGCCAAGGAGCGGGCGTGCTCAAGAGCTTGGCGTGGATTCTCCATCTGGTGCATGCAGAACTCGAAGTAGACAACGTCGCCTCTCAGGTCGACGGTCTCGAACTTTCGGGGGACGTACCGCATGGCTATCCCCGCCCACTTCGCTCTGGACTCGGTGCGAAACCTTTGTAGCGACTCCACGTCACGATCTATTGCCACCACTCGAGCAACCCCGCTGGTTGGGTCCAGAAGCAGGCCCCCGCCCGCTCCGACGCACAACGCTGACTTACCCTTGAAGTCATAGAACTTTGTTAGGTTGGCCGTCAGCCTGCTCCGGTCGACTACCATCGGCATGCTACGAATTGGTCCGGTTATACGGGTGAAGAACCGTATCTTCCGAGCCCATCCACGCGGTTTATTTTGCTTCCGACGAGGACGCCTTATCCCGGCTCGGCTACCTAACAGGCGGTCAGAATCGAGGGTAGTCGAGACCGACCTGGGGATTGTGTGAATCCTGATTCTTCCCGATTCTTCAGATAACGGGGGATACGAAACCCGATCTGGCAGAACCCGGATAGGATTCCTACTCCTTCTGCATCCAATTAATCAGCTTCTAGAGTCGAACGAATGTTTATTCTAGGCCCCGAGCGATCCAGTCAACCCACACGTATTCGTTATACGCCCAGGGTCGTCTAAGGTCCAAACTTAATCTGCGGGCGAACGGGCTCGTGCGGGATGGAACCCCAGCATATCAAGGCCAAGCTAGGCGACGTCAGCCGAAAGGTGGTCATCTCAGGCGACCCTGCAAGGGTGGCCCAGCTCTCGACTCTCCTAGTGCATCCAAGGCTGGTGAACGAGAACAGGGGGTTCCTGACCTATACCGGCGAATACGAGGGCGAGGAACTCACCGTCGCCTGTCATGGAATTGGCGGCCCCTCGGCAGCGATTGTCGTGGAGGAGCTCATAATGCTCGGAGCGAAGGCAATCGTTAGACTTGGGAGCTGTGGTGGGCTGTCGAGACCAATGAGGGTTGGAGACCTAGTGATCGCAACCGGGGCCGGATACTCTGGCGGGACACTCGACTCCTACCTAGGCAAGAAAATCACGCCCAAACCCGACGGCGGGCTCACAGCGCTGCTCGCTGATTCGGCCGAGAAACAGGAGCTCAAGTTCTACATGGGGCGGGTCTTTTCCTCCGATGCGTTCTATGCCGAAGGCCCAGACTTTGCCAGTCGACTGACAAAGAAGGGCTACATCGCCATCGAAATGGAGTGCGCCACACTTTTTGGCCTGGGAAAGCTCAGGAGAGTGAAAACGGCTTCCGTGCTGCTGGTGAGTGACAACGCCACCGAGGGGGCTCCGATTGTCGATGCCGATACCCTTCGCCAATACGCGATGAGATCGGGGGCAATGGTCTTCGCGAGCCTACGCAAGTTCAGGGCCTAGTTGGCATCAATTCAACGTCGAAGCCGGTTCAGCATTGTTCCGTGCCGACTAAATAGGTCGAGGGACTCACCCCTATTGTGAAGGCCGTAGTATTCGATGGGGCTCTGGCGTGCCGGGACGTCCCCACCCCTCAAGACAAAGGCTGGGTTATACTCACGGTGAGGAGGGCCGGCATTTGTGGAACGGACCTGGCGATAGCGTCCGGGCACCTCCGGGCCAATGTACCCCTTGTCTTGGGCCACGAGATCTTCGGAACAGTCTCGAGCGTCCCCGAGGGAAGCCGGGACCTCCTTGGGAAGAGGGCGGTCACTGAGATCAATGTCACCTGCGGTACGTGCGCCTATTGCAGGATGGGTCTCAGCACCCACTGTGCCGGCATAGAGACCCTCGGGATTTCCAGGGACGGCGGGTTTGCGGAGTACGTTGCCACTCCGGTGAAGAACGTTCACTTGGTCCCCGACTCGATAGGGGACGAAGAAGCGCTCTTCGTCGAGCCGATCGCCGCAAGCGTCCAGCTCACCAAAGTGAGCCCGCCCGTCCCCGGGTCAACTTGGGCCGTAGTCGGCACTGGGAGGATGGGCCTGCTGGTCCTCCAAGTGCTCAAACTGCACAGCCCACGCATCCTGGTTGCCATAGGCCACGAGGGGATGAAGCTGGAAATGGCCCGCCGGCTAGGCGTTACGGTCTTCACCACAGTAGAGGCGTCAAGAGCCCTGGAGCTCACAGGAGGGGTCAAGTTCGATAACGTCGTCGAGGCAACCGGAATGCCCGAGGGTCTTTCACTGGCAATGGAGCTGGTCAGGCCCAGGGGGATTATACATCTGAAGAGCACCCACGGTCTCCCCGTCCAGTTCGAAGCTACGAAAGTGGCGGTGGACGAACTCAGGATCCAGGGGTCGAGGTGCGGCCCCTTCAACGAGGCCATTGCGCTCCTCGAGCGTCATCAGGTGCGGGTCGGAGACATGGTGACGCACAGGTTCCCGTTGGAGAGGTGCGAGGAAGCGTTCGGGACAGCGGTCTCGAAATCGGCCATAAAGGTCGTCTTCGAAATCTGCTGATTGGGCGGTGTTCCTACTCAGGGGGGATCTCTTTGTATGTTGCTGCGAGGTCGATGCCCTTGCGAGCTAGGTACCGCTTTCTCAGGGTGT
>Ga0187769_10002355_pt1 | contig 11031 bp, 7 predicted proteins | sample 0116_SJ02_MP02_1_FD_133140 | JGI IMG/M metagenome (GOLD analysis project Ga0187769, IMG submission 133140) | Tropical peat soil microbial communities from peatlands in Department of Meta, Colombia - 0116_SJ02_MP02_10_MG | ecosystem: Environmental > Terrestrial > Soil > Wetlands > Peat | place... | reverse complement strand
GCCTTGAGTGGACCCTGCACCGGGGTGAAACCGATCCCGTCCTCGGCTGGTACTCCGGCGGCCTGGGGCAGCGCATACCCGCATTTACCCTGATCGGCTGCGGGCGTTCCGTTCCGGGCATCCCCCTGACCACAAGGCTGGAGTTCTTCGACATCGCTAAGGCGGAACTGCCTGCCGTCCTGCGTTCAGCTGTATCACGGCACTTCTCAGATGTCCCTGATACGTGAGGCACCGGCCATATAAGAGGAGAACCGATGAGCAAGCAGGCGCTGGGGTGTATCAGGACCCAGCAGTCGCGGGTCATCTATAGGAAGTGTTGCGTATTACGCCCGCGTCCAACTTCTCGTCGGCGCACTAGGAGAACGGCTTTAGCTATGACATTCGGGGTTGGTCGCCGCGGGAAAACAGGGCGGCTGCGGAAACTACGCGCACCTGCGTCCGGGCGCAGGGTGGGGGGAACCGGGTGGACTTCTCGCTGAGCGCCGAACAGCGTGAGCTGAAGGAGGCGGCGGTCGCCTTCGCCCGTGCACAGCTGAACCAGGATCTGGCGAAACATGAGGAGTCGGGAGAGTTCCCGCTGGAGGCATGGCAAGCCTGTGCCCGGTTCGGTATCCAAGGCCTGCCGGTCCCCGCTGAGCTGGGCGGCGGGGGCAGCGACATCCTCACGACGGTCCTGGTCATGGAGGCTTTGGGATACGGCTGTCACGACAACGGGCTGATCTTCTCGCTCAACGCGCAGATGTGGAGCCTGGAGCTGCCGCTGGTGAAGTTCGGCACGTCGGCACAGCAACAGGCCTACCTACCCGGGCTGGTGTCGGGGGACCTCATCGGCGTGCACGCGATGACCGAGCCCGATTCCGGCTCCGACGCGTTCAGCATGCGGACCCGCGTTGAGCGCGCGGGGGATCACTACCTTCTCAACGGGACCAAGCTGTACATCACCAATGCCCCCGTCGCAGACGTGGTGCTGGTCTTCGCCTCGCACCCCGGTCGGTCCAGGCCGACCGACATCTCCGCGTTCCTTGTCGAGAAGGGGACCCCTGGGCTTACCGTGAGCCGTAGCCTGGAGAAGATGGGCCTGCGGACCTCGCCGATGGGCGAAGTCGTACTGGCCGACTGCCGCGTCCCGGCGGACCAGCGCCTGGGTCCGGAGGGAGCGGGGATGTCCATCTTCACCGCATCGATGGGATGGGAGCGGAGCTGCATCCTGGCTAGTGCCCTGGGCACCATGCAGCGTCAGCTCGAGACGTGCGTGAAGTACGCGCGGGAGCGGAAGCAGTTCGGGCAGGCCATCGGGAAATTCCAGAGCGTGGCCAGCAAGGTGGCCGACATGTACCTGCGGCTGGAGGCTGCCCGGCTGCTGGTCTACAAGGCCGCGTGGCTGGCCCAGCAGGGCAAGCCTGCCCTGGCCGAAGCGGCCGCCGCCAAGCTGTTCACCAGCGAGGCGTGGGTCCAGTCCAGCCTGGACGCGATCCAGATCCACGGCGCCTACGGCTACATGAAGGAAGCCGGGATCGAGCGCGACCTGCGGGACGCGGTGGCCGGCACCATCTACTCGGGAACCTCGGAGATCCAGCGCGTCATCTTGTCCCGGATGCTGGGCCTGTGAGCCAGCGTTTGCGACGGTGACCGGCTAGGAGAGGAAATGGCATATCTGGTACAGCGCCTGCTGACGGACATCACAACGGCCCAGGGTCGCGGCCATGGGTGAGGCGGCGACCAAGGCGGCAGGCCCCCCGCGCGGACGGCGGCTGGACAGGGCTGGTCGGCTGCGGACGGTCTCCAAGGAGCGTCTGCTACGCAACGCGGTGGGCGCAGCCAACTGGCTGGCGGTGGCGCCGCTGACCGCGCGCCTGCCCGCCAGCCTCGCCTACCGTGTGGCCTGCTGGCAGGGGGACTGGGGTTTCCGGCACCGGGCCGGTAAGCGCTCGGAGATGGTGCGTAACCTCCGCCGGGTGCTCGGTGACGAGCTCGGCCCCGAAGAAGCTGAGCGCCTGACCCGGGAGGCCTTCCGGCTGATTTCTTGTAGCGTCATCGACTTGATGCGGCTGCGGGGCCGGGCCCGGCCTCTGGCGAAACTGGTTGAGATCCGCGGCCGCGAGCACCTCGAAGCCGCGCTGGCCGGGGGCAAGGGAGCCATCCTCTGCAGCGCCCACTTCGGTTCGGCCACCAGCGCCTTTTCCCTGCTGCATGCCGGCGGGTTCCCGCTCACCACGATCGGGCGCTCGCCCGCCAACCAAACGCCTGGTATGTCGTCCGCTGAAAGGCGGCTCTGGGAGTTCGTCTACGTCAGGCGCGTGCGGCGCCATCGGCAGCGGCCGAGGATCGAGCCCCTGCCGGGCCGGGTTCAGGCCGCGGCGCAGGCCGCAACCGCGCTTCGCGCCAATGAGGTGGTGACGATCTCGAGCGACGCCCCGCCACTAGACGCTGACCGGACCCGCGCGGTCGAAGTGACCCTCCTCGGTCGGCAGGCCAGACTCCTGCCTGGAGTCGTGACCCTCGCCAGGCTGACCGGTGCCCCAGTCCTCATGATTTTCATGCACCGCCTGGCCGACTACCGCCACCAGGTGCTGGAAATCTCGCCGCCAGTGCCGATGGAAGGCGAGACGGCAACGGCGTTCGGGCGCTGCGTGGCCGCGATGGATGCCGCCATCAGGAAAAACCCGGCCCACTGGGCCTACTGGGCCAGCACGGAAGGCCTGGCCAGCTTGGGACTACTCCCGTCGGCCGGGACGGCCACCGTCAGCCCTCAGCCCGCCGTCGGCGAGTCGGCGGCGCTCCTCCAGCACCGGCGCGCTTTATCTCGGACCACCAAGCCGGTCACCGCGGCCAGCGTGGGGAGTCATGGCCCCAGCACTGCCATTCAGAGCGATGGGCGGACTATCATCACAGCCTCTCGAAGGTATGTTATAGTTAGCCATAATGACCTGGGGGTTCAGATCACATGAAACCGGACTATGTCGCCAAGGCGAGGATACCAAAACGGCTTATCAAGTTGGCATATTTCTGCATGAATCACGTGAAGAGAGCGCCAGACCGCATATTCGATCGCTTGTTCGGCGTGTCGACATTCGAATCCGTTTCGCAGGACAGCTTCGTTGTTATCGAGGGCAGCTCCGTTTTCAACGGTCGAGAAAATTTTCCTTACGATGGGTCCCAATGGTTTCCCATACGAAAAGCGCTTAAACATCTTTCGCCGGGATCCACTGATGTATTCATAGATTGTGGTTCAGGCAAGGGGAAAGTTCTCCTGATCGCCGGACGGCTGCCTTTCCGGCGTGTCGTCGGAGTTGAGATTGACGCGAATCTCTCTGAATGCGCCCGACGTAATATAAAGCAGGCTAGGCCGCGGTTGCGGGCCCAGCAGGTGGATTGCATCAATGCTAGCGCCTTGGATTGGCCTATACCTGACGAAACTTCTATAGTCTTTATGTACAACCCGTTTATAGGCCAAACTTTCCAGTCACTGATAGGCCGAATTATCGAATCGTATGATCGCGCGCCGCGGACTCTTCACATTGTCTATTCCTTTCCTTGGGAACATGCCTGGCTTCTGTCCACTGGTCGCGTGGTTGTCGATAATGTGAGCCCCGGCAATTGGTTGGTACGACCTCGCTGGTGGAAGACCGGACACGTGATCATAAGCTACCGAGTGGTTGGGGCTTCTGACACTCCCCACAGCCAAATCCGGCCGAGTAAAGCAATCGGGTACTGGAACAGCCCCGATGCTCACTCCTTTACCGTGAGCGTGCCAGGCCTAGGCACAATACGCTCGCGTTCCTGAATTGCTGGGGTGAATGCCCAGATTTATAGCGCTCGCATGAACTCCAACAGTTCTTTGCCGCTATCGCTTTGGTGAGGCAGTCATCCGCGCGCTCCACTGTCCAACCGCCGGTCATCCACCCAGGTGAGCCGAAGCTCCGAGGTGTACCTGTTTCCTTGGTGATCAGTCAGCCACAGGTCGTCGTGCGTGGGCAGCATCTCGACGACGGTGATCGTCTTATCCGTCAGCCGCTCGTCTGCGTTCGTCCGCCGGACCATCTTGGCCAGGGCATTGACGTAGATCGGGCTGGTGAAGTCGACGTAGACTGGCTTCTTCCCCGCGTTGGATTTCACGAATACGTACCGCGGTATCCCCAGCGTCGCAGCCCATTCGCGCGTCAAGACGAACCTCGCCGCCTCGTCCTTCTCGGCCGCGAAGTCCAAGTCAGCCGGGTTGAACCGCCAGCTCTCCCGGGAGACGACCAGGTGGTCAATCTTGACTCGCGGCATGTGCGGCCGGTCGGCAAAGAGCCGGAACCGGCTGGCGACCATACTTGTGAGAATTTCCGCGTACAGATCAAGCAGCTCGAACACCTCGCCGCCAGGAAGCCGGACCATGACTGTGCCCTCGATCTCCACGACCTCGACATCACGGCTGAGGACGAGCCCGGGGCGATCGGCGGCCACGGTGTGGTGGGTGACTTCGACCAGGAAGTCGCGGTCGCGGATCAGCCCTGAATGAGCGCGCACTGTGAGCTCGGGCGGACTCTCCTTCGGCAGCACCATAAGCAAGCGGGGCTCGGGAAAGTCCTCGTCCACAAGGGATATGAGGTCTGCCTTGTCGGGGTGCTGGGTCACGAACATGTTGGTGCCCATCGTGTTGATCGCCATATGCACCTCGCCCAGCACGAGCGTGAAGTCGCCGTTGTGCAGCGCATTGAGGTCGGTGGCTGACACCATCACGTCGGGGCAGAAATACCGGGCCTCGGGCCAACCGAGCCCGGGCGCCGCGAAAGCTTCGTCTACCAGCGGCAGCAGGTCATCGTAGCGGTAGCACACCTCGCGCGTGCCGGCGGGACCGGGGACGATCGCGGCCCACTTTTTCGTAAACTCCTGGTCGATCTGCCTCGTCGACGCTTCGATCGACCGGTACAACGGACGCAGCGACGCGAACCAGATCGTGGACACGTCGACCGGTCCGCCGTGCTTGGCGACCGCTTTCCTGTATACGTCGCGCAGCGTAAGGCGTGCCTCTTCGCCGAGCCGCGAGCAGTACCAGCGTGCTGCCCGGCTCAGCAACGTCAGCGGGCGGCGCATGGCGGCAGCCAGGTCCTCACCGAGCACGATGCCGATGTCGCGTGAGCTGTCGTGGTACACCAGGGTTCGGGCACCGTAAGTGCGTCCCTCGTTACGAGTCGATGCGGCACCCGTGATGCGCTCGAACAACTCGTCCATTGAGGTAAGGGCAGCTGCGAGTGTGCCCGCGTTGGTGCTGTCCTGCACCCGGTCACGTGCCGCCTCCAGCGAGTCCAGCCACTGAAGTGCTTGGTTACGCGCATTCTCGTCGCCCACGCCATCAAGGAAGCGGCGTAGGTCCCGCTCGGGCCACGGGTTGACGGGCAGTTCCAGCTTCCAGGAGATCCAGCGCCGCCCTTGCAGGGCCTGCAGGATCTCCAGGACCACAGGCAGGTCCAGGTTTGCGCGGATTGCGATGTCGTGAGTTCGCATCGTTCCGTCACATGCGCGAAGCACGGCCACCTGCTCGGGGGAGAGCATCACCCGACACCCGACGGGTTCGACGAGTACGTTGCCGTCGAGCTTGATGAATGACAGGCGGCGCGGCATAAGCCACTCGGACATGCCGGGAACCTTCTCGATCACCTCGGCGAGCCGGTCGATCGCCCATGCCTCGAAGTAGACCTCACTGCTGCGCAGCAATCGCTCCCCAGGTGCGAACCGCGTTCGTACGCAGTCGCCCAGCTTGCCCCACCCAGAAGGCCCGAAGAAGCCGATCGTGTCGTTCTTGACGCAGTACCGCTGCCAGTAGCTGGCGATCAATTCTTCCCGCTGGCGCTGCCTGAAGTTCCTCTTGTCTTTCGCCGGGTCCCACCGCAGGAAAGGGCGGATCGCGCTGTCCATCAGCCGGTGGTTCTGCCACGCCACCGCCCGAAGGAAGTCGTCCTGCGAGGCAATCGACTGCAGCTCGATGGCCAGGTCGACGGTCGCCTCGCAAAACTCCTCGCGGAACGCTTGCCACGCCTCGGATTCCCGGTCGGCGTTGGTCAAGGAGTCAGCCTTACGTGCCAGCCCCTCGCTGGACAGGCGCAGGACACCGCTTGCCGGGAACCCCGAGCCCCGCACCAGAACCTGTGGCCACCAGCGCCAGTTGTCCATGTCTGTCTGCATATCGCTCACCCTCGGCGACGTCGTTGTGCTGGACGCCCGCTTCGACTGCAGTGGTGCGGGCCGGTTTGATTAACCTGTTCGGTCCCCCGTTTGCTCGAACCGGCCGAGGTCGTTGCGATGAGACTCCACCAGTTCGAACACCGCGCGGTAGTCGGCTTTCCCCCGGGGGCCACGTGGCAGCTCGCCGACGGCCAGGATGACATCGGGGACCATAAAGGGGGGCAGGAACCTGCGGCAATAGCCGATGACCTCATCGGGCTCCAGTGCTCCTCCGCCAGCGAGGCGCACTACAGCCGCCAGCACGTCGACTTCGCCCCGGCGGTGTTTGACGACGGCGGCTTCGTCGATCTCGGCTCGCTGCTCGAGCACATGCTCCACCTCTTCGGGCTGCACGCGATGCCCGCGAACCTTGAGCATCCGGTCGACCCGGCCACGGAAGGTGAGTCGGTGGGTGTCGTCTCGTGATACGAGATCGCCTGTCGCGTAGTACAGGCGCCCATCGGGCCCAGTGGAGAAGACCCGAGACGTCGCATCGGGGAGCTTCCAGTATCCCGACATGAGCGTGTCCGAGGCGACGAGCAGCTGGCCCGCCGCACCATCCGACAGGACGGTACCGTCCTCCGCCACCAGCGCCGTGCTGGCGTAAGGGCAAGGCCTTCCGATGGGGATCGCATCTCCGCCGTCCATGTCGAGTGCCGTAAGATCGTGGAACGTGCACACGTTGGTCTCGGTCGGGCCATACCAGTTCGCGACCCGGCAGGAAGGCGGCAGGTTGCGCCAGAGGCTGCGCAGCGGCCCGGTCGGTATCTCCTCACCGGCGAAGATGATCTGGCGCAAGGCGCTGCCCTGCAGGAGTGCAAGCGACTCCGCGCCGCTGGCGCGCAGCAGAGCCGACGGCACGGAGTACCAGACGGTGACACCAGTCTTGACAATGAAGCGGCAGAGGCTGGCGGCGCGGCCGAACGTCGAGGCGGGCACGAGCGCGAGCTGGGCAGAGGCCATCACCGCCCCGAAGAAGTCGAACACGCTCAGATCAAACGACGGAGACGCGTGCTGGGAGACGACATCGTTCTCCTGCAGTCCCACCGCATCGGCCGCCCACCGCACGAACGCCAGGGCACTGGCGTGTGTGTGCGCCACGCCCTTCGGCCGGCCCGTGGAGCCGGACGTGTACAGGATGTACGCGAGCGCCGAGGCCGGTACTTCAACCGGCGAATGCCATCGGTCGAGCGGCGGGATCTGCTGCAGGCCCTGGCTCACCGGCTGGCGGTCCGGGGACCTGTCCGGGTCGAACCAGTCCCGGTCGAGCCAGTGCAGCGCAGGAGAGTTGTCACCCTGGCCGTCGTGAGCGAGGTACGCGTCGCCGAGCACCATGGCCTGCATCGTCCGCGGGCTGGAGATCACGGCGACCGCGTTGGCGTCGGCGGCGATGACGCGCGCTCGCGCGGGCGGAGTCAGGTAGTCGATGGGCACATAGGCGGCGCCTGCCAGCAGCGTGCCGAAGATGGCGACGGGAAGCGCGACGTCCTTGGCCAGCGAGATCACCACCCGGTCGCCCGGCTCGATTCCGCGCTCTACCAGGGCGTGGGCAAGGCGCATGGAGCGGTCGTACAGATCGGCGTACGTCAGCTCGCCGGTCGACGACCAGACGGCAGGCCTGTCAGGGTGCGCATCGGCGGCCTGGAGGAGCAGATGTGCCAGTGTCGACGTCATTCCAATATCCCAAGCTCGGCAGCGATGATCTTCGTCTAGATGTCGGACGTGCCCGAGTAGATCGTCCCGCCGGTGGCGTTTAACCAGACCACCCGTGCGTGCCGCTCAACAGTCACGTTGCTTCCGCAGGTTCCATGATGGATTGATTGAACTCTTCGAGGGCGTTCTGGCTCCGCGACAGGCTGGCCTCGTCCACGTTTACCGGTTCGATCTCGCCGGCGGCGAACCTGCTGTAGGCACCCAGGTCCAGCAACCCGTGCCCGCTGATGTTCACCAGGACGACCAGCGGGACCTCACCGTGCGGGTGCCGCGACACGACATCGATCATCCCGGCCACCGCATGTGCGGATTCAGGAGCAGGCAGAATGCCCTCAGTCTCGCAAAAAAGCATACCGGCCCGGAACGAAGTGGTCTGGTCGATGGCCATCGGCTCCAAGGAACCGTCCGCGCACATGGCGCTCACAAGCGGTCCGGCGTTGTGCTGCCGCAGTCCGCCCGCGTACACCGGCGGCGGCACGTAGGAGCTGCCGAGCGAGTAGACCTTGGTAATCGGGGTGGTGCCCAGAGCTTCGCTCAGGTCGTAGAGGTAGCGACCTCGTGTCAGCTTCGGGCACGCGGTGGACTCAACGCCGACCAGGCGAATAGACCTCCCGGCGTCCTCTGCCGCACTCAGCAAGGGCAGGGCGATGCCACCGAAGTTCGATCCGGCTCCTATGCACGCGATGACGCAATCAGGGAACTCGCCCAGGAGGGCCATCTGCGCGATGGCCTCCTGGCCGATGACGGTCTGGTGGAGCAACACCGAACTCTCGCCACTCCCGACGGCAAACCGTGATTCGCTGTCCTCGCCTGCGAGCGCAAGTGCTTCCCCGTTAGCCATCGCGAGGGTACCGGTCGCCTCCGGGTTCTCCTTGAGCGCCTTCCGCCCGATTTCGGTCAGATCGCTAGGGCTCTCATGGACGACGGCACCCAACAGCCGCATCATCTCGCCGCGGATGGGCTTCTGACGAGAGGTGGATCTGACCCAGAAGACCGTGCAGCCAAGGTTCATGATCTGGCACGCGTAGGCCATGGCAGTCGCCCACTGACCCGCGCCCGTGCCCACGACGAGGCGCTTCACGCCTGCACGAGAGTAGTAGTAGGCCTGAGGTAGTGCGGTATTGAGCTTGTGACTCCCGGTGAGGTTGGCACCCTCGTACTTGTAGTAGATGCGAGCGTTGGCGCCGAGGCGCTCCTCCAGACGCACCGCCCTGCGCAAGGGCGTCGGACGATACTGCGCATACAGGTCGAGAACCTCGTCGGGTATCGGTATGTACCGATCGGCCGTGTTGAAGGACTGCCGGGCCATTGAGAACGGCTGCTGGAGCTGTAGGCTGTGCCCCGCCAGTCTCGCCGCTTCCGGCAATCGTGATCTCGGTATAGCTGAGCTTACGTACCGAGGCCGATCGTGCAGGATGTTGAACCAGTGAGTGGGGAGTAGCGGGTCTCGCGCCGTGGCAACCATGTTGCAACCTCCAGTGATATCCGATCCGGACCCTTACCTTGCCGCCGGAGGTGCGATGCGCTCGACCAGGTCAACAAGGTCCGCCACGGTCACGAGGTCGATCGTCATCAGGTCCTCATCCACCAGCTGGACGCCAAGCTTGGCCTCGAGCTCTATGAGCAGCCGAACGAAACTCAACGAGTCCAGCCCCAGGTCAGTGTAGAGTTCCTGTCGCTCGTCCAGCGTCCCGGCCTGCAGGCCTGGGATGACGGCGGTCAGGGCATCGAATACCAGGCTCGCCGCCTGGCGTCGATTCAGCTCCCGGCCTGCGACGTCGATACGGTCTCCAGTGGTCATAACGGCACCTCCGCTTGCGAGGAAGATTGTCCTGCTCGTGCGCCAGCGAGAAGGTGGATGCGGCGCGATACACCATCGTGCCTATACATGACCCCGCGACTGCTGGTCCTGATACACCCCAAGTCGGCCAATGCGTCGCCAGCGACGCGCTCCCCAGCTCCGGGTGCCGCCATCGCAAACCAGCTCCGGGTGCCGCCATCCGCAACCAACCAGGGTGGTGCGAGTCCATCGAAGCCCGCCCGAGCATCGTGTTCGCCGCGCTCGCGGTCACCAGGGTCATCGAGGATTGCACCGGCTGGTCCATCAAGCGGTTCGTCCGCACCGCCGCTGCTGCCGATCCTTCCAGGTCCGCGCTAGCCAGCGCATCCTGACCGCCATAGCCCCGCTACCACCCGACCAGCGCGGCGACCTCACGCTTATCAGATGACCAGGCGATGCGAGAGTCTTCCGGATCATCTATAATCGCGTGTCTGTCACAAAGCATTAATGAAGTATCTTCGTTTGTCGCTCGGGCTTCGCTCGATAACAGGAACATACTCGAACTCAAGGCTGGCCATGGGCAGACGGCGTTCGAATGTCCGCTGGATCAGGTCTTTATCTGCCCCAGGCTCCGCGACGAGTCGAACGCGCAGAAAGCCAGGTCTGTCCTGGACGAACTGGACATCCCGTATCCGGTGCCAGAACGATCCGTGGTCTAGTACGGCAGCGTCAGTTCGTTATGGGCCGAGTGCGGTGGTAAGTCTGCGCTGGTAGTGGCTTTGGCGGGCTTGGCCCTTGGCGGCGTCGGCGCCGGCCAGCTTGTCGATCTGGCCCCGGTCCTGACGCAGACCATGGGCATCGCCGGGTCCGACGGCTAGCCCGGCCGGTCACCAGGCGATGTCGAACGGGCCGTAGAAGGCCGGGGCGTTGATGTCGGTCAGTCGGCCGGTGCGGAGGTCGAGAATGGCGGGGCGCGACCAGCCGGAGGCTCCCGGGACCGTCGTCGGGAACTCGACGAGCAGGTAATGCCCGGTGGTATCCAGGCTGGCCCAGCACTGCGGACCGGTCACGTCGGACCAGCTGGCAATGACCCGCTGCGGGCCGCTCACCAGGGACGTCGTGTAGTACGTCAAGGTGTGCGCATTAGGGAGAATCACCCCGTTGAACGGCGAAACGGTGCAGCCGTACAGTGAGGCGCCGTCGCCGGCGAGCGCGGCCCAGAGCGCGGTACGGGACACGGTCTGGCTACGCTCGAGCAAAGAACCGGCGGGAGCGCTGGTCTTCAGGATCCTGGCGCCCCCGTCAGGGAATAGCACGTAGCCGAGCAGGCT
>Ga0187769_10002354_pt1 | contig 11032 bp, 7 predicted proteins | sample 0116_SJ02_MP02_1_FD_133140 | JGI IMG/M metagenome (GOLD analysis project Ga0187769, IMG submission 133140) | Tropical peat soil microbial communities from peatlands in Department of Meta, Colombia - 0116_SJ02_MP02_10_MG | ecosystem: Environmental > Terrestrial > Soil > Wetlands > Peat | place... | reverse complement strand
AGCCGGTGAACGACAACGCGTCGGTGACCCGCGGCATCGTGGAACGGGCCGCCCGCTCGGCGAGCGTCCGCGTGTGGCCGATCGGCGCCGCTTCGATGGGAAGCCAAGGCGAGGCGCTTGCGGAGATCGCGGCGATGAAGGCTGCGGGCATCGTCGCCGTCAGCGATGACGGCAAGCCCGTTGCGACCGCCCGTTTGCTGCGGCAGGTGATGGAGTATTGTGACTCTTTAGGGATTCCGGTGATCGATCACTGCGAAGATCCGTCGCTTTTTGCAGGCGGCGTGATGCGAGAAGGCCCGCAGTCACTGCGGCTGGGTCTTGCGGGAATTCCGTCAGAGTCCGAGTCCGTCTGCGTGGGACGCGACATTGAGATGGCTCTGCTTACCGGCGCGTCACTGCACATCGCCCACCTGTCCACCAGGCGCTCGCTTGAGCATGTGCGGTGGGCAAAGAAGCGAGGGCTGCGCGTGACATGCGAGGTCACGCCGCACCACTTTACGCTGATCGACGAAGACGTTCGCTACGACACCCACTACAAGATGAATCCGCCGCTCGCCTCGCGCGACGATCGCGAAGCGCTGCTAGAGGGGCTTCGCGACGGCAGCGTCGATGCCATTGCTACCGACCACGCCCCGCACCATCCCGCGAGCAAGGATGTTGAATTCGATCGAGCGCCGTTCGGTGTCACGGGTTTCGAAACGGCTCTGGCGCTCGGCCTCTCTGAGGTGGTCGACAGGGCCAAGATCCCTCTCAAGAGGCTGGTGGAGCTGTTCACCACCGGGCCGGCGCGGGTCCTTGGCGTCGAACGAAAGATCGCCGCCGACCGACCGGCCGATCTCACGCTCTTCTCAACCACCTACGAGTGGACGTTCCACGCGGCCGACTCGGCGAGCAAATCGCGGAACACCCCGTTCGACGGCCGCTCGTTTCGCGGTGCGCCGATGGCGACGGTGGTCGGGGGCCGCATCGTTTTCCGTCGCTAGAGGTACAATCCATGGATCGTTCATGAGCACCGTGGCGAAACAGATCAAGGGCGCCAGCGCAACCGACTACCTTGCCGTTGAGCGCACCTTTCTGGCATGGATTCGCACCGGAATTACCTTCATGGGATTCGGTTTCGTGGTAGCTCGCTTTGGGCTTTTCCTTCAGCGGCTGGCGTTGATTGCGCCGGTCGCCCGGGAGACCCATGAGGGTCTTTCCATCTGGTTTGGGACGGCCATGATCGTGTTGGGCGTGGGGACGAATTGCTTCTCTGCCTGGCACCACGTTCGCTTGGTCAGGCAGCTCAATCAGGGTGAAACGTCCTTTGCCAGGCCGTCGGCTCTGGGAATGACCACGGCCCTGCTCGTTGCCCTTGTGGGCCTTGCCCTGGCGCTCTATTTGATCTCGGTATAATGCGCTCGGCAAGCGAGAGCGACATCCTGAATCGATCCTGACAGGCTCGACCGTTCCTTTAGTCCACCCAGCTCGACCGAATCCGCTGCTGCGCGAAACTTCTTGGTGGCGCGGCCAGGGCCTCGGCCATCGCCGAGGCCCCGTGCACGCCTAGAACTGTTTAGTTTTGTGGAAACGCAAATAGGTCAAACAGGTCGGTAATGGCAGGACTGTTGGTTGGCACGTACGGGTTGCCGGCCGCCGTTATCGGATTCGGGAAGTTGTCTCGGCTGCGTGACGTGACGGGACCAATCGCCCAATTCCTTTCGATGAACTTGAGGATGGAAACGTGATCCGCGTACGCATGCGAGATGTGCCCGCCCGTCGCGAAAGGAGACACGACAAGGAAGATGATTCGCGTGCCATCGCCGAAGAAGTCCAACTGCTGGACGTAGCCGGAGTCGTAGTAGCCGCCGCCCTCATCCTCGGTGATGAAGATCGCCGTGTCAGCCCAATACGGGGAATTCTGCACCATCTGGACGATTTTCTTCGTGAAGCCCTCGAACAGATCGAGCTTGGAAGACGCTGGATGCCCGTCCACCAGCCCGCTGGGCTTCACGATGGAGACGGCCGGCAGGGTGCCGTCCGCTATGTCACCATACAGGTCGGTTACATCCTTAATGTGCTTTCGGCGCTGCATCTCGTTGGTCATGATCGAGGTATCGTACTGAAACGGGTTGCAAATGTTGCAGTACTCATCAGCGTACTGAATCGGAGCGTTGGTGGCGTAATTGAGTGAGCCAACCGGTCCGTAGTTGAGCTGGTACTTGTCCTCTGGGATGCCCAGGTCTCGATTGCCAGCATATTCGTTCCACTGGTCACCGTAATACTTCCACGAGATACCGTTGGCATTCAAATCGTCGCCAATGCTCGGCACCGAGGAAGGTGGAATCGTAAACGGTGTGTTGTATTCGCTCTCATCGAGGTAGGCATTTTCTCCCTGGCCGAAATAGCCCGGGTTGTAGTTGTTCAACAAATAGTAACGGCCCTTCTCGCAGCGTGGATCGACGCCGATCGAGTTCAGGTACGCCACGACGGGGCCTACGCCAGGCTGGGTTGGATCGGAGCAGTTGCTGTAGGATCCGCCGCCGTAGACCGCCGCATTGAGGTAGGTGGGTGGCGGATTCGGATTCGTATCACCGTAGCCAAAGCCACCACCACCGTAGCCGTCTTCGGTGTACCAGTTATTTGTCCCGGCGAGAGGGTTGGGGTTCTCAATTTCAGCGACGACTCCCTCTTCGGAGGGATCGGATTTCTCAACGGCTATATTTTCGGGAGGTACGGCGGGACGGCCATGACCATCGCTGAAGTAGATCGCATCACCGTGGCCGAACATGATGTGGTTGGCTTCGGTGCCACCGCTCACCGACTGATGGAAGTTATCACTCATCGCGTAGGTATCGGCGAGCATCTTAAAGTAGGGTACGTCGCCCTGCTGTACGTTATAAAACCCCATGGCGGTCGACCCTTCTCCAGTGGTTTTTCCGCCCGACACATACTCGATGCCGAAGTTGGCCGCCGGCGCAAGGCCGTTGGTCCCCGCGCCCACGGTGACTTCAACCCACGGGAACAGAAGAGAATCGCAACCATTCGGGTACTGAGCCGTGGCATGGGTGAGATCGCAATCTAGCTGTTGCCACATTTGATAGAAGCGATGTACTGGACTTGCCGCGTAGTCGTCGTAGGAAAAGGTAGGACCCGTTAGTTGAAACGGGCCGGGCGGCAGAGCATTCACATTGGTAATCCGGGTGTCAGGTGTCTTGGATTTGGCGGTCGAGCCGCCGGTCAGTAGCAGCGGGATATCACTGATGTCCAAGCCGTCTTCGGACAGCGCGGCGGCGATGGCGCTCGGAACGCACTCATTCTCCGGCGTGCCCGCTGAACACAGGTTCGGAACGTAGGAGACGTCGGGACCGCCCACGAGCGGAGCAGGTAAGACCGGAGAAGCGCTCCCATTATCCGGGAAGGGTGTCTTGGGAGGACTTAAAAGGAACGTGTCCGGTGCTGTGTCAGTGGCAGCCGTCTGCTCATACTTAGTAAAATTGGTTCCGGGTGTGCCGTCGGCTTTGATAATGCCCTCCTCCAACAGGTTCCACACGGTTTGCCCACCCTTTGGCACGTAGGTGGCGAAAACATGATCGAAGCTACGGTTTTCGCCAATGATCACAATCAGATGTTTGATCGGTGTGGTGGTTTCGGAATCTCTAGAAGAGGAATTCTGTGGGGGCGGAGCCGCAGAGGCCAACGACGCGCCGAGCGTGAATTGAAACAATGAGATCGATGCAAGCAGAATTCGCAACGAGCGAAACGCAGTTGAGGCGAGACACTTCAAGGACATTTTCCCTCCCTTTTTTCGTGGCTGGGCCACGTCGCGTGGAGTAATAACCGCGAAATGTTGCACGGAAGTTTCTTGAGAGTGAATCAGGTAAGAAATCGCGAAGGCGTTCTGTTAAATTTCATTCAAACAGGGGCAATGGTGGAAGAAAATAGCATCGGTCGTTTTTTCCACAGACTTTCACTCTCTGCTGTGAAGAAATCGCGATTTCTTGCGGATCAATTGCCGACTGACGTGCTGGGTGTACGGCAAAGCTGGGCCGACCGGGTGGGGCGCGAGACGTTCGTTTTGGATTTTTTTGATCCCTCAGCCGGTTCTACGCGGATCAGGCCCATCATGCCATTGTCCTCGTGCTCTAAAAGGTGGCAGTGGTAGACGAAGTCGCCGACGATCTTGGGATCGCGAAAATCCATACGCACCCGGACGGCCGGGTAGATCAGCGCCTTTCCGTCATAGTAGGGAACATTGACGGTATCTCGGAGAAATGGCTCGTTGACCTGTCTTCCCAGATAATCGAGTAGCATGAAATGGAGCTGATGTATGTGGAAGGCGTGCAGTTCATTCGACCGATTCTCGATGATCCAATCTTCGACCGTCCCGGCTGTCGCGGTGATGTTCGGAACTCGTGATTCGGGATCAAATGGCGCGGGTGTTTGGCCTTCGACGGTGAGATAGAACTCCGTGGCGCTATTGGGGTTATTCGGCTCAAGAAGTTTTTCCGAAAAATAGAGTCTCCGGGTTCTGACCGGGGTGACATCCCCTAGCCACGGCAGCCGAGAAGCCGGAAGGGGCGGCGGCGATGGTGCGAGTTTCGATGTGGGCCGAGGCGCATCGGCCGAGGCGGTAATCGTCGCGAGCGCTCGATTCGTATCGTTCTCCCCGCCCGGGCCCGTATCGACCGTGCGCGTCACAAACAGGCCCGGAACCCCAACGGGAGGTCCCGTCACAATGAATTCCACACGCGCGCCCGGCGGCACTCCCAAATGCGTTTGCCAGCTGACCACGTCAGGCAGGCTGGGATTTTCAGAAAGCGGCACTCCGTCCAGAGCTACAAGCCCCATCGGCTGCGGCTTGTGCCGAAACAACACCTCCAAATTCAAATAGGTGATGGCCGACGCGTTCAACACCCGCCACAGTTCCTGCTCACCGGGCCTCATGTGGATGGCTGCTGGCGGATAGTCAGGATAGGGGATCGGTACAAAGTTGATCGAGAGATCTTTCGCCGGCTTGCCAAATCCAGTGCCGTTGTTGGCAGCGTCACCGTCGCGATCAAAGAGCATCTTGGGGATGACGGGCTCGGATTTTGATGGTGGCGAGTTGGGGTTGAGCAGGTCCTGATCGCGAATGATGAGAACCCGCTCCGGCAAACCCGCTACGGCTTTGCTAGCCCGCTCGATGCCCTCTACGATGATCGCACCCGAGGCCCCACCGAGCACTTGGATCTTGGTGAATCCATGAATATGCGGGTGATACCAATACAAACCTGGTGGCTGGTCCTCGGGAATCCGAAAGCGATACTGGAACGGGCTTGCGCCTGGTTGAATCGACGTCTTCAATACATCGTCCTGATGGCAGGTCGGAGGGATCTCCAAACCATGAAAGTGTAGATTCGTAGACGTCGAAATCATCGGGCCGCTTACGCACATGCCCACCTCCTGGTGGGCGTGCATCGCGTGAGGAGCCAGCGAGCCGGTATCCGCCCGCGGTCCACTCACCTCATTCTTCAAATTCAGGATGACGAGATCGCCCGGTCTCACCCGAAGCGTCGGGGACTGCTGCCCGGCGGCATCGATGTAGCAATAGCGCTTCGACCCGTTTGGCTCAGTCTGGTCGCGAAACGTGAGGTCGACTTTCAGCACACCGTTCTGGCTGCGCAAATCTTCCGGCTCTCTGACCAGACTTCCCTCAGAAGGACGCGGGCAGGGGTCGTGCTTGCTCTCCTGGGCGCTGACACGCCGAGCGCCTTCAGCCAGATACAGAGCTAGCAGTGCAATGAAAACGAACCTCTTCAACCCGAGCCTCGACCCCCGCCAGGATGAGAGTAAGCTCTCTAGGTTCGCCCCAGCAAATGAACGCCTGATGAATGGGATTTGAAACTAGAAAGAACCGAGGCTAGTGCGCAGCGGGTTCGGCGGCAGGGTGCATGCCGTGCTGAGGGACTTCATGGACACCGCGCGGCGGGGGTCCTTGATAGAAGCGGAAAAGTTGGTTGAGCGGTCCGGCGCCCTTGCCCGTCGGATAGGATTTTTCGATTGCCTTGGTAACGTACGCCTTCGCTAGGATCGCCGCATCGCGAAGATGCTGCCCACACGCAAGCTGCGCCGCGAGCGCGGAGGAGAATGTGCAACCTGAGCCGTGCGTATTCGGGCTCCTCACATGATCGCCACCAAACGTGTCGACTCCCGTGGCGTCGCACAGCACATCGGTCGGCTTTTCCAAATGACCGCCCGTGACAATCACCGCGCGGGCTCCCATTTCAAGCAGCTTCTGCCCGGCCGCTTTCATCCCTGCGACATCTTTCACCTCCATGCCAGTCAGGAATTCAGCTTCCGGAATATTGGGCGTGATTACGCTCGCACGCTTTAAAAGCTCGTCACGTACGAACTTCAGTCCCGCTGCGTCTAGCAATTCCGCACTGCCCGCGCTGGGGCGCGAGACGGGATCGAGCACGACATGCGTGAACGTGTGCTGGTCGAGAAACTCAGCGACAGCCGCGGCGTTGGCGCGATTTGCCAGCATTCCAATCTTCACGCCCGCCAGCGCGCTGTCTTCGGCCAGTACCTCCAGTTGTCCGCGCAGGACCGCCGCGGGTGTTGCGTGCACGGTGCGCACGCCTTCTGTCGATTGCACGGTCAGCGCGGTTACCGCGGCCACGCCGTAGCAATTGTGCGCCGCAAACGTCTTGAGGTCAGCCGCGACACCTGCACCACAAGTGGGATCGAATCCCGCGATGGTAAGCAGAATGGGAGGCACCGTATTTGCGTGACCGTTGGTGTGGGCGCTCAATTCGTGTGTGCCCTCCGCGCTAGGCACAAATGCCGGCGACACCCGCCCTCTGGGTGCACCGGCAAATGCCAATGTACGCGCGTTGCTGTCGTGCACGCAAGAACAAATTTCGAAGGCGTGACTCTGTCAAAGAAAACCGAAACGGGAAGGGAGCTCTCGATCGAGCGAGATCAGGGAAAGAGGCCGCGCACAAGGGTTGCGTCCGCCACGCGTCCGACGGCGAGTACGTAGGCGCCGGTGCGCATGTGCGTCCGGTGCCGGCGCGCCATGTCGTGGACTTCGAGAAACGCCCGGCGCATCACGGATTCCAATTTTGCGTTTACTTCCTCCATCGGCCAGAAAAAGCTCTGCAAATCCTGCACCCATTCGAAATAGCTTGCGGTAACGCCGCCCGCATTCGCGAGAATGTCGGGCAATACCACGATGCCCCGCCTCACCAGCACTTCGTCTGCGTGCGGTGTGGTGGGTCCGTTCGCGGCTTCCGCGACGATCTTGGCCTTGATCTGTTCAGCATTGTTGAGCGTGATCACGTTTTCAAGAGCCGCGGGAACCAAAATGTCGCATTTCATTGTCAGTAGATCATCATTGGAAATGCGAGACGTTCCGGGCATGCCTACAACGGTCTGCGCGCGCTCCTTGTAACGCATGGCCTTCAGCGGATCGATGCCGCGCGAATTAAAAACCCCGCCGCGCGAATCGCTGATGGCCACAACGCGCGCCTTCTTTTCCGTGAAAAGCCGTGCGACCAGCGAACCCGCGTTTCCAAATCCTTGAATCGCCACGCTTGCCCCGCGCAGCGACATCTTCTTCACTTTGCAGGCTTCCTCGGTCACGACGAGACACCCTCGCGCCGTCGCTTCCTTGCGTCCTTCCGACCCGCCAATCGAAACCGGCTTGCCGGTAACGACGCCGAGCGTGGAATAGCCTTTCGTCATGGAGTAGGTGTCCATGATCCATGCCATCGTCTGAGGATCGGTGTAGACGTCGGGGGCGGGAATGTCCTGCTCAGGCCCGATGAGAGGAAGAATCTCAGACGTGTAGCGCCGCGTCATGCGCTCCAGTTCTGCCTTGCTCATGCGCTTCGGGTCACAAATCACGCCGCCCTTGCCGCCGCCGAAAGGAATGTTGACCGCCGCCGTTTTCCAGGTCATCCAGGTCGCCAGCGCCTTCACTTCGTCCACCGTGACGTTGGGGTGATAGCGGATTCCCCCCTTGGCTGGGCCGCGGGCCACGTTGTGCTGCACGCGGTACCCCGTAAATACCTTGACCTGGCCATTGTCCATTTTGGTCGGAACGGACACTTCGAGCACCCTCTTCGGTGTTCGGAGGATTTGACGAAGGCCCTGATCAAGCTTCAGATACTCTGCCGCGATATCGAATTGGATTTGAGCGATGCGATGAGGGTTGAGATCCTCGCGCGGCGCAATTCGCGGTATGGGTTGGGGAGCCGCCTTGGCAACCGTCGCCATCGTGCCTTCCTCCTGCGGTAGGAGACTACGCTACGCTATGGGCCGTATCGAATGCCAAGAAATGTCCAGGTACTCGTAAGTCATGCGAGAATCGAAGTTTAGCGAAGCAGGCACGGATGTCAATGGAAACCGATGAGTAAGGTAAGGAGCTGGTGCCGTCAGAGATAATCCTCGCAATGTCGAACGCTTGCCCAATTCCTCGGATGATACTGTAAACAATAGGCTTGCAAGGTGTGGTATCCTTGGGGCGCCTTTTCGCAGAACCTCAACACCTCTCGCCCCGACCGGGTCAGGTTCTCGTGAAGGGTGGAAAGCGGGGGCTTGCGAGCGGAATCGGAACTTGCCCAAGCCAGGCCGCAACTTGTCTTTCCGCTGTTCCCTGGGGTATAACAAGGGTCCAGCCAGTCCTTTAATCTAATTACTAACCCAACCGATACTGCACGGAACACGCAAGTCTGAGGAGGAATCACATGAAACGAGCGATCAGGGTATTCGGCCTGCTCTCGGTGCTACTTGCCACGATCAGCCTAGCCAGCTATGCCGACGATAAGGCTAGCTGGACGGGTTGGATCAGCGACAGTCACTGCGGCGCCAAGGGCATGAGTGCGGGACACAAAGCCTGTGCGCAAACCTGCGTCAAGAGCAATGGCGCTACTTGGGTCTTCGTGAACGCAAAGGATAGCAAGGTCTACCCGATCAAGAACCAGGACGCGATCCACGCGGACAAGGATCTCGGTCATCAGGTTACCGTGACGGGAAGTGTGAACAGCGATGGCACCCTGTCCGTGGATAGCCTCGCCGAAGCCAAAATGTAAACCAGGAAGTCTTTTGCCGCGGAATGCAGCGAAAGACCTGCGCTCCGCGCCCGCGGTCAGTGCAGATCTGAATCCCGGGCGTCTCGCTCAGGTGCGGTAGCCCAGCGGCTCACCTTTGGGTCCGATTTTCTCAGCGCCCATGTACGGCGCAAGGGCGGGGGGGATCACGATCGATCCATCGGCTTGCTGAAAGTTTTCGACGATTGCGATCCACGTCCGCCCGACGGCGAGCCCCGACCCATTGAGGGTATGCACAAAGTCGCTCTTACCTCCCTTGGGCTTGAAGCGGATACCGGAGCGCCGCGCCTGAAACGCCTCCGTGTTCGAGCACGATGAAATCTCCATGAACTCGCCTGATGAGGGTAGCCACACCTCGATGTCGTATGTTTTCGCCGACGCGAATCCCATGTCCGCGGTGCAAAGCTGTACCACGCGATGGTGGAGCCCCAGCCGCTCCAGCGTTTTCTCGGCATTGCGCACGAGCGTTTCGAGCTCATCGTAACTGCGGTCTGGATGCGTGAACTTAAACAGCTCCACCTTCTGAAACTGGTGCTGCCGCTTGATGCCGCGCGTGTCTTTTCCTGCAGCGCCCGCTTCGGAGCGAAAGCACGCCGTCCACGCGCAGACTTTGATCGGTAGCCGGTCGGCATCGATCGTTTCGTCGCGATACAGATTTGTCAGCTCCACCTCTGCGGTGGGCGTGAGCCACAAATCGGTGCCTTCTAAATGGAACATGTCCGCCGCAAATTTCGGCAGTTGCCCGACGCCTGTAAGCGCCGCACTGTTCACGATGAAGGGCGGCAGAATCTCTGTGTAACCGTGCTCCCGCGTGTGAATGTCGAGGAAAAAATTGGCGATGGCACGTTCGAGCCGTGCGCCGAGTCCTTTGTACACCGCAAATCGAGCGCCCGACATTTTCACAGCCGCAGGGAAATCCAGGAGGCCAGCGGACTCACCCACCTCCCAGTGCGGACGCGGCGCGAAATCGAATTTCGGTGGCGCCCCCCAGCGACGAACCTCAACGTTGTCCGCCGAGCTCCTGCCGACCGGAACGCTCGGATGTGGGATGTTCGGAATGGTGAGCATGAACAGGCGTAGCCGTTCGTCCAGCGCGGCGATGCTCTCGTCGTCTGCCTTAATCTGTTCGGAGACTTCCTTCATCCGCACCAGAATGGCCGACCCATCCTGGCCTGCTTGCTTGAGCCGCGCAATTTCTTCGCTGCCCTTGTTACGCTCGGCCTTGAGCTGCTCATTTTGGAAGATGAGCTTGCGCCGCTCCCGATCGATTTCGCGGAAGGCGTCCAAATCGATCGTGACCGAGCGATCGCGCGCCATCTTTTCGATCACGTCGAGGTGCTCTCGGACATAACCAAGATCGAGCATGAGCGAACAAGGATAGCGAATTCAGTGACGAGAGGCGAGTGACAATCCTTCAAGGGATCGGTGCTAATCGGCCCGAAGGGCGAGCAGCACATTGCCCGGCATGCCGTTGCCGGTGCCAACGTAACCCGAGCCGACCAATAGGGTTCCCCCTGCGATGACCACTCCGGGCGCGCCCAGCGATCCGCCTCTTGCAACGACGCCGTTCACGGCGGTGAATTCGCGCGCCGTGTCGAATTCCCAAATCTCATGGCCGTCGGCGGCCGACAGCGCATGCAACACGCCGTCCCATCCACCCGCGAAGACCACACCGGGTAACAACGTCACGGCGGCCTCGAGCCCGCGCCTGGGACGCCCACCGGCTCCCGGATGTGCGGGCGAAGGTTCAATCGGTTGTGTCCACAGTACCTTTCCATCCCCCAGCCGGACCGCCGCGACGCTACCCGCCTCGAGCGTGTAGTACACGTTCTCCGCATCGGCTGCACCGCCCCAGATGAGCTGCACCTGGATGGGTGCGCTCGTGTCGCGGCCGCCCGAAAGATCGGCGGTCCACAGGAGCGCGCCGCGACGATCCGGATGGAGCGCCACGACTT
>Ga0187769_10002353_pt1 | contig 11034 bp, 12 predicted proteins | sample 0116_SJ02_MP02_1_FD_133140 | JGI IMG/M metagenome (GOLD analysis project Ga0187769, IMG submission 133140) | Tropical peat soil microbial communities from peatlands in Department of Meta, Colombia - 0116_SJ02_MP02_10_MG | ecosystem: Environmental > Terrestrial > Soil > Wetlands > Peat | place... | reverse complement strand
GTCCGGCGCCCAACTGCGCGCCGTCACGAAGAGCTTTTGGAATGCCACGCGGCCAGTTAGGAGTTCGGGAGGCTGGGGCGATTCGGCCTTGGTTTCCGTTGCTTTCCCGGTAGGCTTGGAACTGGAGGAACATCCGGCCAATACCACGGCCAGGGCGAGCGCCAAAAGGAATCGTTTCATTGATTTCACCTCGCGGGCCGCACACCATTCCCGCGGCCTCGGGGACACTGCATTCTAAGCGGAGGAAAGCTATCGGCGAACTGAAAGCAGATCCTGCGGCTAACAGCCATTAGCCGCTGATTTCGTGGATCGTCTTGGAGGGCTTGGCAAGATTGCTGTAGTGATTATTGGGAGACGGGTGCGGGTGATTCAGAAACCGAACTCGACATGCCCGCTTTGCGCGCCTGTTCTTCCATGTCCTGAAGTTGGGTCTTGGCTTCCTCTGCCTGTTTCTGCTTGTCGGCAATGTCGCTGCGGTACTTGGCGTCCTCTTCGGCCCATTTCTTTGGGTCGCGCAACTGGTTGCCGGCGTCGGCGTAGTATTCGTTAACACGCAATTTGTATTCACGCTGCACCAGGTCGAGTTCGCGATCCAGATCGGCGATCTTCTTCTTCTGTGCGTTTAACTGGTCACGCCATTCCTGTTCGTCCTGCGGCGCCTTGTTTTCGGTAGTCTTGCTTTCCTTCTGGTCCTTGTCTTTGTCCGCTTTCGGCTTCTCGTCCTGTGGTTTGGCGGCAGGTTTGTCCTCGGGATTGGTCGCCGTCGAGCCGACCACGCTGATGGAAGCTGTCGTGGGAAGGTTGTCGTTGGTGTAGAGCTTCTTGGCTGGAGGTCGCTTTTCCTGGCGAACGGCGCGCGCATAATCGCCAAGAGAGCTATCTTGCGCCGCTGCTGCCATGGCCATCGTGGCCACCACCGCAGTAACCGCCAGCATGAACGCGATTCGTTTCATGGCGAAATCCACTCCTGGAGACGCACCCGACGCGCCTCCCTTTTGCGAAGCATAGTCCCTAGCCAAGGTCACCGCAATGTTACCTTGGTTCAGCGGCGCACTTGACCGGCTAATCGTGCATGGTGTCGCCGCAACTGGCTTAGCCGACCAGCTTCCGACACAACCGGACTGCCACAGCGGCTGTCACCACCACGACGACCGCGGTCGCTACCCCCAGCGCGACCATGATCTCTTTCAGCAGGCGTGCGTGTGCGTTCATCGATAGAGCCGCCAGTACCAGCCAATAAGAGTATTGCCGAAGAAGGCAGCCAGCAGGGCCATGCTCCCGAGAAAGACCCCAAATGGCATTTCGTAATGGCGATAAACCAGCAGGGCTGACTTCCACGCACGTTTGCGTGCCGCCGCCGCTGGCTCGTGCAAGCGCAGGATGCGCCGGCGTGTGCGTTTCCACCACACAACCAGCACGGCTGCCAACCCGAAGATCGAACCCAGCAGCGAAGCCGCGAACAGGGTGAAGACCGTCAGCTTTATTCCCAAGAAGGCTCCCACCATGGCCATGAGCTTGACATCACCGAAGCCCATGCCTTCGACGCCACGTGCCCGCCGATAGATCTCCCTGGCGCCGTAGATGAACGAAGCGCCCACCGCTGCGCCCAGTCCAGAATCCACTAGAGACAACAGGCGCCACGACGTGTCCGACGCGACCGGGAGTCTTACCCAGGCAGCAAGCAGGTGGCTGCCCAGATCCTGCACCGGAACCAGCAAGCTGAATCCTAGGCCGATCCCGAGACCGGGAAGGGTCAGCGCGTCGGGCAGCAACTTGTGTTCTGCGTCGGTGAAGATGAGGCCCACCAGCAGGAAAGCGAAAGCGCAGAACTTGAAGGTGGAAAGCGTCCAGCCAAAGCCAGCATAGCACCCGAGGAACAGCAGGCCAGTTAGCAGTTCCACCAGCAGGTAACGCGGGGAAATGCGCTCCTGGCAGGCGCGACAGCGGCCCCGCAGCAGTAGCCAGCTCACCACTGGCAGATTGTCGTACCAAGCGATAGGGGCCCGGCAGGCGGGACACGCCGAACCCGGCCGCACAACCGACATTCCTCGCGGCAGCCGGTAAATGCACACGTTCAGAAAACTTCCCAGCGCCAGCCCATACAAAAAGAACGGCACCGCGAAGAGTGGATCGAAAGGCATGAATAGCTTGATTATAAGTGGGTAAACCCCCAGCCGATTGATTACCAAAGGCGTGCAGTCTTCGGAAGTAATGGGTGGAAAGTGGTGAGTAAGAAATTGTTTGGTCAGGAAAGTTGAGAAGTGGCAGGTGGAGCAACTTACCACTAACCACTCCTCATTTTCCCCTTTTCTTATCTCCGTTTCAGCACCGGGCCGTTGGAATCGTCGTCGGACGGCGGCGGTTGGTCGCTGTAATCCGGAGTGCGGCTTGACCTTTGCTGCGGCTGATCATCGCTATAATCAGGTCCGCCATTGTCCGCGCTGCGGCCATGGTTGCGCTGGACAGAAGCCACCGGCGTGACTGTGATCGGGCTTTGGAGGGTGAAGCTTAGCAGCGCCTCGGAAGGCACGTGGATCTGCGGCGCCTTGGTGGCGGCTTGAACGCCGCCACCCGCGCCGGCGCCGATGATGCCCCCAATAGCAGCTCCCTTGCCGCCGCCGGCGATAGCGCCGATGATGCTGCCCACGGCCGCTCCGCCGCCCACCTTTTCCGCGGTGTTCTTGCCACGCGAGGAACCTTCACGTGCGTACTGATTGGTATGCAGCGAGTAACGGCGGCCGTTCATGGACAGCGCCGTCAGCTCCAGCGCAATGGCCGGCTTGCCCGCGAAGTGGCCGGCGCTCTTCAACTCCGCCACGCGGCCTTCGATGTCTGCGCCATGGGGGATGATCACCTTGTCATCGATCGTGACAGGTGCGTCCAGGGTGGCGCGAAAGCGATCGCCGGGCTGGTTAGTGGCGGAATCGATAGTGTCGATCATGCGAACCTGCAGCACTGTACCGTCCGGAATGGTCACGGGTTTGGGTGGAGGCGGCGGTGGCGGCGGTGCCATGGCTGTCGTAGGCGGCGCGCTCGGCGTTACGGCGGAAGGCGCCGGAGAACTGCTCGGCGCGGCGCTGGATCGGTCTTCGTAAACTCTGGGGCTGGTGCGCCGCCGTCGCGTCGGCTCCCGCGAGGGCTCCGGCTCCGGCTCGGTACCCTGGGCTGCAGCTGGCGCCACTTGCAGATTGTTCACTACCGTCTTGACGCCTTCCACTTGCGCGGCGTCGTTGGCGGCAGCTTGGCGCTCCATGTCGCTGCCCACGTTGCCGGCCAAGGTGACGATGCCGTTGCTGGAAGTTACCGTGATCTGCTTGGTGGGAACATTGCTATCGGCGTTGACCTTGCCCTGCACATCACTGGCGATCTGCGCGTCGTTGCGCGCCCGCGTGCAACCTGACGCCACGCTCAGCGCGAGCGCTGCCGCCAGCGTGAGCACGTACCACGAACGTCTCCCGTTCATAAAACCGCTCCTGTCGATCTGAATCCCTGGATGGCTATTAGTTTAGATGCAGAGTTGCCGCCGTGGACTGCTTTGCGCGAAAATTCTGTGCCCCTTCACGTCCCATTCTATTAAACCCCATTTTTTCTTCTTGGTTGCTGTCGCCGATGGCCTTGCACCTTTGTAACCCTCCCCAGCTAAACCATTTGTCCAAACAATTCCGCACAGCTTGCAGCGGACTTTCATTGCTACACTTTGGCCATGCCGGACTTCAGCGGATTCGTCCTGGCAGGCGGACGCAGCCGCCGCATGGGGACTGACAAGGCTTTCGTCGAGCTCGACGGCCGTACGCTGCTGACGCGAGCCCTGGATCTCTTGCACGCTCTTACCGACAATGTCGGCATCGTCGGTCCTGCAGCCAAGTTTGCGGCTTACGGGCCGGTGATTGAGGACGCCTATGCTGGTCGCGGGCCGTTGGCGGGCATCCATGCCGCGCTGATCTCCTCCACCACAGAGTTGAACCTCATCCTAGCTGTGGATCTGCCGTTTGTCACCGAGCCGCTGCTGAGGTTCCTTATCGAGCAGGCCCACGCCCCGGATGCACTGGTCACGGTTCCACGCATTGCAGGAGGATACCAACCGCTGTGCGCTGTGTACCGGCGCGGCTTCGCGCCATTGGCGCAGGCCGCGCTGGAGTCGGGCAAGAACAAAATCGACGCCCTGTTTGCAGCTACGACTACGCATATCCTGGAAGAATCCGAATTGAGCCGCTTTGCCTTCGGCGCCGCAATGTTTGAAAATCTCAATACGCCGGAGGATCTCCGCCGGGCCGTTCTGGAGAAACGATGATCAGCCCGCCTCATCGCGAGCCGGCTAAGCCGTACATCGAATTCAAGGATGTCTCCAAAGCGTTCGGCGCCAACCAGGTGCTCGACCACGTGAGCTTCGACGTTTTGCCGGGAGAGACGGTATGCATCCTGGGCCGCAGTGGCGTGGGCAAATCGGTATCGTTGCACCACATCATGGGCTTCCTCAAGCCGGACTCGGGGCGGGTGATCGTGGCGTACGAGGACATCACCGATTACCCGGAGAGTGAACTGGAACGCATCCGCAAGAAAGTCACCATGGTCTTCCAGAACGGCGCTTTGTTCGATTCGCTGAGCGTGGGTGAAAACGTCGCCTTTCCCCTGCGCGAACGCCGCGACTTGGACGAAGAGCAGATTTACCAGGTGGTCGACGGTCTGCTGGACATGGTCGGAGTGCGGGCCATGCGCGAGCTGTTTCCCTCCGAGCTCTCCACCGGAATGAAGCGCTCGGTGGCCATCGCGCGCGCCCTGGCGGCCCAGCCGGAATGTATTCTGTACGATGAGCCGACGACCCAAGTCGATCCGTTGATGGCACATTTGCTTGGTGACCTGATCAAAAAGCTCAAGCATCAGTTGAAGTTGACCAGCATCGTCGTTACTCACGACATGCGCCTGGCTAAGAAGCTGGCTGACCGCGTGGTCTTCCTGCACGAAGCCCGTGCTATCTTCTTCGGACCCTACCCGGCAATGGAGCGCAGCCAGGATGAGATCGTGCAGCAGTTCCTCACTCTCGACCGCCTGATCCTTCCCAGCCAGCAGCCGCCGGGGCCAGAGAGCGCTCACCCTCCGGGAAGCTGACTTCAATCTCCCAATGATCCGATCTCGCGATCACCCGATGGTCAGAATCCTTCCGCCACCAGTCTCTCCAGCGTTACGTTTCCCGGCGCGGCCTGGCCCAGCAGCATTTTCTCGGCATATTTCGCGATGATGTCCACCTCGACGTTCATGGGATCGCCAGGCTTGAACTGCTTCAAATTGGTCATTTCATAGGTGTGGGGAATGATGGCGATGGTGACCTCGCGGCCCTCGACCTTGGCTACGGTCAGGCTGATGCCCTCAACGGCGATCGAACCCTTGAAGACCACGTATTTCCCTAGTTCGGCAGGGATTTCGATCCGCAACCAGTAGTCGTCTTTGCCCTCGATCTTCTCCAGGCCAAGGAAGCGCGCCACGCCGTCCACGTGTCCCTGGACGATGTGCCCGCCCATACGCCCACCGGCCTTCATGGGCAGCTCCAGGTTTACCAGCGTGCCCTTTGCGAGCCGCGCAAGGGAAGTGCGGGCTAGGGTCTCGACCGCCAAGTCAAAGCCGATGGAGTTCTTCTTGATCGCAACGGCGGTCAGGCAAACACCACTGATGGCGATGCTGTCGCCCTTCTTCATCTCCCGCGGAAGTTGGGACGCACCCACGGTGAGGCGCTTCGTGCCTCTATCATCAGCGAGGGAAATGACCTTGCCAACCTCTTCTATCAGTCCGGTGAACATGATTTATAAAGTCCTGATGTCCCGCTTGCGAGGGCTTCCAAGTGGGAATCGGTGTGATACCCCCTCCCCGGGGTGCCCAATAGAATCATCAACTTAGGCGACGGTAACCGAGTAGAACCGTTCATTTAAAGGACTTACACGTAAATACAGTTCATCAAAGGACTTAGCGAAATCCCATGGAACCCATTATCTAATTGATATACTAACACATAACATGTATATCATACTTCGCCGTCCCTGTCAAGTGCTTTTTCGTCCAGCCTGGGCCGCAGATGGATCCGGCTAAGGAAAGCACACCCACGCCTGGCAAGACCAACTAAGAGGTGGACATCCGCAAAATACGTATTGCAAAATCCCAAAATCGCAAATCACAAATACGGATCCTTGACGTATCCCTCCACCGCAAAGTCCTCACCAAAGCGGTGCAGCGTGATGTTCTTCACCGCCGCGGCCTCGCTCATGCGGCGGAAGCCGCGGCCACCGGCGAACGGCACCGAACCTGTGCCTGCCAGGATCTTGGGCGCATAGTAGAGAAACACCTTGTCGACAACACCGGCGGCCAAGGCTGCCCAATTCACCAGCGCGCCGCCCTCGATGATCAAACTGGTGATTTCACTCGCGCCCAAGTGCTCCAGGACTTTGCTGAGATCAGGGCGGCCGTCGCCAGCCGGACCTAGCGGCGCTTGAATCACGCGGATGCCAGCGGCCTCAAGTAGCTGCTTCTTCTTTTCCTCTGCGAATGAGCAGAAGACAACCACGTCCTGGTGCGCGGTTTTGACCAGGCGCGATTCCAGGGGCAGCCTGAGACGCGAATCCAGGATCACGCGCAGCAGCGGTCGGCGGCGGTCGAGGCCGGTGCGGTCGGTGAGCAGGGGATCATCGGCCACGATGGTGCCCACCCCAACCAGGATGGCGTCGCTGGCATGGCGCAGCTCCTGCACGTGCGCCCGCGCTTCCACGCTGGTGATCCAGCCGCCGCTGGCGCCGCCCACGCCCAAAGCCGATGGATAGGCGCTTTCCCCCGGCGGCGGGGCGATCTTGCCGTCCAGGGTCATGCCGGCTTTCAACGTCACGAGGGGAAGCTTTATGCGGATGTACTTGGCAAAAGCCTCGTTCAGCTTGCGAGCTTCGTCCTGAAGGATGCCTTCGACCACCTCGACGCCGGCAGCGCACAGCTTCTCCAAGCTCTTGCCGCAGACAAGCGGATTGGGATCACGCATGGCGACGACCACTCGCCCGATTCCAGCCTTTAACGCCGCATCAACGCAAGGGCCAGTGCGGCCTTCGTGGCAGCAGGGTTCGAGGTTCAGGTAGAGAGTTCCGCCGCGAGCCTTTTCTCCCGCCGCTTCAAGGGCCAATACTTCGGCATGCTTGACCCCGGCGTAGGTGTGGAAGCCGTCACCGACAGTGTTGCCGGCAGCGTCGATGATTACCGCACCCACGCAGGGATTGGGCGAGGCCAGGGCCGTGCCCAGGCGCGCCAACTCGAGCGCGCGGCGCATGTGGCGTTCGTCGCTATTCAGAAATGCCTTCATCCTCTGTGGCTTGGAGGGTGCCGTAGCTCTCTAAGAATTCCTCGCATTCACCTACCAGGTCGTGGAGAGCTGCCGAAATGTGCTCCATATCTAGTCTCTTCACAACAATGCACGGTTCGCCGACATAATGTTCCTTGCCTTCCAAACGCATGCACTCATGGAAGTACTCAGGGGTCTGCAGCGTGAAGACGTAACGGAGTCCGTTGTCGAGCTCCACGAGGATGTCTGCCCAGTCATTATCCGAGCCGTCTCCAATCTCGGCGAGCGGCTCAATTCGGATTATTCTCATAAGGGTCAGTCGAGCAGCGAGTCCACGAATTCCCTGGGATTAAATGGCAACAAATCGCCCGCTTTCTCGCCTACGCCCACATAGCGCACCGGCAGGCCCAATTCGCGGCTGATGGCCACGGCCACGCCGCCCTTGGCCGTGCCATCGAGCTTGGTAAGCACGATGCCGGTGACGCCCGCCGACTCGGTAAACAAGCGCGCCTGCTGCAGGCCATTCTGCCCGGTTGTGGCGTCCATGATGAGCAGGGTCTCGTGCGGGGCGCGCGGGATCAGCCGCTGCGCGGTACGACGCATCTTCGCGAGTTCGTCCATGAGGCTGGACTTGGTATGCAACCGCCCAGCCGTGTCGACGATTACATAATCTGTGTGGCGCGCTTTGGCGGCCTGCATGGCGTCGTAGAGCACGGCTGCCGGATCGCCACCTGCCTTGGTCTTGATGACTTCAGTTCCGGTGCGTTGTCCCCAGATCTCCAGTTGCTCGATGGCGGCGGCGCGAAAGGTGTCGGCGGCGGCCAGCAGCACCGTCTTGCCTTCGCCACGGTAAACCTGCGCCAGCTTGCCGATGGTCGTGGTCTTGCCGGTACCGTTGACCCCGACCACCAGGATGATCTCGGGCTCGCCATCGACCGCCTTCACCGGCTGCAGCCCGGCGCGGTCGAGGATTGCGAGGAGCTCTTCCTTTAACAGACGCTTTAACTCGTTGACGTCCCCGATCTGCCTGCGGTCCACCTTCTCGCGCAGGTTGGCAAGGACCTCCTGGGTGGTGGTCGTACCCAAGTCGGCGGCGATGAGCGTGGCCTCTAGTTCGTCGAGGGTGTTGCGGTCGATCTCCTTGTTGAAGCTGGCGATATCGTCGATGCGCTCGCTGAGGCTCTCGCGGGTGCGCGTCACCGCCTGCTTCATGCGCTCGAAGAAGCCGGGCTTCTGTTCCGTGCTACCGAAAAGGGTCTGGATCATGCCTACCAGGGTAACTCCCACCCCCCTTGCCATTATAGACAAGGGCTGTTGCACCAACGGATGCGCCCGCTACCTGCCCAATTTCCTTGGGAGGTCACTATTCCATTTCCGCCGAGGGTGCGATACTTTGAAGGGAGCAGGTGCGAACATGTCCAGCGCTGAAACCTGGCCGGGCCTGCCGGAGCGGCGCGCGGCACAGCGTTTTGCCATGAGCGTTCCCGTCGCCGTACAGTGTCCCGAGGGTTCGTTTCCGCGGGAGACTGCCCTTTCGCACGACGTGAGCGCCAAGGGCATCTTCTTCCTCATGAATTCGCGACCCCGCGAAGGCTCGAGCATCGAGTTCACCGTCACCCTGCCGCCTGAGGTCACGCTCACGGACGCGATGCGGGTCCAGTGCAAAGGGCGTGTGATCCGCGTGGTTGATGACGAGAAAACCAACCGCCATGGAGTGGGCGCTACCATCGACGGCTACAGTTCTTTTATTCGGCTGTCGCGGATGGATGCCAACGTCGTACGCATGGGGTAACACCCCGGGATCACGCCAAAGTAGCAGGAACTGGTTCCGGAGCCGGCGCTGTCATCGGGACAGCGGCTGGCGGTGGGACGGCCGCCACCTTGCGCACCATCAGTTCGCCTTTGCGGTGGGCTGCAGTCAGGGCTGCCACGACCTGGTTATCGAACTTGGTCTGTGCCAGCGAGGTGATGATGCGGATCACGTAGTCAGGGTCCATGGCGGCCTGGTAGGGACGATTGGTGGTCATGGCGTCGAAGACATCGGCCGCGGTGATGATGCGTGCCAGCAGCGGAATCTGCTCGCCCTTGAGCCCGTGCGGATAGCCCCGTCCGTCCAGGGATTCGTGGTGCAGCTCGATGCCGGGCAACATCTCGCGCAACTGCTCCACCGGGCGCAGGATGTTGGCGCCCTTGGTGGTGTGCGTCTTCATGATTTCGAATTCTTCCGGCGTCAGCGCGCCCGGCTTTTTCAGGATGCGGTCTTCGATGCCGATCTTGCCGACATCGTGCAGTTGGGCGGAGATGCGCACTTTCTCCACCTCTTCCGTGGAGAGCCCCATCTCACGGGCGATGAGGACCGAATAACGCGTGACGCGGTCGGAGTGGCCGCGGGTGTAGGGATCTTTTTCGTCGACCGCGCCGGCCAGCATCTGGATGGAGCCCAGGAACAGGCTGCGGTTCTCTTCGGCCGCGCGCTTGAGATCGGCGACCAGGCGCTCCAGGTCGTCGGTCATGTGATTGAAGGTCGCGGCCAGTTCGCCAATTTCGGTGCGGCTGCTCACGTGGACGCGCTGGGAAAAATCCCCGCGCGCGATAGCGCGGCTGGAGTCGGTGAGCGTGGCCAGCGGTCCGGTGATGCTTTTGGCGGCGAAGAGGGACACTCCCAGGCTGATGAATACCGCCAGCAACGCCAGCAGGTAGGCGTTGTGCTGCATCTCATACACGCCCTGGTAGGCATCCTTCTGCTTCTTCTGCGCCACCGCCGCCCAGCCCAGCGTGGCCACCGGACTGTAGGTCCCCAACATGGGCACGCGATTCTTGCCGTCCTGGATATAAAACTCCTTGGTGGCCGCCAGCTTGCTGCGTGCTCCTTGTTCAGCCCAGTTCTTGACGATCTCCAGGTTGGTCATGTCCTGGCCGATGGCATAGTCCGCGCCAGAACCCGCCACCAGCCGTCCCTGGCGGTCCACCACATAGGCCACCAGTCCGCCCTGGCTGGCCTCCTGCAGGCGCTTGGATAGATACTGCAGGTTCACCACCGCAGCAATTACTCCGATGAAGCGTCCTTGCATCATCAGCGGGGCGCTCACCAGCATCACTGGGTTTGCTTTGCGGGCGCTGCCGACGTTGAGCGCCTCACCGTTGTAGGCTCGTCCTTCGCCGCCGGCGGCGAAAGCGCGTTCCAGCTCGCGTTGCAGAAACACGTCGGTCGCCATGCGCCCGGCGGAGATCCCTTTGGCGTCGGAGTTCAGCAGGGTGGCATAGGCGAGGCTGTCGGATGAGGAGACGAACTGCTCCAGCAGCGCCCGCAGTTCCGGGGTAGCCACGTGGTCGTTGGAGAGATTGTCCCCGCTGGCCACGTGGATGGCTGAGGCCAGGTTGGCCAGCAAGCCCTGCAGATTCATCTGCCGCTGGGCGATATCATCCGCCAGCGTGCGGGTGATGGTGTTCTCCAGCAGCATCTCGTTGGTTTTCAGCCGATCGCGGTTCGCCCCCACCACCACGCTGCTGTAAAAATAGAGCGGTACTACGCTGATGACCGTGAGCACCGCCAGCATCAGGTAGAGAATGGGAATCCGCGTTGGAACCAGCGATTTGGCCGAGAATTTCATCTCCTGCGGGATTGTACCGTGGAGCTTCTCAGTTTTCGCTCCACGAAGCCGCGGATTTAAGTTACGAAGGTGATGCGGACGGGCGGGGCGGCGTAGAGACATGGCAGACCTACCCAG
>Ga0187769_10002351_pt1 | contig 11036 bp, 12 predicted proteins | sample 0116_SJ02_MP02_1_FD_133140 | JGI IMG/M metagenome (GOLD analysis project Ga0187769, IMG submission 133140) | Tropical peat soil microbial communities from peatlands in Department of Meta, Colombia - 0116_SJ02_MP02_10_MG | ecosystem: Environmental > Terrestrial > Soil > Wetlands > Peat | place... | reverse complement strand
TGGCACTGACACAATGGCGTACACTTCAGCCGCATTAAGCTTCGCCCTACAAAATCTACCCATACCCATAATCGTTGTCGGGGCGCAGCGTTCAAGTGACCGCCCAAGTAGCGACGCAGCGACAAACCTTATCGGTGCTGTGAAAGCCGCTGGTGAAGCCCCATTCGCTGAGGTTGGCTTAGCCATGCACGAGAAGGTTTCGGACTTAGACATTGTAATTCATCGTGGAACGAAAGTGCGTAAGTGCCACACGAGTCGAAGGGATACTTTCAAGTCCATCAACGGTTTTCCAATAGCAAGAATTCGAGACCAGCATATAGTATTGCTAACAGACAAGTATGTGCGCCGCGACTCGAAGAGAAAGCTGGTTTTAAAGCCGAACTTCTGTGACAAAGTGGCTTTAATCAAGTTTTACCCTGGGCTGGACCCGGCCGTCATTGATTGGTACGTTGACAGGGGCGCAAGGGGCATTTTGTTAGAGGGCTCAGGGTTAGGGCACGTCAGCAAGTTCTGTTTCGATAGCATCAAAAAAGCGGTTGCAAAGGGTGTCGTGGCTGCTTTGGCTTCCCAGTGCATCTGGGGCAGGGTAAACATGAACGTGTACGACACGGGTAGAGACCTGCTAGCCTTAGGTGTCATCCCAACAGATGACATGTTCCCAGAAACGGCGTTGGTCAAACTCATGTGGTCACTCGGACAAACTGACAACCCGCATGAAGCCGTTAAGCTGCTGAAAACCAACGTTGCAGGGGAATTTTCCCCAAGAACTCTTCCGCAAGACAGAATCGTTGAAGGAGTTGAAAAACTTGGTAGTTGACTATGCGAAAGTCGGCTTGAAAGTTGGGTTGGAAATCCATCAGCAACTCAACTCTGAAACCAAGTTGTTCTGCAGTTGCCCACCTGAACTTTTCAAAGAAGAGCCTGAAATCACTTTCCTTCGTCGACTTCGACCTACACAGAGCGAGCTGGGGCAAGTAGATCCCGCAGCCTACTTTGAATTCCAGAAAGGCGTCAGAATTCTTTACGAAGCCAGCAAAGATAGCACGTGCCTCGTTGAGATGGATGAGGAGCCGCCGCACCCCATAAACCTCAAAGCGGTTGAAATCGTTTTAACTGTGTCGTTGATGATGAACGCCGTGCCCGTAGATGAAGTTCACGTGATGCGCAAAACCGTTATCGACGGTTCAAACACAACGGGTTTCCAGCGGACTTGCACCATCGCCACCGACGGCTGGATAAAAGTCGCGGAAAAAATCGTTCCGATCCAAGCGCTTTTCCTAGAAGAAGATGCTGCACGAAAAACGGGAACGCAGGATGAAGGAAAAACGCTCCGTTACCGCATCGACCGTCTAGGAATCCCGCTTATTGAAATCGCCACTGGACCCGTAATCTACTCTCCGATGGAAGCGCAAGAAGTCGCCCTTGCAATCGGGAGGATTCTGCGTGATACTGGTAAAGTGATGCGTGGCTTAGGTACGATTCGGCAAGACCTGAACGTTTCTTTGCCTAACGGCGCTTTAATCGAAATCAAAGGCGTCCAAGAGCTTGAATTAATCTCCAAAGCCGTTGAGTATGAAGTGCAGCGTCAGCTTGGGCTTATAAGCGTCAAGGAGGAACTTGCCAAACGAGGCGTCAAGACAACTGACATAAAACAGGATTTTGTCGACGTCTCAGGGATCTTTAAAGAGACAAAATGCAAAGTCATCCGCAAAGCCGTGGACAAGAATCAGAAAGTCATGGCTGTCAGATTGCCGTGCTTAGCTGGGCTGCTTAAACGCGAGCTCATGCCTGACTTTCGCGTCGGGACCGAGCTTTCGGATCGTGCGAAGTTTTGGGGGAGAGTCGGAGGTATCTTCCACACTGACGAAATGCCAAATTACGGAGTCACCTCTGAAGAGACGGAAGCAATGAAAAAAGCAGTGCGCGCAGGCGAATCTGACGCGGCGGTTTTCGTCGCTGACACCACAGAAAACGCCTTAGATGCCTTAAAAGCCGTGGTTGAACGCGCTCAGGAACTTGTTAATGGTGTTCCACCTGAAACGCGGACGGCGAAGGACGACGGCACAACCAGGTACATGCGTCCGCGACCCGGCGCCGCAAGAATGTACCCTGAAACCGATATTCCCCCGCAACCTATAACCGACGAGCTAATCGAGAAAATCCGCCGAAACCTCCCCGAGTCAGCGGAAAAGAAAGTCACCCGAATGATGAAACAATATGGGTTAAACGAGAAACTTGCCAAGCAGGTTGCAGATTCAGAATACAACTTCCTCTTCGAGGAAACCGTAAAGGAAACTTGCGTTCAAGCTTCAACCCTAGCGGCATTCCTGACTGAGACACTGAAGGCACTCAAAAGGAACGGCGTCCAGATAGAGGCGGTCGGGGAAAACCAAATCAAAAGCGTTTTCCAAGCAGTTGCATTAGGAGACCTTGCTAAAGAAGCCTTGCCAGAAGTTTATAGCTGGTTATCAAAGAACGAAGGCAAAACCGTGCGGGACGCAATAGGCGCTTTGGGTTTGAAAATGTTCACGGAAGCCGACTTGGCGCCAGTAATTGACCGCGTGATTGCAGCGAACAGGCAGCATATTGACAAGTTGGGCAAGGGCGCTTACGGCATGCTTATGGGCACCGTGATGAAAGAAGTGCGTAAGAAAGCCAACCCTGACCTCGTTGCCAAGCTGCTGCGTGAGCGTCTCAAATAATCCACCGTCGAAAAGCCCCGCTGAGCCGCAAATCCTAAAAAGCCACAAGACAGCATATACGATAAATGAGGCCTAACTTATAATGAAGCGTATTGAAGCGCGCATCAAAACTCCCTTCGGAGAAGTCATCATTGAAGGCGAGAACCCCCAGGAAATCCTTGACATTATAGGGCTCGTCCCTGAAGACTTCGTTGAGAAACTCTCGGATTTTGTTTCTAACAGACTTACCCCATCAGGGGCGCAGTTGAAAGGGATTGTTGAGCCTACGACTGAAGGTCCGGTCATCGTAACCCGGGAAAGCCTGACGCATTATGAGGCGGTGGGTTTGGTTCTTTACGCTTCTGAAGAAAGAAAGAACACAGCGGCGCAGATCCAGAAGCTTTTGGAGTCGAGCGGCATAAAGAGCATGGTTCCCGCTCGGCTTAACGAGATGACGAAGCGTGGGCAAGTTTTCAAGCCTGACCCTAACAAACCCGACTTTAAGCTGACGATCCAGGGCGAGAAATGGGTTGAAGAAGAGGTTCTTGCGAAGCTGAGAGGAAAGATGGCTTGAGCGAAAAACCAGAGAAAATTCACGTTCAAATAAAATACCGTGACGTTGTGCAGGAGTTTTCAGCTGCTCCGCAGGACGCTTGGATGCTTCTGAACCAATTCTTCAAGGAGTTTATTCCTTCATTTGAGATTGCTAGGAAGCTTTGGCTCAACGTCGACCTGCATTTGCTTGCGAAGGACCTGGATGGCGTGGTGACATTTTCGCGCGACGGCGCAAGTTTGCTCGCCCCTAAGAATAAACTGACGGATTACGAGGCGTTGTCTGTTTGGTTGACAGCACAATATCTCGGACGTGAACTCGGCATGCTAGGAGGAGATGCGTTGTCTAAGGATGATTTGCAGATGCGGCTCGGGAAAAGCAGCAAAATCGTCAGCACGCGGCTCGGGGAGCTGGCGAAGAACGGTGTGGTGGCGAGGGCTGCTGATGACAAGTTTAGGATAACAGCTTACGGCGTTATGCAAGCGCAGAAGGAAATCTTGCCTAAGATTAGAGCGAAGATTAAAGCGTGAAGGGAACGCAATTGTTAACATGGTTAATTCCCTAAGCGCCACCCTCGACGCGAGGGTGTATCACAAATGTTATTTACTTGGCTGCACCAGTTTTATTGAGGCCCACATCAATGAGTCTTGCGCTCTTTCTGCCGACAATATTCAGTGTTCTCAGCAGCTTAGGCCTTCCCTCATGGCTCAATTTGCCCCTCCTTGTTGTCCTAATCATAATCGGCTTGATAATCATAGTTCTCATAAAATTGTTCATTGTGCTGCTGCCTGCCATCATCATAGCTGCCATCGTATACTTCTTTACGGGCGACCTGCTTTGGACAGGCATTGCCTTCGTCGTTGTCGCACTAGTATCCGTAGCAGCCAAGATCTAGGTTCAAACCTACTTTTCCCTCATGATACAGCTCAACCCCAATCAAAACGCTTCTTCAAAAAAACAAGCTCTCGAAAGTACCTGATAGCCCTTTCATAAGCCTTTTATACGTGGTGATCTGTTCATGGATATTACAAGAAACAGTGTGGAGCACAAACACAATGATGATGGAACCAAGTAAAAAACCCCTAAACGTTCTCATAAAACAAATGCACGGAAACATAGAAGTTGTCCTCAAAAACGGGTACGAATACAAGGGAAAAATGATAAAATGTGATGGCCACATGAATATCCTTCTCGAAGGTGCAAGCGAGTGCAAAGACGAACAGCTAATGACGAACTACGGCAACGTATTGCTACGCGGAAACAACATACTGTATGTTGTGTTAGACGCGGACAAGCGTTAAAAAACTAAACTTCTCGATCCTCCAGTAACGTAACTGCAGGCTGGGTCAACAGCCAAAGTCAAGTTGAACCTGCGGCTAAAGAAGGAAAGCACATTTTTTAGGTCACGCAAGAGCAGATCCTCCGCATTGGCATGCTCCACCCGAACGTATTGGGGCCAATCGATGATTAGGATGTGCCCATCAGGCTTCAAGATTATGTTGTACTCGCTCAGGTCGGCGTGTATAACATGAGCCTTCAAATACGCCTTCCTCACGTTATGCAAAATCTCCTTTAAGACTCTCTGCGGTTTACCAATGTCATTGTACTTGGACAGTTCGTCCCCTTCGATCATCCCCATCGTGATAACATGTCTATTTTGGCTAATCGGCTTAGGCACCGAAACTCCGTTTCTGTAGACAAGCTGCAAAGCCTCAAACTCCTTCTCAGCGGCCAAATGCGATTGGAAAAGCCAGGTCGAATGCTCCCTAACGTACCCCCGCTTCCTCCTCGTCTGCCTGAAACTTATTCTTCCTAGCCTATGAAACTTCACGGCTATGCGTTTCCCGCCCGGCGCCAAAGCATCATATACGTCAGCTTCTTTCCCAACGCCTAGTATCTGGCCGAAAGACTCAATTACCTCCGCCTTAACAAGGGCGTTGATGGCTAAGCAATCGTAGCCCACATAATTCAAGGTATGCCCAACATACGCTCGTCTAGACTGATAAATCAAACCTAGCCTGTTCAGTCTGGTGAGCGTAAACCGCATACGATCTAAGGGAAGCTTTGCATACTTCTGAATCTGCGAGGTAGGCACAAACTTACGTTTATTCATAGCCGCTTCGATAATATGTAGTACTCTGAAATCTTCGTTTTCCAACTCACGGAAAACCTTGACGGCCAATTCAGCGCTTGACATACACATTGTTATGGGCAACTTTTGCACTATAAAGGCTACGTTCTAGCATCATTCTTGCCTCAAAAACGGTTTTTTTTGGGTTGGACTTATATCGGAGTTGTTGCATGATTATGGCTGTAAAATCAAAACCTCCCACCGTAAATTATAAGCTTGGTTTTGACAAATGGCTGTAGAACAAGAAAGCGTTTCAAAGATACTCTCCATCCTTTCGCATCCCTTGCGAAGAGAAATACTACTCAACCTCAGCGAAAAAGGGGAGTCATCCTTCACAGACCTGCTGAACCTACTGAAAGTTGATACCGGAAAGCTCAGTTTTCACCTCCGCGCACTCCAAGCATTCGTAGAGCAGACGCAGGTTGGTAAGTACAAGCTTAGCATGGCTGGCGAAAACGCAGTAAGAATTATCCATGACATCGAAGGATGGGCGGAAGTCGCCGACGTACAAAGAAAAGAGAGCCAGCTTCTACTCGCCTCTTTCAAAAAAAGAGTTGAGGCATACGTTATTGATTTTGCCATAATCTTCGCAATTACCGTAGCAATCATTTTCTTGCCCGAAGCTCTCTCGCTCTCCGCTAAAAACCTCCTTAGTGGAGGGATCAGCACAGTTCTCTTTATCACTGTGGGTCTTCTGTGGCTTTATTCAACTCTGCTAGAAGGATTTAACGGTCAAAGCATAGGCAAACGTATTACGGGTTTGAAGGTTGTCAGAATTGACGGAAAGAAAATGTCTTACGACCACGCAGCGGTAAGGAACTTTGGGAAAATTATTGTTCTGCTTCCTTTTGATTTGCTTATAGGATTATACCGGATAAAAAACCCCGAGTTCATGAGATACTTCGACAAGTTCGCGGGCACAACAGTCATTGATCTGCGCTCTCGCCCACTCTAAATCGTTTTTCCAAGCGCGTTAGTTTGTCCCGAAATTGCATTAACTGATGCATAGCGCCTGCATTTTGCTCTTGAATGTGACGCGTGTTTGTCCCGCATTTTATTGGTAGAATTCTGTTGTAAAATGTAGACCCCTCCCGTTTCTTGAGGGCTTGTTTTGCGTTGCTTTTACGGTTTAGTGCTTGAAATGGCGTTTGTTGGGATATGAAAAATTCAATGGAAAGCTGGGATCCTCCAGGTCTACGCCTAATAGGCGTATCTAGATGAACCAAATATGAAAGGCGAAGCAACCGGCTATGGTTCAAGGTTACCGTAGGGTTTTCCACGGCAAGGAAAGAAGGAAAAAGCCAGAGTATCCGTTGTCCGCCAGCTTTGGCTGGCTCTCCTATCATCACTGCTTCCTTCTCTTGGCGATTATCGGGACAAGGCAGCGTGCGCTTGGACTCTGCATAGCCTTTCCTGAGCCGTATCAAACAGCTTTTTGAAATCGGTTTTGCTCAGAGATTTGCCTTGATTTATTTCTGGGCACTCAAGTGTAAAGTCAAAATTATGATGTCCCGTGTCCTTATTGAATTTCAGTTCGAAAGGGTAGCAAATGCAGATTAACGGTCTCAGCTGGTAAATGCTGCATTTGTTATCTTTTAGGAAGACGCATTTGCCCTCGTTTGCCTTTTTCATTTCATAAACATAAGGATCATTACCCACAATTGCAAATGCAAAATCTGATATAAGTCGACCAGTGCCAGATGCAATCTTCATTGCCTCGCTTTTCAAGAGAAGAATGTGCCTTGTCTTCTGCTTTGTGTCACCACAGCATAAGCCGCATCTGCTGCACTCAAACCGTAAATCAGTCGGATAGGTAAATTCCACTTTGATTCAACAAATATACTTGAAAGCGTACCATAAAAAAGTTCTTCAGTTATCATTCTTGCTTTTCTTTATAGGCTTTCGCACGATGACCCTCACCGTACTGGAAGGGACGGCTGAAGTTTTTTTCAAGTTTCCTTGCGAATACCTTGTCCATATTCATGTTGGGGCAAGCTAGACGGCTTGCATCCAAGACGTAGAATATCACGTCGATAAGCTCCTCAGCGGTTTTCTCTTCAGGCAACCCTTTCTTCCACGCATCGCTTGCTTCCCCCAGCTCGATGAAAGCAAAAAGAAGTTTTTTTGGAATGTCCTCGGCTCTGTTGTAAAACCCTTTGGAAATTACTAAGGCTTCGATTTGTTTCTTCATTTCTTCCAAAGTCAACTTTGTTTTCCTCAAATGTTAACAAAATCACGGGGCTCCCTTATTTATACTTGAATCGCGGGACAGCGGAAGCTTGCAGGTTGCTTGTGCTTGTGACTGCTTAGGGGCTATCACAAAATCATAATTGCTCCGTGATAAGTAGGAAATATCAGCGTTCAACTACAAGTCGTTTGGCAGAATAACCTGCTGTCAGGATACGGCTCTGCTTCCAGATCTGTACTATGGGGCTTAGGCTCCCAAATGTATCTTTCTGAGCAACCTTTCAGACGGTAAGAGAAATCTGCCAAGCGGCACCTGAAGTCATTTCACCCGTTCGCCGTCGGCCATTTTTTCTCGCTTTCCAATTGAAATTAGTGCAGAAACTGAAGAAAAATCGTTGCCGCAAAAAGAAATTGCGCTGGAAACGAAGTTCTTCGCTTTTCAACCATTAGAATCTAAAGAAACCTAATCAAATAGAAAACAATTCGAAATATAATGGAATTACGGATTATTGAAGGCTTGCAATGAGTTGAAATTTTAATTGACTAACGGGCTCATTGGACGCTGTATGGTAGACAAGCTTTTAATCCATCAAGGAGTATCGTGGTAAGTTGATCGGTGGATTGATTTGGCTAGATTGAAATGCAAGAAGTGCGGGGCCGTCTTTGAATATGAATACAAGGCCATGTCTTCATTTGTACACCTTGGCCCGTACAAAATGGTTAGTTGCCCAGCCTGCGGGAAAAGCAGCCTCATGAACGCTTACTCTTCTATAAAGGAGCCGATAACGTGGCCTTCCGAAGAAAAACAGCAAAATCTAGCTGCCCAACCCTCCTTGACTGAAGAAGAGTTGGAGAAAAAACGAATCGAAGATTCTAAATACGAACGACCCTAAATCATTTTAGGCCTTGAGTTGCGCCATCGATGATTGATACCGAAGATTTAACCCGAAAATTCGGGAGCCTAGCAGCCGTAGAAAACCTTTCCTTGCACGTTAATGAGGGCGAAGTTTTTGGTTTTCTCGGACCCAACGGGGCAGGCAAAACCACAACCATTCGGATGCTCTGCTGCTTAATCGGCAAAACCAGCGGCGAAGCGAGAATAGACGACTTGTCAGTCGACAAAGAAAAGGATTGCCTCGAAATCAGGAAGATAGTAGGTTTACTGCCTGAAAACGTTGGGTTGTATGAGAGCCTAAGCGCTTATCGTAACTTAGATTTTTACGGTAAGCTGTATGAAGTACCAGCGCGGCTGAGGCAAGAAAACATTGAGCGCCTGCTTGAACTTTTAGGAGTCTGGGAGCGCCGTGAAGACGCAGTAGGCACATTTAGCAAAGGCACCAAGCAGAAAATTGCAATTGCGAGAGCATTAATTCATGATCCGAAAGTGTTGTTTTTAGATGAGCCGACGGCTAATCTTGACCCAGAAGCGGCAAAAACCGTGAGAGACTTCATTTTGGAGTTAAAGAAGGAAAAAAGAACGATCTTTCTTAACACTCATAATTTGGAGGAAGCCGAAAAACTCTGCGATAGAATAGCCATCTTAAAGACCAGGTTAGTCGCGGTTGATTCACCTAAAAACTTGGAGCGCAGCCTTTACAGTCGGAAAACCGTCGTTCACTTAGAAAACCTAAACGCAGAAGTGCTGGCTGCAGCCAAGCAGCTTGGCAAAGTTAAAAGTGTACGCGCAAGCGATAACAAGTTGATACTTGACATTGACAACCCTGAAGAGGACAACCCAGAAGTCGTGAGAGCAATCGTGGAAGCAGGTGGCAGGATCCGATACGTCACTGAGCTGCGTTCAACGCTTGAAGATGTTTACCTGAAGTTAATCAGGGAGGCTTCGGCACAATGAGGCTTTGGAAATCGTGGATAGTGACCCAAAAGGACCTAAGTGTAATCAGGAAGAACAAGTACGTCTTTTACTCCCTAATTGCCATGCCGGCCATACTCGGTATAATTCTTCCGGTGACGTTTGTCTTTACTCTAAACGCTGAAGTGGCTGTGCTTTCTCATGACCAATTCTTGGCTACTGCCCGCGAACTCATAAATATATCAGCCACGTACCTCGTCCTTATCTCAGCCATTTTACCTTCTATTATCGCTTCATACAGTTTTGTGGGCGAAAAAGTCGAGAAAAGCCTTGAACCTTTATTGGCAACACCTACAACGGACGGGGAATTGTTGCTCGGCAAAAGTTTAGCTGCTTTCATTCCATGCATCGCCGTAACTTACATCGCGGCAGCCATATCCGCCCTGATCCTTGACTCGTGGTCGTACATTCGCTTAGGATCCTTTCTGATCCCTAATCTGTTTTGGGTTGCATCGGTCGCCGTTCTTACGCCCTTAGCATGCATTATGAGCGTTGAAGCCAACGTAATTGTATCTTCAAGGGTTAGCGACATACGGGCTGCGCAGCAATTGGGCGGGTTAGTCGTTCTGCCAATTATAGCAATGTTACTTGTAGTGGTTGTTAGCGCTCAAATCTCGATGATCCTGGCAATTCTTGTTTCAATAATTCTGATCGTAGCGGATCTATCGTTATTCTATCTGAGTAAAGAAACGTTTCAAAGAGAAGAAATTCTAACAAAATGGAAATAGCAAACGCAATGACCTATGGAAATGTTGTTTCTACCGCTTCTGGAATATAGCTGGCTTTTTCATCATTGATTGAACCTATTTTAGGCTTAAGTCGGCGCGCGTTCACTCACTTTTACCTAAAGTTAAGCTTGCGAGATTGCATTCAGAATCAGGAAGCACATGATCAAACATTCAAGTTTTCCATTGAATGACTTTGTGGATAGCAATACACGAGAAGGCAGAGCGCTAAAGGTCTTAGATTCATTTTTGTATATTTAGATTTCAATGAAGTCTGGTTTTTCTTGTCGAGCTACGGTACATGTCGTAATCATGAAAAATACGATAATCCGTTTTTGTTTGCAAACTTAGAGTTCCCTGCAGAAAATTGCGCTTCAACAATTGCATAAGAATAAACAACTTTTGATAGAATGTCTACCATCATCGGTATCGTTTCTGCAAGGTCTTTTCCTCTTAAATCAGCGGAAATGGTTTCAGAATCAAGTCGTTTTCTTGAAATGAGCTCGGGTTAATTCAGATTGTGAATAAAACTTTTTTCCATTTTTGTTAGAAACTTATTTTTGGTCCGCTATTTCATCTATTTCTTCAATGGGTAATGAGTGAACAGCTGGACGGGGTTTGCCAAAAGTATGTATGAATTGGCCAAATCATCCTGGCTATACCCATGATTTTTTAATTTTTTTTCCCCGTCGAAAACCACAGAATAAGCGTTGAACCAGAAAAACAACCTAAACCAAGCTCTTCGTCTAGCCCTCGCTACCTACTACTTATAACAGAATTCTACTTACAAGATCGTGGAAAGTTCTGCCTTAATTAGAACGAAAACCTCACCAACAAGCCCAAGAATAACTAACAAGCATTCAACCATCATTTTTGATGGAAAACAGCT
>Ga0187769_10002350_pt1 | contig 11038 bp, 9 predicted proteins | sample 0116_SJ02_MP02_1_FD_133140 | JGI IMG/M metagenome (GOLD analysis project Ga0187769, IMG submission 133140) | Tropical peat soil microbial communities from peatlands in Department of Meta, Colombia - 0116_SJ02_MP02_10_MG | ecosystem: Environmental > Terrestrial > Soil > Wetlands > Peat | place... | reverse complement strand
TTACCTGTCCGCCCATCTTCTCTTCGCTGCTCCAGGTCCAGGTGTCCCCTTCTAAAGTACCTTTGGCGTGTTCCGCCTCGCCCATGCTATTGAACGCATCGTAGGTGTAGACCTTGTCATTGGCGTCGTAACTCAAGTAAGAAGTGCCAGTGCCGTTGCCCATTGAGCTCTTGAAATCAACATTGCATACAAGGAAATATCCGCCTTCCATCCACTTGCAGGTTTCGGTTTCGGTCATGCTTCCACCCGGGCCCATGGGCCCCGGCTTCATTTCGCCTTGCAGATTCCACGACCCGGCAAAAACGTCGAGCTTCTTGAGTTCAGGCGCTTTGGGGATTTCCATTTGTGCCGTTGCGGACAGAGCAACTCCGAACAGCAACCCCGAGAACAATGCCGATGCCAGAAAAAGTTTCATGAATCCCGCCTCTTTTGCTGGATGTTTACCGAAAACACAACGATAGTAGGTCCGGGAAAGCTTCGTGTCAACGCCAGATTGTGCAAATCTTCAGTGAATGTCGCAGCCGCCAGGCGGACCAGCGCAGCGTCGAGTGTTATCTGAGCAACTCTGCCAATTCCTCCGGACTGTCAACGGTGACATCCGGCGGGGCTTCGCACAGCGTATGAGGAGCGAATCCGTAAGTAACGCCGCAGGTCCACAGACCAGCATTGCGGCCAGTGATCACGTCGATCGAAGAATCGCCAACCATGAGTGCTTCTTCGGCACGCGCTTTGGTCTCGCGCAAAATCGTCTGCACTCCGTGTGGATCGGGCTTTTTGGTGGGGAAGCTGTTGCCTCCATAGACATGAATGAAAAATTCAGCCAGGCCCAGAGCTTCGACTATAGCCCGCGACGGGACCACCGGCTTATTGGAAAGCACAGCCATCTGACGAGAGACTCCATTGGAGTTGCTAACCGCGCGGAGCATTTCTTTCACACCAGGATATGCGTGCGTGTTGTCGAGTTTGTGTACCTTGTAGTACGCCAGGAAATAGTCCAGGGCTTCTTTCACGTCCGCTTCATGCTTAGGATCCCCCAGCGCTCGGCGCACGAGTACTGGCGCGCCGTCTCCGATATAAGAAGCAATTACATCGCCAGGCAGTTCTGGACGTTTGAAGTGGCGGAGCGTGGCATTAACGGAATGAATCAGGTCCAGACGCGAGTCGATCAGCGTGCCGTCCAAATCGAAGACTAGCAGCTTCATGGCGGATGCATCGAATTGGCGGTGGACGCGGATCACGCTGTTTTCAGAATAGCACTCAGCACTCGGCCCCCGTCAGTAAGCATCTGGCACTTAGCTCTGGTACTTGGTCCAACACTTCCGGCTACGAATTTCGCAACACCGGTGAGTGCTAAGTGCTCATTCCCTGGCGCTGTCCTATTTTCAACTTGAAGTTTTCTTCGCGGACTTTGTGCTTTCTTGGCGCCCTTTGCGGTAAGAGCTTTTAACCGCTAAGGACGCAAAGGATCGCGAAGGGCGCAAAGTATGGCTTGTGGCATTGAGCAGTCAGAGATTAGGAAACTACCCATTACCTACGACTCTTTCGATGCTCTTGAGCCAGGATTTACAATAAGGCGTTTGCGTGGCGACAATAGGCTAGAGGATGGCAACGAAAACTTACTCGAAACCGGCCGGGGTGGCTGAGGAAAAGATCGAAGGCAAGTATCAGGGGCTCTCCCGCGAGCAACTGATCGAAGCCTACCGGCTCATGTACACCTCCCGCAAGATTGACGACCGGGAGATTCTGCTGAAACGCCAACAGAGGATTTACTTCCAGATTTCGGGCGCGGGACATGAGGCTGTGGGTGTGGCCGCGGCGTTTGTCCTAAAGCCAGGCTACGACTGGTTCTATCCCTACTATCGCGACCGCGCTCTATGTTTGGCGCTAGGTGCAGCTCCTTACGAAATGTTTCTGGAGGGGGTGGGCGCGGCTGACGATCCCAACTCCGGCGGCCGACAGATGCCCTCGCACTGGAGCTTTCCCAAGCTGAATATAGTCACGCAATCATCTCCGACAGGCTCTCAGATTCTGCAAGCAGTGGGCTGCGCGGAAGCGGGACGCTATTTTGCCGCACACCCCAACGCCGCAAAGAAGGGCAGTGGGGATTATCGGGAATTCAAAGACGTAGCATTCCAGGGCGACGAAGTTACGTACGTTTCTCTTGGCGATGGCACCACCAGCGAGGGTGAGTTTTGGGAAGCGCTGAACACCGCGTCCAATCGCAAGCTGCCGCTGGTCTTCGTGGTAGAGGATAACGAGTACGCGATCTCTGTGCCGGTCGAGGTGCAAACCCCCGGTGGAAACATTTCCCGACTGGTGGCCGGCTTCCCGAATTTCCACTTTGAGGAAGTGGACGGCACCGACCCTGTCGAAACTTACGCCGCATTCGCACGCGCGGTCGCTTACTGCCGCGCCGGGCGAGGGCCAGCATTCATCCACGCCCACGTGATCCGGCCGTATTCGCATTCACTCTCCGATGATGAGCGGCTTTACCGCCCTGATGCCGAGCGCCAGAAGGATGCAGCGCGCGATCCGATTACCCGCACACAGATGTTTCTCTTACGGGAAGGCATTTTGGACGAGAACGGCATAAACCGGCTAGAGAAGCAGGTCGAAGAAGATCTCCAGGTGGCGGTGGACCAGGCTCTGGAGGCGGCTCCGCCCAAGCCAGAGACTGTGACCCAGTACGTTTATTCGCCGTATTTGGATCCGACCTCATCAGCGTATGACACTCAGCCTGCTGTCTCCGCCGGATCGGATGGCAAGAAGCCGGCGCCCAAGACGATGGCAGACCTGATCAACGCCACGTTGCGCGATGAGATGCACCGGGATGAACGCATCGTAATTTTCGGCGAGGACGTGGCCGATTGTAGCCGCGAAGAATACCTGCAAGGGAAGCTGATCAAGGGCAAAGGCGGAGTTTTCAAGCTGACGGCGGGTCTGCAGAACGAGTTTGGCTCCGATCGCGTGTTCAACTCGCCGCTGGCCGAGGCCAATATCGTCGGCCGCGCCACGGGGATGGCGACGCGCGGACTTAAGCCCGTAGTGGAAATTCAGTTCTTCGATTACATCTGGCCGGCCATGCTGCAACTACGCGACGAGCTGCCCTTGATTCGCTGGCGCTCGAATAACGGCTTCTCTGCCCCCGCAGTCATCCGCGTCGCCATCGGCGGATATCTCACCGGCGGCGCCATTTATCACTCGCAATGCGGCGAAAGCATTTTCACTCATATTCCCGGATTGCGAGTTGTGTTTCCGTCGAATGCGCTGGATGCCGCCGGACTGCTGCGCACTGCCATTCGCTGCGATGATCCGGTGCTGTTCCTTGAGCACAAGCGTCTTTATCGTGAGACGTTCGGACGCGCGCCCTACCCGGGACCGGAATATATGGTTCCGTTCGGCAAAGCCAAGGTCGTGCAGGCGGGAACCGATATTTCCCTGATCACGTACGGCGCGGTTGTGCCCCGCGCGTTGCAGGCGGCGCAGAAACTCGAGCGCGATCATGGGGTCAAAGTTGAGCTGATCGACTTGCGCTGCCTCAATCCCTTCGATTGGGAGACGATTGCCGCCTCGGTGCGCAAAACCAACCGCGTGATTGTAGCCCATGAAGATACCCTGAGCTGGGGTTACGGCGCCGAGATCGTAGCGCGCATCGCGGATGAATTGTTTGATCAGCTCGATGCGCCGGTGCGGCGAGTCGCCGCGAAAGATACGTTCGTTGCTTACCAGCCGATACTAGAAGACACCATCCTTCCTCAAGCCGACGATTTGTTTCGGGCGATGAAAGAGTTGTCGGAATATTAGGGCCACTGGTACCGGAGCACTCACTCCCACGTCCGGCAGCTACTCGCTGAACAGCGTTCGGTAAATCCACCCTCCGAGTGCGCCGCCCACCAGCGGAGCGACCCAAAACAACCACAACTGCGCGAGCGCCCAGCCCCCGACAAAAATCGCCGGTCCGGTGCTGCGGGCTGGATTCACGGAAGTGTTTGTAACCGGAATACACACGAGATGGATTAGGGTCAAACACAAACCGATCGCTACCGGAGCAAAACCCTTGGGCGCACGAGTGTCGGTCGCGCCCATGATGACAAACAGGAAAAACATGGTAAGCACCACCTCGGCCACGGCTCCCGCCAGCAAAGAATATCCGCCGGGGGAATGAACGCCGTACCCGTTGGCGGCGAAGCCCTGACTGACGTCGAAATTGGCAAGGCCACTGGCAATAACAAACAGCACGCCAGACGCCGCAATGGCACCCACCACCTGCGCGACGATGTAAGCCCACAATTCAGAGGCGGGGAAACGCTTGCCAGCTACCAGCCCGACACTCACAGCAGGATTCAGGTGGCAGCCAGAAATGTGTCCGATGGCAAAGGCCATGGTGAGAACGGTTAAGCCGAAGGCCAGCGCCACGCCGGCAAATCCGATTCCCAACGTTGGAAAACCAGCGGCCAGCACGGCGGCGCCGCATCCTCCAAACACCAACCAAAACGTTCCGAAGAATTCTGCGAAGGCACGCTTCCTCAGGGTCATGGTCAACCTCCAGCGTGAATTAAAAGGGATGCCGAGCAGAGTAGCACAGAGCGTGGAGGGAGAAAAACTTAACTAAGCCAGATCAGTTTTCGGTTCCCACCGGCTTCACAGTTGCGTTGGCTGCCGGTAGAGGTGGCCGGGCCACAAAGAAGTTGTGGTCGTAGAGGTTGTGATACATCTGGCCAGCAATCTCCGCAGCCTTGGGGCCATAGGTTGGCCGCCCACCCTCGAGAAAAATAACTACCACGATGCGGCCGACATCGGTATTGGCGTATGAGGCAAACCAGCCGTAACGGGTTCCCGCGTGAGAGCAGGTTCCGGTCTTGCCCAGGATTTCTTCTTCGTTGAAATTAACCCGCAGATGGCGCGCTGTTCCGTAGGTGACAGCTCCGGCCATACCATCGGAAATTTCGGGAATCAGCGGCGCGATGTCCAGGCGCCGTTTCACTCGAGGCTCAAAGTCGGCAACGTCTTCGGGTGTGGTGGGATGCTGTAGGTAATAAAGAGTGCCGCCATTGGCGATCGCCGAAACCAGCGCCCCTAGCTGGAGGGGCGTCATCGAAATACCTTCCCCGAATGAGCACATCTTGCCCACGCCGCCGAGCTTGGCAGAAATTTCCTCATCCGGGTAACTGCCGAGTTGCTCGCCTGGAATGTTGTATCCGGCCAACTCGCCGAGCCCGTATTGATGCGCATAATACGCAACCTTCTCAAAACCAAGCTCACGACCCAGCGTTTCAAAATAAGCATTGTTGGAATGCGCCAACGCCATAGTCAAATTCATGCGATAACGACCGCCCAGGCGCACTTCGGTATCCTTAGTAATAATGCCTTCATTCAGAGCCGCAAGCGCGACCGAAAGTTTGATGGTCGAGCAAGGCTGGGCGCCGCTGGATAACGCGAGCTTCTGATTGACCATCGCCAGAATGCGGCCGCTGGTGGGTTCAATCGCAACCAGTGTCCCGTTCATGTTGCCGAGGGCATCGAGCGCAGCCTGACGGACGATGGGGTCCTCACCGGCGGTGACGTCGCCCTCAGCTATGTCTTGCGCAAATGAACTGGTGTAATAGCGTTCGTAATAACGATGCTGACGATGGCGAGCGTATCGAAGGGTCGCAGCGCGGCTGCGAACCAGCCGGTGCATGTGTCGCTTAGCTTGCTGGCTCTCGCTGATCTTTTGCGCCTTCTTTCTGTGGGTGAGCGTATGCGTGCTCACGGTGGCGGCTGTGGCGCCCTGGCAGAGCAGAAGCGCTGAAACGAGAACGACGGCAAGACGAACGCGCAAAAGGAATTTTTCCTGGATCACTTCCCCTAACACCTATCCCCCGGAGTTACTTTCGCCACGGAGCAAGCAACTTGCCAAGGCCTGCGCCACGGGTTAGTTTGTGCTAATTTCGATGTTATGAAACTTATCTCCGATTCGCAATGGAAAAGTAAGCCTCTGAGAAACAAGTCTCCTTTGTTATAACCCACTGTGAAGACGGGAGTTGTCCTGATTTCGAAGAAGGGCATCCATCTTTGGTAACCATGGGCATCGTTACTGCAAAGATACCCCTCTGGCTCTGCCCGTTCGTTCTATACACACGCTAGTTACGTTTACGCAGGAATGCTGGCACATCAAGGTCGGCCTGCTCGAAATTGGCGATCATGGCATCACGTATGGCATTCAGACCATCAGTCCCTGCAGCCATAGGTTGAGGATTGGACGCCTCCATCACCATCGGCGGAGGCGGAGGAAGCGGGTCAGCTTCTGGCTCCGGCTGAGGCGCTGAGGGAAAATCCTCGAAATCCCGCGAAATCTCAAATCCACCGTGCGAATCCATCCGGCGACGCCGCACATCGGAATCCTTAAAGCCGGTGGCGATTACCGTGATCTTCACCGAATCCTTCATCTTCTCATCCATCACTGCGCCGAAGATGATGTTGGCGTCTTCGTCAGCGGCGCTTTGAATGATGGTACAGGCTTCCTGCACTTCGGCGAGCTTGAGCGAAGCCGAACCAGTGATGTTAATGAGGATGCCGCGAGCTCCGTCGATCGCCCCAGCCTCGAGAAGCGGCGAGGCGATTGCCCTTTGTGCCGCTTCAGTGGCGCGGCGCGCGCCATTCGCCGTAGCCGTACCCATTACGGCGTAGCCCATGCCGGCCATGATCGCCTTCACGTCGGCGAAATCCCGGTTGATGATCCCGGGAATCGTGATGATATCCGAGATGCCCTGCACTCCCTGGCGCAGAATGTCATCAGCCACACGAAACGACTCGAAGAAGCCCGCGTCCTGGGCTACTGCGAGCAGCTTCTCGTTCGGGATGACGATAGTGGTATCGACCGACTCCATCAGCTCGGCGATGCCGCGATCCGCTTGCTGCATGCGGCGCTTGCCCTCGAAGGCAAACGGCTTGGTAACCACAGCGACAGTGAGCGCGCCCATTTCGCTGGCCAGCGATGCAATGATGGGAGCAGCGCCGGTCGCGGTTCCTCCACCCATACCAGCAGTGATAAACACCATGTCGGCGCCTTCGAGAGCCTCGATGATCTTGTCGGAATCCTCCAGCGCGGATTTGCGCCCGACTTCAGGATTCGCGCCAGCGCCCAAACCATTGGTCAGCTTCACCCCCAACTGGATTTTCATGGGCGCGCGCGACATGCGTAGAGCCTGAAGATCGGTATTCGCGGCAATGAATTCGATGCCCTCCATGCCGGCATCAATCATGCGATTCACCGCGTTGCCGCCGCCACCACCCACTCCGATGACCTTAATTTTGGCATCGTTGCGGGCCTCTTCGTTAAAGCTGATGCGAATATCATTTTCTTTTTTCATATCTGCACATCCTCGGTGTTGTGTCGAGCATTTAGCACTTGGCATCTGGCATTTGGCCAGCAATGCATATTGCAGATCCCTTCAAACCCGGGTGGCTAAGTGCCAACTGCTAAATGCAGTGCTGATCGTCACGCCCCTTTCTTTGCAAACAAGTTCACTAGCCTCGAACTCCAGCGCGTATCTTGCAGTCCGCGGGCACTGCGCGAGCGATGTCCGTAGAACACCATTCCGAGCACGGTTGCGTATTCCGGTCCGGCCAAGGTCGAGGGCATCTTTGCCAACGGCGTGGGCCACGAGAGCCGAACCGGGCGCCGCAATACAGATTCCGCCACATCCATAATTCCATTGAGCCGTGAACAGCCACCACTGAGCACAATGCCGCCCACGCAAACCTCGAGCGTGCCGCTTTGCCGCAGGCTGTCGCGCACCAGTTCGAACAGCTCACGGGCACGAGGCTCCAGAATCTCTCCAATCATGCGCTGCGACACCAGCCGCGACGGGCGGTCGCCCACCGAAGGAACTTCGATTTCGTTCGCTTCCGGAATCAGGGTCACAATTACGTTGCCATATATCTTCTTGATTTTTTCCGCCTCGGCGAGCGGCGTGCACAGGCCTACCGAAAGATCGCTGGTGAAGTGATCGCCGCCAATGGGAATGACTGCCGTGTGAATGACCGCGCCTTCCTGAAAAACGATTAGGCTCGTCGAGCCGGCTCCCATCTCTACCAGGCAGACCCCTAGTTCGCGCTCATCGTTGCGCAGAACCGAATCGGCGCAGGCCAACGGCTCGAACACAGTGTCGTCCACGTGTACTCCTGCGCGGTTCACGGCGGTGATCACATTCTGCGTGGCCGCCGAGGCTGCGGTCACCATGTGCACCCGCACCTCAAGGCGCATCGCCATCATGCCCAACGGATCATGCACGCCGCTCTGGTCGTCAAGGATGAACTCCTGCGGCAGCAGGTGCAGGATTTCACGATCCGCCGGCAGAGGAATCGTGCGCGCCTTGTCCACCACAGAGCGAATCTCATCACGCGCGATTTCGCGGGCGCGAGTGCCGAAACTGAGCCCGCCCTGCGTATTCACCCCGCGAACGTGCGATCCCGCCACGCCAAGAAGTGCGCGTTCGATGGGAACTCCACTGACATCTTCGGCCTGCTCCACGGCCTTTTGGATGCAAGCGACGGCCTTATCCAGATCGACGATGACTCCTTTGCGCGAACCGCGCGACTCAACCACTCCATGGCCGCGATAACGCAGCCCGCTGTCATTGTTCTCCGCAACCAGCACGCAGGTTTTCGCGCTCCCCACATCAATTGCCGTTATAAAGTGCCGATACTGGTTCGCCATTCTTACTGCTGCTGCTCCCTGGGACTTGCCGGACTTGGTTTGCTCGGTTTCGCTGCACCGCTTGTTGCTGGAGCGGACGAAGTTGTCTTCTGCACCGCAGGTTCTTGAGCCACAGGTCGTTTCGCACTGTCCGAGGCCGGCGAGATCTTAGGTGTCACGGCTTTCCCGGCTCCATGCTTCTTATGCCATCTCGCGGCTTTCTTCTTCGCGGGCACTGATTTCGCAACCGGTGACGCAGAACTTGTCACCGTTTTTGCCGTTTCGCGGCTGACCAGCGCAGCCGGCTTGACGCCTGCCGCCCTGGCCGCTCGAGCCGCCGATAAGGGAAGCGGCGGCTGCTTGGCTGCGCCTTGCAAATCCGGATTAACCACAATCTGATGCTCATACCGCAGATCTATGGAATCCAGCCGCGCAAACTGTTGCCGCCATTCCTGCACGTGACTGGCATAGATCTTGAAACGGTCAAGAAAATCGGAAGAGCCGAGATGCACGAGCACTTCGCCTTGCGCGTCATCCGCAAGCACCTTCACGTCATCCGGGTCCGACACATCGACTTCACTCAACCCCTCCGAATAGCGGCCACCGCCGGAATCGAGATCGCTCATCAGCTGGTTGTACGTCTTCATGCGCGCTGCGCGAGTGGATTGCGGCTCTCCGAGGCTCATTCCCAGAATCACCGGAAAAGAAAATTTCTTTTTGCTGGCCATCGGCAGTTCCATCAAGACGCCGCTGGCATCCGTTAGGAAAATCCTGGACCCGACCCGCGCGAAGGCTACGGGTGTGCGTTCGTGAATTTCGATTCTCAGCCGGTTCGGGACGAACCGCATGACGCTGGCCGATCCCACCCAGGGAATCTGCTCCAACTGTCTTTTTCTCTGCGAGAGAGGCACGAAAAAGATGTTGCGGCCGATATCTTCGCCCATGACCTCGATCACTTGCGACCGGGTCACGTTGCCAAGACCGGTGATTTCGATGTCGTCACTCGATTCGATGCGGAAGCGCCAGGAGCGCTCGCCGTAGTGGTAGGCGGCGGCTACGACCACACTGCCGAGGGCGAGAATGCTCAGAGCAACGACGGCCAAGGCCAGGCGGGTAGCGGTTTTCTTGGGCAGAGAGGCCCGTCGAACGGAGACGCGCTTTTGTGCGCGGAGGAACGGCGATTCCTCCTCCACATCCAGGTCGAGCACATGCGCGTCATCGAATTCGGCGCGCGTAGGTTCGTTGGCCTGTGGATACAACTCCTCCTGCGAGATGGTGGAACTGCCCTTTCGCGCCATCAACCCAGGTCAGTTGTCGTCGGCGAATCGCGGAGCGAAATTACTATAACTGCTTTTTGGGAATTGAGATAGACCAAATTTGGTGCGTTGTGCACAGATCATGTGGGAGGGTACTCCACCCAAGCCGCTGCTGCTTGGGTGGGGATTTTCACTGTCCCGCGATCACTCTACGCCGCTCGCTTTTGCTTCCTGCCGCTTTCCTTAGCGATCTTCTCCACCTGCACCAGATGGTTCAGATCGTGCCCGGCAAACATGCGCACGATGTGTGCGATAGTCTCTTTGCCCCGTTCCTGGTGCATCCCGTAGTTCTCCCACAGCTCTTTCGGAAGCGCCTTCAACATACGCAGATTGTTCTCGCGGAGCACGCGGAAGGTTTCCAGAGAAACCTTGGGGTCGCGGCGCGAGTAAGCGAAGATTTCCGCCCATACATCCTGGTCGAAAGCTTGGATGGGCACGCCGTTGCTGCCGATGATCAACCGCATGCGCCAGCTGCCTACCAGCTCGGCGTCGGCTAGATGAGCCAGAATTTCGGCGATCGACCACTTATCTGGCCTGGGGCGGCGGACTAGTTGCGCTTTGCTGAGCGGTTTGATCAGTTTCTCTAGTTTCTTAGGCGTGTCTTGTTGTATGCGCAGCGGCTCTTTGCCGTTCAGGTTGCCGAGAATGCGCTGAGTGTATTGCTGGGGTGTTTCCTGCATGGAATCCTCCGGGAAGAAGTCGTACGGTGATTGGAGTGTCGCAGGTAAAGAAAGGAAGCGGGAAAATCTCGGTTCCCGCCCTTCGAACACCGCAAAGGTGCATTAGAACTGCAGATCCCTCGACGCGCGACGTGCGTCGCGCAACCCCGCTCGGGATGGCAACAATGAAAGAGCTGTGAAGCGGGCCAGACTAGATCGTTCCGTCGCTGACAACCACCGGGACCCGGGGAATTTCCACACTAAGGTTCTGGCGCGGGCAAATCACCCCAACCCGGACATGTTGCATTTGCTGGAGCGCCATCATCCGTGCACGCTGCGCCTCAAGCCGGGCGCAGGCGGCCTGCTGACGAGCCACCTCAGCC
>Ga0187769_10002349_pt1 | contig 11038 bp, 11 predicted proteins | sample 0116_SJ02_MP02_1_FD_133140 | JGI IMG/M metagenome (GOLD analysis project Ga0187769, IMG submission 133140) | Tropical peat soil microbial communities from peatlands in Department of Meta, Colombia - 0116_SJ02_MP02_10_MG | ecosystem: Environmental > Terrestrial > Soil > Wetlands > Peat | place... | reverse complement strand
GAGACATTCCGCGCCCAACTCCCAAACCTTCGGCCGTCGTTCTTTTGCCCGCCATCCAATTTCGCCCCTGAGGTTGGAAGGAATGACTCTGTATAGCTACGACCGCACGTCTTATCAGATCACCGCGCAGGGGGGCTTCAAAAAACCGTGGGAGTGGAACCTGTCCAGCGGATTTTCCCTCTGCGTCATAAAGTGGAACCGTTTTTGCCAAGAGTGGTCACTTCAGCTTCATTGCGTTAAGGATGCCTAGGGTTATGAATAAAGCCTCTTCAGTTCGAACCGTCGCTGCATGCTGCGCAGGGACTGTGTTTACAAAGAAGTGGAAGAGATTGTTGGGGTTCTTGGCTTCTTGACTGAGAATGTCCGTTAACCCCATCCTTGGTGAGCCGAAGGTGACCAAGACTGATTCAACACTATTGAGTGATTTACTGATCTCTGACCAAATTTCTTCTACAGGTGTCCCGTATCGGGATGTTCCGATCTTTAGTTCGAATCGCTCCCTTTCAATGGTGCTAGCTAGCTTGAATTTTGAGCGTGTTACTCGATAGCCCCAATATATGCTTATCTTGGACGCGTTGACGATTTCCCCGCGCAACTCCTTCCCAAGGCTGATGAACTGAAGTGCCACCCTCTCACCAATCCGATAACTGCCCCGACACTTGACAGCTTCCTTTAGTCCAGCATCGACCTCCACATCTGAGCCGTTACGCGCAACAACGACGCCATCTCGAAAATCTCCCACTTTAACATCTGGCATGAAGCTCGGTACATTATGAGAAGGGATTTGCAGTGGAGGCAAGATGCCCGTGAATCTGAACGTGGGGCTAAGGTTGAACAATCTCCTCCGGAGGTATTGCGGCGTCTCGATGTAGGTCAGAATATCAGAACAGAACTGAAGGTCCGCTCTCTGATCGCGGTGAGCGTCATCAGGATAGAGAATGATTTCGGTAACTCCGAAGATCGAGCACGCACGTGCAATTGTACCAAGCTTCGCAGTTTTCTCACGCAAATGCGGTGTATCGGAAACCACTGAGCCTGGGATAGCAACCGAGAGCCGCTTCCCCACATGCCCCTGACTTGCCGACAAGCACTCACTCCCACTCATCGATTCGGTCTCCAAAAGATGAACCTAACTCACGGGACGTGATAATTAAGAATCGAAAAGCCTTGTTTTGCGACGGATGGCGGCATGGCCGCGTGAACTGGCCGCCCGAAACAGCCTGACAAAATAACGGCGATTCGGCGTTCTTGTAGCAAAGCACAACAGACTTCTCGGATGCGATACAAAGCGAGAAAAACGCCAGAAATAAGGCGATTTCAGAATACCCCGCCTTGAATTCCAACTGTCCGAGGGACCACACAACTAACCTCAGGGTTGTTACCAAAGGGTTCGAAGTGTAGTGACAGAATACGTATGCTCACGGATTCCATGCTTCCAGTTAGGCGTGATTCCATGGAAGTCGTCGGTAAGTCGACTATCACGGGAAAGTACCAGTTGACGCTCCCGAAATTTGTAAGAGAATTCCTCCGAGCCGACAACGGCGACCTAATAGTGTTCATCAAAGACCACGATAAGATTCTGGTAAAACGAGGTACAGTGAAGATCGAGGAATAATCTCTCCGGGGTAGACGGACGCCTCCAAGATTGGATTGAATTGCAACAACCACAACTCAGCAGAGAATTCAACGAGGTCTTGGTCGAGTCCATAGACGAGACCATAACCGCCCTACTTAGCCGAGCCGTGGTTGAAGCACTGTACGTTCACTTACAGACGTTTTACTCCGTTTCAAGGGATGAGGTCCCTTACAGGCTTGAAACTCTGTTCGCCTCTCTCGAGAAGGTTTTTGGTGTTCGCAGTTCGCAGACCATAATCAAGGCCATCGCTAAACAATTTTACATTAAATTGGGTCTCGAGTTCACGAGCAATCCAAATCGAACTTTGCTCGAATATGTTGACGAAGCGAAGAGAAAGCTCCAGGAGTAACGATTCATGTAGGTTGGAAGAGTTGAAAATGAAAAAGCAAAAGAAGCGTAGGTCGATGAAGAAGCGACCGTCGCTATCGAGCCGAAGGGACACGGTAGAACACGAGGAAATGCTAGAAGCATTACGAGCCCCTGAGAAGTATCGGATGATTTTCGAGAACTCACCTCTAGGCATCTTCCGTTCGACCTTTGAAGGTCGTCTACTAGAGGTTAACGCGGCATTAGCGAAGATTTTCGGTTATGATTCACCTGAAATCATGATCCGCGAAGTCCACGACGTCGCCAAACAGCTATATGTTCGAGCCGAAGACCGTCACAGAATAGTCGCAAACCAAATGGCCGCGGCGGACATTACCCATCACCTTAATCATTATCGGCGCAAGGACGGCAGGGAGCTTGTCGCCAACCTGTATCTGAGAACTGTCCGCGATGCTCACGGTCAACCCACATTTCTTGAAGGCATTGTAGAGGATATCACAGAGCGTAGGCGACTGGAAGAGAGGTTGAGATCCCTATACCAGTATGCTTTGGGACTTGCCTCTGCAAAAGACCTTGGTGAGATCGTGAGCCACACTCTGGATACAATGCAGTTCAACCTAGGATTCGACTCAGCCGAATTCGACATGATCGAAGATGGTTTGGTCGTAGTAAAGGGAGAAAGAGGCGAGATAGGATTGTCGGTCCCCCGTCATCTAGATGATCCAGGAGTCATCCCGAAAGCGGCACGTGAGTTGAGATCAATTCGAGTGGGTGATACTCGCAAGGAGCCGAGCTACGTAGACCATATGGGTCTGGACTGGAAGGGCCCACCGACTATGCTATCGGAACTAGCCACCCCCGTAATCATAGCTGGCCAAGCAGTCGCAGTGCTGAACGTGGAACATACTCAGGTCGAAGCGTTCTCAGAACAGGATCAAGTACTCCTTGAAAACCTAGCCGCGCATGTTGCCTCTGAAATTAACCGCAAGCGGATTGAAGATGGACTTCGGAGGTCGGAGGATCGCTACCATTCTCTATTCCAAGGCATGATGGAGGGGCTCGCGTACTGCAAAATGATTTTTGACGAGAACGGTCGCCCAGTGGACTTTGTCTACATTGATGTTAACAGCGCATTTGGTCAATTGACGGGATTGGAAGACGTCGTGGGTAAGAGAGTCAGCGAGGCGATCCCCGGAATCAAAGAAACGAACCCAGAGTTGTTTGAGATCTATGGCAGGGTCGCTTCAACAGGCAAGCCAGAGAAATTTGAAGTTGACGTGAAGCCCTTAGGAATTAGCTTAAACATCTCCGTTTCCAGCCCAGCAAAGGGCTACTTCGTTGCAGTTTTCGAGAACATAACCGAACGAATGAGAGCCGACGAGAAAGTTCGTCAATCGGAAGAACGCTACCGTTCTCTCTTCGATCGGATGCTGGACGGAACGTATTGCAGCACGCACGAGGGCCGATTTGTCGATGTGAATCCTGCTTTTGTGAAGATGTTTGGGTATTCGAGTAAGGAGGAAATGTTAGCTGTTACGGACATCAAGAAGGAACTGTATTTCTCACCCGAAGAACGTGGAAGCCACATTCTGGACACGGGCCAGGAAGAAGTGGAAGTGTACCGGATGAGGCGGAAGGACGGATCTGAGATCTGGGTAGAAGACCATGGTGGTTACGTTCACGACGCTCAAGGAAACGTCATCTTCCATGAGGGACTACTGCGAGATGTTACGGGACGCGTGCGCGCCGAAAGGGCGCTTTCGGAAAGCGAGGAACGCTACCGACTTCTGATCGAGAGACAGAAAGAGGGGCTTTGCCTCATTGATCCTGAAGAACGGTTCATCATGTGCAATCCGATGGGAGAAGAGATCTTCGGCGTCTCGCAGGGAGGAATAATTGGCCGAAGTTTACGGGAATTCACAAGTCCGGAAAACTTTGAACTAGCTAGGAAGCAGACAGACAGCAGACGAACCGGAGAAAAAAGCACATACGAGTTTGAGATCATTCGAGCAGATGGCGAGAAACGCCAGCTTCTTGTCACTGCAACGCCATGGTTGGATAAGGATGGACAATACGCCAGTACCCTAGTCATCTTCCGTGATGAAACGGACCGCAAACGAGAGCAGGAGCAGTTGCAGCGCCAGGCCGATCAGCTTGCCGCGCTTCAGGCCACAGTGCTTGACATTACCACCAAGCGCGATCTCCCCGGATTGCTTCATACAATCATTGAACGGGCGGCGACTTTGTTGAAAGCTCCAAGCGGAGGATTGTACACGTGTGATCCTGAAAGACAGATGGTTCGATGCGTCGTGAGTTTCAACACTCCCAGCGATTATACCGGAACGTTACTCAAGTTTGGAGAGGGCGCTGCCGGCACAGTAGCGATCACAGGACAGCCATTAATAATTGACGATTATCGCAGTTGGTCAGCTCGTGCCGGAGTGTTTGAGGCCGATCAGCCTTTCGGCGCTCTGCTCAGTGTACCCATGATCTGGGAAAGCCAAGTTATCGGCGTCATTCACGTCTTGGACAAAGAGTCAAGACACTTCACCGAAAGTGATCTTGCGTTGCTGACTGTTTTCGCAAACCACGCAGCGATAGCTCTCAAGAACGCACGTTATTCGGAGAACCTAGAGGAGTTGGTGAGTGAGAGAACGCGGGAACTTCGTGAAAGCGAGGAGAAGTATCGAGAGCTGTTTGAAGCCTCCCCAGTATCGCTCTGGGAGGAAGACTTCTCCCAAGTGAAGCAGTTCCTAGAAGAATTGCGACGAAAGGGAATTTCAGACTTCGGCGCCTACTTCGCAGACCACCCTAAGGAGGTGATCAAATGCGCTGCCCTGGTGAAGGTCATCAACATGAACAAAGCCACCTTAAATCTCTACAACGCGAAGTCGGTGGATGACATTATCGGAGGTTTAAGCAGCGTCCTAACGGAAGAATCGAATCGCAGGCAATTTTCAGATGAAGTCGTTGCTTTGGCTCAAGGCACGAACTACTATGAAGGAGAAATGGAAAACAGAACCCTGCAGGGCGAGACGAAGCATTGTAACGTGATCTGTGCCGTGGTTCCTGGTTACGAGCAATCACTCGCCAAGGTTCTGGTCTGCATAGTCGATTTGACTCCCCAGAAAAAATTGGAGGCACAGATTGTCAAGTCGCAGCGGCTCGCCGCAATTGGAGAAACTGCTGCGATGGTTGGTCACGACCTACGTAATCCGCTCCAAGGTATAGCCGGCGCCTCCTTCAACATAAGAAGACACCTCCGAAACGCAGTTGATCCCTCCACAAAAGAGATGCTGGCAGTCATAGATAACGGAGTTCAATACGCGAATGAAATCATTAACGATCTGTTAGAGTTTTCAAGAGAAATGCAGCTCCAACTGATTCCCACCACACCAAAATCAATCGTAAGAAAGACACTTGCGGATGTTCAGATGCCAAACAACATCACAATCGAGGATACGACAACTGATGCGCCAGAGATTCTCGCAGATGAACCCAAGGTTAAACGTCTACTTACCAACCTTATTCAGAACGCTATCGACGCAATGCCGGAAGGCGGAAAATTGTCTATCTCCAGTATGAATGCACAAAAAGAGCTGTCGATATCTATCCGCGACACAGGTTGTGGAATTCCGCAAGAGATGGTGGAGAAGATTTGGACACCACTCCACACGACTAAAGCGAAGGGCATCGGATTGGGACTGCCAATCTGCAGACGCATTATAGAAGCCCATGGTGGTTCTATATCCGTTGAGAGCACCGTCGGAAGGGGGACAACATTCACGTTGAAACTTCCAATCCAAAGCGTCCAAACGGGAGGTGAACCATTTTGAATGAAACCGGAAAAGGCAGAATCCTAGTCATAGACGACGATGAAGGAATACGCAAAGTTGTCGCTGAAGCGTTGAGGAGTGAAGGTTACTCAGTGGACACAGCGAGCAATGGCAAGCAGGCCGTTGAGAAGTCCCGAACCAACTTCTACAATCTTGCTCTCATAGACATTCGCCTACCAGACATGGAAGGAACAAAACTCCTAACCTCCATGAAGCAAACAACCCCAGAGATGATCAAGATCATCCTCACAGGGTACCCCGCATTACAGAATGCCATCGACGCGGTAAACAAAGGTGCCCACGGCTATTTGGTCAAACCAATCAACATGGACGAACTGCTTCGAACAGTCGAAGAACACATGAAGAAACAAAGCGAAATGAAGCAATACAGCCAAGAGAGGGTAGCTGAATTCGTGGAAACACGCTTCAACGAACTGCAGACAGAAGAACGCGACAACCCAAAGACGACAAAGAAAGAATGAATCTTATTGTGGAGGGATACGTCTCTAGGGGAGAGAAAAATGAACCTAGATGATCCGACCGAAATTCGAAAGGTGGATCAATCAGATATGCTGGCGGCGATGGAGAGAACTCCGGAACGCCTTGCTCCACCACAAAGCGCCGATTCCACCGGCAGAATTCGCTTTCAAAGCCCCATGAATATCGTCTTCGGGGGCGTAGGGGGGTCCGGAATTGTTGGCGACATCCTCACCGACTACTTGCGTAGTGAAGCCGATATTCCTGTGACCGTTTGCAGATCTGTAAGGATACCTCGTTATGTGGGAAAGAATACCCTATTCGTTGCGATAAGTTACTCCGGAGAAACCGGTGAAACTCTTGGTATGCTCGAGCAAGCCAAGAGTAAGGGGGCACAAGTTGTCGTAATTTGTTCGGGCGGTAAGCTTCTCAGCGTAGCGCAATCTCAAGAGATTCCTTACGTGAAAGTCGGTGCAGGCATGCCTCCAAGACTAGCGCTACCTGAACTCGTAGCCGCGCTGGCGTATGTCTTGGGTCAAGCGAGGGTACTCAAAGATAGCCTGAACCTGCTTGCAATGGCTTCAAGGTCGATCCGGGAAATGATTGGTACGGTAGGGGTATCTGTACCACTACCGAAGAATCATGCGAAGCAAATGGCCATCGCACTCGAGGGCCACCTGCCGCTCCTGTTGGGTAGCGAGGATAACTGCAGCGTATTGCGCCGATTCAAGAATGAGCTTAACGAGAACAGCAAAGCTCCAGCCTTCTACTTCACCCTCCCAGAAGCATACCACAATGACGTTGAAGGGTTGAAGACGCTTGCGGAGCTCTCTCGACCCCAACCGATTCTGTTGCGTAATCAATTCCAAACTGAGGGTGAGGAGAGGACAGGGGAAAGGTTGGTTGAGTTGCTTTCGCAGCTTGGATTTGCGCGTGCCCTTAGTTTCGAAGGCGTAGGCGAAGATAGATTGGGGTGGTTACTTAGCGCTATAACCTTCGGCGATTATGCGTCGACCTATCTTGCAGCGCTGAGACAAGTCGACCCGACGAAACTTTCCTTAATACCAAGCTTCAGAGCGATTAGAGGTCAAGTACAAACCTAAGGATGACTGAATTTCCCTTTCTAACAACTTCCATTTTGTGATAGGTTACTGCCTTCACCTCGACCTTGGAATCGTGGACCTGTCGAGTGTATTTCTCGCCGTATGCCTTTGCGGTTATGTGAAGGGCACTGGAACTTGCCTTCGTAAGATCGACGTGCAACTTCGAGTAGACCTTTCCTTCAAGTTCGAACTTCAGCAACAGTGTTTCGAGCCAATCGTAGAGAAGCTCTACTTCATCCGTCCCGTCTGCCTCAACATCATCGACTTGTTTGTGCGAAATTGCCTTCAGGTTACACATGGTGTCGAAAAGCGCGAGCCCCGCGTTCTCCAGCGCCTCTTCAAAAGTCGCACCGGTGGATTGAATGTATGCGTCCGTCGTGTGCGGAAGAAACTCGTAACGCGGGGCGGGCAAAGGGAATGCTTCTCCGATCTTTCGCGCTCGCAAGCCAACGGGAACTTAAATAGGAATCGCCTTCAGGGATACTTTAGCCGGGATGGCCGAGTGGATTAACATCATGAAAAATGGTCCAGAGGCGCGGGCCTTGAGTGTTGGCTTCAATGCAAGCCCGTGGCCCTTATGGGCCTCGGGGGTTCGAATCCCTCTCCCGGCGCCAATTGATTTCCTATCAGTCGCTTGAAGTGAGAAAGCAGAGGGAAAGAGAAAATGAAGCAAATCACGATCATGCTCCTTGCTCTGGCAATCATCCTACTATCCTTCCCGCTTCCAGCCAAAGCAGCACCCTCGCTAAGCACAGACAATTTCTTGTATACTATCCGAGACAAGCAAGTAACTCTGGCCGGCTCCGGACTATCCCCCGGTCAACAATACTACGTTTGGGTAAGAGGACCCACTGCCAATAAGACAGGATACACGGGAGTGAGCTTCACGCCTGTATCGGGAGGACTCATTCCTCCTGAAGTAACATATCCTTTGGCGGCCAACGCTTCGTTGGGTACATACCTAATTACCCTCTCTACGTCATCAACAGTCGACAATGCACAGGCGACTGCCCACTTCGGTGTCTGGGGTTCCGCCGCACCTGTATACCAACGGACACAATCCGTGAACATCCTAGGTGGCGGAATCTTCCCTGGCACAAGCCTGAGTTTGACGATTCAAGATCCTGCAGGCAATATCGTACACGCTATACTAGCTTCCACGACCGACGGAGATTTCAATCATACCTGGAGAATCCCGCCAAACGCGATTACTGACGTCTTTACAGCCGTAGTCTATGGCACCGGCACATTCGATAATCCGCAACAGGACTTTTCTTCCACCGCGAAATTTACCGTGACGCCAGCAGTATTATCAGCAACAATCGTAGACCAGCCAAACGCAACCTATGAGCGGACGCAAGTTGCTAATGTCTCGATGGCACTTCGATATCCAGATGGAAGCCCCGTCGTTAGTTCAAATCCAACTTCAGTCCCGGTCATCCTCATGCGAGACCAGACCACGCTTGGACCTGCGAATATGACGCTTGTTGATCCTGCAAACGGAATCTGGACGGCTGGGGTCAAGCTCTTCGCCAATGCAACACCCAGTGAGAAATATCGCTTCGAAATGCCTGCTACTGCCTTTGATGATGGGTTCGGAAACAAGGGAGCGGCAGTCGACACCTACTCTGGTTATTTCGCAGTTACGAATGCCAGCCTGGTTATCACAAGTCAAGTGAATGGAACGCATATTCAGATCCCCTTCGGTCAAGTCAGCATCCTCTCGAAGGTAACATACCCAGATGGATCGCCTCTGACAGCTGGGTCTGTAAACGTCCTCGTCTCAACCGGATCATCAGTAACCCCATTGATGTCGACCTACGACCCTACCGTTGGTGAATGGCGCGCTTCTTACTCAAGCACACTTTTTGATTTAATTCGTGGTGGGACATGGACACTGAAAGTGAGCGCAGAAGACACGTTAGGCAACTCTGGTAAAGCTACTTACGAGGTTGTGGCTCAGCCGTATCTGTTCATCAGTCTTATTGTAGGTGTGGTTGCGGTTTTGTTTGTTGCTCGTTGGTCGGTATCTCGCTATGGGCGGAAGGTCTACTTCCGATTGCGGAGAATCCTCAGACGGCCTAGATACCGCAGATTTTCTCAGAGTTGAAAGATTCCGCCGGTGTATCCATGCACCGATAGTGTTCTTCTTTGGCCTCGCCATTCAAAGACGAATGAATAGACCGGCATCAGGTATTGGGCTAGCTGAGTTACTTGGAATCGGTTGCTGAGTATCTTTGAGAATGCCACTGGGGGCTTCACTACCATGGCATGAAGCTTCTGGACCAAGTCTTCCTTTGGGATCGCATTTGATTCGAATTCTACGCCTGGGTACTCCAGGAGTAGTTCTTCGTAAGTTGTTTTCTTCAATGGTAGGGAACGATCGAAGAACGCTTCAGCCTCGAGGTCTTCCCTTCCTTGAGCGTTGAGAAAGAGGGAATTCTCGTCGTACATGTACGCGAGCTCCGTGATTTCGTTTAGCCTAAATGATTTCGTTCCGGAACCCTCGGCTCTCCCTAGGAGTCGTTTCGCCAAATTCGATATTCCCTGTCCTTCTGCTGAGTCCAACTCTACTAGATCCCTGATCTTTCCCTCAACCTCCACTGCGACGACATCTGGGGGAAGATCGATTTTGTACGTGTTTGCCCTAAAGTAGAAGCATTCATGGTATCCTCGAATTCTCCAGAATGGGATGAGTTTTAGTTTAGGGTTTTCCGCTGTGTGAACGTCTTGGTCCTTAGGTTTGAGGAGAGATAGGACCCGGTTTTTGAACAGAGATGTCTTGCGACTCTCCGCGGTCTTGAGCAGTTCAGGTAGGGGTTTTGGTTGAAGATAGTAGATTTCGGGCGTTATCTTTTCCGGTGCCCAACCATTCCCCACTCTTGAATCCTCGAACCCCCCAGCGGATTCAAAGAGTGTTTGAAACTCGTTTATTGTCGAGTCAAGCAGGTGTTTTATTTCTTCGAATCGATCGTCTGCGCTCAAATTTTCGGCCTTTACTGGCGAAAGGGTTGGATGAAATAGGCTACGGTTGCACAGTGAGCTTACCGTATCGGCCTACGTTCAGCTGGGTCTCGCCCCGGAAACTATCCACATATCCGTTCTCGATCGTGACAGTATCGTTGGCCTTTACCTGGTCGATTTGCTCGTTCCACAGGTTCAATTTAACGGTTCCAGAATCGTCAGAGACAACCGCTGTGGCAACTCTGGATTGTTCACCCCTTCTCGTCGTAACCTCTCGGGCGGGTGAGATTTCTTGAATCTTGGCGGTTATGTCTACGCGCCTCATTCCCGGCTTGAGTTCGGAGACATTCATCGAAATCAATCCGCTAGAGGAATCCTTGCGATATTAAACTATTGCACTTCAGCTAGGGTTGAGTGATCAATGAATGCATCCTGACCAGGTCCTCTTTGAAGGGTGCTAGAGCCTTCGGTACCTTTACCTCGACTGGGTCGCGGAGAGCCAGGTTCTTCTCCTTCTTGATTTTCCAGACTTCCCGGTTGAACTCCAACATCTTCTTAGTATAGCGATTCGATGCCGTCGACCACGCGGGCTTGGGGAATTCCTGTTCATGTATGCTCCTCTTTGAATACAATTGTCTCCACACGTACTCTGGCATGAACGGGGTTATGGGCGCCAGAAGGAGCAGAACGTTGTT
>Ga0187769_10002345_pt1 | contig 11049 bp, 5 predicted proteins | sample 0116_SJ02_MP02_1_FD_133140 | JGI IMG/M metagenome (GOLD analysis project Ga0187769, IMG submission 133140) | Tropical peat soil microbial communities from peatlands in Department of Meta, Colombia - 0116_SJ02_MP02_10_MG | ecosystem: Environmental > Terrestrial > Soil > Wetlands > Peat | place... | reverse complement strand
TAGGTACTGGTAGTTGAAGCCAATCTGCATGGCCTCGTCTTGGTAGGAGGTATCAAGCACCTCACGCGCCTCACCGTACTCGCCACTGGAGGATGATATTTCCAATTGCCCCTTTTCCAAGTGCATCCGCACTGCACGCGAGCGTTCATCAGCGAGCAAGGCAACACGACGCACAGCAGCGGAGATGGTGTCCTTGTCGAACTCCACCAAGCGCTTGTTTTCGCGGGGAAGCACAGCCTCGTAGTTAGGAAAATTCTGCCCCGTCAACATGCGGCAAATCAGGGCTCGCTGGCCAACAGAAAAGAAGAGATGGCTCTCATCCCTTGAAATGCTGACTGGCAACTCCCCTTCGCCTTCCGAGAGCAGCCTTGCCAGTTCGAGCATGGCTTTCTTGGGGATCAGCAGCTTCAATTCATTCTTAAGCCCTGGAACCTCTATATCTCGCTCAATCAGGGCAAGTCTGTGCCCATCGGTGGCCACCATAGCCGCGCTACCAGGCTTGAGCAACAGCAGGCCGCCGTTTAAGGTGTACCGAGACTCCTCGTTGGAGATAGCAAAGGCCGTTTTCTGGATGGCGGTCGCAAGAAGGTTCGCAGGGAGGGTTGCCAAGGCAGGCGGCAGGGTCGGCAGCATGGGGAAATTATCCCTTGCCATTCCAACTAACTTAAAGGACGAGCGTTCACACGTAACCTGCACCCAGTGGTTCTCCAATCCTTTAAAGTGGACCTCAGCTTCGGGAAGAGAGCGCACGATCTCAAGAAGACGCTTAGCAGGGATCGTCCCCGCACCCGGCGTCCCTACCTTCGCCGGGCAATGGCAACACACCCCAAGCTCGAGATCAGTGGCGCTAATTCTAAGAATCTCCCCCTCTGCCTCGACCAGGAGATTAGAGAGAATAGGAATGGTTGCTTTCCTCTCGACCACTCCCTGAGTAAGGGCCAATTCTTTTAAGAGCTGAGACCTTTCGATAGAGAAATCCATTTGTTAGTATCCTATCAGGAGAAGTTGTTCGTAGTAGATCCTGTGTAAGTGTGGAAAAACGCAGAATGCTTTGTCCAATATCCGCTTAGAGATACTTGCCCTGTGCATAGGATTCAGGAAGCTGTGAATTCCGACCCGCAATAGCGCGGCCAGAAGAAATTCACAAGTTTTCTCATCATGAACGTCATCAAAAACCAGCTAAGTGTAACTGAGACTATCGCGCAGCTTGTCGAGAAGTCTGTTCAAATCTCTGTCTATCTCTCGCAAATGTGAAATCTTGTTGATAGAGTGCAATACAGTAGTGTGATGTTTGCCGCCGAACTCTCGGCCAATCTGCGGCAGCGAGGCACTGGTGAGCTCTTTAGCAAGATACATCGCAACCTGCCGGGGGTAAGCAATAGGGCGGCTATTGTTCTTCGATCGCAATTGAGGGAGCGTCATACCAAACTCCTGGCAGACAGCTCGCTGAATATTTTCGATCGAGACGCGCCGTTCGCCCAGGTCAACGAGGTTCTTCAACACTTGCTGTGCCATTGAAACCGAAATCTCGGTGCCCATCAGGGAGCAATGTGCCACGAGCGTCTTTAGCGCCCCCTCAAGGTCGCGGATACTAGACTTGATTTTACGTGCCACGAAATCGCTGACCTCGTCAGGCAGAGTAATTCCTTGCTCGTCGGATTTCTTGGCCAGAATAGCCCGCTTAGTCTCAAGGTCCGGAGCTTGCAGGTCAGCAGTCAGACCCCAGACGAAGCGGGAGCGCAACCTCTCCTCCAAACCAGGGATTTCCTTCGGAGGGCAGTCAGAGGAAATCACCACTTGCTTCTGCGCTTCATAGAGCGTGTTGAAAGTATGGAAAAACTCTTCCATCGTCCGTTCTTTTCCGGCGATAAACTCGATGTCGTCCATGAGAAGCACATCGACGCTTCTATACTTATCCCGGAATGAGACCATGCGGTCGTAGCGAAGGGAGTTTATGACCTCGTTGGTGAAGCCTTCCGAGGTGACGTAAGCCAACCGCATGTCCCTCCAGTTATGCTTAATCGCGTGGCCAACTGCCTGCATGAGGTGGGTCTTCCCTAAGCCAACTCCACCGTAGAGAAAGAGGGGGTTGTAAGCCTTGGCTGGACCCTGTGCCACCGCCGTGGCGGCAGCGTGGGCGAATTGGTTACAAGAACCGACTACGAAGGTATCGAAGGTATACTTGGGGTTGAGTTGATGATCGACCGAGTCGAAGTCCAGTTTCCCTTGCAAGCCTTTCGAGCGTTCAGCGCTCAGGCTCTTTTTCTCTGTAGCCTCGCCGAAAACGTAGCGAATCTCCTTGATGCCCATATTCAAGTTGAGTAATGCCTCTTTGACGAGGCCGCCGTAATTTTCCTGAATCCACTCTTGGAACTCGCGGTTTGGGACGTGCACCACAATGGCTTCGTTTTCTACGTGGCTGAACCGCGTAGGCCTCAACCAAGTCTGGTAGCTTTGTGTGTTGACCTTCGTTTTGAGATAATTGAGGACTTGCAGCCAGGCATTCATTGAGGTTTCACAGGGGGATGGGGAAGCCCTGCAACACTTGCGCCACGCAGGTTCGCAATTAACCGGTCGAGCAAACTCGGCATGGAAGGCGTTCCTAGGCCTCCGCAAGCGGCGAGCATTGACCCGTTTTTTCCCCCAGCATTCGAACCGGAGCGTTCCTAAGAAGGCGCACAAGCTTACCTGAAACGACTCAGCTCACCCCTCAATATACCACGAAAGGATGCACGTGCCAACCACCCTTAGGCCTCCTTTTACTCTCTGTCTATTCGAGCAGGCGCGCAATCTCATCGCGGCGCGGCACGCGAAGCCGGCCTACCCGCCCCTTCTCGACCACTTGGATGCCTTCCGCAGCTTCCCTGACCTCGCCGATAATGGCGGCTCTTACAGCATGGCGAGCGTAGGCGCCAAGCAACTTTGGGGTCGACTTCGCACTCACGACGACCAGCAAGGCGCCTGAGGCAATCAGTGCAAAGGGATCGAATCCCAGGATCTCGCTGAACCTGCGTGTCTCCTCAAGAATGGGGACCTTGTCTTTCCAGATGCGCAACCCCACGCCCCCAGCCTGTGCCAGTTCATAGAGCCCCGAGGCCAATCCGCCTTCGGTCGGGTCGTGCATGGCGTGGATTTCGCCGTGCCGTTGCGCGAGCATGGCGTCCCGGACTACGCTAATCCCGGGCCGGAAGAGCAACTGCTCAGCGCGGCGGAGCGTTTTGGCCGGCAGCTTGCTCGCCAGGGTGAGACGTCTTTCCCTAGCTAGGAGCGCTGTGCCCTCAATCGCAATGCCACGAGTGAGCAGCACAAGATCTCCTGGTTGCTGGCTTTCCTTTCGAACCAGCTTGGATTTGCCCACCTCCCCGAGCATCTGACCAACCATAATTGGACGGTCGATGCCACGGGTGATCTCTGTGTGCCCACCGCAGAGAGTCACACCCAACTCTCGGCAGGCACGAAGCGTCTCCCCAAAGATCTTACGGACCAGCGGCCACGACGTGGTTTCTTGGGGAAGCAGTAAAGTCGCTAGGAACCAGAGCGGACGCGCTCCTAGCGTAGCGACATCATTGCCATTAATGTTAACGGCGTACCAACCGAGGCGCTCCGAGGTGAAGGTAATTGGGTCTGTTTTCGCCACAAGGTATTTAGCGCCAAGGTCGATTACGGCGGCATCCTCCCCGAAGCGCGGGCCCAGAACGACTCTGGAGCGTCTTGACACTCGGCATTGGGCAAGCAGTGCCTGGAGAATGTGCGGCGGCAATTTCCCAACCGAAAATCCCTTCATAGTGTGCTGAGTATAACTCTCCTGGATGGATTGGTGCGGAGCGTTGTTGCAGAAATTCGTAGCACTTGCCAAAACACTTCCTGCCGGGGTAATCTCCCCCCTTGCTGTCAGGCGTGAGTGAGCGGCGTGCTGGATTCGCTGACGGAGGGGGCAGTGCCGAAATGAGGATCAAGAAGGCGACCAAGAGGTACGAAGCGTGGCTGGGCGATTGGCTGACTCTCGTCCAGGCAGATTTGGCGTTGAAGCACTCCCGCATGGCGGAGGCGCCTTTCCCTTTTTTGCGTGCGACCTTCTATCGCTGGGCTCAACTTTGGCCCGAAGTGTGCCCTGAGCTTGCCAAGGCGCCTCGGACGCTGGCGGTGGGCGACCTTCACGTGGAGAATTTCGGCACGTGGCGGGACGGGGAGGGGCGCCTCATCTGGGGCGTGAACGATTTTGACGAGGCCTTTCCGATGAGCTACACCAACGACCTCGTCCGGCTGGCGATGAGCGCCCACCTGGCCATTGCCGCCAATCATTTGGCGCTGACTACGCAAGTCGCCTGCAAGAGTATTCTGGCTGGTTACCGAGAAGGTCTCGATGCAGGAGGCAGGCCATTCGTTCTGGAGGAGAATCACAAGTGGCTGCGCGAAGTCGCCATGGGCGAACTGCGCGACCCGGTGCATTTCTGGGGAAAGATGAATGCTTTGCCCACGGTCCGGGGCGAAATCCCGAGAGGAGCCAGGAAAGCGCTAGAAGCGTCGTTGCCGGAACGGGGTTTGATTTACCGCGTTGCCCATCGGGTGGCGGGGTTGGGCAGTCTTGGCCGGGAGCGTTACGTCGCGCTCGCCGACTGGGGAGGAGCGAGAGTCGCACGCGAGGCGAAGGCGATGGCGCCTTCGGCATGTGTGTGGGCAAATGAAGGTAAAGGCCCAGAGAAGATATTCTATGAGGATATCATCAGCAAAGCGGCGCGGGTTGTTGACCCCTTTGTCCACCTGCGGAGCAAGTGGATCGTGCGCCGGCTGGCGCCCCATTGCTCCCGCATCGAACTGGCTGCCCTGCCCGAGAAGCGGGACGAGGAACGGTTGCTGCGTGCCATGGGGTTCGAGACGGCAAATGTCCACCTCGGCAGCAGACAAGCCGTCAAGGCCATTCGGCGCGACCTGAGCAAACGAAAGGCGGACTGGCTGCTGGAGGCCGTTCACCAAATGACCAAGGTCGTTTTGAAAGATTGGGAAGAATGGAAGCAGGCGTAGGAAAGCGATTTTCCTACGCTACGGGCTGGGTAAAGCAGGGAGCATACTTGCGAGGGAAAGGCTTTTTCTCGCGATAGGAGCGGGCGAGTTCCAGGTAAATGCCCAGGTCGCGGTCGAGGTCGGATTGCGTGCCATCGAAGTAGAAATTGCGAATGGGGATGCCGCCGTACTCCTTGCTGAGCTTGGGATAGATGGCCTCACAAACAATGCCGTTCATGCAAGTGAAGGGGCTGATATCGATGACGCCGTCGGCCCCGTGCAGGGCCAAATAAGCCGCCCTCCCCACGCTCAGGACCATCTCACCCTGTGCCCCACAGACCGGCAAATAGGGCCAAGCTAGTTCGATAACCTCCTCGACTTCCGGCTCCTCATAACCCACAAAGTCCTCGTGGAATGGGGCGATCAAGGCGTGCTCATCGGAATGCTGGATGTGCGAGCGCAATCGCGCCTTCAGCATATCCAGAGAAATGCCCCGCCCGCGCAGGCGAAGCTTTCGTTCCTGCTCGGTGTTGGTGTAGGCCACCCATTCGGCAATGTGGCTGAGGCCGCACTCGGCCCCGTAGCTTTCCAGCTTGCGTATCAAGTCTTCATTGGAGAAGGTATTCAGGCGGCAGAAGATCTCTCCCACCACGCCAATCAGAGGAGTTTCTGAATCGTAGTGGGCAGGAACACGGCGGAACCGCTCGCGCGCCCGGATCATCGACTCGACCAGGGCCGAGAGTTGGCAGCCCATTTCTGCGCAACTGGCCTCCAGTGTTTGACACAAGTCTTGGAGGGACACCTGGTAGACGCGGTCCGAGGCGCCAGGGCTTTTCTCATAGGGTCGGGTCTTAAGCAAGGCGCGGTGGAGCGTGTCGGCGGCGACCAGCGCCCGCCAGCCGGCCCGGAAGAAGGCGTTGGTAATGTCGCCCAGATCAGCGTAGCCATTCTGGCTTGTGGGCGAAAGGATCTGGACGTCGCCGTAACCGGCTTGGCGCAGGACTCTCTTCAGGAAAGGGGCATACTGGCCGAACCGGCATGGACCCTCGGCCGTAGGCATGAAGAACGCCGCGCGCTTAGGATTGAAGCCCGGCGATTCGATGACCCGGAGGAAATCGCCCACCGTAACCTTGGCTGGGTAGCACTCGTCGCCGGTCGTATGCTTGCTTCCCAGTTCGCGTGTTCGCTCGTTGGATGGCGGGGTGGGCTGGGCATCAATACCCAGCCAGCGAAAAACTGCTGCGAAAGCCTCGGAACTGCCTTCCGCCATGGTGGGGATGTAAACCGTCTTGGCCGCCAGGGGATGCCCGGCGCCAATGCGACGGCTTACATGACGGTGGTCGAAGAGGGGCATCGCAGAAATCCTTTGCTATCAAGATAGGCTTCGCAGCGGGTGATAAACCCGGCGTCGTTGGAGTGGCCGTCGAACTGGAGCACCAGCAAGGGCTTGCCCGCGGCATCGTCGACGAACGACTTGATATAGGAGTCCGGCCCACACTTAAAGTTGGAGATGTAGACCAAGTGGAGGTTGGGGTAGCGGCGGGTCAATTGCGCCGCCGCCAGAATCCGCCGCCCCGAGTTCCAGTACATGTTGGAGTTGACCTTGGTGATGTCTTCGAAGTCCAGTGGGAGGAAATCCATGGGCAGAACATTGACCCCATAAAGGGTGCGCAGCTTGCGCAGGATGTCGCAGTTGACACTGCGGTCGTAGAGGTTGTAAGCACGCCCCACCAGCACTAACGCCGGCTCCCCGCTCTCCTTGAGCTTCGCCAACGCCTGCGCGCCTGCCTCCTGTAAGGCGGTCGTAAAGGCGTCCTGGGCGGCGTAGCCCGCCATCACCGCACGATCGCTCCGCTGGCGCGAAACGCCGAGTGAGCGAGCAAACTGCGCCAGTTCCTTCTCGACATGCTTCCGCCCAAAGCGGAAATGCACCGTGGGGATCAGCAACTTGGTACGTGCGCTTTCCACTTGCGGCGCCGTGCGCAGGATAAAGGGAAGCGTCTGGTTCCAGGGACAGAGGTGCGAGTCCACGACGGAGGCTGGAGCTTCGTCGTTCACGGTGTTGGGCAGCAGCAGGTAGTCCACCCCTTTGTCCAGCAAGTCCAGCACGTGCCCGTGTGCTACCTGCACCGGGAAGCAAGGCTGCGCCACGGCCGACTCCTCACCGCGGGTGGAGATCTTCCGGTCTGTCGCGGCCGAGAGCACTACGTTGAATTGCAGTTCCTGAAGGTAGGCGCACCAGAAGGGGAAGCGGTCGTAGTAGAACATGGTGCGCGGGATGCCCACGCTGAGCCTCGAACTTCGGACGGGCAGCAGCACTTCTTCCAGCAACTTGTCACGGTAGTCGAGCAGATCGTCCAGGATGGGCTTGCGGTCGGACCGCGCGCGCTTACGGAACTTGTCGGAGCATTGGTCCCCCCAGTAGGTGCGTTCTCCCTCGATGGTGAACTCTTTCATGTCGCAGTAATTCGAGCAAGCGCGGCAGACAAAGTCTCGCGCGGTGAACTGCACCCGGTAGAGGTCGTAGCCCCGAAAACGGCTGGAGCGGCCGGCGCCCTTCATGCGGTCGCGCGCAATGAGCGCCATACCGATGGCCCCAATCACGCCGTTATGCGGCGGCACAACAATCCGCTTGCCCAGGATTTGGGAGAAGGCGGCCGCCACGGCGTCGTTGTAAGCGGTTCCTCCCTGGAAGAAGATGGTTTGGCCGATTCTCCTTCCCCGCACCACCCGGTTCAGGTAGTTCAAGGCCACGGAATAGGCCAAGCCCGCCGCGAGATCCCCCACCTCCGCGCCCTTCAGCAGCAGCGCCGTGACGTCGCGTTCCATGAAGACCGTGCAGCGTTCACCCAGGCGCGCAGGATTGGCGGAGGCCAGCGCCAGGCGCGCGAATTCCTCCTTGATGGAAATCCCCAGCTTCTCGGCTTGCTCCTCCAGGAACGAGCCGGTGCCTGCGGCGCAGGCTTCGTTCATGGTGAAGTCCACCACCACGCCCTTCTCAATGCGAATAAACTTCGAGTCCTGCCCGCCAATTTCGAAGATGGTGTCCACCGGCTCCATGCCCATTTGCTGGCAAACGTGCATGGCCCCGGTCTTGTGAGCGGTGATCTCGTCGTTGACCGTGTCGGCGCCCACCAGTTCGCCGATCAACTCACGGCCGGAACCCGTGGTCCCCACGCCACGAATGTCGAGCCAGGGCCCGAGTTCGGTCTCGATCTCCTTGAGTCCCCGGTCAACTACCTCGATGGGCCGCCCCTGTGTGGGTAAGTAGATCTCTTTCAGAAGATTGCCCGCCGCATCGGTCACCACCAGGTTTGTGCTCACGGAGCCGACATCGATTCCCAGGTACGCCTCGATCTTATTTGAAATTTGAGATTTCAAATTTGAAATTTCCGCTGGCTGCGCGGGCGGCTGGGCCGTCGGCCTCGCCTGCATGGGCGGCTGGTCTTCCGGCGCCGGCCGCACGGGCGGCGCATCCGGCGTTGGCTGCGCTGGCAGCCCCGCCTCCGATGTCGGGCATGCTTCGATCTCATTTGGAATTCGGGATTTGGAATTTGCTGTTTCCGCCCGCGGCTGCTCCTCCGGCGTTGGCTGCGCCGGCGGTTGCTTCTCCGGCGCTGGCGCCGTCAGCGGAGGTTGCTCCGGCAGCGAGCGCGCTTCGCCGGTTTTTGAAATCTGAGATTTCAGATTTGAAATTCCCGCTGACTCCACCCTGTCCCGCAACAGCAGCACGTTTTTCATTGAAAGGGGTTCCGTGCAGGCAAAACTCTTCTTGGCGGCCTCATGCTGTCGCAGTTGATGAATCCGTTTGAACGACCGCTTGCGCCATTCTTCAGCCTCCAGCATGGCGGCGCCCAGCGCCCCCATCCACGCGTAGAGGCTAGGGACCACCAGGTCGTTCTCACCCAGCTTGAACGCCTCGCGCAGAGCGTTCGAGATGCCCGCGTTCAGCGCTACGCCGCCGATGAAGGCCACCGGTGCCACCACCGCCCGGCCTTTGACGATGCTCGATTTGAAGTTTCGCGCCACCGCGTCACACAACCCCCGCAGGATCTGCTCCGTGCTGTAACCCTTTTGCTGCGCGTGGATCATGTCCGTTTTGGCGAATACCGAGCAGCGGCCGGCAATGCGCGCCGCGCAACTTGCCCCGCACGCCGCCGCGCCCACTTCCTCGACGTCGTAAAGCAAACGCGTGGCCTGCTGGTCAATAAAGGAGCCCGTGCCCGCCGCGCATTCGCCACTGGTCTGGTAATCCACGATTCCCAGGTGCTTGCCCGTAGCTCCCGGGTCCAGCCGCAGGTATTTCGAGGACTCGCCACCGATTTCGAAGATGGTGCGCACCTCAGGGGTGAACGTCCGCACACCTTTAGCAATCGCCCGGAACTCGTTCTCAAAGTAGATGCCAAGGATTTTCGCGATGAGCTGGCTGCCCGACCCGGTCACGCGAATCCCTTCAACGTTTTCCTCCGGAAGGTCTTCGTAAAGCTCTTGCAGCAGGTCGAAGGTGGATTGGATGGGGCTGCCCTGGATGCGCCGGTACCTCGAGAGGATCAGCGGCCGCCCCGCGAACGGGCTGGAGGCGGGGAATGTGCCGCCGTAAAATGTCTGGGATTTTTCACTCAGGCTGCGGAATAGTCGGTCGTCCATCGTTGATCCGATGGCCGCAAGCTTAAAACTGACCGCGCCGATATCTAACCCGATATTGATGCTCATAGAAGCCTAACCGTTTAGAACCGAAAGCGGAGACAATTGCGAGCGAGCCGCACGCCGGGAACATCGAGCGACCGGTTTCTTCTGAGCCAGCCTGGAATGCGCGATTCTACTCCTTTTCTTCTCACTTGTCTCCAGGTTTTTAGCTTGGGATGTGGAATCCCGCTTTCGGGTGAAATCACCCTAGCAACCCACGTACATTTTGTACATGGGCAATTCTCGTTCCGAGGAATAAGGCCGGAAGCAGTTGTCCAAGAAAATGGCGGTCTCGGGTCATGGTCTGTTGCTAACCACCTTTATTTTCAGTAATATTCCCGTTTTGATGGTTATCCCTTTTGTTTTCTTATGTTTTCATGCCTCTGTCGGGAGCTTCTCACAGTTATCCTTTGTTTTCAATAACATTCCCGGTTCGTTCCTTCATTCTATACCTCAGGCCTTACCCACAGATTCTGCGGAGGAGCCAAGTTCTTTCTCCCTTCCCCGATTTCCAGCCCACCGCTCAGCCCTGTTGCCCGGAACCTGACACCTAGCACCCGTCCATCACCGATGCAATTCGACCACATCTTTATCCGCCAGAAGGTAATCGCGGTTGACCATCTGGCCCTCGAATTTGCCATGCCCCCAGACCCGCGCAAACTTCAGTTGGGTGAGGAAATCGTGGTGGACGTGTGCCGCCAGGTCGACCAAGCGGGAGCCGCGCTTCAAGACGTAGGGGGCAGTTAGTTCCAGCTTTTTTCCCGGGGCTTTGGTGTAGACCCGGATGATCTCCAGCAACTCAAAAGCGCGCCGTCTGAGTTCATCGAGTCCTTCTCCAGTTTCGGCGGAGACGGGCAGGGTCTCAAGGCGCGCGCCGTAGAGGTCTTTCAGGACTTCGAGACTTTCGAGTGCGCCGCCGCCGTCGAGTTTATTGGCGACGAGCAGCGTCCTTTTGGCGAGCCATCCCGGTGTGTCTGGCAACTCGCACGCTCCGAGCTGCACTTTGGCGTTGGCGAGTTGAGCGAGCGTAGTTTCGAGGCCTTCGAGAAGATCCGGATCGCTTAGGCCCACCACCAGCAGGGCGGCATCGGCGTTGCGAATGATTTGATAAAGCCAAGATTCAGAGAAGTCGGGATGAACGGGCGGCAGATCCACAAGCTGGATTTGAATGTCCTCGAATCGCATCATGCCGGGCAGGGGGGCGCGGGTGGTGAAAGGGTAGTCGGCCACTTCGGGCGTGGCCCGAGTGAGTTGGCGGACCAGCATCGACTTGCCGCTGTTGGGCGGGCCCACCAGGGCCACTTGGCCAGCGCCCTCCCGCTCGATGCGGTGGATGATGCCGGCGCGGCTGACGGGCTTCCT
>Ga0187769_10002344_pt1 | contig 11055 bp, 8 predicted proteins | sample 0116_SJ02_MP02_1_FD_133140 | JGI IMG/M metagenome (GOLD analysis project Ga0187769, IMG submission 133140) | Tropical peat soil microbial communities from peatlands in Department of Meta, Colombia - 0116_SJ02_MP02_10_MG | ecosystem: Environmental > Terrestrial > Soil > Wetlands > Peat | place... | reverse complement strand
CATTAACCCTGCCGTGACTATCGCACATGCATTTACGAAGAGAACCCGAACCGATCTCATTCTACCCTACCTTTGCTTTCAAGGACTGGGCGCCGTCGTAGCAGCATTGACACTTCGCGTTTTCTTCTTGAATCAACAAGTGTTCCCAGCAGACTTGGGTTCTACTGAACTTGCCCGCGGTGTGAATCCTCTTTACGGCATAGCGATTGAGGCGATTGGCACCTTCTTTCTATGTTCCGCCGCCTTGACCGCGACATTCTATATTCGAAGATCAATTTGGCAAGCTGCACTTGTGGGTGGATCATTGTTCTTATTGATTCTGCTATGTGGTCCAGTAACTGGGGCGTCTTTTAACCCGGCTAGAAGCGTTGGGCCTGCGCTTTGGTCATGGCATTGGGCCTACGAGTATGTGTACCTTATTGGTCCGCTTCTCGGCGCTGTGTTCGCTGCACTACTCTTCAAACTGGTTGAGAATGCGAAGAAACTAAGGAGACTTGTTCGCGTGTGTTGAGAAGAGATTACAGTCCATACCATTGTTCTGACCTCGTGCCGTGTTTGGCCTCCATGCTGACCTCGATAACGGTCTTCCTGGCCCTCTTGGCTTGAATCCCCTTCGACATCATCATCAGCCGATGAGTCCTTATCTACTTACTCGGTTCCGCTTGTGTGACGATATAGGAGAACCGCGAGATCGTTGACAACTAAACAGCCGCGGAGTGGAACCTCCGCATCCGTAACGGATCTCGCGGCCTATTTCCTCAGGCTCGGAATTGTAGCGTTCGGCGGACCGGCAGCACACCTTGCGATGATGGAAGAGGAGACGGTCCGTCGTCGTCATTGGCTCTCGAGGGAGAAGTTTTTGGACTTACTTGGTGCGGCGAATTTGATTCCAGGCCCAACATCGACCGAGACGGCCATTTACATTGGATACCAGCAGGCGGGGTGGGTTGGATTGCTTGTTGCAGGGGTTTGCTTCATTCTTCCCGCCGCCGTTATCGTGATGGTGCTGGCTTGGGCGTACGTTCTGTTCGGTTCTCTGCCCCAGGTTGCGGATTTGTTTTACGGTATAAAACCAGTCGTTATCGCGATTATCCTACAGGCATTGTGGGGTCTGGGACGTGGAGCGGCGAAGACACGTTTCTTGGTGATTTGCGGGCTGGTGGCGCTAGGAACGAGTGTTCTTGGTGTAAGTCCCCTGCTAGTTATTTTCGGAATCGGTAGCGTAGTGGGCCTGAGTAAGTGGATTACTGAGAAGAGGCATGAGAAAAATCCCCGCCTCGTTTCCCTCTGCCTGCTACTCCTTGCCCCTGTTTTGGGCTTCGGACTGCAGGCTGGGGGGGAATATATTGAGCCTCCCTCGTCCAGATTCGGATTGTGGTCTTTGTTCCTGATTTTCTTGAAGGTCGGCTCGATCGTGTTTGGAAGCGGCTACATACTTCTCGCATTCCTGCAAACAGATCTGGTCACACGCCTACACTGGATAACTAACACTCAACTGTTAGACGCGATTGCTGTGGGACAGGTGACGCCCGGACCGGTATTCACTACGGCAACTTTCATTGGTTACCTGCTTGGAGGCCCGGCGGGCGCTGTCGTTGCCACTGTCGGTATTTTTCTTCCCGGCTTTATCCTGGTGGCGATAAGCGGCCCGCTCATTCCACGCATTCGCAGCTCTCCAGTCGCCGGCGCGTTCCTCGACGGAGTAATCATGGCATCGCTAGCGTTGATGGTCTTCGTAACCTACCAACTCGGTGTCTCTGCATTAATTGACATTGTGACTCTCGGTCTCACGTTGGCGAGTCTAGTTCTCTTGGTTCGCTTCCACGTCAACTCGGCATGGCTTGTGCTCCTAGGAGCAGCGGTAGGACTACTCAGATATGTACTCTGACGAGCTTCATCTCTGACGGCCATACGAATCCAGAGGAATTCGAATATCGAGCGAGTTCTCCGATCGTGACTGGATGCAGCACTCTGACGGATGATATGTGACTGAGCCATAAGCTATTGTAGATCAGAGTTCGAATTTTCGACGCTTGCACACCACCTTCAGGCATAGTTGCCAAAAGTACGCATACTCTTCCCTTTCACTTTGGACTCACGGCTAGTAAGTTATTTCCCTGAACTTGCGTGTCAAGTTTGGCATGTACAAATTCTCAACATTAGACGCCCTGTGTCCGACAGCTTTCACGTCTTCACAACGACATCCTTGCTATGGCTAGCCAACGCCTTCGAACGTTTTTGCGTAATCTTCCGCATATTGCTCTTCCCCGGCGGGGCACGGTCAACGCCGTACACGTATTTGGGAAAGTTGAGTGGCTCCTGAATGGCCCAGATCTCATCGTGCCTGTTTGGTGGTAGAATTCTTGCGGGATTCCCAACGGCAACCCAGCCTATGGGAACCATTGAATGTGGAGGCAGTCTGGTGCGGAGGTGCACGACCGCGTTGATTCGAACTTCCGCTCCGTAGCCCAACCTTGCTCCGTGAAAGACGGAGGCTCCGGTAGCAATGAAAACGCAATCTCCTAGCGTACAACCTACAAGATGTGCTTGCGGCCCTACCAGACAATAGGAGCCTATCTTAGTTGCATTCCTATCTGTGCTTCGGATGACTGCGTTTTCCATCACGATACAGTAATCGCCGATTTCGATTTTTCTGCCCTCCGCCACAACGCACGACCCAAACATTAGACGACATCCCCGACCGACTTTCACATTTCCGCAGACGGTAGCAGTTGGTGCAACATATGCAGATGGATGAACCTGCGGCGTACTAGTGAGATGCCGGATCAACATGATTCCCTTTCGCACGTGAATTCTATTTGAATCTTCTACCTCGGCAAAGCGAAATGATACCTCGAATGTACTGAATGTCTTGAACTCTATTAGGGTCAGACTCGCAAGGATGTTGAACCCAAATAACGTAAATGCGTGACAAGTATTTCCGAATATTGTCTGTCAGCAGTTTGTGAAGTCACGCTTTGTTGAAAAGCGCTCTAGCAACGCGCTGACGCTCGGAGGCTTTTCATTTACCTCGCTAGTGTTCATGATTGATTTCTGGTCAACTCGGTTACGGCATCTGTGAAGAGCAACAGTAAGCCCTCGGCAGCTCGCGGGTTCAAATCCCGGCGGCATACCCTTAGGTCAGAATCCATACGTTTCTTATAGGAAGGCAGTTCTCCATGGATTCCGGGGCCCGCAAGATAACCGTGGCCGTCTTTCTGATCTTCGCGTCCATCCTGCTCGACCTTACCTCTTCTTACTCCTCCTTCCAGATAGGCCAGCTCGTGCTCTCGTTCAGTCTTGCAATCGCCGGAGCGCTAGTGGGTTTCAGAGGACTGATGGAGTTCCTTTCAAACAGATTCTAGTAGATCCATCAAGAGACATAGTGGCCTCGTTCGACCTCCCTCATTCCCGGAACCTCGTTCGTGCATCTCTCCATTGCGAAGGGGCACCTTGGATGAAACCTGCAACCAGAAGGGAAAGCCGTGCTGTTGGGAATCTCCCCCTTGATGTTAATTGTGCGGATGGTATCGCGCAGCGATGGGTCGATTGTTGGTGAAGCCTGGAGGAGGGCCTGAGTGTACGGATGAAGTGGTTTCGCAACCACCTCGTTTGCGGGTCCCAACTCGACGAGGTTCCCCAGATACATGACGGCGATCCTATCCGCGATAATTTTCGCCACCGCCATTTCGTGCGTGATGAATAGTATCCCGACGTCGAGCTCGTCTGCGATCTTTCGCATGATGTTTAGGATGTCGCCCTTGAGAGAGACATCGAGCATAGACACGGCCTCATCTGCTACGATGAATGCAGGGTTCAACAGCAGGACACGAGCGATGCTGACGCGTTGTCTTTGGCCACCGGAGAGCTGAAACACATAATCCCAGAGGACATCGGTCGATAGACCGACGCTTTCGAACACGCGGGTTACCATGACCTGGATTTTCTTTTTGTCCTTCACACCCTGTGCTTGTAGTGGTATTCTTAGGGCGTCGAATACTCTCATGTTTGGATCGATTGATGAAAATGGATCTTGGAATATTATCTGAAGATGTTTGCGCAGGGAACGCCATTCTCTTCCTGTGGCAGCGCCGACGTCTACAGAAGTGCCATCCTGCGTGAAGAGAATTCTACCTGATGTGGACCGCTGAAGCCCGATTGCCGTCCTGCCCAGCGTGGTCTTGCCAGACCCGCTCTCGCCGACGAGGCCTACGATTTCACCATTCCCAACTTGGAGGCTCACGCTGTCGACAGCCTTTACTACCGTTAGCGGGCCAAGGAGCTTCTTCTTAGAGAAGAAAACGCTTACGTTTTCGAGCGTTATCACTGGTTCCTCAATAGAGCCAGCAGGCAACTCTCCGGCCCTCCTGGAGGATCTTCAACTGTGGTTCGTCTTTACGGCAGATTTCCATCGCATAAGGACATCGTGAACTGAACTTGCACCCTGGAGGCTGGTTTGCTAAATCAGGCATGAAACCTGCTATCCCTTCTATCCTTGTAGTCTTGAGGGTCGGGATGGACGCGATGAGCCCCTTTGTGTACGGGTGTTTGGGATCTTGGAAAATTTCTTCGGCAGTCCCAAATTCAGCCATCCGTCCGGCATAAAGGATGTATGCTCTATCAACGATCTCGGAAAGTAGGGCAAGGTCGTGCGTGATGATGAGAATGGAGATCTGTCTGTCCTTCCTCAGTCTCTTCAACAAGTTCATGATGCTGACCTGTGTGACCACATCAAGGGCGGTTGTTGGCTCGTCTGCAATCAGAAATGGAGGGTCCATGGCCAATGCCATCGCGATGAAAGCGCGCTGTTTCTGACCCCCTGAAAGTTCATGAGGATACCTGCCTGCGATGGTGGGGTCTAGTTCGACCATCTTCATGAGCTCGCGGGTGCGGGAATCGGCGTCTCCTTGGTATTCGTGAATCTCGAGAACCTCCTTTATTTGATCACCTACTGTGAAGACGGGCGTGAAACCGTTCATCGAGCCTTGGAATACCATGGCTATCTTTTTCCAACGGTATCCAACTCTGAAATCGTTAATGCTGACTTGCAGGATGTCTCTGCCTTCGAAGTTCACTTGGCCTGAGACTACATGGCCAGGTGGATAGATCAGCCGCGTTATTGCCAACGAAAGCGTCGTCTTCCCGCAACCACTCTCTCCGGCAAGTCCTACGATCTCGCCTTCGGCCACGTCTAGGTCGACTCCGTCCACAGCCTTGACCTCGCCTCGAGGAGACGAGAAATAGACCGTTAGGTCTCTCACGGATAGGATCATTTGGCGCTGACCCTAGGAGCGATGATTCGTTCTATTGCGAAGCCAAGCAGAACGAAGGGAATCGCGGAGAGCACAATCATTAGACCCGGAAAGACGACCCACCACCAGAACCCGAATACCGCCGCCTGGTTCACGAATGCGGTGTCAAGAATGCCACCCCAGGTGATGAGGTTGCCGGGGCCGATGCCTATGAACGCCAGACTCTCAGCAGTGAGTATTCCGCCGGGGATTCCGAGGACAGTATATGCCACTGTGACAGCACTGAGCCTCGGTATGAAATGGCTGGCGAACACGCGGTACCATGGAACTCCCATAGCCTTATCAGCCTCTACGAACGCCTGGGACTTCACGGAAAGCCCCACCGTTCTGGCGATTATCGCGTAGAACGGCCATGAGAGCGCCGCTATGAAGACCACTTCGAGGAAGATGTTCAACTTCTGCGTGAAGGATATCACGACAAGAAATGGAAGCACCGGCATTGCAAGTATGACCAGCGCGACCCACTGCATTAGGCCGTCCTTCTTTCCGCCCAAATAACCAGAGAGACCTCCGAACACTATTCCGATCACAACCGCGATTATCGATACAAGGAATCCTATCTCGAGCGCGTTCGGCAGCCCAGCGAGCAGACCTAGGTCGATGGGGCGGTCCTGGTTGTCGGTTCCCATCAACCCGTATGAGTTGCCAACCACAACGAGGAGGGATCGGAACATGTTCATCGGAGAAGAGGACAACACTTGTACGGTCACTTGGTAGGTTCCGGAAAGCGGGCTTGAGGTCAATATGTCGTTCGCCAGTTTTCCGAAGAAGGCGGAGATGACCTGCTGCTTGCTGAGTTGGGTGACATACTGACCGGTCTGGTTCAAAATGTATTGTGACGCCGCGTTAGTGAAGGTCTGGCTTTGGGCCTCGTAAGCTTCCCCTGAGGCGGGTTCAGATACACTCACCAAGATACTGGGTCCTTGCGGCTTCACCCAGGTCAGGGCTATGGTCGACGCGTTTCCGGAGAACATCGGTTCGAATGCCAGGTCCTGAGGGAATACCCCGCTTGACCATTTGAAGGTGGTGGATGCAGAATACTCGCTGAAGTTGGCCGCGCCTGCGGAGATGGTCTCTTTAGTCCACTGGCTCAGGCTGAGGTTGATGGTGGGGGCAGTGGGAAAGCCGAGGAAGTTGATCCACTGTGGCGGGGCGTCGATAGGATAGAGCACCCATGCCTCGCCGTTCTGCCATGTGTATGAGATGTTAGACGGAAGGGATACAACAGAATAGATTGTGAGGCCTGCCAGTACCGACAGTATTACGATTCCTGTCAAAGCGGATTTCGATTTGAACAGTTCCTTTAGAAGAGAGGGCTTACCCTTCTTGGTTTGACTAGTCACTGCCTACCCTGATCCTTGGGTCGAGCAGACCATAGACAAGTTCGCCGATGAACAAGCCCACAAGTAGGATTATCGTCGTGACGAACACTATTCCGACCACAACAGGAAGGTCGTTTGCGAATATCGCGTTGTACGTCAGCAGACCTATCCCCGGCCAGTTGAAGACAATCTCAGTGAGGAGTGCTCCGCCGAAGGATCCTGTTATAGCGAGAATCGCCTGCGTTGTAATCGCTGGAGAAGCGGTTCGAAATATGTGTTTGAAGAGAATCCGAGATTCTGGCAGCCCGCGTGCCCGTGCAGTGAGCACGAAGTCCTCTCCCATAGTGCTGATCACAAGACTACGCACTACGTAGGCGAACCCACCAAGTCCCACTATCAAGAGAGATAGTATTGGGAGAATCATGTGTTCTCCAACGTTCAGGTCGACCGCGAGTGCGCCAGTAGGAGGAGGCACAGACATCATGCCCTGTGTGGGAAGGAGATTAAGATCGTATCCAAGACCGGCAATCAGCAGGAACGCCAACCACCACGCCGGAAGACTGGAATGTACCACCGCTATTATTGGAACTATCCTGTCCCAGCTTGTTCCCGCAGACTTGGCGGCCAGCAGTCCGATCAGAGTGCCTATTGCGATCAGAATCAGGGTTGCAGTCGTGAAGAGCAGGATGGTGTTGGGCAGATATCCTGCGATTATCACGTTTACGCTCTTTGAACCGTTCCATATTATTGTATATGCCTGGCCGAAGTTGAGGGTCAGCATCTTGTAAATCTGAATCGAGAATTTTATCGGGAGCGGCTGGTTGAAACCGAATTGCGCAAGGTAGCTTTGTTGAAAGGTTGTGACCAGTACCTGAATCTGTTGTGTTGTCAGGTGGGCGCCCGATGTCTTCAGCAGGTTTTGCCTGTATTCTACGCCTAAGGCAGCTGCCGAGCTGGTGACGACCTTCTGTATGACGTTATAAGTTGCGAGGTAGAGTATTGATACAGTTGCCAATAGAACCAGGAAATAGGAGATTGCCTTCGTGACTACGAATCTTCCGAAGCCCATCCACACTCTTTTCCTTCGCTAACGTCCTTCATTCATTTTCATCAGACCAGTCGTCGATTTATCCCTTCCGAGCAGACGTTGGAACTGGGCGTAAGGCATGAGTCTTACGACTCAGCGGGCGATGCAGGTTTCATTGATGACCTGCGTCTCCTGACCATCACGGTCATAACCAGGATGATTATCACGACGACCGCGACCACCGCCAGGTCTATGGTGCCAGAGCTGGAGGTTGGACTCGTAGTCGAAAATGTGAAAGTTGGACTCGCGGTAGTGCTCGTACTTGTGGTGGGATAGGTAACCGCTAAGGCTTCTATGGAGTATATCTGCGGGATTATGATTGTAGAGTTCGTTGATGATGCATAGAATGTCAGCATGTATGCGCCTGGTGGAAGTGAGGCTGGGATGACCAATGAGGCAGTTCCAGAGGAGCCGGTGGTCAGCTTGATCTGCGCCACGACAGATGTGGTGTTAACAAACTGGACAACAATATTCGCCCCAGGTTGAAGGGTGGCGGTGGTTTGGCCTATGATCCTCGCGAGCGCAGTGAGCAAGATTGAACTTCCGACTTTGATTATTGGCGGAACGGTGGTAGACACGGAGATTACCGCTGCCTGAGCGAACAACTTCGGGAGCAAGTAAGGGGTGAGTGCGTAGCTCGGGTTGGCAGTCAGCACGGCATAGTTGGGAGTTGTAGAGGCCTCAAAAGTGCTAACGTAGAACGGACCGTAGGATATCAGCCCGTTCTCGTTCGTCTTAATGAAGTTGGCTGCGTCAGTCAACGCACTTTCCGTGTTCGTCAGGCCGAAGGAAATCTCCGTTAAAGTCTGCAGCTGAACCAATGAGGAGGGCACGTAGTTCTGACCTGTCCTTGTCTGTAGGTCTGTAATAAGGTCCGAGATGTCTGTTGGACTGCCGTTTGGTCCTGAACCGATAAGCGTGAGCTGCGGAATCCCCTTAGCAGCTGCTTCCGCCGCGGAATACGCGTCATCCTTTGCAACCACCAAGTCGTTCATCGCTTGGTACATGGTCCAAGGCATCTCAGCCTTTCCGTATGGGACGATATTGCCGACCGCGGTGATCACTGCTTGCGCCGGGTCGAAGAAGTAGTAGTTGGAATACAGAGTGAACGAAGTAGAGTTGATAATTTTGAATCCTATTATCGTGTTGAACTCGAATGAAAAGGCCGGAGCTAGCGATGTATCATATGTGGGGCTCGTCGGATTAGTGACGTTCTTTCCAATCTCGTACGCGTAGAGCCAATCAGCGAGGCTTACGCTTTCACCGTCGGCGTAGCCGGTGTGTTTGACGAGGTTCGCGAGGTTAACCGTCACAGCTAGGTTGGCGGCCGATGAAGTGACGTTATACCACTTGCCCGTGGTGGAATTGTAGTTGACTGCGCTGGAGGGCACCGGCACCGTTGCTGACGAATTGATTCCGACGACACTGTAGGTCCAGCCGAATGGGTATGAGTAGCCCGTTCCCGGGCCCGTAGCCGCTAGTCCCGGAAACACCCCTGAAAGTAAGTCGGCACTGTATGCATCTCCGTATCCTCCCACAGGGTTCATGTTGTATTGCGTGAGATACCTAGCACCTAGGTTGAGTGGCGAGGACGACGTGGACGAGATATCCAAGTAACTCTGTATGTTGAGAATCGGAGACGTGGTAATGCTTGCTGTGAGCCCTGTGACTTGAGCAGGGTTAAACCCATAAACGTTGAGACCGGTGGCCAACCAGTCATTAACTCCCATTTCTATCTCGAGTTCGGTATACTGGGTGAGAATTTGGGCTCTCTGCCTAACGGAAGAGTAGGTTCCAGTCAGCATCTCGTTGTTTAACTTATCGAGTTTGTCCGATAGGGAGATTACGTCCGGCGGTGTCATGGCCGTCGTATTCCAGACGCCAGCGGCCAAATCGCCTGTCATGTTGTCGCTGTACGGTCCCGCCGCGCAGTTTGCGCCATCGAAACACACCTGCAAGGAATCCCCGTAATACAGGTAGACATTCGCGAATGATCCGATGTAGATATCCCATGGAGTAGGAGGGGATCCTCCAGTTGCATTGACGGGGTTTTCTACGAGGACAGTCGTGTGCACTAAATCCAGGTTCATTGGCTCCTCCACTACATCGAAGCCTAGATTGGTTAGTTGAGTGGCCAGGAATCCGGCGTACTGGCTTCTGAACGCGTCGTCTGTCCTGTCAATCACGTAGACAGGCAGGGGCTTCCCTCCGTAGAAGTAGTGTCCGTCAAGATAGGTGATTCCCTGTACTTTAGACAACAAACCGTAGATCGACGAGTTCGCCAGCGCAAAGTTGTAGGCTAGGTAACTCTGGAATTTCGCAGTTCCATTGGCAACCGTCAAACTATCGGGCGCAACACCATAGACGCTCAGGATTGGTACGCCGGCTCCGCCCAGGATGTTGTCCACGAAGTAGTTCCTGTCTAATACGTAGTTGAGTGCCGCTCTCACCTGTGGGTAGTAGAATGGGTTGGGCGCATACTGCGTCACGCTCGACACCGCCGCCCACGTCGTATTCTCGGGGTTGACCTCTACCTCATACAGGGTGTTTGGCACTGACATCTTAGAATAAGTGTTAGGAAGGCTGCTGGCCTCTACCGGAGTCAACTCAAAATCGTAAGCGGATATTTTGCCGTTAATGAGGTCGGATATCGCTGATTGGTCGTTTCCGTTGTAGCTTGTAACGGTTATGCTCTTTGAACAGGGAGAGGTCGTGCACGTACTGGAGGCTAGCTGCGCCTGTACGTGCACAAAACAACCAGTGATTGCCGAACCCACGAATGCCAACACCAGCATAATGGCCGCAAACTTCCGGCCGAAGAATCCCAGGTTCATGGGGCTTTCCAAGACACGGGGAGTTTCTTATTAAGCGTTGAGTCAGCCAAAGAAAAGAAACACTATCCTGCACTCCGTCTCTCTCTAAAGCAGATTGGTCGAGATCCTCAAGTTTTTTCTTCCATTCTGCGGCCTTCTGATTCACCAAACCCGTCCAGCTCGTCGCATGTTCTCTTATCCCCCTCGCAACAGGTCTCCGTTGCCGAAAGTACTCTAAGCTTGCCTTGGCCTCATTGAGAAGAAATCAGCTCCATACCTTAGGTTGAGAGCCGGTAGAAACCCGACATGCGGAAATCTTGAACCTTTACCTATGTGAGCATGGCGTGTGAGCTCCATTTAAGCGCGGTGTTGGTGGAGGCGTGGTATACCAGTTACCTATCCGAGGCTTTCCCTCAGCGTCGCGTCTCCGACACCTTGTTGAAGGGGCCTACCGCGCTTAGGATTTCGAGGCTCTTTCTTCCCTCATATTGTTTGTCGCAGCCACACCCCTTAACTGTGAT
>Ga0187769_10002342_pt1 | contig 11062 bp, 9 predicted proteins | sample 0116_SJ02_MP02_1_FD_133140 | JGI IMG/M metagenome (GOLD analysis project Ga0187769, IMG submission 133140) | Tropical peat soil microbial communities from peatlands in Department of Meta, Colombia - 0116_SJ02_MP02_10_MG | ecosystem: Environmental > Terrestrial > Soil > Wetlands > Peat | place... | reverse complement strand
GCACGTGCCGGGGTGCGGACTTGGCCGCTTGGCGGATCGCGCCGGCCGTGGGCGGCGTCGTGGCCGCGTCCCGAATTCGCCGTGCCGGCGCGCTTTCGCGAATGGGCGCAGGCGGAAGTCGGCGCCGGCCGGCTCTTGCCTTGGTTCGCGGTCGCCTTCGGTGCCGGCATCGTCCTCTACTTCACCGCGGAGCGTGAGCCGGTCTGGTGGGCGCCGGCGGCACTGGCATCCGCCGCCACGGTCGCTGCGGCGCTGTTGCGGCGGCGTCCGCTCGCCTTCGTCATTGCGCTCGGCGCCTTTGCGCTAGCTGCCGGCTTTTCCGTCGCGACGCTCAAGACCGCGCTGATCGAGCATCCGGTGCTGCGCTATCCGGCCTCGAGCGTGGCGCTCGCCGGCTTTGTCGAGTTGCGGGAGGAAAGCCAGAAGACCGACCGCTTTGTGCTTCGCCTCGAGCGTATCGACGGCGACCGCATTATTGACCGGCCGCAGCGGGTGCGGCTCTCGGTGCGCCGCGGCTTGGCGCCGCCCGCGGGCGCCTTCGTCCAGCTCAAGGCGCAGCTTAATCCGCCGCTACAGCCGTTGCGGCCCGGCAGCTATGACTTCGCGCGCGACCTTTACTTCCAGCGCATCGGCGCCTCCGGTTTCGTCCGCGGCGCGGTCAAGGTGACCACCCCGCCCGCGCCGGCCGGCACGCGGCTGCGCGCCGCGGCCTTCGTTCAGGGCCTGCGCGACGCGATCGATTCCCGCATCCGCTCGGTGCTTGCCGGCGACACCGGCTCGATCGCCTCGGCGCTGATCACCGGCAAGCGCGACGCGATCTCGGCGCCGGTCTACGACGCGATGTTCGTTTCCGGCATCGGCCACGTGCTGTCGATCTCCGGTTATCACATGGCGGTGGTCGCGGGCGTGGTGTTCTTCCTGGTGCGGGCGCTGCTGGCGCTGATACCGGGATTGGCCGACCGCGTGGCGATCAAGAATGACGCGGCGTTCGCGGCGCTCCTCGTCACCGCGTTCTACCTCGTGCTCTCCGGGGCCGAAGTCGCCACGCAGCGCAGCTTCATCATGATCGCGATCGTTCTCGTCGGCGTGATGCTCGATCGGCCGACGCTGACCCTGCGCACGCTGACGCTTGCCGCGCTTCTCGTCCTGATGCTGGCGCCGGAAGCGGTGGTGCATCCGAGCTTTCAGATGTCGTTTGCGGCAACGCTTGCGCTCATCGCCACCTATGCACGCGGCGCTTCGTTCGCGCGCGCCGGCGCTGATTCCTCGCTCGGCGCCCGCGCCGCCTTGTGGGGCGTGCGCGAGGTCGTCGGCCTGATCGTCGCGTCGCTGGTAGCCGGCCTCGCCACCATGCCTTACGCCGCCTATCACTTTCACCGGCTCGCGCCTTATGGCGTTCTCGCCAATCTGCTCGCCATGCCGATCGTCTCCGCCTGGGTGATGCCGATGGGCATCCTCGGCGTCATCGCCATTCCATTCGGCTTCGACGCGGAATTCTGGCGGCAAATGGGGTGGGGCATCGAGTGGATGGATCGGGTGGCGCTGTGGGTGGCGAGCCTGCCCGGGGCATTTGGGCGGGTCGCGAGCTTCGGCACCGGGCCGCTTCTTCTCGGCACCGCGGCGCTCCTCGTCATCGGGCTCCTCAAGACGCCGCTGCGCTGGAGCGGCGTCGCGCTTGCTGTGCTCGCCATTATCTGGGCGGCGCGCACGCCGGTGCCGGACGTGCTGATATCCGCCGACGGACGCAGCTTTGCCGTGCGCGGTGCCGGCGGCCGGCTTGCGTTTCATCACGGCGGCGACGCTTTTGCGGTCCGCGAGTGGCTTGCTGCCGACGCCGATGGCCGTGACGTCCACGACACGACGCTCGGCGCCGGCATCGCCTGCGACCCGGCGGGCTGCATCGGCAAGCTTCCCGACGGCGGCCTTGTGTCTTATGCGCTTGCGCCCGATGCGTTCGAGGAGGATTGCCGGCGCGCCCTCCTCATCGTCACCACCCGCGAAGCGCCGCCGCACTGTGCCGCGCCGGTGATCGGCCGCGAGCTTTGGCGCGAGCGCGGCGCGCTGGCGCTGCGCCGCGACGGCGCCAGCTTCGTCATCGAGTCGGCGCGCGCAGAGGGTTTCGACCGGCCATGGGCGCCGCGCCCGGCGCGAAGCCGCGCCGCCGTCGGTCCCGAAACTGCGGTGGAGACGCCGACTGCACCCTTAGCGCCGCCGCGCGACGCCACACCGCGGTCGGAGGATCTGCAGCCGGACGATCAGACCGCGATCGCTGCCTATCGAAGCGATCGCGCTCTAACTCTTTAGTGGAGCATGATCTTTTCGGACCTTGCTTCGCCCGCCGAAGCGCGCTTCGCGAAGGCGGGAAACCGGTTTCCACCTTTCCGGATCACGCTCTAATAGCGCCGGAACAGTCCGACCAGCTTGCCCTGGATGCGCACCCGGTTTGGCGGCAGGATGCGCACCTCGTGCGCGGTATTGGCCGGCTCGAGCGCAATCGAGGCGCCGCGGCGCCGGAAGCGCTTGAGGGTGGCTTCCTCGTCGTCGATCAAGGCCACGACGATGTCGCCGGTATCGGCGACGTCGCTGCGCTTGAGGAGCGCAATGTCGCCGTCGAGGATGCCGGCATCGATCATCGAATCGCCGCGCACCTCGAGCGCGAAATGCTCCCCGGTGGTCAGCAGTTCCGGGGGAATGTTGATGGTGGAGCTGCGGGTCTGGATCGCCTCGATCGGGGTGCCGGCGGCGATGCGGCCCATCACCGGCACGGCGACCGGGCGGCCGCCCTCGTCCTCCGAGGCGGCGCGCACCCGCCCGAGATTGCCTTCGATCACGCTCGGCGTGAAACCGCGGCTGCGGCTTGAGGCGATGCCGTGCGCGACTGATTCGGGCAGCTTGATCACCTCGATCGCCCGCGCCCGGTTGGGCAGCCGCCTGATAAAGCCGCGCTCCTCGAGCGCGGTGATCAGGCGGTGAATGCCCGATTTCGAGCGCAGATCGAGCGCGTCCTTCATCTCGTCGAACGAGGGTGGAACCCCGGCCTCCTTGAGGCGCTCATGGATGAAACGCAAGAGCTCGGCTTGCTTGCGTGTGAGCATCGTCGCTCCCCCTTGCTGGCTGCCGGTTGCCGGCGGGCCGAAACAAATCATGAACGGACACTATCCGTTCGATATGTGTTCCGCAAGGATTTAATTTGACGTCAACAAGTCGAGCGCCCGGCCCAAGGCCCCCTTAACGCTGGGATTTAAGCATTGCGGCGGGCTCCATTCGCCGCGGCGCCCGCAGAGCCAGCATCCGCGGGCGGGCGGCCTTTCCGAGAGAAAGGCGAGAGCCTCGGGCGCCGCTCGATTGATTCGGCGGGTGCGAAGTTTCGGCGGTTGTGAATTCGCCGTCGAATTTCGGCGCGTGTTGCCGTAGGGAGACACAAGGTTGGGCCCCCTTGAGGTAAGATCGCGGCAAGATTTGGCATTTCTCGAGGGGGTCACAATGAAGAGATTTTTGCTCGCTTCGTCGTTTGCCGTGGCGCTAGCAGGCTCGGCATTTGCCGCCGACATGTCGCCGCCGCCGGCGGCGTTCAAGGCGCCACCGCCGCCGCCTCCAAGCTGGACCGGGTGCTATATCGACGGCGGCGTCGGCTACGGCGTGTGGAACCAGGACGTTTCGCTTACCGGGCCTCCGATCGGTGGTGGAGCGGTCACGACAACGAACACCACCACTGATGGCGGACGCGGCTGGCTCGGACGCGTCGGTGGCGGTTGCGACTATCAGTTCGCTGTCGGCGGATTTGGAGATTTTGTCATCGGCGCGTTCGCCGACTACGACTTCATGGGCCTGAACGGCACCAATTTGCCGAACGAACTCGTTATCGGTGGCCCAGGCGGCGTTACCAGCCCGTTAGCGTCCAATGTGCACGAGACAGACGCTTGGTACGCTGGCGCACGCCTCGGCTATCTGCCCTACCCGAACCTGATGACCTTCGTCTCCGGCGGCTGGACCGGGACCCGCTTCACCATGTCGCCCGAGTTTATGACCTTCAACGGCGCCGCGGCGGGCTTCACCTTTCCAGGAGCGTATACGGTCAACGGCTGGTTCCTTGGCGGCGGCTATGAATATGGGTGCCGTGGGCGTGGGCATCGGGTCTCTATTGGAGGACCGAGTATCGCTTCGCCGAGTATAACAAGATCAATCTTGCTGAAAGCTTCGTCGGGGGTGGGCTGACCGGCAACATCCAGACCAACCAATCGTTCGTGCAGACGGTCACGACCGGCCTAGTTTGGAAATTTAACTGGGGCGGCTCGCACTGGTGATAGCGAGCTAGCGATCGCCGCTTCGAGTGGCAACAAGAGCCCGGGACCTAAAGTCCCGGGTTCTTTTGCTTGCGGGCGATAATTTTCATCGTCATTGCGAGGAGCGATAGCGACGAAGCAATCCAGCTCTTTGCCGCGGATTCTGGATTGCTTGGCTTCGCTCGCAATGACGAACGGCTGTCAAAGCTCGAGCCTGATGATGGTGCAGCGGCTGCCGGCTGTTGCCGGCGGCGCAAACGGCTCGCGGACCAAGAAGCAATCGGCCTCCGCGAGCGGCGCCATCATCGAGGAATCCTGGATCGGGAAAGCGGTCACGACCTCGCCGTCCGCGCTGCGCTTGAGCGTCGCGCGCAGATAGTCCGCACGCTCGTCGTTCTCGGGAAGATCGCGGCCGAGCAGGGCGGTTTCCGTCCGCGGCGCAAGGTCGCTGCGGCCGGAAAGCCGGCGGATGAGCGGGACCAGGAACAGGAGCGCGCAGACGAATGCCGAGACCGGATTGCCGGGGACGCCGAGCACGTGGATTAAGCCGAGCCGGCCGTGCATCAGCGGCCGGCCGGGCCGCAGCGCCAATTTCCAGAACGACAGCGCCATGCCTTCGGCGGTGAACGCCTTCTGCACCAGATCGTAGTCGCCGACGGAGGCGCCGCCGCTGGTTACGAGAATGTCGACGCCGCGGTCGCGGGCGCGCCGGACCGCGGCGACGGTTGCGTCGAGCCGGTCGGCAACGATGCCGAGATCCTCGACTTGCGCGCCTTGCGCACGCGCGAGCGCCGCGAGCGCGACGGTGTTGGAGGAAACGATCTGCCCGGCTGCCGGCGGCGTGCCCGGCGGCACCAGTTCGTCGCCGGTCGCGAACACGGCGAGCTTCGGGCGGCGGTGGACGCGAACGCGCGGGTGGTTCATGGCGGCGGCGAGGGCTAGGTCGCGGGCGGTGAGCCGCCGGCCGGCCGGCAGCAGCGTTTCGCCGGCCTTGAAATCGAGCCCCTCAACGCGGATATGCCGGCCCTTCGTCGCCGACTTTAAGACCTCGACCCGATCGCCGTCGCGCTTGGCGTGTTCCTGGATCACGACCGTATCGGCGCCCGCCGGCATCACGCCGCCGGTGAAAATCCGCGCCGCCTCGCCGCGACCGAGTGTGCGCGCAAACGGCCGGCCGGCGGCGACTTCGCCGATCACGGCAAGCTGCGCCGGGACATTGGCGACGTCGGCCGAGCGCACGGCGTAGCCGTCCATGGCCGAGACGTCGGCCGGCGGCTGGGTGCGCAGCGCCTTGAGATCGGCCGCCAGCACGCGCCCATAAGCTTCGGCGAGCGGCGCCTCTTCGGCGGGAAGCGCAGCCGCCTGCGCGAGCACGCGTTCGAGCGCCTCTGCGACCGACAGCAACGCCACCTGCCTACTCCGCTGCCCGATAATGGCCGCTGCGGCCGCCGCGCTTTTCAACGAGCCGGATGCCCTCGATCCGCATGCCGCGCTCGAGCGCCTTCACCATGTCATAGATGGTGAGGCAGGCGACGGCGACTGCGGTGAGCGCCTCCATTTCAACTCCGGTCGGCCCGGCGACCTTGACGCGGGCCTTGACCTCGATGCCGGGCAGCGCGGCGTTGGGCTCGATATCCACCTCGACCTGCGAGATCGAAAGCGGGTGACAGAGCGGGATCAATTCATGCGTGCGCTTTGCCGCCATGATGCCGGCGATGCGGGCGGTGCCGAGGACGTCGCCTTTCTTGGCGTCGCTCTTGCGCACGATATCGAGCGTCGCGCGCGCCATGACGACGCGGCCTTCGGCGAGCGCTTCGCGCTCGGTTACGGCCTTCCCCGAAACGTCGACCATATGGGCTTGCCCGCGGGCGCCGAGATGGGTGAGCTTCGGCCGCGCCACCGCATTCACCGGGCGGACGCGAGCGCGGGCTTGCGTGCGAGGAGCGCGCGGGTTGCCGCCGCGACGTCGGGCTGGCGCATCAGGCTTTCGCCGACCAGGAAGGTCGAGATCCCGGCATTGGCGAGCCGCGCCAGGTCCTCCGGCGTGAAGATGCCGCTCTCGCCAACGACGACGCGTCCGGCCGGTACCAGACCGGCCAGCTTCTCGCAGGTCGCAAGCGTCGTCGCGAAGGTCTTCAGGTCGCGGTTGTTGATGCCGATGAGCCGCGATTTCAGCCGCAGCGCGCGCGTCAATTCCTCCTCGTCATGGACCTCGACGAGGACATCCATGCCGAGCGCGAACGCCGCCGCCTCGAGCTCCGCGGCAAGCGTATCCTCGACCGCCGCCATGATGATGAGGATGCAGTCGGCGCCGGCGGCGCGGCTTTCGACCACCTGATAGGGATCGTAGATAAAGTCCTTGCGCAGCACCGGAAGCGAAGAGGCGGCGCGCGCCCGGCGCAGATGATCGACGTCGCCCTGGAACGAAGGTGCGTCGGTCAAGACCGAGAGGCAGGCGGCGCCGCCCGCCTGATACGCGGCCGCGAGCGCAGACGGATCGAAGTCGGCCCGGATCAGTCCCCTCGACGGGCTGGCCTTTTTGATCTCGGCGATGAGCGCGTAGTCGCCCGCCGCCAGCCGGCGCTCGATCGCGGCGAGGAAGCCGCGCGGGGCGCTTGCGCCTTTGGCGTCGCGCTCCAGCTCAGCGAGCGGGCGCTGACGCTTCGCCGCAGCGATCTCCTCGCGCTTGTAGGCGGCGATGGCGGCGAGAACGTCAGGCATTGGACACCGCGATCAGACGATCAAGCCGCGCCTCGGCCTCGCCGGAATCGACCGAGTGGGCGGCGGCATGAAGGCCGTCTTTGAGGTCCTTCGCCTTGCCGGCGACGACGAGCGCGGCCGCCGCGTTCAAGAGCGCCACGTCGCGGAAGGCGGATGCCTTGCCTTCGAGAAGGTTCTGCACCGCCTTGGCGTTCGCCTGCGCGTCGCCGCCGCGCAGCGCTTCCGGCTTGACCTTCCGCAGGCCGAATTCCTCCGGCGCGATCTCGAAGGTCTTCACCGCGCCGTTTTCGAGCGCGGTCACGCTGGTCGGCCCCGAGGTCGTGATCTCGTCGAGACCGTCGGAGCCATGGACCACCCAGATCCGCTCGGCGCCGAGGTTTTTGAGAACCTGCGCCAGCGGCTGCGTCCATTGCTTGGAGAACACGCCGATCATCTGCCGCCGCACGCCGGCCGGGTTGGCGAGCGGACCAAGCAGGTTGAAGATGGTGCGGGTGCCGAGCTCGACGCGCGTCGCTGCGACGTTCTTCATCGCCGGATGGTGCGCCGGCGCGAACATGAAGCCGATGCCGGCCTCGCGAATGCAGCGGGCGATGGCCTCGGGGCCAAGATCGATCTTGACGCCGAGCGCGGTGAGGACGTCGGCGGCGCCCGAGCGCGATGACAGCGCCCGGTTGCCGTGCTTGGCGACCGGCACGCCGGCGCCGGCGACGATCAGCGCAGCGCAGGTCGAGATGTTGAACGAGCCCGAGGCGTCGCCGCCGGTGCCGACGACATCGATGGCGTCAGGCGGCGCGCTGACGCGCAGCATCTTGGCGCGCATAGCGCTGACCGCGCCGGTGATCTCGTCGACGGTCTCGCCGCGGACCCGCATTCCCATCAGCAGCGCGCCCATCTGCGAGGGCGTCGCCTCGCCAGCCATCATCTGCTCGAAGGCGCCGGCCGCCTCCTCGCGCGTCAGCGCGGCGCCGGTCGCGACCTTGCCGATGAGCGCCTTGAATTCGTCGGTCACTGTGCTGGGTCCGCAATTCGCCGTTGGTCTGGCGGCGGCCAGTGTGGCGAGGGGGCCGCCCTTGTCAATGCGCGACTTGCCAATGCGCGACTTGGCAATGAGCAAAACCGGTCACGGCGCGGCGGCGGCCGCGGCGCTGCGCTCCCGCCCGGACGCGCTCGCGCGCCGCGGCGCGCCATCGCGGCGCCCCTGCGCGGCGTTCCAGGCGTCGGCGATGTCGAGGAAGTTCTTGAGCATCAGGTGGCCGTGCTCGGAAGCGATGCTCTCGGGATGGAATTGCACGCCATGCACCGGCAGGTGCGCGTGCGCGAGCCCCATGACGAGGCCATCGTCGGTCTCCGCGCTGACGCCGAGTTCGCCCGGCAGGGTTGCGTGCTCGACGACGAGGGAATGATAGCGCGTCGCCTTAAACGGCGCGTTGATGCCGCGAAAGATGCCGCCGCCGCGGTGCCGGATCAGCGAGAGCTTGCCGTGCACCGGGGTCGGCGCCCGGACCACCTTGCCGCCGAACGCCTGGCCGATCGCCTGATGGCCGAGGCAGACGCCGAGGATCGGGATCTTGTCGGCGACGGCGGCGATCAGGTCGAGGCAGATGCCGGCCTCGTTCGGCGTGCACGGGCCGGGCGAGAGCACGATGGCATCGGGGTCGGCGGCGACGACCGCGGCGCTGGTGATCTTGTCGTTGCGATGGACGCGGACCTGCGCCCCGAGCTCGCCGAAGTAGTGCACCAGGTTGAAGGTGAAGCTGTCGTAGTTGTCGATCAGCACAATCATACGCGTCACTTCGCTCACAGCGCCTTGACGATCTCTTCGGTCATCTTCTTGGCGTCGCCGAACAGCATCATCGTATTGTCGCGGTAGAACAGGGTATTGTCGATGCCGGCATAGCCCGAGGACAGCGAACGCTTGATGAACATGACCGTGTTCGCTTTCCACACTTCGAGCACCGGCATGCCGAAGATCGGCGAGGTGGGATCCTCCTTCGCCGCCGGGTTGGTCACGTCGTTGGCGCCGATGACGAAGGCGACGTCGGCTTGGGCGAATTCCGAATTGATGTCCTCGAGCTCGAACACCTCGTCATAGGGGACGTTGGCTTCCGCGAGCAGCACGTTCATGTGGCCGGGCATGCGGCCGGCGACCGGATGGATCGCGTATTTGACCTCCACGCCTTCGGCCTTGAGCTTGTCGGCCATCTCGCGCAGCGCGTGCTGCGCCTGCGCCACCGCCATGCCGTAGCCGGGCACGATAATGACCTTGGCGGCGTTCTTGAGGATGAAGGCGGCGTCGTCCGCCGAGCCCTGCTTGACCGGCCGCTGCTCCGCCGCGTGCGCGGCCGCGACCTCGCCGCCGAAACCGCCGAGGATCACCGAGATAAACGAGCGGTTCATGCCCTTGCACATGATGTAGGACAGGATCGCGCCGGATGAGCCGACCAGCGCGCCGGTGACGATCAGCGCCGAGTTGCCGAGGGTGAAGCCGATGCCGGCGGCGGCCCAGCCCGAATAGGAGTTGAGCATCGAGATCACGACCGGCATGTCGGCGCCGCCGATCGGGATGATGATCAGCACCCCGAGCAGGAACGACGCGAACGCCAACAACCAGAACGCCAGATGCTGCTCGCTGCGCACGAACCAGACGATCAGCGCGACGATCGAGACCCCGAGCGCGATGTTGATGGCGTGCCGCGCCGGCAACATGATCGGCGCCCCGCTCATGCGCCCGTCGAGCTTGAGGAAGGCGATGACCGAGCCGGTGAAGGTGACGGCGCCGATGGCGACGCCGAGCGACATCTCGACGAGACTCTGGGTATGGATGTTGCCGACCGTGCCGATGCCGAAGGCGGCCGGCGAATAAAGCGCAGCCGCCGCCACCAGCACCGCCGCCATGCCGACGAGCGAATGGAACGCGGCGACGAGCTGCGGCATCGCCGTCATCGGCACCCGCCGCGCGATCACGGCGCCGGTGCCGCCGCCGAGCGCCATGCCGACGACCACCAGGCCCCAGGCGAACTCGCTTTCCGGCGGGTGTGAGGCGAGCGTCGTCGCTACCGCGATCGCCATGCCGATCATGCCAAACCGGTTGCCCTGCCGGCTCGTCTCCGGGCTCGACAGCCCGCGCAGCGCCAGAATGAACAGGACGCCGGCGACCAGATAAAGCAGCGCGACCAGGCTGGGGTTCATCGGCGCGCTACTTCTTTTTCTTCTGGTACATGCCGAGCATGCGCTGCGTCACCAGGAAGCCGCCGAAAATGTTGACCGAGGCGAACACTAGCGCTACGAAGCCGAGCGCGCGCGACCAGATCGGCCCGTCATCGTTGGCGACGAGGGCGACCCCGACCGCGAGCAGCGCCCCGACCACGATCACCGAGGAGATCGCGTTCGTCACCGACATCAGCGGCGTGTGCAGCGCCGGCGTCACCGACCACACCACATAGTAGCCGACGAACACCGCGAGCACGAAGATCGACAGCCGGAACACGAATGGATCGACGGCGCCGCCGGCCTCGGCCGGCGCGGCGCCGGTTGCCGCTGCGACAATGTCGAGCTGAGCAAAGATCGAGAGGGTCACCATGACCGGTCTCCTGCGCGCTCAGGCCGCGCTTTTCGGAGCGAAGCTCGGATGCACGACCGCGCCGTCGCGCGTGAGCACCGTCGCCTTGACGATGTCGTCGTCCCATTTCACCGCCAGCGCCTTGGCTTTCTTGTCGATGAGGATTTCAAGGAGCGCGAACAGGTTCTTGGCGTAGAGCGCGGAGGCGGACGCCGCGAGCCGGCCGGCCATGTTGACATAGCCCACGATCTTGACGCCCTCGACGGTCGCGACCTCGTCAGCCTTGACGCCCTCGACATTGCCGCCGCGCTCGACCGCGAGATCGACGATTACCGAGCCGGGCTTCATCGAGGCGACCATCGCCCGGGAGATGAGGAGCGGCGCCGGCCGCCCGGGAATGAGCGCCGTGGTGATGACGACGTCCTGCTTCTTGATGTGATCGGCGACCAATGCCGCCTGCTTGGCCTGGTATTCCTTCGACATCTCTTTGGCGTAGCCT
>Ga0187769_10002341_pt1 | contig 11064 bp, 8 predicted proteins | sample 0116_SJ02_MP02_1_FD_133140 | JGI IMG/M metagenome (GOLD analysis project Ga0187769, IMG submission 133140) | Tropical peat soil microbial communities from peatlands in Department of Meta, Colombia - 0116_SJ02_MP02_10_MG | ecosystem: Environmental > Terrestrial > Soil > Wetlands > Peat | place... | reverse complement strand
TCGGGTAGCTGTTGAAAAAGTCTCCGAATTAGCACTTGAGGACGGCGAGCAATCACCATATAAGCAGGCCAGGGTTGTTGCTCATGCGGTCGATCCTCACCATCGTCGGAGGCTTGCTGCTCATGATGGGACACCAGAGCCGTGCGGAGGCGCTGTTCTACTATTTCCGCCTAGAAGATCAGATTCCGGAAAACCATCTGTTGCGTCTCAGAGAGCGACTCGGGCAGGTTGGGATAGACTTTCGTTAGCCATCGTTGCCTCCTTGTAGGCGACTTTGGTTAGCGCCGGGTCGGTGTTCAAGCACCTGCTCGGCGCGCTCGTCTTTACGAGCTAGACTTATGTTTGACCTCGGTTAACCGTCTCTTGGCCACTTTCTTTGCTTCCCGAGCCTCAACTGCTTTCTTCGCGATCTCGGATCGCCGCTGTGCGCTCAGTCTCTTTGCCCTCTCCCTGCCGCCTTCGGCACCAGTGGCTCGGAAGAACTCCAACACTTTCTGGGGCAGCTTTGGACGTTGCTTCATCGTCCTATCTCATCTTAGGGCGTAAGATCATCCTTGTCAAACAGAATTCTTAGACGCTCTCTAAGTAAGACCCCGAGACCCGACGCACACTAAAAGTGGTGCATATAATGTGGGGGAGAGGCTGGATACTTGCAGTCTGCTATGGGAAAAAGTATGGACGTGGTCGCCATCCCAATTCCAGGTGACAGCTCAAACCCGGTAACCGTGGGCAGGGGTTCAAGAAGGGCCATCAGCACTATCCGCCGCGGCCGGAAACCGTCATCACCCAAACACTCATAGCGGCGCTCGCAGACCCATGCCCAGGAAAGCAAGGCAGCACTCGGGCCGGTCAATTGGCTCACCAAGTGCTTTGCTACCTTGAAAAACGCTTCAGCACGGGCAAGGTTGATCGGGCTACCGTGTCCCTTCTCATCGACATCCTTGACCGAACTGAGGGCAAATCGCCAACCAGGCTCAATGACCTGCAGGAGGCGGAACTTATCCGCCAGGCCAGCACGGAGGAGCTAAGGGAAATTGCAGCCTTGCCAGATTCGTCCATTGCCAAATCGCCAGCGACCGGTGCCACGGAAAAACAATTAATGAGTGCAAGCGGCTGCCCCGCATCCGGTTCGCAGATTGGAACGAAGCCAAGTCCCTCAAAGACCTCCAGACGATGTGAGTCTGCTGACGTTTAGGACAAGAATGGCACCGATCCTGAAAAGTGGCGTCCGGGAACTGAAACGTAAGTGCACATCGCCCGCGTCCGGCCCGATCACGGAAATCAAGGACTTGAACGACCTCGTTTCGATAGCACGCGTTTCAACATGAAATAGGAGTCTTTCAACATGGATCTGGCGCTCCTCTAGGTTTCGGGAACTGACATTCCAGGCGGGTAGCTGCCGATTCGGCTCAAACCCGCACCAGACGCTGGAATTGGCGCAAGCAACTGTTTCGAGTTTTGTCGTTTCAGGTATGTTTAGGCGTTTTTTCAGGTACGTCCGACCGGATCCGGCGGATGCAAAAGATGAAACCCGGCTCGCTTCCCCGAACTGGTGAAAATGACCCCTAGACTGCGCCCCGCCTCAGTGCCGGGAAGCTGACATGCAAAACGTAGGCGTTTGTGGATTTCGGGTTTGCTGTGCCGGTGGTTTCTTGGGGCTGTCGATAGAGCTGGCGAGGACCTTTGTTGTGACCGTGGCCAGCACAGTTCTTCCGATTCCCGCTTCCGTAACCAGCGCGCTAAACGGGTCGAGACCGCGCACGTTGAATCGTATGTGAATGGGCTTCGTAATCTCGCCAGGCTCCAGCCTGCCATTGACGAGCCAGGGGGTGAAGTCCCATATTGCGCCTTCGGGGAACGCCTCTCGCTCGCCGCTCTGAATGGTCACGCGGGCTACATTCGAGCCCACATCCAGCACTCTGACCTTCAAGGGGCCGCCCACATTTGATTCACTCACATTTTCAAGCTGCAGGTCGGCGTCCACGGTGTGCGTCTTGCGGTTGTAGAATCGATTCACGAATTCGAGGCGCACGGCTTTGCTGGCGTCCTTCAATGCGGCGAGTTCGGGACCGCCATTGATTTCCGCGTTGCCAGCGACAGTTATGTCGGTCGTCCAAAGCTGGGGCACGCCGCTGGGATTGGCCACCCACAAGGGATGGAATTTTCCGTCCGCATCCGCCGCCAGACCCGCGGTGTGACCGCCGCTGAATGTAAACCAACCGATTCCGAGCGTGCTTGTCGATTGGGGGAGTTCCGTCCAGTCGCCGTCGGGAAACAGTGGCACAAGATTATTTCGACTTGGATCGTAGTCCGTGTCGGAAACTTTCACGCTGGGCAGGAATGTCTCGCCTCCATCCAGAGAGGCTCGAAACCGGACTGTCCAGCCGAGATTCGCGGGCTCCTCGCGCCGATCGTACCAGGAGACGCCAACCACGCCCTGCTTGTTCACGGCAACCAGACCGTGGATATCGTCTGGTCCTTTGATGAGGTCTCCGATCTGTCGCGGAGCATCATCGTTGATCACACGCGGGCGGGACCAGGTTGCACCTTTATCGGCGGAGAACGACAGGTACACCTGCGACCGGCCCGAGGCTAAGTCTTCCCATGTAGCGTAGATTCGGTCGCGGAAGGGGCCATCGCTGTGGTCCACAGCAAGCCTGGGGATAGAACTGCCGTTGGGTTCTCTGTCGATAAACCATGGGCTAACCGTTGATGTTGTGATCTTAAGGGGCCAATTCGGACGCTGGAATTCCGCGCGGACGACAGCAAGATTCCCGGGCCTCTTAACCTTTACAGTTACTGGGTCGTCTGTCGCTTTGTACTCAGGGACCGGAGCCACCAAAGTTCCGTCGGAAAGAATCACTCCTGGGCCCATCCCAATTCCTCGATAACCTTGATCAACCGGCGCCAATTGGCTGGTTACAGTCACGCCCTGGTCGGTAGACCAGCTGATGCGAATCTTGTCAACGGCATCGCCCATGCCGAAGAAGTACAGCCAGCCGTTTTGCGCGCCTTCGCGATGATCCACGGCGAGAAAGGTGCGCTCTCCGTGAATGAAACGAACCGCTTCCTTCCAGGTGTGGCCGCCATCGAGGGAGCGGTCAATGCGATTGAAAGACGAAGGCGATTTCTTTCCGATGCCTTCGGAAATTGAATAGGCAATATTGCCGGGGCCATATTGGCAGGCAGGGTCCCAACTCGGGTGTCGTCCTTCCCCTTGGGTCCGAAGCGTCAATGACCAGGTTTTGCCGGCATCGAAAGAAACGTAGGTGACAACGTCGGTGGTGGGAGAATCATTCGCAAGCAACATCGAACAAGCCATAAGTTCATTGGGGTCTTCCGGGTTGGCAGCCATTTCCATCTCGTAATGCGGGCTGGATGGAATAGCACTACTTACGTGCACGGTTGGGCCAATACGAACAATGGCAGAGGTTGCTGGTTTCTCCGTGCCAGGCGATTGCGCAAATAGACAGCTGCATAGGATCCCAAAGATCCAAGTCGCTTTGGCCCTGCGCATTTTCTTTGACACTCCCGCTGCTAGCGCATCGGCTGCGTCTGCGGAGTCCGCAACCGCATTTTTTCCATTTCCACAGTCATCTGCTTCCAGCGTTCATATTGGCTTTGCTTTTTTGGGTCCGGATCCTGCTTGTCAAGCATCCAGAAGTCAAACCAATCCAAGTTTCGGTTCATCGATTCAAGCTCCAGGCGTGGAGAGGAAATATTGTGCCCGGTCTTGGGATAGATGACGAACTCATGTGGGATTCCCTGGCGCCACAGAGCCGTCAGGAACTCCAACCCGTCCACTGCCAGACTCTGCTCCCCAAACTCCAGGAGCGTGGCCGTGCGGAGTCCCTTGAAATTGAATATGGGGGAGAGCTCAAGATACCGTTGCGGATCATCGTAGGGAGTAGATCCATAATAGTATTCATGGACGTTTAAGTTGAGCCAGCCTGGCATGTGTCCGTAGATGGAAAGAATGTCGACACTGCCTTCTGCAAAGGAAGCGGCGCGAAAGATCCTCTGCTTTGCCATGACGTATGGCCCCAGCCAAGCGCCATGGCTTTGTCCCATGATTCCGATTCGCTCGCCGTCGACGATTCCGCGGTTCGCGAGAAATGAAATTCCGGAGAGAATGTCGTCCGATGGGTCCTTGGCGATATCATGCGGCTGGAGAAAAGCCTTCCCGTAGGAGCCGGTGCCACGGTAATTCGGCAAAAGGACCAGATATCCCCGCAAAGCATAAATGCGGAAAGGATATGGCCAGGCGTCGTAGAGATGAAAACCATTGGGCACGACGTAGCCGGGGCCCCCATGCACCATTACAATGAGCGGATAGGTCTTGGTTTCATGGAATCCCGGTGGTTTTACAAGCCAGCCTTCCACCTGGGTTCCATCGGGAGCTTTCCACTGAACACGCTCGCAGTCGGGAAGTTCGAAAGCAGCGAAATCTCCGTTGATTGACGTGAGCTTTCTTGGTTGGGCTGTCGTGCCCTCCTGGGAAACATAGATTTCTGGAGGATTCTTGAATGACTGACGGACAAATGCTATCTGCCTGCCGCCATTCGAAAAACTGAAATGGCTTTCATAAAAATCCTGGTTGCCCATGGGATATTCGGAGCCGTCCTTCACAGAGATCAGGAATAAGTGCCGGCTCGCACGCTCTGTGTTTTCCAGATAGATCTCATCTTTGCGTATCCAACGCATTTCCGAGGTGTAAAGTTCCAGCTTGTCTTCCGCCGTAATCAGCGAAAAGCTCAAATCTTCGATTGAAAAGATTCCGATACGGGCCAAGGACGCCCAGCGGTCCTTTTGGTCCCGATAGAACACGGCCAGTCGCTTTCCGTCCGGCGACCAGATGGGATTGGAATAGCTTTTCGAGTGGCTCCAGTCCCCTCCACCTTCACCGCGGAGAATCGTAGTCAGCGTCCTTTTTTCGACGGAGTAGAGGAGAATATCTGAGCGCTGGTCGGAAAATCCGGGCACCGGCCTGGCCGCGATAGCCAGCGACCGGCTGTCCGGCGACCACTGAAAGCTGCTGACGCTGATGCCGGTCGTAACCCGTGTCAGGTTCTTGGACGGCACATCCACAAGCCACAAGCTTGAGGGTTTTTCCAGATCAAGAAACAACTGATTGCGGAGAAGCTTGTAAATCGGAAAGTCCCACTTATTAACAATCACTCCCGTTTCCTGGTTTCCGAGTGCCTGCTCGAAGGCGCCCCTTTCCTGATCTGCAGCGACGAAGGCGATTTGCTTTCCGTTGGGAGCCCATTGGAAGGAAATGACTCCTGCAGGCGCCTGCGTGAGCTGCTCCTCGGACCCGCTCTCCAAGCCCAGGAGACAGACTTGTGCGTGCCCGTCGCGTGGCGAGAGGAACGATACCTTGCGACTGTCCGGTAACCATTGCGGCGCCGTGTCCTTGGCGCTGGTAGGCAAGCGCACCGGTGACTTAGCGCCATCGGTCGAAACCCGCCAGATGGTTTGCACGTACTGCCCGGCCTTAAGGTCTGCTTCCTTAACTACATACAATACCTCCCGTCCGTCGGGCGCCAATTGCACGTCGACTATATCTTTGACTGCCAGCAAATCCTCCGGGCGCAACGGCCGTTTGCTCTGTGCCCCAGCAGATACAGCCATCAACTGCATCAATGGCAGGGCAAGTCCAAACGCGGCCACTCGCCGCATCCAATTACCCCTGGAGATCTTCATGTCGGGCTTCACATCCAGTCGTCAGAACACCAGCTTTAGGGCCAATTGGATCGACCGTGGACCGCCGACCTGATAGAGCGGCGAAAAACCGCCGCCTAAGCCGCCTGTCCCTAAGTTTTCAGCATAGGTTTGCGACGAAAGTCCAAACTGAGGACTGCCCAGCATGTTTCCGGGAGGGCCAAAATTCGGATGATTGTAGATGTTAAACATTTCCGCGCGGAACTGCAGCCCAACCCTCTCGGTGAACCGGAATTGGCGGCGGACTGCAAAATCCTGCTGCCAGATTCCAAAGCCGCGGAGCACATTCCGTCCGAGATCGCCCTGCTCGCCTGTGGGCGCTGGCGTGAAGGCCGCCGGATTGAATGCCTTGCCTCCGGGATATTGCGATCCATAAAGATAGAAGGGCTCTCCTGGCACGATGTCGGGACGGAACATGGAGATGTAGGGGGGAGTGAAATCTATCGCTCCAACCAAGTCCACGGGCATGGCCGAATAGGCCACAAAGTAGGTATCTACGGCCCAGGAACGAAGCAGCACTGCAGCTACGCCTTCGCGACGGGGACCTGGAATGTCGTAGTTGATGGCAGCGGTGAACGCATTGCGGATGTCAAAATCCGAACTCCCGCGGTCGAGCCGGGGATTGTACAGAGACGAGGCGTTATACGTGGACGCGTCCGTCGAAGCATTGTCAATCGAATGCGACCAGGTGTAGGAAGCCAGCGCCTGAAGGCCATGCGACATCCGCCGCTTGAACTGCAGTTGCAGCGCATTGTAGCTCGAGCTGGCGTCACTTAACGTAACGATCGCTCCCGTGCCGAAGTTGGAATTGGGAACGTTGTATTCCTCGGAGCGCAACAAGTGGCGCCCCTGCGCCCCAACATAGGTAATCGACAGCGTCTGACTCGCCCCCAGAGACTGCTCGATTGCCAAGTTCTCCTGATAGGTGCGTGGGCATAACATGTTGGGATCAGTCGCATAGATCGGTCCGTAGGGCGGGCTCAGAGTAAATGGCGCCGGCGTCGCTTGCGCGGTGGTGAGTGGGAGCGGAACGCCGAACAGCACATTCGAACTGGCGAACGGAATGCTGCCCGTGGCCAATCCGGTATCTCCATATCCCAGGTCGTAGAAGATGCCGACTCCACCACGCACGACCGTCTCTCGCCCCGGCCGCCGAAACAACTGATAGGCCACCCCAAGACGAGGGGCAAAATTTCCGTGGGTGGTCTTGTACAGAGGCGTGCCGGTGGGTGCGATGTTGATCGTCGCGGGATCGTTCACATTCTGCAGGGCGGTGAGCGTCTGCCCGTTTCCTGCGTGCGGTGCCGGGTTGATATCCCAGCGCAAGCCATAGGTCAGGGTCAAACGTGACGATGCTCTCCAGGTGTCTTGCCCGTAAAAGGAAATGTTGTTGTAAATTACTTCGACTCTCTGATGAGCTAAGACCTCGGTCTCGAACGGGACCCCCGTTTCCGCTTCTGCGACAGTGAAGAAAACTGGTTCCTGAAGATACTCGAACGGCTGGCTGATAGGGAACAATCGCCGGTAGTCTACTCCGAATTTGAACTGGTGAGGTCCAACCACCTTGGACACATTGTCTACAAGATTAATTTGTCGCTGCCGGTTTTGCGCGAGCTTCCCGTCCTGAAATTGTCCCGCGCCCGCGATGTACATGGCAAACGCGCCGGTGGCGGGTGAAGCAAAGGAAGGAAATAGGACGGAAGTTGGCGGCGGAGTTGCGCCTCCAAAGCTGTCAAGCTCGGTCGAACTGGTAGAAGTCGTGGTTGTATAGTTGAAACGCAGCTCATTGGCCAGCGAAGGAGTCAGCGTCTGCGTCGAACCGAGCGTCAAAACTTGGTTCTGGGTGGAAACGTAGCTGGGATCGCTCAACACGCTTAGAGTGCCGTTCCAGGCGCGCTGCGTGACTTCTGAAGATGCATTGCTGTAACGACCGAAGATGGTGACTTTGGAGTTGAGAGTGTGATCCACTCGAACGCTGCCGGTATCCACGGTCGAAGGATCGGAGTAGCTCCCCGTAAATTCCGCCAGGGAACCCGGCAGGGCAGCGCCATTGGGCACTGGGAAGGCGTTGAGCAGGGGTTGAACGGCCGGTACAGCGGCTTCCCTAGCGGCGAGGGATGGCACGTCTGAGACCACGGTCTGCGGTAGACGCAACCGCAGCCCTTCGTAAGAAACAAAGAAAAACGTCTTATCCTTATAGATAGGTCCGCCGAGCACGCCGCCGAAGTCATTCTGGCGCTCCGCGGGTTTGGGAAGGCCGGCGTTATTGGCGAACCAGTTGTTTGCATCCAGCACGTCGTTCCGGAAATAGTCAAAGGCGCTGCCGTGAAAGGCGTTCGTGCCAGACCGCGTGACGATCGAGATTTGTGCTCCGGGCGTGCGGCCAAACTCGGGCGCGAATGTCGAAGTCTGGATGCGAAATTCTTGCATCGCGTCCACCGACACCAGGCCGTTCGTCCCGCCTAATGCCGTGTAGGTGATGGCGGCTCCGCCTCCATCCTGCCGCAGGCCGGCGACCGTGCTGGCCGCGACGTTGGCGCTTACGCCATCCACGGTCACATAGTTTGCATCGGCGCGCTGCCCATTGACGCTGAATTGACCCTCCTGATTGTAAGTGGCGGGCGTAAGCACGATACCTGGAGCTAGTGTGATCAGCGTTTGAAAGCTCCTACCATTAAGAGGCAGATTCTCGACGAATTGGCGGTCAACCACGGTGCTGACCGTCGCGTCTTCGGTATCCACCAGCGGGGCGCCGCCTTGGACCGTCACACTTTCGGAGACGGACCCGGGCTGCAGACGAAAGTTCTGCTCTATGTGGTCCTGGACGTTAACTATCACACCCAGCAGATCAACCTGTTTGAATCCCACTTTGCGAATCGTGAGCTGGTATTGGCCGGGTTGAACACTGGCAAACACGTAGATGCCGGCATCGTTCGTTTTCCCAGTGGTGATGGTTCCACGTTCGACGTTCTTCAGCTCCGCTTCCGCTCCGACCACCACCGCGCCCGAGGAATCGGTGACCTGGCCCAGGACAGTTGCCGTCTCGGTTTGTCCCATCACCGTGCAAGTGGAAGCCAGGATGGCGAGCGACAGCGCACACGCAAGCCTCGAAGGGCGTGCCAGTTTCATCGTTGATTTCCCCCTTTTTCCGGTCTGCCCACGGACTCAAGGAATTTAGCCAAGAGGCCACATTTTTTTCAGGTCTTTGGGAGGAGCAGATCAATAGCAGGACGAGGCGATACTGGCTTAAGAACCACGCCTGGCCGCGACTGGCCTAGGGATGATTGGGAGGGCTGCCGAAGTAGGCGTAGAGGATTCTCTTGCCGTGGGGCCCGTCATAGTGTTTGCTGGCGGATTCCGCGGTCACGAAGACGGCGTTGATTTGAGCAAGAATTCTCGGATCGTCAAACGTAAGGGTCCATAGCCCCTGGCGGCCATCGTCTTTGTGAAGAATACCCAGGTTATGGGTTACTTCCTTGAGGCCGGCCTTGCCGCCCCAGACATGAAAGACCACATTGGCTTGGAAGCGGCCCGAAGCATTCAAGTCGTAGGCGTAAAAGACGAGCGACTTCCCTTCGATATAGAAAACGCGTCCCACAGAGCGCTGCCGTTTCCCGTCGGCGTCTGCGTCGTAGACATCCACGATGTGCAGGTTCCGAGCCGCTAATATATCGGCGATCTGGCCTTTCTCAGACCCGACATCACGCTGGCGCTGCAGTTCGGCTTGCGCGGACGCCAGCTCAGCAGATAATTCCTCTGTCGATTGCTTCTCGAGGGCCAGGCTAAGCTCGGATTCGGCCAATCGCCTGCCCAGCCTATCAGCTTGATTTTGCAGAGTGGCAACCTGGTTCTGCGCTTCCTGAATGTCCTCTCGCAAACGATACGAGGTACTCTGCCCTTGCCTCGTGGTGCTCGCGAGCTGCTCTTTGATATCGGCCAGCTCAACCAGTAAGGACCTCCGCTCGATCGAGGCCTTCAACAGCTTCTGTTGTAATTCCGCGATCTGGCTTGCAAGCTCTGCTTTTTGCCGCTCGAGCTGAGCGGCCTGATTCCCTGCGGAGGCATCTCGCGCCGGAGTCGGTGCTGCCGTGGGGCCTGACTGCGACGCCTGGTTAGGCGCCTGTGCGAGCTTCCGCTGACCCAAATAGAACCCGGCCAAGCCCATGGAGATCAAAACGGCTACAGCTACGACAGCTTGCCAGGGCGGCAGGAGCAGTGCAGAGCGCCGCTCGGTCCATCCATCAGGGCGCACTCCCCTGGGGGCCGCTACTTGCCCACGGCTGGATGACTCCGGCAACAAACATCGTGTGCGCAGGAATTCCTGGCGAATCGCAGGGTCGATTTTCACATCCAGGCTTCCTGCAGCGATGCGCGCAAGGAAGCGCGCACGCATTCCTTCCGGGGGAAGAATGTCCATGGGTTCCGCGCGGCTAGCCGCGAGGACTGGCATTGCCTCCAGACTCAACTCAGTCACAGATTCGAGAAACTTGCGGCACGAATCGCAAGCTGCGATGTGCTGATTCAGCTCCCACATGTCCCCGCCACCCAATTGTCCGGTGGCGGCCAGCGCACAGAGGCGTTCGAAACGGCGGTGCGCCGGCGTCCATGGTTTCCTGAGAGAGTCGAGAAATTTCTTTCGCTTACTCATAGGACCTTGTGGTTGGCCGATCGCAGAGCTGCCAGACTGCGATGCAAATCGTGGCGTACAGCGTGCACGGATTCGCCCAGCCGAGTGGCAATTTCTTCTGCGGTCAGTCCTTCAAAATAGGTTAGCTCCAACACAGCTCGCTGCCGCGGCTTGAGCTGATTGAGGATCTGTTCGGCAAGGCGCATGGCTTCCAGCCCCTGGTTGGACAGGGCCCGGCTCGAGCCATCCTCAATGGCCGCTTCCAGCTCCTCCCAGCGGTAGAAGTGATTGGCGACCAAATGACGCCTCCGGTGCAGAGCGCGGTGGTATGCGTACTGCAGAATCCATACCCTCAGCATGCCCTTGCGCGCGTCAAATTTGGCCGCGGCTCGGAAAATATCAAGGAAAACCGTCTGAACGACTTCCTCAGCCTCACCCGGGTCACGAACGATCTTGAATGCCACGCTGAAGACAAGACGGTGGTAGCGGTCGAAGAGTATTGTCAAGGCGTCTTGGCTGCCGTCCTTAACGAGCTGAATGATCTCCTCGTCGGAGAGCTGGGGCAAATCCCCGGGCACAGGCCCGCGAGGTCTCATGAGACCCGTTTCGACTCGAGCGGCCATGTGTGCGTATACCGCAAGAGGGGTTCCCCGGCAACAGATTTATTTCTGTGTTCGGCTGGCCAAGAAACTACGTAGCGGGGGCATACTAAC
>Ga0187769_10002340_pt1 | contig 11064 bp, 9 predicted proteins | sample 0116_SJ02_MP02_1_FD_133140 | JGI IMG/M metagenome (GOLD analysis project Ga0187769, IMG submission 133140) | Tropical peat soil microbial communities from peatlands in Department of Meta, Colombia - 0116_SJ02_MP02_10_MG | ecosystem: Environmental > Terrestrial > Soil > Wetlands > Peat | place... | reverse complement strand
GCGGGAGCGGTGCGGGCTCGGAGTTGCAGAAGATATCGATCGTCTGCTTCGTCGTATCGACCACGATGCGGCAGTCCTTGCATTTGCACAAGTGCTCTTCGATCGACGCGCGCAGCACAGGATCGAGCGCTTCGTCCAGATAGTCTGCCAACTCCTTAACGATGTCTCTGCACCTCACGAGTTCGCCCCTCGCCGAAAGTATTGATTCAATTTCTGGCGCAACTTGAGCCGCGCCCGCAGCAGCCGCGATTTCACCGCAGGAACGGAAAGCCCAAGCGCTTCCGCCGTTTCTTCCGTCGATAATTGTTCGATGTCCCGCAGTTGGAAAACGATTCTGAAAGACGGATCGAGCTCGCCGATCACTTTCGAAAGAATCTCTCCCATTTCGGTCTGCTCGTAGCGCTCGATCGGCGAAGGTCCCCAGTCTTCGATCTCGCGCGGCATCATGTCTTCGCCCGTATCGATCTCCTCGTCGAGCGAAACGATATTCGACCGCCGCCGGCGGAGCTTCATCAGCGCCTGATTGACCGCGATCCGCACCAGCCAGGTGTAAAAGCGCGAGTTACCTTCGAAGTCGCCCAGATGTTCGAAGGCCTTCAGGAAAGCCTCCTGCATGGCGTCTTCGGCGTCCTCTCGGTTCTGGGTGATGTTTTGCGTGAGGCGGAAGATCTTTCGTTCGTAGCGGTTGACCAGCGTATCGAAGGCCGAAATATCCCCGGCCTTGGCCGCGGCCACCAGGATCGGCTCGTCGGCCTTCACGACCTGCGATGGCAGAGTGTGCGGCTGAACCGGATCGAGTTTCGGCGAATTCATAGGGGATTTTCCCATAGGAAAGGGTAGCACAGCTTTCGCAGCCCTGCTTTCGGGAATGTATTATGATAGCGGCGAGCGCGAATCGGAGCAGAGGTCCGAAGCGTTCGGTGTTTGGGGCGTTGCGAACCTCTCGACTGAAAATTGGCGCCTGATGCGTCAGGCGCCGGGACCATCCTGCGGGGAACCTAAGCAGTTCGATGAAGACGCTGCCTGATTATCTGCGCAAAGGGATGAAAATGGTGCTGGTCGGCGCGAATCCCGGCGACCGCTCGGCACGCGTGGGGCACTACTACGCCGGCAGGAACAACCACTTTTGGCCCATCCTCTACGAATCAGGCGTCATTCCCGAGCCGCTCGGCTATGAGGACGACCGGAGAATGGTGGAATTCGGCATCGGCATGACCGATCTTGTGAAGCGTCCCACTCGAGGCATCGAGGAAATTGAGCGCCAGGAATTTGCCGAGGGCCGGGTGCTTCTGGCCCAGAAACTCGAGGACCTTCGCCCGAAAGTGATCGCGTTCAATGGAAAGATGGTCTACGAGAAATTCACAGGCCGTGCCTGCAAGCTGGGCCTGCAAAAAGCGCGCCTCTACGGCGCGCACGTTTTCGTCCTTCCCTCTACCAGCGCACAGAATGCCGGAACCACGCTGAGCGTCAAGAAGCGCTACTTCAAGCAGCTCGCCACACTTCTGAAGAATTTGAAAGATTAGCTGGCCACGGCCCGCCTTCGCGTAGAAAATAGCAGCCATGGGAGCCACCCAGACAGCCACTGGTCCCCTCGTGTTGGAGGAGCGGTCCGGCGCGGTCGTCACGCTGCGTCTGAACCGGCCCGAGAAGTTGAACGCGCTCAATCCCGAACTGTGCCGGGAGCTCGTGCACGGGCTGCTGCGTGCCTCCGACGACCGGTCGGTGCGCGCCGTCGTGGTGACAGGCGCGGGGCGCGGCTTCTGCGCGGGTGGCGACATCAACTACATCTACGAAGCGCGGAAACACAAATCGGTGCGCGATTTCCAGGCTCTGCTCGAAGTCGGGAAGGAAGTGTGCATGGCCATCGCGACGATGCCGAAGCTCGTCATCGCGGCCGTGAATGGCCCGGCTGCGGGCGGCGGCATGAGCGTTGCGCTGGCGTGCGATATCCGGCTTGCCTCCGATCAGGCGATGTTCAAGCAGGCGTTCGCGCAGTTGGGACTTTATCCCGATCTCGGCGCCACTTTTTTTCTGCCGCGAATCGTGGGGCTCTCTCGCGCCTCGGAGTTTTTCTACACGTCCGAGCGATTGTCCGCGGAAGAGGCGCGCCGCATCGGCCTTGTCAACGCTGTTTATCCGCACGACCAATTTGAGACGGAAGTTGCGAAAGTCGCTCAGCAGTTGGCGGCAGGCCCTCCCCTCGCGTATCGGGACGTGAAACGCACGATGATCAGCGATGCGCACGCCGCTCTCGACGAGGCCATCAGCGAAGAGAACCGCCTGCAGGGCCACTGCTTTCTTTCGGAAGATTGCGCCGAAGGCCTGGCCGCTTTCCTTGAAAAACGAGCGCCGAAATTCCGCGGGCACTGATTCGTTCGGCTGCGCGCGGGTATACGGAGGAGGACGAGCGTCACGATGCCGACTAGAAAACCGAGGTCAACACGAAAAGCGGCAAGCAAGCCGGGCTCGGGCCGCAAGGTTTTGTTCATGCAGAAGCCGACCTGCACGACCTGCCGGAAAGCGCGCAAATATCTGCAGCGGCGTGGATACCAGCTTTATTTTCGGGATTTGTCGAAACAGCGGTTGAGCCCCGCGGAGCTCGAAAAGCTGATCGGCAGGCGCGACTACATCGATTTCCTCAACACGCGCAACGAGCTTTTCCGCAAAAAGAAAATGGCCGAACGTCCTCCGTCGCGCAAAGAAGCGATTCGCATGATGGCCAAAGAGCCGAATCTGATCCGCCGGCCGGTCGTCGTGGCGGGAGGGCGCGTCGTCGTCGGATTCGACGAGAACGGCATGGCACGCCTTTAGTCGCCGCCCGGCGCGCATGTTGGCGCAAGTTCTCGAATCTCAGTGCCCGCAGTGACATAATTTTCCAGCATGAATCTTCGCGAGCGAATCGAAATCCGCCAGGGCGATCTCACGGAAATGGACGTGGACGCCATCGTGAATGCGGCGAACAACGACCTTCAGCTCGGCGGAGGCGTGGCTGGAGCGATCCGGCGCAAGGGCGGGCCGCAGATTCAGGCGGAGTGCGATGAGATCGGGGCGATCCCTGTCGGCGGAGCCGCGATCACGTCCGGCGGAAAACTGAAGGCGCGGCACGTGATTCACGCAGCGAGCATGCAGCTGGGTGGCCGGACGTCGGCGCAATCGCTGCGAAGCTCGACGGCTCACTCCCTGCGAATCGCCGAGCAAAACGGGCTGAAGTCGATCGCTTTCCCGGCGGTAGGCACCGGCATCGCAGGATTTCCTCTTCGCGAGTGCGCGGAAATCATGTTGCGCGAGACAGTCAAGCATCTCGAGCGCCCCACATCGCTCGAGAAAGTCTATTTCGTTCTCTTCGATAAAGAGGCACTCGACACGTTCACTCAAACTTTTGCTGAGTTGAATTCCGGCGATTCGGCCTGAACTGCGAAGGAAAAGCTAATTGCTGTCGGTGCGCCGTTTGAGCGTGGGCTCGTTGTCCTTGGCCGTGTTGGCCGGAGTGGTTGCCTGCGCGGGATTTCCGCTTGCGGTCGCGGTGGCGGCGGGAGCGGAGTTGTCTCCGGTGTAAGCCTTCTGATAGTAGCGCTGAGCCTCGGCCAGCGCGCCGGCCGTATCGTCCTTGGTGCGCTGCGCGAGGTTGTATTCGTTGACGGCGCGCTCGCGCTGGCCCAGCAGATCGTAAATCTTGCCCATGTAGATGTGGCTCCAGACCTCGATCCACTTGGGATCGAGATCGCCGCCGAGCGCCGAGCGAAACGCGTTTGCCGCCGACTGATAATTCTTCTGGTAAAACATCGCCTCGCCCGTGCGGAAATGCGCCAGCGAATTGGTCGGCTGGATGTCGAGCGCGCGCTGATATTCCTGAATCGCTTCGTAGTAGCGACCGAGCGTCGCCAGCGCCTCGCCGCGCGCGATCGTGGCGCGAATGCGCAGCTTCGGGCTCGACTTCAAAAGATTGTTGTTCGGGTCGATCGTGATCCCGTTCGGCTTGGGCCGCCCGAACGTGTCGAGTTGAAATTGCGTCGTCGTGCCCGTCACCAGAATTTTCTTGTACTCTGGATTGCCCTCCGTATCGACTTTCACTTCCACCGGCATCCGGAACGTATCGAGCTCCTGACGAATTTTACCGACGACCTCGAAGCCCTTCGGCGTGCGATAGGTGATGTAGTCCATCGAGAATTCCGGCACGCCGGTCGAATTGAGCCATTGCGAGAAAAACGACAGCAGATTGACCGGCGGCTCGCCCTTCTTGGGAGGAGGCACCTTGGTCCCGGCCAGCTTCTCGAACTCGTCGATGGAAGCCCACTTGCCGGCGTGCTGCTTGTAAAACTCGCGCAGCAGGGAATTGAACGCGTCGTCTCCCAGTTCAGCGCGCAGCATGTGGAACACCATCGCGCCCTTGTCGTACACGATCGAGCGATAGCGGTCGGAGTAAGTGCCCACGCGATCGGCCTGCGCGATCGGCGCGGTCTGCTCGAACATCAACGCGCCGACGGCAAAATCCTCGAGCGCGCGGTTCAGGCTCGCCACGCCGCCCGATTGCTCTGCATACATCGCCTCGGCGTATCGCGAGAGACCGTCCGTGATCCACACATCATCCGCCGTTGCCGGCAGCACCTGATTGCCCCACCACTGTCCGGCCGCAAGCTGCGTGAGCATGCGGTCGTTCGCCTTCGGAGTCCATTCGCGCGCGCTGATCAGCAGAAGTCCCGGGGCCGAGTAACCAGCCAGCGTTCCATCCGGCATCTGCGCGATCGTGAGGCTCGGCTGGGAGGACGACAAAGGCCCGAACGTGTCCGACAGATAGTTCATGATCTGGCCAAGCGAACTGGCGTAGGAACTTGCGGTCGAGGCTTGTGAGGGCGGCGTGTAGACCGAGAACTGGTAGCCTTCGGTCGGGGCCGATGTCAATTGTAGGCTCCCCGCGACGAATGACCCCACCGGCCCCGGCTGCGTGCAGTGGAACAGGTACGAGGCCTGCGGTCCCGATCCGCCGATCCCCGGGCGCATGACGGGCCCGTCCGGTTTTCCCGTGCCGGTGACGGCGAACGTGTCCGGCACGATAATGTTGAACGTACCCGTGTATCGATTCGTCGGAAAATTCGTCAGCGGGAACCAGCGCGCCGGCAGCAGCAGGTACGCCGAGGTCTTGTCGACCGACGCGAATCGAAGCCCTTTCGTCGGGCTGTCCTCTTCGCTTGAAACAGGGCCGCTGTAGTCAAATACCAGGGTGACCGTGCTTCGAGGCGTCAAGGTGCCCGGAAGCGCGACGGTCAACAGCAGCGGATCGTTGTTATCGCGGCCGAAGGTCAGATCGTGCCCGTCCGCCGACTTCACAGAGTTCACATGCAGGTCCGGGTGCAGCTCGACGAGCACCGTTTTCGCCACCTGCTGCGCGACGAAATCCACTTTGGCCTGCGCCTGGATCGACTGGTCTTCGGGGCGCACCATCACTTCGACGTCGTAGTTCGTCGCTCGGAAGGGAAATCCGCGCGGGGCTTGTGCGGCGACCGACGCCGCTGCCATAAACGAAACCGCCAGAACGGCTGGCAGCCGGTAGAGCTTCACCAAGAGGCCTCTTTCGAGAAAAGACGGTTACCTTCGCATAACTAAGATACCAGATTAGTACCCGCAGTTGCCCCGAGCGGCAGGGTTCAGAGCATCCGCGCGAAGATATCCGCGGCTCGTTCGATCGCGCCGCCCGCGCCAAGCTTCGCGCGCACTTCGGCGAGTCCGGCCTTCATCTCATTGCGCGCGTCCGCTGATTCGAGCAAGTATCGCGCCTGCGTCGCGACGGCAGCCGGCGTGAAGTCGTCCTGAATCAGCTCCGGCACCACACGCCGCCCAGCTACGAGATTCACCATGCTGATAAACGGAGCGTGCACCATGTGCCGCAGAATCGCCGCCGTGATCGGGGCCACTCGATAGACCACCACCATCGGCGTGCCCAGCAGCGCCGCCTCGATCGTCGCCGTGCCACTCGCGACGATCGCGCAATCGGCCGCCGCGAGCGCGTCGTAGGCTCCGCCTTCGATTCGCTTTATCCTGACGCCCGGGCGCTCGCCGTGCGCTGCAAACAGGTCCGCGCCCAGTCCCGGCGCTGCCACGTGCACGAATTGCAGTTCGCCGAGGGGCCTCAAATCGCGCGCGAGCAGTTCGCACGCGTCCAGGACGCGCGGATAGTGCCGGGCAATCTCGCCGCGCCGGCTGCCCGGCATCAGCGTGACGATCAGCCGCTCCGGATCGAGCCCGTGCCGCCGCGCAAACTCCTCTCGCGTCATCGACGGATGAACCACATCCACCAGCGGGTGCCCGACGAAATCGCACGGCACGCCCGCGTCGCGATAAATCCTCTCTTCGAACGGAAAAATCACCACCATGCGGTTCACGCGCCGCTTGACCACGCGCACTCGCCCCGCGCGCCACGCCCACACCTGCGGGCCGATGAAGTAGCCGACCGGAATCCGATGCTTCTTCAGCCGCCGCGCCACTCCCAGATGAGTGCCGGGTGAGTCGATCAGAATAGCGAGCGCCGCGCCGCGGCGGACAGCCTCTCGCGCAAGTCGCCGCTGCACGCCGACAACGGCCGGAATTTTGTGCAGCACCTCGGTGATGCCGACGACGGCGACCTCGTGGTAGTCCGCTATCAGCTCGACGCCGGCTTCGGCCATCCGCGGCCCGCCCATGCCGAAGAGCCGCGCGCCGGTGCGCTCGCGAAGGTCTTTCGCAAGCCGAGCGCCGTACATGTCGCTCGATGCCTCTCCGGCGGAGATGAGTATTTCGGGAGGCGCCATGCTAGCAAGTTGCGCAGGATGAGAGTTCGGAAACCGAGCCGCGCGCGAACGCCGCGAGTTCAGTCATCGGCCGGCATCGACTGGGAGAATCCGGGGACCGTGCCGGGAATCGGCATCGGCAGCTCCTGTTCCTTGTACTGAAGCTGATAGAGGCGATAGTAGATGCCGCGGACGGCGAGAAGTTCCTGGTGCGAACCCTGCTCGCGCAGCCGGCCCTTGTGGAACACAAGAATACGGTTGGCGTGCTGGATCGTACTCAGGCGATGCGCGATCACGATCGCTGTGCGGCCCGTGAGCAAACGGTCGAGCGCCTCGCGGATCATGAGTTCTGTCTTGGTGTCCACGCTCGAGGTCGCTTCATCGAGAATCAGAAACTGCGGGTTGTGCGCCAGAGCGCGCGCGAAGCTCACGAGCTGCCGCTGGCCGACCGAGAGCGTGCCGCCGCGCTCCGTAACGGTCGTCTCGATGCCCTTTGGAGCCGAGTCAAGAAATTCTCCAAGGCCGACCTCCCGCAAAGCTTGCTCCACCACGGGGCGCTCGATCCATTCGGTCCCCAGCTTCACATTCGATTCCAGCGTGCCCGTGAAAAGGAACGGGTCCTGCAACACGATGCCGAAGAGCCGCCGCAGCTCCTGCAAATCCATTTCGCGGATGTCGACGCCGTCGATCAAAATCTGTCCGCGCTGGATTTCGTAGAAGCGCAGCAGAAGCTGGATGATCGTCGTCTTGCCCGCGCCCGTGTGGCCGACGATCGCGAGCGTCTGGCCCGGCTCGGCGCGGAAAGAAACGTCGCGCAGCACCCAATCTTCTTCCTTCGGATTTGCGCCGCCGCGATACGCAAACCAGACGTTGCGGAACTCGATCGCACCTTGCGGCGCGGGCAGCGAGGGTTTTGTCAGAGTCTCGGGGATCGCCAGAGGCTCGTCGAGAAGCTGGAAAATGCGCTCGGATGCGGCCATGGCCGACTGCAAAATGTTGAATTTCTCGCTTAAATCCTGAATCGGACGGAAGAAGCGCTGCGCGTACTGGACGAACATGATCAGCACGCCAATCTGTAGAGCCCCGCCGATCACGCGCGCTCCGCCGATCCAGTAGACCAGCGCGATGCCGCTCATGCTCAGCAACTCGACGCCGGGATAGAAGTATGAGAACGCGTCGATCGCGTCCTTGTACGCTTCCATGTGAATGCGATTGAATTCTGCGAACTGTTCGCTCGATTTGTTCTCGCGGTTAAATAGCTGCACCACCGACATTCCGCTGATGTGTTCCTGCAAAAAGCCGTTGATCCGCGCGATCGCGGTGCGAATGCGGCGGTTTGCGTCTCGGACGTGATTGCGGAAGAAATAGGTGAGCAGAACCATCAGGGGCAGCGGGGAAAGAGTCGCGAGGGCCAGGTAAAAATGTATCCGCATCAGCCAAATCGCCAGGCCGAACAGCAGCACGAAGTCGTTCAGCATCGCCACGACGCCCGTGGCGAAGAGATCGTTCAGCGCGTCCACGTCGGTCGTACAGCGCGTCACAAGCCGCCCGACGGGGCTGCGGTCGAAAAAGCTCATCGGCAGGCGCTGCAGGTGAGCGAAAATCTCCTTGCGCAGGTCGTACATCGTTTCCTGTCCGACCCACAACATGATTCGCGTCTGCACGTACTGCACGCCGAAGCTCGCGAACAGCGAAAATGCGAATGCGAATACCGCCCAGAACAATCCGCGCATTGCCGCCTGCGTCGTAATCGAATGACTTAGGCCGGGAACGATGTACCAGTCGATGGCTATGTGGAAGAGGAACGGCCCGGCGAGTTCCATCGCGATATACGCGAGGCTCATCGACACCGCCACGATGACGTACCAGCGGTACGGCCGAAGGTACTTCATCAGCCGCCGCGTCAGCCGCGTGTCGTAGACTTTTCCGAGCTTTTCTTCTTCGCGAAAGTCGCTCATTCGCGTTCCAGCTCTTCTTCGAGCAACTGCTTCTGATGCAGGTCTGCGTACTCTCCGCCCAGTGCGAGCAGTTCTTCGTGCGTTCCGCGTTCGATGATTTTCCCCGTTCGCAGGACGATGATCTGGTCGGCGCCCTTCACGGTGGAAATGCGGTGCGACACCAGAATCGTCGTGCGCTCGCGCATCACGTTGCGCAGCCCGCGCAAGATCCGCTCTTCTGTGTCCGTATCGACGCTTGAAAGCGAATCATCCAGCACGAGGATTTTCGGCTTGCGCACGATCGCGCGCGCCAGCGCCGTGCGCTGCTTCTGGCCGCCCGAAAGCGTGATCCCACGCTCGCCGACCATCGTTTCATATCCTTGCGTGAACCCTTCGATATCGCCCGCGATGCAGGCGATATCCGCCGCATTGCGAATCTCGGCTTCGGTCGCGTCAGTGACGCCGAAAGCGATGTTTTCGCGCAGCTTTTCGCTGAAGAGGAACGTATCCTGCGGAACGTAGCCGATCGATCGTCGCAGGGTTGCCAGCGGCCAGTCGCGAATCGAGCGGCCGTCGATCAGCAGCGTGCCCTCCGGCGCTTCCCAGAGCCGGGCGATCAGCGCCGCGAGCGTCGACTTGCCGCTGCCCGTCGGTCCGACAATCGCGAGCGTCGATCCAGCCGGAATGTGAAGGTTGATGTCCCGGAGAACCGGCTCATCCGGCGCGGTCGGGTAGGCGAATGTCAGATGGCGAAACTCGACGTCGCCCTTGATCGGCCGGTCGCCGCGTTCCACTGCGGCGAGCGCAGTTCGCTCTCGAGCGTGGCCATTGCCGCCGGCTGCCGCAACAGCAGCGACAGGAGCATCGCAGATTTTGGGCTCCGCTCTCAGAATGTAGAGCAAGCGCCCCATCGAGGCTGCGCCGCGCTGGAAGATGTTTGTGACGAAGCCCAGCGCGATAATCGGAAAGGTCAACTGAATCAGGAACGCGTAAAACGCCCATAGCGTCCCGACCGACACGCGCTGGTCGATCACCTGAATTCCGCCCTTGCCCAGCAGGATGACAGCCGTCACGCCGATCATAGCCGTCAGCCCCGGAAAAAAGAGGCTCCACGAACCGATCAGTTGGATGTTGCGCTCGACGTAATCGCGGTTCGCGCGCTCGAACGCGTCGATTTCCCTCTTCTCCTGCGCGTAGGCTCGCACGACGCGAATTCCCGTGAGATTTTCCTGCGCGCGCGTCGAGAGCGCGCCCAGGGCCGCCTGGATTCGCTCGGAAAGCCTGTGAATGATTCTGCCGAAGTAGTAGACCGCGATCACGATCACCGGAACAGGAACCAGAACCCACAGCGTCAGCCCTGCCGACAGCCGGAACATGAAGTACAGCGCCATCACGCTGGTCGCAATCGTGTTGGCTGTGTACATGATGCCGGGGCCGAGCACCATGCGAACCGCGTTCAGGTCGTTCGTCGCGCGCGACATCAAATCGCCGGTCCTGTTGCGCACGTAGAATTCCGGCTCAAGCCTCAGCAGTCTCGCCAGGATGTCGTTTCGAAGGTCGTATTCGATATCGCGCGATACGCCGATCAGAATCCACCGCGACCAGAACGAGAAGAACCCCTTCGCCACCATCACGCAAACGATCGCCAGACAGTACAGCCCAAGCGCATGGAGGCTCTGAGGCGCGTAAATGTTCAAAAGCGGCCGCAGCACGGCGCGAGACGTTCCCGTCAGCGTCGTGAGCGGCCGGGGCAGGCCATTGAGGCCATCCACGATGATTCCCTGAATCAACTGCGGCAGGGCGCCGACCGTCCCCATGCAGGCGAGCGTCAACAGACCCAGCCCGACCATCGCCTTGTATCGCGCGACGTAGGGGAGCAGCGGCTTCAGATGTTGCCAGCCGGAAGGCTTGCGTTGTGGCTGTGCGGACGCGGTTGCAGCAGGTTGGGCGATGGCGCTCATTGGTGGGTATTAGACGCGGCAGGCCGCGATCCGGCTACTGATTTGGTCGAGCGTCGACAGCCAACCTTCATTCCCGTGGCACCTTCGGACCCACCCATCGCCGCTTGAGTAAGAGAAATCTTATCGCGTCGCGCCGGGCGGCGAAAGAGTCATCGTGCGCTAGCGTGCCGCGAAGATCTCCTCGATGCGAGCCTCGAAGTTTTCTTCGCCCTCGGACCACAGCCACGCCCGCTCAACGGGCAGCGCTTTCTCGATCCGTGCGACCCAATCGAGCAGTTTGCGAATGTTCTCCCGCGTCCTCTGCTGGTACTTGTCGAGATTCTCCGGCCAGGCCATTACTTCAAGGAAACGAGCCTCTTCGAGGCTTTGCGCCGCGGCCTTCTTCCCGTTGCCTGCGCCCAGCAG
>Ga0187769_10002339_pt1 | contig 11067 bp, 8 predicted proteins | sample 0116_SJ02_MP02_1_FD_133140 | JGI IMG/M metagenome (GOLD analysis project Ga0187769, IMG submission 133140) | Tropical peat soil microbial communities from peatlands in Department of Meta, Colombia - 0116_SJ02_MP02_10_MG | ecosystem: Environmental > Terrestrial > Soil > Wetlands > Peat | place... | reverse complement strand
TGGCGCTGGCTGCAGCGCTTGGGTGGTTCAGAAATGCGGAGGAACACATAGTCCGCACGGTTCTTGGAGTGATGTTTCTTATTGGTCTCTTTGTAGTTTTCCTGGTAGCAGCCGCGACGGTCCAACTTCTGTCGAAGGATTTTCTCGTGCCTGTCATGGCGCTCGAGGATGTCGATTTTGCCGATGGTTGGAGCCGGTTGCTATCGTTGATACGGCCTGAACCTGGGAAGTTCGTCGTCTACCTGCTGCTGAAGATTGTGCTCGCTATCGCGGCGGCAATTGTATTCGGGATCCTGACACTGATTCCAATAGTTGCGCTCGTCGTGCCAGCAGTTCTTGCTGTGTTTGCAGGCTACAAGGCGGGGTTGGGATGGAATGTCACGACAGTGAGCCTTGCGATCATTTTTGGAACCGCTCTGCTCGCGGTGCTGGTGTATCTCGTCGCCTTGATTAGCGTACCGGCCACGGTTTTCTTTCCGGCTTTCTCAATCTACTTTTTCGCATCGCGATATCCGAAGCTGGATGCATGGTTAAATCCGCCACCTCAAGCTCAGGAATTGCCACCGGCCAGCACGCCCTCACCGCCACCAGAGGCGGCGCCATTGCCTCCATCGCCGGAGCCCACCGGCTAGCCGCTATTTTTCCGTCTCCGCGGTTGAATGCGCGCGGTGCCAGCTGAATCTTCGACCTACGATGCACTTTACGATGAGGTGATCGCTTGAGTTCGTCACGTCCACTCCCACGCCAAAATTAAACTCCCAGTTCGGAGACAGGTCCAGGTCGATCGTAGGAAATATCTGGTTCGACTGTTGGTTGATAGGGTCAAAATTCGACAGCGGCCCTAACGACCCATAGTACTCAAACCCACCATTGATTTTCTTCGTGAAATCAAAACCGAATTTTCCATTCGGCGAAAACTCCCAGCCTTTGCCGGTGTTGAGGCCGTGAAGGGATCGATCGAAAGTCGGATTGAAATCGAGGTAGTAACGGCCTAGTTTCTTGTCGATGATTGGTCTGAGCTCGTAATCCCAACTATCCTCTGCAAATCGCCGGCGCTGGTAACCGATCTCCTGCGAGACACTGAGGCCAACTGGCAGGTGCCACGATGCTGGCGCGGCAATGCGCGGACGGATATGATCGCCTACCCACTGCCATCCGCCGTCGGGCTGAATGCTTGAGAACAGATAGAAGCCGGTTTCAAACCAGTTGGTCCATCCCTGTGTGATTTCGAGCGTCTCGTGCTCGGCATGGTTCGACGGGACGACCCCGTTGACGACCTGGTTTTGTCCGTTTGCCGTGAAATTGGAATGAATCTCGACCATCGTCGTGCGCGGGGGAACAGTGTCGGAGGGATAGACCTGGATCTCGTAGTTGTCTTGTGAACGGGTCTGCAAGCAGAAGGTTGTTGCCAGCATAAGGCCAAGCAGGGGCGGATAGGGTTTCAAAAGCCCCATCAAGATCTCCATCTTCGCATGTGAGATTAGCGATTAAGTTTCGGATCCAACATAGCAGACGCGACCCACAAGGTAGTGGCTTGGCTTCTGGCCCTGCTCCATTGTTAACACCTGCACCGGAAAAGCAGGGTTATGGGGACGTAGGAGCAAATGATTGTCTGCAACTTCTACATATCTGATCACACACGTTCCATCTCGCCTGATCGCGTAGATGTTGCTCTCTCCCTTCCGGTAAGGGATCAATGAGTTGTAGTGGCGATCAAGCAGCAGGGTCGCGCCTGGGTGCATGCGAGGATACATGCTCGCCGCCTCCTCCGCCGCCGCTTTGATAATGACAAAACGTTCCCAGTTCTCCCGGTAGCCTTCGGTTTCGTGCCTTACCCGCTTCAGAAAACTCTTCTTAAACTTCACGATCTCCGTCACATGCATACTGATGATCTGGGGTTCCGTCGCGGCAATCTGGGGTTCCGTCATCACCACGTTGTCGAAATCATCCTCGCTCGGCGGAAGAATTGAAGCGCGTTTGTTAACTTCCACCGGATCAATCAGATCCAGAACGGAAAGATGCTGAACACTCAGCACTTTATCCATGCCCGCTAAGCTAAGTCCGCGTTTCCGATTCAGGAAATTGGAGATGTGGGCCTGCTTGAACCCGGTCTGCACGGCCAAGCGCAAGCCCGTCAAATCTCCGGCATTTATCCGTTCCCGGAGCACCTTGCGAAGGTTTTCTTGGAGAGCGCGAAATTTCATGCGGGCGAGTATAACATTCAGCTATAGCATTGTGCGCTATTCTTATCTAGGTATAATAGCTTAGAGCAAATATATCATTGACCAATATCAGATAAGATATATGATTTATTAATCATATGTTTCATACCGCACTTATGCTGCACGAAAGGTTAACCAGCCATGATAGAGGTGTCAGTGAACAGAGAAGAGGGAAGGAGCTTCGTCGAATTTCGCCGAAAGGTACAATCGTCGGAGGTTCTTTCAGCGTCGGTGGAGCGGTTGCTACAGAACCTTCACTTTACAGGCCGCCTAAGCGTGATCCTTCAGAACGGGCAAGTGCTTAAGTCTGGATATGAGGAAGGATACTTCCGACGATCGGAATCGGACTTAAGCGACAAAGTGCAATAACTGCATGATTCAATAGCTAAATACTCAAAACAGGTCATCGTAAGAGAAACGAGCCCTGGGCCGGAAGATCGGCGCCAGGGCTTTTGTTGTTTTGGAGCTTCATTTTATATAGCGAGGCAATTATGAATTTCATAGGTGAAATCAAGAGTACGGACGTTGGTCTGGAGTTGAAGTATTGCGAACGCTGTGGAGGTGTGTTCCTGCGCTTGCTCGGAACAACCCTTGTCTATTGTTCGACTTGCATGGCGCACTGGGCAGCTTTGCAGTCAACGTCAGAGCTATCTGACAAAGATCGGTGGCGGAGCGAGCGAAAGACGAGGAAAGCGAAGGTCCCCCGAAGCAATGTCAAGGTCGGCGTGTCGATTAACGATTTGCACGGAATTGCCAGCGTGGAGGTGCAGCCATGCTGAATCCACAAACGGTCGAAGAGCAAAGCTGGAGTCTTATGGGCCAAGGGTGTCCGCCCGGCGGCCCGCCCCCGTCTGCATTATCTGCCCCACCGGAAACCGACCTTTGGTTCTACCGTACTCGCACAGTGGCGTTGCTGCGCCGCTATGCCCGAGTCTCAGTTGAAATTGGCCGCCTGCCGTCGCTACTTGGGCGGGAAGTCTTTCGCACAAGGGCTACCTCGTATTCAATGAAAAACTTCGAGGACGTCGTGATCTTTGTGACGGACATGGAACGCTCGCTTGAACAGCTGTCTAATTTCGACAGGAGGTTACTGGCAATGAACATCCTCGAGGGATATTCTGTCCCTGAGGTGTCACGGATACTCTGCTATCCTCAAAGAACCATCGAGCGGCAGTTACAGGAAGCATTGGATGAACTTTCCCGTATTTTGCTTAAGTGTGCCTTGCTACACAGTTTACCTACCTCATGTAACTGAGGAGTTATGGGCAATTTTGGGTCGGGAGGTTGTCAAGAGGGGAGAAAGCGCTATTTCGGTGTAAGTCGTTCAAATAATGGGTAAAATAAATTCCGAAAATTTGGCGGGGTACCCCCCCTCAATCTGATATTCTAAAATTAAGAGTGGAGAAAAGCTTAACAACCTGAAATGTCGGGAGTGGAGAAACGGCTTATCCTTCATTTTTCCGACGATTGGGGGTGTGGAAAGGCTTAAGCTTCGATCTTCTCAAGATTCTGGGAGCAGGGCAAACGAAAGATTCGGGGGCGCGTCAGCGGATCGCGCCCCTTTTGCTTTGTGTCGCTACCGCGGCGGACGCGGGCACGGGGACCGCCCCTTTTGCTTTCTAGCACGGACTGGCGCGAAGACAGGGGTCGCATGTTGTTTGTCAACTTCCGCACGAACGCCACAGAGGCTGGAGACAGCTCGCTCAGCTTGCGGCTGGAACGGGCACAGAGGCTCCCGCGCGGCAGTCTGCTTTGCGAGCGGGTGAAACCGGGGGAGACGACGCCCCCGGTTTGTTTCTTGACCTCGGGGACGGGACTGGCGCGGACAGCTCCATCATCACTCTTGGTTCTCGCGTGGGGCTGGAGGGGGTGCGTAGGCAGCGAGCACCGCTTGATTATCTGCTTCGGATCGAGACGTGCAGAGGTAGGGGTGAGTGCTGGCTTTGCTGTCGGGTTTGTGACGTAGAATTGAAAGAGCAATAGTCGCAGAGGCTGGCGAGTGCCAAAACGGGAAACTGGAAGAACGGCATGGACATGACGTGGGTCACGGAACGGATTGCGCTGGGAGGCGGGATCTGGAACGCGCGGAACATGGAAGAACTGTCGCAGGCGGGCGTTACCCACATTCTCGACATGCAGATCGAATTCGATGACCGTCCGCTGGCGGAACCTCACGGCATACGGGTGCTCTGGAATCCGACGGATGACGATTTTTCGTTGAAACCGCCGGAACTGCTGAAGCGGGGTGTCGACTTCGCGGTGGAAGCGCTGGAAGATCCGAAAGCGCGGTTGTATGTTCACTGTGCGGCGGGAGTGCACCGGGCTCCGATGATGGCGCTGGCGGTGTTGTGCTCTCTGGATTGGCAGATCGATGCGGCGATGCAATTGATCGAGAGCCAAAGGCCGGTGGTGGATTTTGCGGACGTGTATGTGGAGAGCGTGCGGCTCTTTCTGGAATCGCGCCTGGAGGGTGCGTCACAAAGTGCCGGCCGCGACGACTGACGGAAGATTATCCGGTTAAGTGAATTCCAAAATGGGAAAATAAGCCGCTCGGCAAGGGCGGCTTATTTTTTGTCCGGTGGCCCGCCGGGCACGGGGACGTGAGGTCAGAGGTGAGATTGCCGAGGTGAGAACAGCCATCAGCCATCAGCCGTCAGCCATCAGGAGAAGCGCGATGGTTTGCAGAAGTCAGATTGCAGAGGTCAGATTGCAAAGGTGGAACGCATGGGTTTCACGTTCAGTGGTTTGGCCCAGGGAGATCTGATTGAGTCCCTCCGGGGCTAAAGCCCCGGTCATTTATTGGAGTGACTTGCGGACGGCCTGAAGGCCGTCCCCTTCAAGACCGACTTAATCAGGATTTCCCTAGGGTTTGGGACGAGGAGATAACAGGACATGCAGAAACATCACGTGGCGAAAAGAATAGAGGTTGTGGCCACAAACGGTTTACTGATTTCCCTGCTGCTGGGGATGCTGATCGTAGTGAGCGTACCTACGATGCTGTACGCACAGGGGCCGGCACTGACGACGATCAGCGACACGGTTTATCGCGCGGATGGGACGCCGGCATCGGGGATGGTATTGATCTCGTGGCCTTCGTTCCAAACTGCGGAGGGGGACGCGGTAGCGGCGGGGAACCTGAGCGCGACGATCGGCACTGGTGGCGCGTTCACGGCACAGTTGGTTCCTAACGTTGGCGCCAGTCCGGCTGGAACCTTGTACGCCGTTGTGTATCAACTGGACGACGGAACGGTGCGAACGGAGTACTGGTCGGTTCCGACGACGTCGCCGACGACGATTGCGGGGGTGCGGACGACGCCGGGCACCGGACTTGGGAACACGGCCGCGACGCAGCAGTACGTGAACGCGGCAGTGGCAAATCGCGCACTTGATTCGGCGGTGGTGCATTTAGCGGGAACGGAGACGATCACGGGGACCAAGCAATTTGCGGCGCCGCCTTCGCTGCCGACACCAGTGGGAGCGAACGACGCGGCGCCAAAAGGCTATGTGGATGCGGCCGTACAGAATGTAGGTACAGGTTCGTACGTATTGAAGACGGGAGATACAATGACCGGGCCGCTGACGCTACCGGGCGATCCCACCGCGCCACTACAGGCGGCAGACCGGAATTATGTGGACAACGGACTTGCGGCCAAGGCGGACCTGTTGAGCGGGCTGGTTCCGACGGCCGAGCTCGGTTCAGGGGTTGCCAGTGCGGCGACTTGCCTGACCGGCAATTCGACCTGGGGCGCGTGCGGAGGCGGGGCTCCGGCGGGAATCACGTATGCCACGACAGCGCTGAACTGGTCGCAGCCGATATCGGCGGCTCTGACGGGCGGATCTCCGGCGATTGTGACATTGACTCCGTGCCCAGCCGGCATCGACACGACGAGCGGGGCGGGCTACCAGGTGGCGCTGTCGGGAGGAGGCAACAGCGAGGCGGTGAACGTGGCGACGGCGCCGGGAGGATGCACGCCGGGAGCGCCGTCGGGGACGATTCAATTCACACCGTTCTTTTCCTACCCCGCGGGATCAACGATAGGCTCGGCGTCCTCGGGAATTCAGGAGACGCTGAATGCGGCCTGCGGAGTGAGTGCAACGGCTTGGCAAAACAGCCAGTGCAACGTGACAATTCCGGCAAACGGAGCGAATAGCTCGGTCAACACATATAACATTTTAGGAACGATTTACTTCCACTCGAATCAGTCGGTATTAAGCGGATATGGGACAACGCTTAGTTGCAAAGGGCGCGGCCCGTGCCTGCAAATAGGAGACTTAACAAGCTCCAATGATTTTATGAGTAACACGGTGCAAGGTCTGAGCTTCCGATCGCCGACGTATCTTGGCAGCAGCCCGGCATTTTCGGGCGTCGCAATCACCCAGACCCAGCGGGCGTCCCAGCTGGTTACGATTACGACAGCAAGCCCGCATGGATTCCGGGTGGGAGACATGGTCACGATCCTGTACACGGACGCGAACGCGTATTGGGGGGATGCGATTATCACGGCCGTGCCAAATGCGACTAGTTTTCAGTATGCACACTCCGGCCCGGATATCGCGGCGCAGACTACGCCCGGCGTGGCGGCACTGACATATGTCGCGGTGTTAGATAACTCGACGAACACGCATTGGAACGACGTTTCTTACGACAAGGTTGGGGAGAACGGTTCATTCAACAATTTCTTCGATCTATGGGACGACGAAAATACGACCATCGATCATTTCAACGCCACGACGAACTTGACGGGGAACGCAAATTGGACAGGTTCGTTTGTGTTCTCCGCGGGGAACCAGGGAGCGTTGCAGCAGATTGCACCGGTGATCACGCTGCGGGATTCGAGCATTACGGCGATCAACCCGGGAGTGACCGTGTACAACTCGAACGGAATTTATATCGAGAATACGGTTATACAGGCGAGCGGACCATGGCAGGTTTATTCCTCGAACTCGACCGGAAATTACCAAGGCGCATACATAAAGAATCTGTATTCAGAGAGCAGCAATGGCGCCAACCCTCTGTCCTCTCCGCACTCTCCATTTGGAGGGACGGGCGTTGCCGGCCTGATTGCAGGAGCTTCGACGAGCGCGGCCAGTTTTCTTATTAAAGGTTCCGGCGGAACGCAAGGCTGGTTTGCGATGGGAGGCAGCGGGTCGGTTCCCTATGCGTACTTTGTGGTGGCCAAGGACACGACTGCGGGAACTCAGACCTCGCCGATGCAGGTGCTGAATTACAACTCGACCGGGAATGACACGATTGCGGTGCGCTGGCCGCGGGTTGCGAATGGAGCGGACGTCATCACCTATGACTTACTGCGTACGGCGACGCCAGCGGGGCCTACCTCGGTCTACCCTTATAGCGGCGGTTGCGGGGGCGGATCAACTACCACGTGCGGATCAGTCGCGACAAACATCGTGCAGTGCGCTGGGTTGGTATGCACTTATAGCGACAACGGCGCAGCGGTTACGGCCAGCTATAACATTCTGCAAGGAAATTATGCGGGCAACCTGATCTTCTGGCCGGGCTCGATCGTGACGGTAAACAGAACTATCTTGGTGGACGTAGAGGAGGGCAACGTCGTCGGAGTCGGGCTATCGAGCAATCCAGCGCAAATTGCCGACCAATGCACGTCCTATGGCACGACGTCGCCGGGAGGGTACACGGTTTGCCCGGGAAGCGTCACGTCGTCGAATAATGCGGTGCCGAACCAGACGGCGACGCTGCTGACGGACGGAGGTGCGGCAGGCGGCGGGCAATCGCTGTCTAAGGGGCGGCTGAACTTTTCCACCAGCCCGTGGGCCAACTTACAACCGCACCACATCATTACCTTAGTAGATTCGCAGCCTGCACTGACGCGATCGACCTGGGGATACAGGCCCGCGGGAAGCGCAAGCGACACGTGGATTGGAACCGACGTGCCTCCGAACGGCGTGGGATTGAACCAGGGACAGCTGGCGTTTGGGGCGCCGGTATCGATCACTAACTACATTGGCGCGACCGGCGACGGTACACACTCGAATTGGCTGGAGCGACTTAGCGCGGCGGTAAAGGAGTTCAACGTACCGGTTAAGTTCGATCAGACGGTTACTATCGTCGGCCTGAGCAATGGGTGTTTGAACGTGGCGTCGGGCGTGATCGGCTCTACGGGCAGCCCCTGCGGATCGGGATCTGGCGGAGGCGGAGCGGTTAGTTCGGTATTCGGGCGAACCGGAGCCGTGACTGCGCAGACGGGGGACTATAGCGCCTCTCAGGTTACGGGCGCGGCTGCGGATGCAGCAGTGGTACATAACTCGGGAAATGAGTCGATCAGTGGAACAAAGACATTTGTCAATAATGTCACAGTAAGCGGTAATCTGGTTCTGCCGCAGGCGAGCGGTTACGTTCCTGGGGTTGGAGGCGTGGGGATCGATACGCAGGCTGGCCTTCCGGTCGTCAACATTGGCGGCACGACAGAGCAGATGGCACTTACGAGTTCGAATATCAGCGGGCAGGCGGGGACGGCGCTAGCGCTCGCGCAGACTCCGACGCAGTGCAGCGGATCGTTTGCCACGGGGATCCAGGCGAATGGAAATGCGAATTGTACAACGCCGGATGTAATTCAACTGGCGGAGACGACAGCACCGGCGGGGATTCCGAATTGGGGGGTATTTTGGTTCGACGCGGCGACACATAGTCCGAAGGTTATTGACAATAACGGACAGGTTATACAGTTGGGACTAACTGACCTGTTTAATTCGGACCCGAATGGCGATCCTGCGGATAATCTTGAGGAGCGAAACGGGGGAACGCCACAGAATTTGCGGGTCTACTCGAATTATGTGAGTAACTCGACGTGGACGCGCATGTCGCTGGGATACGACGCGGCGAGCGGATATCAGGTGCTGCGCAGCGAGGACGCAACAAGTGGGAACGCGCTGGGGCTCGGAATGTACATTGGGTCGAACTTGAAGTGGGCGTTTGCGGCTAACGGCGGATTGAAACCAAATGTCGACAACTTGTACGACATGGGGACGGACAGCGGGCAAGCAATGCGGAGTGTGTTCGCAAAGACGTCATTCAATATGTACAGCACGGGGCGGCAGGATTTCGAGTTTCCGAACGATGGGACAAATGGCACGACGCTGAACCAGTTGGCTGTGTATAACAGCGGCGCGACCGGGGTTCAGACGGCGGGGATGACGAACACGGACGGTGTGGTGGGAATTGTTAGTGGCGGAGCTGGAACGTCTAAGAACGCGGTGATCACGTGGGCGGGGATTGCATCGTGTAACTTCGATGCGGCGACTCCCGCGGCGGGCGACTATGTGGTGGCGAGCACCACTCAGGCGGGAAAATGTCATGACACGGGATCAGGCACACGGCCGGTTGGCGTACAAGTTATCGGGCGGATTGAGAACGGGGAGGTACGGGTAAGTCTTGGGCCTCCGAGCGGAGGCGGGGGCGGCGGGGCGGTAAGTTCGGTGTTTGGACGAACGGGGGCTGTGACGGCAGCGAGCGGGGATTACTCTGTTTCACAAGTTACGGGCGCGGCGCCATTGGCGTCTCCTACATTTACGGGAGTGATAACTGGTCCGGACGGGACGATGGTTAGTGCATCGGGATGGGCGGGGAGTCCGACGTTTTTGAATAATGTGACGATCAACGGGAATTTGAATGTCGCGGGGACTATCAATCAAACGAGTAACAGCCCCACGCAGTGGTCGGGCAAGGAGTGGACGGGCACGACAACGACGGTGCCGCCGGGGATGGATTTCTCCTTGGGCGTGGGCTCGGATGCGACGTTTCATTGCCAGCTTGCGAGTGGGGCGTCGTGTATGCCGTCGAGCAGCGGGGCGGTGGCGAGCGTGTTTGGGCGAACAGGAGCGGTGACGGCACAGAGCGGGGATTATACGGCGTCGCAGGTGGGACTGGGCAACGTCACGAATAACGCGCAGACGCAGGCGGCGATTGTGCCGAATACGGCGCCGGGGGCGGGACAGATCCTGGTGGGGACTTCGGGCGGGACGGCGTATGCACCGCAGAGCGTCGGCGGGGACTGCAGTCTGGCTGCGACGGGAGCGGTGACGTGCACGAAGACGAACGGGGCGGCGTTTGCGGCGTCGGCGACGACTAACACGACGAATGCGAGCAATATTACGTCGGGGACGCTGCCGCATGCGCAGCTGCCGGGGTTAGTAAGTGGCGATATTCCGAATAATGCGGCGAATACGTCGGGGACGGCGGCGGGGTTAAGTGGGACTCCGGCGCTGCCGAATGGGACAACGGCGACGACGCAGAGCGCGGGAGATAACAGCGGTAAGTTGGCGACGACGGCGTATGTGGATGCTGGGCGGACGGCACCGCTGGCTACATCGTTCTGGTCGACGGGGAGTGCGAGTGTATCGTTCAATTCGGTTGCGGGTAAGGCACAACTTTGGGGGTTCACGGTTCCCTATCCGATTACGACAACTAAGGTGATGGTCGGGGTGGTTGCGGCGGATACAGGTTCATGCACTTACGATATCGGCATTCTGAATGGATCAGGGAATATTGTTGTCCATTTGGGGAACAGCTCGGCTACGGCGCTTGGTTTCAACTCGACTGGCACTAAGAATCTGACGTGGACAACGAGCGGCACGGCTGGCCCTGGGAAGTATTACATCGCAATCACGGCGAGCGCTACCACGGGGTGTGCGACGCTTGGAGCTTCCACGGTTCCGACGTTTATTTCGAACGCTCCTGAGAGTGTAAATTTGGGGGGAACGCTGAATAATGGGATTACGATTCCGGCAGATTCGCCATCGTTTGCGAATGTGCCGACGCTCTATATTCAGTAGATGCCGCCCTAGAGCAGCCGTCAGCCATCAGCTA
>Ga0187769_10002338_pt1 | contig 11067 bp, 8 predicted proteins | sample 0116_SJ02_MP02_1_FD_133140 | JGI IMG/M metagenome (GOLD analysis project Ga0187769, IMG submission 133140) | Tropical peat soil microbial communities from peatlands in Department of Meta, Colombia - 0116_SJ02_MP02_10_MG | ecosystem: Environmental > Terrestrial > Soil > Wetlands > Peat | place... | reverse complement strand
TTGCGCACGAATTCCAGATCCGAGGGATGATCCACTGTCCATCGGAATTCCACCGGCGAAACCGGGATCTCGCTTTCCACGTTCGCGGTTCGGAACTTATCGGTTCGCAAGTAGGGTGTAACATGCTCGCGTTCCGACGGCTTGCCGGTTTCGCGCCAGGCCTGCTCCAGAGCCGCAATGGAAAAAACTTCGGTATCTAGTCCGTCCGGATACGTGTAGCGAAACACATTGCTGACATAGTCGCAATCGCCCTGCTCAAAGCGCGCCACGACTTTATCAATGACCGCCGGATCGATCAGAGGACAATCGGCCGTGATACGCACAATAACGTCAGCACGATCCAACTTGGCTGCCTGATAGAAGCGATCCAGCACATCCTGCTCGCTGCCGCGAAAACAAGCGACGCCCTCATGCTCGCAAAACTGAGCGATGGGGTCGTCGACCCTACGGTCGGTCGTCGCGACAACCACCTTGTCTACTCTCCGGGCCTGTCGCACGCGGTTCACGACGTGCCAGAGCATCGGGCGCCCTTGGAGATCTTCCAGAACCTTTCCCGGAAACCGCGAAGATCCCATGCGCGCCTGGATTACGGCCAGCTTCACTTCGTTACTTCTCCCCGTTACCACTCCAGTTTTCGCTCAGCAACCTTCCACCGCAAGCATCTTTCCCTGCTCCGACGACGCCTTCGCTGCAAACACAACCCGCATCAGAACAGCCGCGTCAGGAATAGGCAGCATTGTCTTGCGCCACTGGTCATCCACCTGCTTGATGCACTCAAGAAAATGCTTCATCTCGTCGACGTACATCTGGTTCATCTCCCAGGCGTCGGGCTGGGGGTAGGTTGTCCACCCTTTTTTCGCCGCGTTGTACCAGCGCACGGCTCCGCCGTTCGAGTCCCAGAAAATCGATCCTAACTCGCCGACGATCTGGCAGCCACGCTCATACGTGCGCTGCACATAGTCGAGATGAATCTCGGAAATCGCTCCGCCCGCGTGCCGGCACACCAGAAGCGCGACGTCTTCAGTCTCGATCTCCAGCGAGCTGAGATGCCCCGCGCAGCAGAAGACAGACTCGATCTCACCCAGATACCATCGCGCCAGATCAATCTCGTGAATGCAGTCCAGAATGCATCCACCGCCGCTATCGGCTCGGGCAGCGTAGTTCCGGCGATAGTCGGTGCCCGGTCGCCAGTCCGGCAGGTACGAGCCGGTGTGAATTCTGGCGAACAAAATCTTTCCCACGCGCTCTTCCACAAGAAGCTGCTTCACTTTCGCCGGCCCGGGATGGAACCGCATGTTGCATCCCACCAGCGAGGCCAGTTTCTTCGCCGCGACCAGATCTGAAAGCTCGGCGAGGCCGGCAGCCGTGTGCGAGAGCGGCTTCTCCACGAAAACCGGAATCGCCGCGCGAACCACCTGCAGCGCCTGCTCGGCGTGCAGATGCGTCGGGGTTGCCACCACCACAAGATCCGGACTCCATTCCAGGCCTTGCCCCAATTCGTCAAAACGCTTCGCGGACAGCGCCGAGGAGACTTCTTCGCGGCGCGTCGCGTCTGTCTCCACCAGGGCTCGATGCTCCACTCCAAGCTGCTCCAGGTTCCGCAGATGCCGGCTGCCAATCGAGCCGCCGCCTACCACCAGCGCTTTCATTTTCGTTTCCCGGCTCTGAACGGCTTGTACTCTGAGCGCAGCAGGCCCATCCACAACCGATCCTTGTACTCTCCACCCTGAAACAGATCCTGGCGCAAACGCCCTTCCACCTTGAATCCAACTTTCTTGTAGCAGTGCACGGCCGACTCATGTTCCGCAAACACACCCAGATCGATGCGGTGCAGATTCAAGCGGTTGAAGCCGTATTCCACCATCAGCCGCGTGGCTTCAAGACCGATGCCCTTGCCCCACGAATCTTTCTCGCCGATCAGAATGCCGAACGTCGCCACGCGATGCACCCAGTGAATCGGCCCCAGCTTCACATTGCCTACGTGCTCGCCGGATTTTTTTTCTTCGATCGCGAGGATCACATCGTTTCTCGATCCCGTCACTCCGCGGTAATAGTTTTCAAGATCCTCGGCGGTGCTGGGGAAAGTGCCCGTCTCGGTGTAGCGCGTCACTTCAGGATCGTTGAGCCAGCATTGGTAGCGCTCATTGAGATCGGAGCGTTCGAGTGGACGCAGCCGCACCAGTGAACCCTCCGCAAATGGCTTGTTTTGGCCCAAGGGCACGCTCCTGGTTTCTTCGCTCAGCGTTTTTTCGACCGCCTTCTTGATCACCGCGAGTACGTAGTCAGGACCTTGGTGACCGCCGCGATCACATCCTTCACGTCCTGGCCGGTCATGGCGTGAAACATGGGCAGGCTGATCAGGCGCTCGTAGGCGTCTTCGGCAATGGGAAATTCGCCGCCGCGAAATCCGAATCGCTCGCGGTAATAGGGATGCAAATGCACCGGAATATAGTGCACGTTCACACCGATGTTCTCCGCGCGCAGGGCCCGAAAAATCTGCGCGCGATCGGCGGTCAACTTCTCAAGATCCAGGCGAATCGCATACAAATGCCACGCCGGATTGGCCTCGGGCCGCACCGCCGGCACAACGACGCCCGGCAGCTCGAGAAACGCGGCCGTGTATTCGGCGGCAATTTCGCGCCGCCGTGCCAGATTCCCGTCCAGCCGCTTCAACTGCTCGAGTCCGAGCGCACACGCGATATCCGGCAGGCGATAGTTGTAGCCGAGCAGGACCATCTCGTAGAACCACTGCCCGGCGCTCTGTCGCCGCCGCGCATCGCTCGAAATTCCCTGACTGCGAAAACGCCGCAGAATCTCGGCCATTCGCCCATCGTTGGTCGTGACCATGCCGCCTTCTCCGGTCGTGATGTGCTTCACGGGATGAAAACTGAACACGGTCAGATCGGCTATGCTTCCAACTTTTTGTCCTCGGTACTCGGCGCCCAAGGCATGACAGGCGTCCTCAATCACGGTCAGCCCACGCTCGCGCGCCATTGCCAAGATTGCCGCAAGGTCCGCAGGATGGCCGCCAAAATCCACGGGAAGAATCGCACGCGTCCGGGAAGAAATTATCTTCGCAAGTTGCCCAGGATCAAGATTCAGCGTGTCGCGGCAGACATCGGCGAACACCGGCGTCGCTCCCTGATACAGAACGCAGTTCGCCGTCGCTGCGAACGTCATCGGAGTTGTGACCGCTTCGTCGCCCGGTTTCAGTCCTGCGGCAAAAGTGGCTCCGTGCAGTGCCGCTGTGCCAGAGGTAAAGCTCACGGCTTCGGCCGCGCCCACGCAGGCAGCAAATGCTTCTTCAAATTCGGCAACTTTCGGGCCGGTGGTCAGCCAGTCCGAGCGCAGGACTTCCACCACCGCTCGAATGTCGGACTCTTCGATCGACTGGCGTCCATAGGGAAGAAAACTCGCCCGCACAGGCGATCCCCCGTTGATGGCGAGAGCCTGCGGGCTGACCGATGTGGCGCTCATACCGTGACACCCACTGTGGCACCCATGCTCGAGTCCTAAGCCGAAATCCGCGCCGGAACCGGCTCGGCATCATCTGCGGAGGGTGAGATCAACTCGCGCAACTCGCGGTTCGTCAGCCAGCGCTCGTTCGTGTCGCTGGCATAGCGGAATCCTTCCGGCAGGGGACGACCGTTCACCCAATTCTCGCGGCTCCACCACGGATGCGACGGCTGAATGACGTACCGGTCTTCGATTTCGAGCGTATTCCGCGCCTCGTCTTCGGAAACCAGCACTTCATGCAGCTTTTCCCCGGGCCGGATGCCGATGGTTTCGATCTCGCATCCGGGTGCAATCGTTTCCGCCAGGTCCACCAGGCGCATGCTGGGAATTTTGGGGACGAAGATTTCTCCGCCGTGCATCTGTTCGATGCAGCTCACAACAAAGCGCACACCCTGCTCCAGCGTGAGCCAGAAGCGCGTCATGCGTGGATCGGTCAGCGTGATGCGTCCCCGCCGTCGCTGCTCCATGAACACGGGAATCACGCTGCCCCGGCTGCCGACTACGTTTCCGTAGCGCGCGCAACTGAAGCGCGAATCCTGCGCGCCGGCGTAGGCGTTCGCCTGCACGAACATTTTCTCCGCACAGAGCTTCGTTGCGCCGTACAGGTTGATCGGGTTGACCGCTTTATCCGTGCTGAGCGCCATCACGCGATGCACGCCCCGGTTGATGGCGGCGTCAATCACGTTGCGCCCGCCCATGATGTTGGTTTGGATGGCTTCGAACGGGTTGTACTCACAGGCCGGCACCTGCTTCAAAGCGGCGGCATGAACCACGATGGTCACTCCCGCGAAAGCCCGTTCCAGACGCGATGCATCCCGCACGTCGCCGATGAAATAACGCAGGCTGGGATGATCCAATCCCGACGCCCTCATGTCATGCTGCTTGAGCTCGTCACGGCTGAAGACCACCAGGCGCTTCGGCCGGTGCTCCTTCAGCATGATCTCGACGAACTTTCTCCCGAACGATCCCGTCCCACCCGTGACCAGTACAACCTGCTCCGACCAATTCATTCCCTACGCCTCATCCTTTGCGCCAACCTCATTCTCAAGCGAATCCATATTCGCGCCGACTCAATTTTGTGAACCTATCACGAACTGCCCGCGAATCTTCCTGATGGCAGACTTCCGATTGCCCGCTAGTATAGCGGACTTTGGCGTGAATCGGTGCGCTTCGACGCCACAAATAGCTCTTCTCCATACAAAATTCACCGCCCCTTTTCCCCCCTCCAATGCTAGAATGAGCCACGAACTCTCCAGTTACTCGGTGCGAAACAAGTTCCCTGCGCGACGAACCAGCCTCTTCGAACCGGGACCTCGTAGTCAGTGTGCACGACAACTTGTTCGCATGTTAGAGCGGGGAAAGACTCGTTGAGGAGAAGGCATGCATTCCGGACCCCTGGTACCGGCGAATAATCCGATGGTTCGCGACCTGCAGCCGGTAGAGCATGGCGCGCTGGCGGGGTTCCCGACCTATCCGCAACTTCCGGCACACGAGTCCGCCGTCGGCGAATACATTCGCGTTCTCATCAAGCGCAAGTGGATCGTCATCTCCGTTCTGGCCACAATCTTCTCCATGGTCGCTATTGCCAGCCTGAAGATGACGCCGATTTACGAGGCCTCCGGCACCATCGCGATCAACAAGCCGGACACGACCTTGAACTTCCAGAACCAGGCCACTTTCAGTCTGGACTATTACGATCCCACCGAACTGGAAACCGAAATCAAGATCTTGCAGAGCGACCTGCTGGCGTTGCAGGTGATTCGCGAACTGAACCTCGATCGGCGGACTGAAACAGGCGCTGAGGTGCCGCCTTCGCCCTCGCTCGATCTCTCGCCTGATCCGCTGCAAGCCGATCCCGCCCGCGCCTCCGCCATGCTGGGCAGCTTCAAGGGAGCCTTGCGGATCGCACTCATCCCGAATTCGCGCATCATCGAGGTGCATTACCGTAGCCCGGATCCGCAGATGGCTGCCACTGTCGTCAACACCGTCATGCAGACTTACGTCGAGAACAACTTCAAAGCTCGCTTCGATTCGACCATGCAGGCCTCGGACTGGCTTAAGCGGCAACTGGTCGATCTGCAGATGCAGGTGGAAACCTCCCAGGAAAAACTCGTGCGTTATCAGAAAGAGCATGAAATCCTGGGTATCGACGAAAAACAAAACATCATCACCTCGAAACTCGACGAGTTGAACAAGGCTCTCACTCAAGCCGAGAGCGAGCGCATGGCCAAGGAGTCTCTCTACCGTCTGGTTGAGTCGGGCGATCCAGACGTCGTTGCCGCGAGCACCCAGAGCGGCCAGGAACAGGCCTCCGTCTCCCACTTGCTGGACTCCCTGCTGGCCAAGCAGGCCGACCTGCGCCTCCAGGCCGCGGAGCTGAATACGCAATTCGGTCCTTCTTACCCCAAGCTGGCGCAGCTGAACAGCCAGCTCAAGGAGATCGATTCGCAGGTTCAGGGAGAAATGAAAAAAATCGCGACCTCGCTGCGCGGCCAGTATCTGACCGCCCTGCAGCGCGAGAAAATGCTGCGCGATGCCCTCGACAAGCAGAAGATGGAAGCGAACAAGCTCAACGAGAGCGCCATTCAGTACAGCCTGCTCAAGCGCGATGTCGAAACCAACCGTCAGCTTTATGAAGGGCTGCTGGAAAAACTCAAGGAAGCCGGAGTCTCGGCTGGATTGAAGTCCAACAACTTCCGCATCGTGGACAGTGCGCGCCCGCCCAACTCCCCGATCGAGCCCAACATCCCGCGCAACCTCGGCGCTGCATTCGTGCTGGGTCTGGCGTCAGGCGTGGGCCTGGCGTATCTGCTCGAGGGGCTCGATAACACGATTCGCACCACCGAGCAGGCGCAGATGATTTCCGGCCTGGCTCCGCTGGGCATGATTCCGCTCGGTTCGAAATCCGCCCGCGATGGCGCCCACGCGAAACGGCTGGTCATCGCGTCATCGTCGAAAGAGGCAGTGGAGTTGGTCACCCAGGTGCGGCCGCAATCGCAGATGGCGGAATCCTATCGCGCGCTGCGAACCTCACTGCTGCTCTCCAGCCTGGGCGCTCCCCCCAAGGTCATCATGGTCACCAGCGCATTGCCGCAGGAGGGCAAGACGACCACCAGCATCAATTGCGCCGTGGTGCTCGCGCAGAAGGGCGTGCGGGTTCTGCTGATCGACGCTGACTTGCGGCGTCCCAGCATTCACAAAACTCTGGGCATGGGGCCTCGCACCGGGCTGAGCAACGTTCTGACCGGCAGCGTCCAGCTGGAGCAGGCCATCACGCGCACTACGATCCTGCCGAGCCTCGACGTTCTTCCCGCTGGGACGCCGCCTCCCAACCCCGCGGAGTTGCTGGCCTCGACCAACATGCGGGATGTGTTGGCCCAGCTGCGCGAGCAGTATGACCACATCGTGCTCGATACTCCGCCATCTCTTTCTGTCACCGATGCGGTCGTGCTCTCGCCGCGCGCCGATGCCGTGGTGCTCGTCATTCGTTCCGGCCAGACCACCAAGCAGGCGCTGCGCCGCTCCCGCGACGTTCTGGGCCGCGTCAACGCCAAAGTCGTCGGCGTCCTGCTCAACGCGGTCGATCTCAGTTCTCCCGACTATTACTACTATTACGAGTACAAGGACAAATACGCCCGCTATTATCAGGAGGGGGAAACGCGGAACGCCAACGAAGACGAGGACGACAATGACGATAGCGGCGAGGAACTGGAGTCGCCGTCATCCAGTAGCGCGTAGAGCCGTGACGCGTAGAGAAGAATAGTAGAAGTTTCTCCGCCTCATGCCATGAAGATTCCTCTGCAATTACCCGCTCACAAGCGGCTTGCCTTCGCTATTGCCGCGGTGTTCGCCGCGGGCTACTTCGGTTTCGCCGCGCGCGATCTGGTGGCCACCTGGCTGGGCAATCGCGTGCAGCGCAGAAGCCTCGAGCTTGCGGCCCGCCTCGACCCCGGCAACGCCGACTACCGCAACCATCTCGGCCGCTATTACGAACTGGTCAGCCGCGATCCCCAGTCCGCCGTCGCCGACTACAAGGCAGCAGTGCAGCTCAATCCGCACTCCGCCCGCTACTGGTTCGATCTGGCCAGCGCCTATCAGGTACTGGGTGACACCGCCGATCAAACGATGGCTCTGGAGCACGCCATCCAGGCCGATGCCATGACTCCAGACGTGGCCTGGGAGGCTGCCAATCTCTACCTGGTTCAGGGTGAAACCGAAAAAGCGCTGCGCGAGTTTCGCGTCGTCCTTGCGAACGATACTTCCCTGGCTGGCAGCGCCATCCAGTTCTGCTGGCGCATCAATCCTGACGTGGACGCGTTGCTGCACGACGTCGTCCCGCACAGCGCCGACGCCTACATCGCATTTCTCGCGTTGCTCCAATCGAAGCAGGAGACCGCCGGCACCATCAAGGTGTGGAACGCACTCATGCAGACGAGTCAGCCGTTCGAGCTGCGCTACGTGTTTGAGTACTTTCACTACCTCATCATGCACAAGGAAGTGGACGAAGCCGTCCAGGTCTGGCAGCAGGCTGTGCCGCGGTTCAAGCTTTCCTCCTATTTGCCTTCGCCCGGCAACCTGGTGGTGAATGGCGCGTTCAGCCTCGATGTGCTCAACGGCGGACTCGACTGGCAGTACGGAAAACAGGACGGTGTCGCCCTCACGCTCGATCCCAGCGATTTCCATGCCGGCCGCCGGTCTCTGATGATTACGTTCGACGGTCCCGGAATTAACGATGCCGGAATCTATCAGCTCATTCCGGTTCAGCCCGACACAACGTACGAGTTTTCCGCTTATTACAAGAACGGAGAACTGGAGGGCGCGGGCGGCCCGCACTTCACTGTGCAGGACATGTACAACCTGACGGTTTATTACGACAGCGACGAACTAAAAGAAGCGGGATTCTGGAAGTCCGTGGAGGGCGAGTTTACCACTGGCCCCGACTGCAAGCTGGTTGTGCTGCACGTTCGGCGGCTTCCGGAGGGCAGTCCCATCCGTGGTAAGCTCTGGATCGACGATTTTCATATCACGCGGAAACCGTCGTAGCCCGCCCGAACCGGAAGCAGGAACGCCAAAATCTGAGCCGGAACCCTGGAAGGAACGCCGGGTTAGAAAAAGCAACACCACGATTTTTTCATGAGCGAGCACGCGCACACGCACAGTCGCCGGGAATCAAGCCGCCATCGCGAGAAACGAGCCGAGGAGCACCGTCAGGCCCGGTCTGCGAATCTCGGCAAGGCCGTGTTCTTAGGCACGTTCGGGTTGCTCATGTTCGGCCCGGTCGCGTTCGGCGCTGTCGAGCCCTGGTCGATTTTCTGTCTTGAGGCGGGTGCACTTCTGCTGACTCTCGCGTGGTTTGCCAGGCAGTGGCTCAATGGAGAACTCGAAGTCCGTTCCAATCCGCTTTTCCTCCCCATGGGCGTCTTCGCGACCCTGGTTGCGCTGCAGCTTGTCTTTCGTGTAAGCGCGTATCCGCACGACACCTGGTCGCAAGCTCTGCTTTATTGCGCCTACGCGATGCTGTGTTTTCTTTCGTCCCAAACCCTCCTGCGCACCGCGCAGGCGCGCCAATTGGCCTGGATGTTTTGTGTCTACGGCTTCGTCGTGGCCGCGCTCGCGCTGCTGCAAGGGATCGCTCCCAACGGCAAGCTATACTGGGTGCGCGAACCGCGCCTGGGTGGCTGGATTTACGGATCCTACGTCAACCACAATCACTATGCCGGATTGATGGAACTGCTGGTGCCGATCCCGCTGGTTCTCGCACTCACGCGGCTGGCTGATCGCAATGAGCGCATCGTCGCTGCCATCGCGGCCGCCATCATGGCTGGCACCATTTTTTTGTCCGGCTCACGCGGCGGGATACTGGCGATTTTTTTCGAGATGGTCTTGTTCGGGGTCGTGCTTCTTCACCAGAAGAAAACGACTCGAATCGCCGTCGGCGTGGGAGGTTTCGCCGTCCTGCTGATCGGACTGCTGGTGTGGCTGGGCGGCAAGGAGTTAACGACTCGCCTGACCAGCATCTCGACCGAAGCCCATTCCGAGATTTCCGGTGGCACGCGGCTTTCCATCGACCGCGACACGCTGCACATGTTCCGCCAGAGGCCCGTGCTGGGCTGGGGGCTTGGGACGTTCCCGGTGGTCTACCCGCAATTTCGCACCTTTTACACGAATTTCTTCGTCAACCAGGCCCACGACGACTACCTGCAACTGCTGGCCGAAACCGGTGTGCTTGGCTTCGCCACCATGGTCTGGTTTGTGGTTGTGCTTTATCGCAAGGCTCTGCTGAAGATCGGCAACTGGACGTCCGACGTCGGCGGCGCCGTCACTCTCGCTTGCATGCTCGGTTTTAGCGGAATGCTGGTGCACAGCTTCTTCGATTTCAACCTGCAGATTCCCGCCAACGCCGCGCTGTTTTATGTGATGTGCACCGTGGCCGCGGCTCCGCCGCTGCGGCACCGCTCACAGAAGCGGAAACCGATCCCTGCTGCTCCACAGGAACAGCCTGTTCCCGCCTCGGAAGTGGTTTAGGTGAAAATGTCTGGGGAAGTGCTCCGCTGGCGGTATCCGGTGCAACTTAGCGCAACGGATGGGATCGTTACGGCTTGCTCGGGCTGGCTGGGTTGTCGTTCTTGATCAGAACCCAGGTCGTGATGCCCAGTGCCGCTCCCGCGCCGATGGCAATGGCCGTGGGAGAATTCAGAATTCCGCCTCCGGCTGCCGGAGCCGCTGCGCCCGCCTGCCTTTTTCGATTTTTCTTGCTGTTGTTGTCGCTATCGGGCGCCTGTTCGCTGCGCGTGGTGTCCTGGCCTTGCGCCAGGGAAAATGTTTCCTTGCCGTCTGTGATGGTCAGGTCGCCCTTGCGCGCGAAGATTTTCACCGTCCCATCCACGTCCACCACGTTGAATTCGGTCCACGAGAACGACGCCGGAGTCACCTTCACGTCGCCCGCCGTCGTCGCAACTCCCTTCGACGTGGAGACCGTCACTCCGCCATGCTCGATATCCACGCTCGTGCCCAGAAAAGTCACCATCGAGTCGGAGAGAACGGTGATCGTCGACCCCGCCTCGTTGATCTTGGCCACCGAATCGGACCGCGTCTGCAGAAGATCTCCGCTAAAAATCGAAGAAGAAGGCCGCGGAACATAGGCGCCGTTGACCCAGGTCGGGCCGTTGGAATAGAGCATGGCCGCGTTAAAATCGGCGGCTAACAATGTACCGGGAGACAGGAGCAATAGCACGCCACTAACCATCTTGCGGAAAGCAGACTGGCCCATCCCACACTCCGTTAATAACTATTTTGGTGACCTTGTTTCTGCATCGTACCCTCCTGGTTGTTGTCCGTCAATGCTTTTTGTGCTAAGGAGCGCCAATCCGGGAAAGTGACGGAGGAAAACTAATCTCCCATTCCTGAACTCCGGCGCGGGTTTCCGGCCGTTCCTAATATCATCGCCATCGATCGACGGCATTCCACCAGACCAGCCGCAGCCATTCGTCAAAAAAAGTTTTTGCCCATTGCCGGTGCGTCCACCAGAGGGCCCCATATTGCGTGGGATCA
>Ga0187769_10002337_pt1 | contig 11068 bp, 10 predicted proteins | sample 0116_SJ02_MP02_1_FD_133140 | JGI IMG/M metagenome (GOLD analysis project Ga0187769, IMG submission 133140) | Tropical peat soil microbial communities from peatlands in Department of Meta, Colombia - 0116_SJ02_MP02_10_MG | ecosystem: Environmental > Terrestrial > Soil > Wetlands > Peat | place... | reverse complement strand
GCCCGCTACGGCGGATGTGCTGGCGAAATTCGCGCAGGGAATCGCGGACGACTTTCTGAGCACGCTGTATCTGGCTTCGACCGCGCCGGTGGTGGTGGCTCCGGCGATGAACGTGAACATGTGGCAGCACGCGGCCACCCAGGAGAATGTGGCGATGCTGCGAAAGCGTGGGGTGCGGATCGTGGAGCCTAGCGAAGGTTACTTGGCATGCGGGATGACCGGGGCCGGGCGCTTGGCGGAGCAGGAAGAGATCTTGAAGGCGGTGCGCGAGGTACTGGGTGGGGTACAGGATTTGGCGGGAGAAACGGTGCTAGTGACCGCGGGACCGACGTGCGAGGACATCGATCCGGTGCGGTTCCTAACGAACCGGTCGTCGGGGAAGATGGGGTACGCGGTAGCGGCAGAAGCGGCACGGCGCGGATCCCGAGTGGTGCTGGTGAGTGGACCAACGTCGCTGGAGACACCGAGGGGAGTAGAACGCGTTAACGTGAGAAGCGCCGAGGAGATGCAGCGGGCGGTGCAAGAGCGAGTGACGGGCTGCACAATAGCCGTGTTCGCGGCGGCGGTAGCGGATTACCGGCCGGCGGAAAAGTCGAGACAGAAGATCAAACGAGGAAAGGACGCACTGACATTGCGGCTGGAACCGAATCCGGATATTTTGGCCAGTATAGCGAACCAGAAGGGCGATCGGGTAGTGGTAGGATTTGCTGCGGAAACCGAGCACGTGGCGGAGAACGCGAGAAAGAAATTGGTGGGAAAGAACGCGGATTTAATCGTGGCGAACAATGTGAGTAAAGAAGGCTCAGGATTCGACCACGACACCAACGTGGTGACACTGTTTTCGCGAGACGGGCGCGATCTGCCGTTGCCGAAGCTGAGCAAGGCGGAAGTGGCACAGCGAATCCTGGATGGAGCGCTGCGGTTGCGGCATATGCTGAAGACCAAACCCGCAGCGCAGCGAGCCGGCGACTGAAAATCATGCCTGAGGCGATTCCAGAATCCCTACAACAGAAGATTGAAGAGCGTTTGCGGTATTACCAGGACCTGGGAATCCGTTTGTTCTACCGGGACCGCGTGGGCCAAGAGAGTTCTTCCGCGGAGAACTGGCCAGCGGCGGTTGAGGATATGAGTAGCTCCATTGCGCAGCAGCTCACGCCTGCGCCAGCAAAGATCAACGTGACCACTCCATCGAGAACCGAGGCGGCGGAGCGAGCCATGCCGGTAATCACACCTCCCGGCGCATCGTTGTTCGACGAAATGGACAAAGTGAAAGACGATACGTTGCCCAAGATTTTGGAGGATATCGGCGAGTGCACGCGCTGTAAGCTGCACAAGGGCCGGAACAAGCTGGTGTTCGGCGACGGAAGCGGGAAGGCGCGGCTGGTGTTTGTAGGGGAAGGGCCAGGAGCGGATGAAGATGCCCAGGGGCTGCCGTTCGTGGGGCGCGCGGGCAAATTACTGACGCAGATGATCGAGGCAATGGGATTGCAGCGCAAAGACGTGTACATCTGCAATGTGGTGAAGTGCCGGCCGCCCGAGAATCGCACACCGGAGCCAGATGAAGTGCAGACCTGTTCGCCATTCCTGCTGCGGCAGATTGACGTGATCAATCCCAAGGTGATCGTGTGCCTGGGGGCGGTGGCGGCCAAAACGCTGCTGCAAACAAACCGCGGTGTTTCCCAGTATCGCGGGGAATGGCAAGAATGGCGCGGCCGAAGATTGATCGCGACGTATCATCCGGCGTATCTGCTCCGCAACCCGAATGCCAAGGGTGAGGTGTGGAGGGATTTGCAAAAGGTGATGGCGGAGCTGAGACTGCAGCCCAGGAAGAAGTCCTGATAGTCGGAAATCATGGGCATCCTGTTAGGGTTATTGACCGCGCTGTCGTGGGGCAGTTCGGACCTGTTAGCCCGTTTTGCCGCGCAAAAAATCGGAGCATTTCGGTCGATGCTGTACATGCAGGTGACGGGGTTCCTGTTGCTGACTGTGGCGCTGCATTGGTTAGGCGGATGGGGACTAGCGGCGGGTGGGTTTGGGTGGCGGCCGTGGGCGTGGGGAGTTTTCGCCGGCGTTTTGAACGCAGGGGCCTCGCTGGCGCTATACCGATCGTTTGAGATTGGGAAGCTGTCGATTGTAGCGCCGATTTCGTCGAGCTATCCGGCGTTGACGATGGTACTGGCGGCGATAACGGGAGAGCGGTTGACGCAGCAGCGCATGGTAGGACTGATTCTGATTCTGGTTGGAGTGGCGATTGTGGCCAGAGGCGAGGAGATCCCGGGGGACGCGAACGTGATTGACGCGAGGAAACAACCGGGCAAGAAACGTTTGGGAGTGGAATGGGCGCTGTTTTCCGCAGTCGGATTCGGGCTGCTATTTTGGGTGCTGGGAGTGAGGGCGGTGCCGCTGCTGGGAAGTGTCCGGGCGGTGTGGGTGATTCGGTTGACGTCAGCGGTGTTGACGTTGGCGGTGATGCTGACGTTGCGGAAACCGGTAACGCTGCGGAGGAGTGGAGCGAAAGGATTTCTGCTGGGGATGGGAGTTCTGGATACGAGCGCATACGTGCTTAACAACTATGGCATGCGATTGGAGCAGGTGTCGGTGGTGAGCGTGCTGGCGTCGCTGTACGGAGCGGTGACGGTGGGATTGGCAGCTACGGTTTTGGGGGAGAAGATTTCCAGGACGCAGTGGCTGGGACTTGTAGGGATTTTTGGTGGGATTGTGCTGATTAGCTTGTGACCTGTTTGTGCGATGGCCGATGCGCGAATTGATCGCTGTATGCAGCTTGCGGGGGCGAGATAACATCGGTGGACTGCTGCATCGCGAACTGAACTGAATCACTACTGGCTGAGTTCTTTCCCGGCCAGCGCCAACTGCTACACTACACAACGAATGACGGAAACCTACTGCAATGTGGCATTGCCGGTGCCGTTGCGCACGACCTTCGCGTACGCGGTGCCGGAATGTTTGCGCGAGCAAGTGCGGCCGGGCAGCCGGGTGCTGGTGCCGTTCCGGAAGAAGGCGCTGGTGGGCGTGGTGCTGGAACTGACGGCGACTGCGCCGGCAGGAACGAAGCTGCGCGACGTTGAGAAGGCCTTGGATTTGATCCCGGCGCTGCCCGCAAACCTGTTGAAGCTTGGCGAATGGATCGCCGGTTATTACCTGGCGCCAATTGGGGAAGTGTTTCGGGCCATGCTGCCGCCGACCACGGAAGTATCGCGGAAGCGGCGAATGGTGTTGACCGAAACGGGTCGAGAAATGGCTGAAAGGCTAAAGAGCGGAACAACGCTCACGGATCTGGATGGAAGCGCAGCAGGATTCCTGCAGCGGCTCTTGAAGCAGAATGGTGAGTTGGCGCTGGGGCCAGCAAGCAAACTGGGAATCACACCGGACGCACTGCAGCGATTGCAACATCGAGGTTACGTGGAAATTCGCGAATCCCTGCAGGCCCGCAAACGCAAGATGCAGCGAGTGGTGGCCTGGAACGGAACCGGCCGCGGCGGTGTGGAAAAAGACCGCGCGCCAGCTCCGGCGCAGCGGAACAGCAACACAGGTGAGAGGGAAAAAGAAGAACGGGTTCGAGCACTGTTGGAAAGGGAACGCGGACCCTTACCGATGCCGCGGCTGTTGAAGCTGGCCAATGTTTCGCGGGCGCTGGTGGAACGGATGCTGCGACAAGGATGGCTGGAGAGTTGGGAAGAGCCAGTCGATCCAGTGGAAGACCCGTTCGATTCGGGCTACACGCCGCCAGGACACACATTGAACGAGACGCAGGAAAGCGCATTCAAGGCGATACGCGCGCGATTCGAGTTGGGCGAATTTGGCGTGCAACTGCTGCATGGGGTGACCGGAAGCGGCAAGACGGAGGTATACCTGCGAAGCGTGCAGGACACACTGGCGCGGGGGAAAACAGCAATTATTTTGGTGCCAGAAATTGCGTTGACGCTGTGGGTCGGGCGGCAATGCCGCGCCTGGTTCGGAGCGCGATTCGAAGGCGTGGCGGTGCTGCATTCCGCGTTGAGCGACGTGGAACGGGCGCAGGAATGGTGGAGAGTGCGAAATGGAGGAGCACGGGTGGTGGTGGGGACGCGCTCAGCCATTTTTGCGCCATTGGAGAATTTGGGGTTGGTGATAGTGGACGAGGAGCAGGAGAGCAGCTACAAGCAGGAAGAGACGCCACGGTATCACGGGCGAGACGTGGCCATCATGCGGGCGAAGTTCGAAAACGCGCTGGCACTGCTGGGATCAGCCACACCGTCATTGGAGACCTACCACAATGCGGTGAACGGGAAATACGAACTGCTGACGATGGGGTCGCGAGTCGAGAACCGCGAACTGGCGGAGGTGGAGATTGTAGACCTGCGAGCGGATTTTCAGCAGACGCAGAAGGCCAGTCCGATTTCGCAGGCGCTGCACGCGGCAATCGAGGAGTGCCTGTCGCTGAAGACGCAAGCACTGGTGCTGATTAACCGGCGCGGCTATTCGTGGTCGGTGCTGTGCCGGAGTTGCGGAGCGTCGGTGCAATGCGTGAATTGCAGCATTTCCATGACGTATCACAAGAGCCGCAACCGGCTGGAGTGCCATTATTGCGGGTCGATTCAAGCGGTGCCGAAGGTATGCCCGAAGTGCGGGTCGAAGTATGTGTATTTCTTTGGAGAAGGATCGGAGCACTTGGAAGAGCGGCTCCGCCAGGAATTTCCCGGGGCGCGGATTGCGCGACTGGACCGGGACACGGCACGAACCAAGCAGCAGTACCAGGAGACGCTGGGGGCGTTTGCCAGCGGGGCGTTGGACATACTGGTGGGCACGCAAATGTTGGCCAAGGGGCACGATTTTCAGCGAGTGACATTGGTGGGAGTGATAGCGGCGGATTCGTCGTTGCACTTGCCGGATTTTCGGGCGGCGGAACGAACGTTTCAGTTGTTGACGCAAGTGGCGGGGCGAGCTGGACGGGGAGAATTGCCGGGGCGAGTGCTGATCCAGACGTATTATCCGGAGCATTATGCGGTGCAAGACGCGGTGAAGCAGGACTATGTGTCTTTTTACGAACGCGAAGTGCATTTTCGGCGAATGATGGCGTACCCACCGTTCGCGTCGCTGGCCAACGTGATCGTGAGAGACAGCCGGCTAGAGAAGGCGATGGAGTGGTCCCGGGAGTTATCGGGATATTTTTCGCCGCAGGACGGCAAGGGAGTGCGGATCCTAGGTCCGGCATCAGCCCCGTTGGCGCGATTGAAAAAGGAGCATCGCTATCAATTCCTGCTGAAATCGCCGAAAAAAGCGGCGTTGACGAGGATATTGAGCAGGGCGTTGGCGTTCTGTGAGGCCAGGGAAATACCGCAGACGGCGGTGCTGGTGGACATGGACCCGTTAAGCTTGTTGTGAGAGATGCTCCACGTCGCGGGATCAGCGCAAAAATGCCGGACAGAGAGATTCCTCACTTCGCAGACTCCGTTCGGAATGACGGTTCAGACTTTTTTAGCCTCTTGAAATCGAACAGTCGGCACGTTTGGCTGGAACGTCAGGTGGGGACCCAAAGAGGGCTGGGCATAAAGCAGAGCAGAAAAACGACCAAAGCGAGAAAGGCTCCGAATCGGCGATTGGGGTCGAGAGGAGTGGGATCGTAGATGGGAGCCATGCGAAAGAAGCGCAGGCCGAAAAGGATGACGGCCCAAAGCAACCAACCTCTCCAGAGGAAGATGCCCAGCGGGAGCAGAGCCATAGGGAGCAGAAGGGAAATCCAGCGATGCGCGCGGGGACTAAGCGAGCGCACGATGTGACCGCCGTCGAGCTGGCCGACGGGAAGCAGATTCAACGCGGTGGCAAAGAGCCCGACCCAAGCGGCACGGCCGACGGGATCGAGCAGGACGTCGGACGCGTGGGCGTTGGGCTGCAGAATCGCACACATCAATTTCAAGATCAGCGGCACACCAAAGACCACGTCAGCGTTTGGATTGAGGGCGAACGCGGGAATGATGCGGGCGTGAAGAACGCCATAGGCAAGCGGCGGCAAGGCGAACAGGAATCCGACAAGCGGGCCGGAGGCGCCGACGTCGAAGAGGGCACGAGCGGAGCGGATGGGAGAACGAATGAGAATGAAAGCGCCGAAAGTGCCGATGAGAGTCGGAGCAGGAATGAAAAAAGGATAGCTGGAACGAATGTGCTGATGACGGCAGGCGAAGTAATGGCCCAGTTCATGAGCCAAAAGAATGGTGAGCAGGGCAATCGCGAAGGGCAGTCCGGAGAGGAGCAAAGAAGGGTGATGATACGCGACCGGAAAGGCTCGCAGCAGGGCATCGAAGGATGCGGCCTGATTGTGGGCATAGGCGGCGGCAAAGTGGGCGCCGGCAACCAGGCAGGTGAGCAGGGTGACGAAAAACAATAGGGCAGCAAGAAGCAAAGAACGCACAGGGGGATGCGCGGGAGTAAGACGATAGGCAATGCCGAGGTCGTGGCGACGCGGCCAGGCAGGGGGTTGCTCTAAAAACGGGGGAAAGCGTTCTTCGGGTTCCGGAGGGTTCACAAAGCTTTACTTGGCGGCTGTTGCGGTGGTGTCTTCCAAGCCTTGGAGTTCCTTTCCTGGCTTAAAGCGAACCGCTTTGCCCGGGGGAATGCTGACTTCTTCACCGGTGCGAGGATTGCGGCCGATGCCGGTCTTGCGAGGTTTAACGCTGAAGACGCCGAACTTGCGAAGTTCGATGCGCTGCCCGCGGCCGAGAGCGTTTTTGAGAGATTCGAAGACGGTCTCGACCGCTTGCTCCGCCTTGGTGCGACTGATGTTGGTTTTTGAGACCACAGCATTAACAATGTCGAGCTTGATCACACCACCCTCCAGGAATCCGTGGCCCGATGCTATTGGCTACCGTCCAGGTTGTCAAGACGTGCTGGGGTCAACTAAACTCTATCCTTTTGATGCTACACGTTTTTTATAACAGGAGGAATGGATGCCCGTAAAGCCAGACCATTGGATCCGCCGGATGGCGCTGGAGCACAAGATGATAGAGCCGTTTACTGACCGGCAAATCCGGGAAGGGGTGATCAGCTATGGCGTTTCCTCGTATGGATATGACATCCGAGTAGCCGAGGAGTTCAAGATTTTCACCAACGTGAATACGACCATCGTGGACCCGAAACATTTCGATCCACGATCGCTGGTGGAATACAAGGGCGAGACTTGCGTGATCCCGCCCAACTCGTTTGCGCTGGCGCGCTCGGTGGAATATTTCCGGATACCGCGAAATGTGGTGACCATCTGCCTGGGGAAATCGACGTATGCGCGCTGCGGAATCATCGTGAACGTGACCCCGTTCGAGCCGGAGTGGGAAGGGTACGTGACGTTGGAGATCAGCAACACCACGCCGTTGCCGGCCAAGATTTATGCGAATGAAGGGCTGTGCCAGGTGCTGTTTTTCGAAAGCGACGAGCAGTGCGAAGTGAGCTATAAGGACAAGAAAGGGAAGTATCAGGCGCAGGGCGGGATTGTGCTGCCGAGGCTGTGAGCCTGGCAGGATGTTCGCGTAGCAGCGCGGAACTGTTCGTGGCTGAGAACCTATCCACGTGCAATCGCGAACCCTGAGTTGCTAGGCGAACGCGGAGTGCTGCACGAGTGGCGACTGAGACCGCCATGCGAGGTGCTGGGTCTCGCGCGACGGCGTTAGCGGAAGAGTTTGGCGGCGATTTCGGCGACGTGCTTGCCTTGATGGCGCGCGATCTTCAATTCGTTTTCACTGGGCTGGCGCGAGCCATCGGCGCTGGCCAGAGTGGTGGCGCCGTAAGGAGTGCCGCCCGAAATTTCGCCCATGTAAGTAAGGCCAGGCTCGGTGTAAGGCACGCCGACGATAATCATGCCGTGATGAAGCAGTGTACTGTGGAAACTGGTAATGGTGGTTTCCTGACCGCCGTGCTGAGTGCCGGTGGAGGCGAAGACACTGCCGACTTTGCCGACCAGGGCACCCTTGGCCCACAGTTGGCCGGTCTGGTCGAGGAAATTGCGCATCTGCGCGGCCATGTTGCCGAAGCGGGTGGGCGTGCCGAAGATGACGGCGTGGGCATCCGGAAGCTGATCGACTTTGGCAACCGGGACCTTTGCGAAAGCAGCCTTGGCGGCCTTCGCGCCGTACTTTTCCAGTACCTCATCGGGAATGAGTTCCTGCACTTGATAAAGAGAAACTTCCGCGTCGGGCACTTGCTTTGCGCCTTCGACGACGGCTTCAGCCATGCGATAGACGTGACCGTACATGCTGTAGAAAATGACCTGGACTTTGATGCTCATGCGTTGTTCTCCTTGAGAGTTGATAAGACTATTGTTGAATCAGGCGGTTGGTGCGTGGCAGCCGTAAATCAATGGCTGCGAGCCTCGAAGTCACTGCTGACCAGGGTGTCTGCCGGCGGCACCACCACGGTCTCGAGGGGATAGCCGCGCTCGCGCCAAGCTTCCAGGCCGCCCAGAAGAGGGCGGATCCGATGGACACCGCGGCGCCGAAGGAGCAGCGCCACCCGGGCGCTGGTAGCTTCGTTTGGTCAAGTACAGTAAAGGACCACCTCGCGATCGAGCTGCAGAAGATTGTTTTTTTCGGTGAGGTCTTTGGAATCCAAGTGGACGGCGCCGGGAATGGTCTGCGGGTCGGCTTCGAAATCGAGAGAGTGACGGAGATCGACGATGGACAAAGGCTCTCCGGCATCCAGCTTCTGCTTGAGTTCGTCGACGCTGATGCGACCGATGCGGAGATCGCGAAGGAATTTTTGGCGTGCCAGGAATTTGTAAAGGATGTACAGGGCCAAGCCGGAAGCAAGCACAACCACCAGCCAACTGCCGAGAGACTGGGCGCGGCGGGCGATGGCTTCGATTTGCCTGGTGAAAAAGTAGCCGAGTCCCAGGCAACTGCCGGCCCAGAACAGCACGCCGAGCAGGTCGAACAGCAGGAACCTGGCCGGGCGCATCTGGAAGATGCCAGCAAGCGGGGTGGCGACGGCATTAAGACCGGGAAGGAATTTGGCAATGAGCAGAGACTTGGCACCCTGTTTTTCGAAGATGCCTTCAGTACGGCGGACACAAGAATCCGGCTCGAGCGAGATGCGGCAGAGCCACTGAACGATCCGGATCCCCTTGCGGCGGCCCAACTCGTACCACAGGACGTCCGCGGTGAGGCTGGCGACGGCACAGGAGAACAAGGCGGCGGCAAAGTTCATGCGGCCGGCGCCGACCAGTGCGCCGGAAGCGAGCAGAAGAGGTAGCGAGGGGAGCGGGAGGCCGATTTGCTCGAGGAACACCCAACCGGCCAGAAAGAGATAGCCGTGGCGGAGGAGAGTGTCGAGCAGAGCAGGCATCAGGTGACCTTATATAACATAGCGTTCAGAGGTTACCTCAAAAATGAGGCGGGTTGGCCCCAGTTTCCGGTCATGACAAATTCAGTTAATGGCTTGCGGGCGCGAGGGGCGAGTTCGCGCTCGCGGAGATTGTCAGGCAAGGATTGCGGGTCGCCAAGATAACCGATGACGAAGGCGGCAATCGGCTGCCAACCGGGCGGGATGGAGAAAAAGTCGATGGCCTTTTGCGGATCGAAGCCACCCATTTGATGAACGAATAAGTCATGGGCGGAGGCCTCAAAGGTCAGATGAGCAACGGCCTGGCCGGTGTCGTAGAAGGCGTTGCGATTCGGGCGGCCGCTCTGAGCAAAAGCTAGCTCAGAGACAGCGATGCCAAGCACAGGAGCATGCTTGGCCCAAACCTGGTTGGCTTCGACAAGTGTGCCGAGCAACTTGGCGTGAGTGGCACGGTCGTCCTTGGTGGCAACGATGAAGGCCCAAGGCTGTTCATTACTGGAGGAGGGCGTCCAGCGAGCCGCTTCGAAGATGCTGCGCAGCACCTCAGCGGGCACGGGCTTATCGGCGAAGGCGCGAGGACTCCAGCGATGGCGAAGGATGTCGTTAATCGGATGTTCGGCGAGAGCGGCTTTATGCATGAGTATCTCCTGATGTTTCAGCCATACGAGACTGAGTGGCCACAGCGGCGATGGCGCACGGGGTGCGTTGCCAGCGCATCTCGCTAGTGCCAAGGACCGCCCATGAAATCTGGCGAAGCTCCGTAAGCGGTTGATTGGATGCGCGACCGGACTAACCAGGTTCAAACACGCGCACTTCCGCCAGCAATGCGGCCAACCGCTTCAGCCGGGCGGCGGACATGTGGCGGAACTGTTTTCTGTGCAGTTCGAGCACCGGTCGATCCAGTCTTTTCAGGAGCTTGAGGCCGTCGGGGGTGATGCGGGTTATGATGACCCGGCGGTCCTGGGTTTGGCGCTCGCGGGTAATCAGCTGGTGGCTTTCCATGCGATCAAGGAGGCGGGTGATATCGGGGTCATGAGAGATCATGCGCTCACCGACACCGCGGCAGGGCAGGCCATCGGGCTCGGCGCCGCGAAGAATGCGGAGGACGTTGTATTGGGCGGCGGTAAGGCCGGCAGTTTTGAAGAGTTGCTCGGCTTGTTGGGAGAGAGAGTCAGCGGTTTTGAGGATGGCGACGAAGAGCTGACCTTCGAGATGCGACGAATTGGCCCGCGGCTCCATGACCAGTTACTGTAATTCGTTATAACGACTATTGTCAAGAGGATAGTCTACGAAGGTGTAACGGGCGCCAGGGAAGTCAGGGTTTGGCAACCGGGCGAATGTGTACTTCACTAATGAAGCTTTGCGGTCCTTGCAGCAAGAGCATGGCAACCGCGTGGGCAACGTCGCTGGCGGTGAGCACTTTCGCCGGATCTTTTGGGCCGCGGCCGGAGAAATCGGTAAAAACGCTGCCCGGGCAAATGACACTGACGCGAATGCCGTGGGCACGCAGGTCTTCGGCCATGCAGCCGGTCAATCCTTGCAGGCCCCATTTGGAGGCGCAGTAGAGTCCGCCTCCCGCAAAAGTGCTTTTGCCGGCCAGCGAACTAATGTTGATGATGTCACCGCGGCGGCGCTGGATCATCAGCGGGGCAACCACGCGGGACACCAGGAAGACGCTCTTCAGATTGCTGTCGAGGACGAGATCCCAATCCGATTCGTTTTTCTCGTGGACCGGCCCAAAACCGGG